>Ga0070731_10001015_pt1 | contig 31346 bp, 25 predicted proteins | sample Coa_R1_2_FD_66448 | JGI IMG/M metagenome (GOLD analysis project Ga0070731, IMG submission 66448) | Surface soil microbial communities from Centralia Pennsylvania, which are recovering from an underground coalmine fire - Coalmine... | ecosystem: Environmental > Terrestrial > Soil > Unclassified ... | reverse complement strand
CAGTCTGTTGCAGGATGCCTTGACCGTTGCCGCCGGGCGCCAATTGCAGGTAAAATTTAAGATCACCGCCGGCAGCAGCGCCCAGGCGCTCCCGTCTGCTCCCGCCTTGGGCAGAACCGCCAGAGCCGCCGAGTCCACCCACGAACGAACCATTCACAACGGGGAAATCAGCTTTAATCCCAAAAACACGTTCGAGACCTTTGTTGTCGGCAATAACAATAATTTCGCTTACGCCGCCGCGCTGGCGGTGGCCCAGGCCCCCGGCAAATCCTATAATCCGCTTTTCCTCTACGGCGGGGTCGGCCTCGGCAAGACCCATTTGCTGCACGCCATCGGCCAGCACGTCGCCAGCAACAAGAAGAGCGCGCGGGTGGCCTACCTCTCGTCCGAGAAATTTACGAACGAGTATATTGATGGCATCCAAAACAACCAGCTCGCCCGGTTCCGCAAGAAATATCGCCAGACCGACGTGCTGTTGATCGACGACATCCAGTTTCTGGCGGGCAAGGAGCGGATTCAGGAGGAATTTTTCCACACGTTTAACGCGTTGCACGAGGCGCACAAGCAGATCGTGCTCACCTGCGACCGCCCGGCCAGCGAAATTCAGAATCTTGAACACCGCCTCGTCTCCCGTTTTGAATGGGGTTTGGTCACCGATTTGCAGCCGCCGGACATCGAAATGCGCCTGGCCATTCTCAATAAAAAGGCGCAGCTCATGGGCGTCACGCTGCCCGAGGACATCCTGAATTTCCTCGCCAGCCGCATTCGCACCAATGTCCGCCGGCTGGAAGGCGCGCTCATCCGTGTTGCTTCCTACGCCTCGCTCACCGGCAAAAAGCTGTCGATTGAAGTGGTGGAAGGGCTGCTGCGCGAAATCCTCCATGAGGAAGGCCGGCTGTCCATCAGCATCGAAGTCATCCAGAAACGCGTGGCCGAGCACTTTGACATCCGCCTGGCCGACATGACCAGCAAACGCCGGCCGGAAAACATCGCCTTCCCGCGTCAGGTGGCCATGTATCTGTCCCGCCAGATGACGGAAAGCTCGCTCAATACCATCGGCGAGGCCTTCGGTGGCCGCGACCACGGCACCGTCCTCCACGCCTGCCGCCTGGTGAAAGACCGCATGGAAGTGGACGCCAACGTCCGCCAGGTCGTCCATTACCTGGAAAAGCAGTTGATGCGCTGATTCCGCGCTCGACACCGGTTCCCCGTCATTCAAAACTTCCGTCATGCCCGTCATTGAAGTCAACGGCTTGACCAAGGCGTTTCGCACCTACAAAAAGCAGCCGGGTTTTGGAGGCGCGATCAAAGGGCTTTTCCACCGTCAATACGAGCAGACCGTGGCCGTCAACGACGTGCATTTCCGGATTGAACCCGGCGAACTGGTCGGGTTCCTCGGCCCAAATGGCGCCGGCAAAACCACCACGCTCAAGATGCTGGCCGGCCTGCTTTATCCGACGGGCGGTTCGGCCAAGGTCCTCGGTTACACGCCGTGGGAACGTGCCGACGGCTACCGCCGCCAGTTTGCGCTCGTCCTCGGCCAGAAAAACCAGCTTTGGTGGGATTTGCCGGCGCGCGAATCACTCGAACTCAACGCGAAAATCTATGGGATTCCCACCGACCGTTTCGAGCGCACGGTCGCCGAAATGAGCGAACTGCTGGCCGTCAAAGAAAAGCTCAATGTCAGCGTGCGCGAACTTTCCCTCGGCGAACGCATGAAAATGGAGCTCATCGCGTCGCTGTTGCACCAGCCGAAGGTGCTCTTTCTCGACGAACCCACCATCGGCCTGGACGTGGTTTCACAAAAAACCGTGCGCGAATTCATCCGCCGCCACAATGCCGAGCAAAAAACCACGATTCTGCTTACGAGCCATTACATGGCCGACATCCAGGCGCTCTGCCAGCGCGTCATCATCATTGACCACGGCAAAATCTTCTTCGACGGCAAACTCGACGAGATTGTGGACCGTTTCGCCGATTTCAAATTCATTACCATCCAATGTGCCAATACCGAGACGCAGTCGGCGGAGAGTCTGGCGCGTTATGGCGAAGTCGTGGAAAAGACGCCGAGCGCCATCACGCTCAAGGTCAAGCGCGACCGCGTCATTGCCGTCTGCAAATCACTGTTCGACGACCTGCCGGTGACCGACATTGATATTCAGGAAGTGCCGATTGAGGACGTCATCCGCCAGATTTTCGCGCGGTGACTCAATCGCACGGCACGGTGCGGCCCGATGCCCAATCGCGGGTTTCCTGGATTTTTTCCCTCATTACAACCGACAAGGGCCGGGTTTGTTGAATTTCGGCGATCAAATCCAGCTGGGTCAGACTGTGCTTTTGCGCGTGCGCGGTGTACATCGCCGATACAATGGCCTGTTCAATCTCCGAACCGGAAAAACCGTTCGTGGCTTCCACCAGCGCGTCCAGGTCAAATTGCGCCGGCTCCAGCGAGCGTTTGCGGAGGTGAATCTGTAAAATGTCCCGGCGGTTCTGCGGGGACGGCAGATCCACGAAAAAAATCTCATCGAAACGTCCCTTGCGCACCAGTTCCGGCGGCAGGCGCATGATGTCGTTGGCGGTGGCCACGACAAAAACCGGTTTTTTGCGTTCCGACATCCAGGTCAGAAAAGTCCCCAGAATGCGGCGTGACAAGCCGTCATCGTCCTCCTGCACGGCCACGCCCTTTTCGATTTCGTCCATCCACAGGACGCACGGCGCCATGACTTCGGCGGTTTCAAAGGCCTTGCGCAAATTGCGCTCGGTTTCGCCGTAGTATTTGTTGTAAAGCACGCTGAAATCGAGCCGCAACAGCGGCACCCCGAAGATCGCGGCGGCCGCCTTGGCCACGAGACTTTTGCCGCAACCCTGCACGCCCAGCAACAGGACGCCGCGTGGCGGATCGAGCTGCGTGTCGGTTTCGCCGGTGAAAAAATCCCGGCGCACCGTCAGCCAGTTCTGCAACCGCTGCAGGCCGCCAATTTCCGAGAATCGCACGGTTTCATATTCAAAAGATAAAACACCGTCGCGTCCGAGCAGTTCATATTTGGCCCGCATGACCTCCGGCATTTCCGATTCGGAGATCACGCCGTCGTCGTTGATGGCCTTGAGGGCCAGGCGGCGCACATCCGTGGCCGTGAGACCCACCAGGTTTCGCACCAGCAAATCAATCGCCTTGTTGGTGGTTTGAACGTCCCGTCGGCCGTGTTCCGCCCCCCAATCGGCGGCCACATCATAAACAATTCCGCGTACTTCATCGGCCGACGGCAGGGGCAGATGAAACCGCGCGGTGAACGGTTGCAAGTCCGGCGGTATGGGCATGGTCGAGCCAACCAATACCACGGTTGAATAGTGGTGCGAATACGTCAGCGCGATGTCTTTCAAATAACGGACCGCCACCGCGTCCTCCAAATAAGGATGGAAATCCAGCAGCACAAACAGGGAATGGGTGGCGGAGGTTTTGATGTAGCTTAAAACTTCCTGCGCTTTGACGACCGATTGCAGCGGCTGATCACACGGATCGAACGCCTGCAACCCTTCCGTCACGGTCCAGCGATAGGCCTTGAATTGAAAACGTTTCGCGATTTGCCGCACCATCTGAACGATTTGGGGTTCTTCGCCGCTCTCGACGACAATCAGCGGCATCCGCGAACGAATGAGGGCCTCCAGGTCACGAATCGGACTTTCCGTGATGAGCGAACCCGTATTGGCAAGTTTAGCAGAGGGCAAATTCATTCAGGTGGCCCTTAAACTCACGAAATTGCTTCGGCCTGCAAGAAAAAACACCTCGTTTTCTCCTTTGATACCGGTTGCTGTGATCAGGCCGCTTCCATGTCCGGCTTGCGCCGCACAATGGGCTGGGTTTCCCCAAGGACGACGGACCGCGTGATTTTCACATGAACCACGTCGCCGATTTCGGGCGCATCATACATCACATCGAGCATGAGCCGCTCGATCAACCCGCGCAACGCGCGCGCGCCGGTGCCTTTCTTGAGCGCCAGCACCGCCAGTTCACGCAGTGCGTCGGGGGTGAATTCCAGTTCCACGCCTTCCATGGCCATGAGTTTGGCAAATTGCTTCGTCAGCGCGTTCTTCGTCTCAGTGAGAATGGAAACCAGTTGATCTTCGGACAGCTCGGTCAGCGTGGTCACCACCGGCAGCCGGCCGATGAATTCGGGAATGAAACCGTAGTCCAGCAGATCCTCCGGTTCGGCGTGCTGCAACATTTGATCGCGCGCGGCGACGGCATTCTTTTGCATCTCGCCAATCGCGCCAAAACCCATGGTGTGCCGGCCCAGCCGCCGGTGAATGACTTTTTCCAGACCGACAAACGCCCCTCCGCAAATGAACAGGATGTCCGTCGTGTCCACGCGAATGTATTCCTGTTGCGGATGTTTGCGGCCACCCTGGGGCGGTACGTTGCAAACCGTGCCTTCGAGGATTTTCAACAGCGCCTGCTGCACGCCTTCACCGGAAACATCGCGCGTGATGGACGGGCCGTCGGCCTTGCGGGCAATCTTGTCAATTTCGTCAATGTAAACGATGCCGCGCTGGGCGCGTTTTACGTCGTAATCCGAGTTTTGCAGCAATCGCAAAATGATGTTCTCGACGTCTTCGCCCACGTAGCCGGCCTCGGTCAGCGTCGTGGCATCGGCAATGGCAAACGGCACATCGAGCACCCGGGCGAGCGTGCGCGCCAGCAGCGTCTTGCCGGAACCGGTCGGGCCAATCATCAAAATGTTGCTCTTCTCGATTTCCACGCCGGAATGTTTGGTCTTGCCCGCGGCCGTCCCCGCCTCCGGCTCCTGTTGAATGCGTTTGAAATGATTATGGACCGCCACCGCGAGGGTTTTTTTTGCGTGTTCCTGGCCGACACAATGCAGGTCCAGCAGCCGCTTGATTTCAGCGGGTTTGGGGATGGTGAATTTCGGCTGTTTCTTCTGGTTCTGCAGCTCCAGTTCGCGATCCAGGACGTTTTTGCAAAGGATGATGCAATTGTCGCAGATGTAAACACCCGGTCCGGCAATAAGCTTGCGCACTTCCGCATGCGACTTGCCGCAGAAACTGCACATCGTGAGATTGTTGGGTCGCGCCATTTTATTTTGCGAATTTCAAAATTTCGGATTTTGGATCTCGAAAGTATCTGGCGCGTAAAATATCATGTGACGACCGAGGTTTTCTCCATGGCGCCGGGAATTTCCTTGCGGGATTGCACGACCTGATCCACCAGGCCGTATTCCTTCGCCTCGTCGGCGGACATGAAGCGGTCGCGGTCGGTGTCGCGCGTGATCTCCTCGACCTTGCGTCCGCAATGTTTGCCGAGAATTTCGTTGAGCCGGTCCTTGAGCCTTAAAATTTCCCGCGCCTGGATGCTGATGTCGCTGGCCTGGCCCTGCACCCCGCCCCACGGCTGGTGAATCAGGATGCGTGCGTTCGGCAGCGCGTAGCGTTTGCCCTTTGCGCCCGCCGCCAGCAGCACCGCCCCCATGCTCGCCGCCTGGCCAATGCAATACGTGTTCACATCACAGGTGAGGAACTGCATGGTGTCGTAAATCGCCAGCCCGGCGGTGACGCTGCCGCCCGGCGAATTGATGTACAGATGAATGTCCTTCTTCGCATCGGACATCTGGAGAAAAAGCAACTGGGCGATGATGATGTTGGACACCGTGTCGTCCACCTGCGTGCCGAGAAAAATGATGCGGTCCACCAGCAGGCGTGAGTAAATGTCCCACGTCCGCTCGCCGCGTCCGGTCTGCTCGACCACAATTGGAACCAAAAAGTTTTGCATGGCTAAATAACTACCCCATTTCTCGCGCAAGTAAAGGAGCAAACCTCGCGCCAAGTTGCAAAAAATGCCAGGGAACTTACTTTCCTGCCGCCACCGAATATTTTTTCCAGATCAACCGGAAGGCACTGGCAAAATCTTCCGGTTTTCCGGCCATCCAACGTGTAACCGCCTCCGGCGCAAACCATTCGCCACACTCGATTTCATCGGGATGCAACCGGAACGGTCCTTCCGCCGCGCAGCGATAAATCCAGACGAATTCCTGATCCGTCCCGGTGCACGCATCAATTTTGAACATGCGTTCCGGCGTTTTTTGGACAGCCAATCCAAGTTCCTCGCGCAGTTCGCGTATGGCGCAGGCGTCATAATCCTCACCGGAATCCACATGCCCGGAGGACGAGGAATCCCATTTGCCCGGCTCACGGTCCTTGGTTATCGACCGTTTTTGGAGGAAGATTTCGCCGCGCGTATTGAACACGAGCACATGAATGGCGCGATGCAACAGTCCGCACGCATGAACCTCGCGCCGCGTGTTCTGCCCGACCACCTCGTCGCGCTCGTTGACGACATCAAAGATTTCTTCCGGCATTTTAGTTTATCCTTTGATGAACCAGCTTTTCCAAATGGTTCATTCTAAAACGCAGCCGTCCCGTCCTATCCTCAAAAAAAACGAATCGCAGTTGACCGTTGATGATGCCCGAAAAAGAAGAAAGCTGATCCGGTTGACCATCATTTTCAAAACTGGCTTCCGTGAACCAAAATGGTTCAATCTCACGACAAGTTGTTGCAAAGTAATTTAACTTGCTGTCAAAGCCGAATTGGGCATGAACCAGTTCGCCGTTTGGTGTTGTTCGAGAGATAGTTAAAATCGGACCGTTTAAGCGGAACTGAAATTTTACTTTTTCTTGATCCCTGTCCGGGCTTGGAATTTCAGCCTCACCCCAAGTATAACTATACGTCTTCAATGTTGGGTTGGCCAAAAGATCGGCGAATGTATTTAATTCTGAAACCATTTGTTTTGAAGAATTTTCAAAACAAAGAATGATTTCCTTGCCAACTTCCGGCGTTATCACTTCACCTCCATTTTCAGTCACAGTCACATTTGTTGATTGAAGCTGAGAGATTAACTTTCGCTTGATAATCGCAAGTTGATTCGTGTCAATCGCCGAGCGCAACATCTCAACACTCCGTTTAATCCTTTCCTGTTTTTGTGGACTGTCCAGCCGTGCCGGGCGATTAGTTTGAGCCGAGAGGTGATTTGCTTGTATCGCCAATAGATATGCAAGGATCAATACGATTTTCCTCAAAATCATTTTCATGTTGCGCATTGTCACTCCGTCAGACATTGAGTCAACCCAACAAACTGTTCCAGACTCAATTTCTCGGCGCGTTCTTGCACCAGGATTTTCAATTCAGCGAACGCCCGTTCCAATTTTTCCACCGGCCAGTCTTCCCGCAATAATTTCAGCATCATTTTTCGCCGCTGGGAAAAGGCGCGCTTCACGATTTTCACAAAAATCCCGCGCTGATGTTCCGGCAGCAGCGGCGTGCCCCGGCGATCCAAAACCACGCAGGCCGAATCCACGTCCGGTTCCGGAAAAAAACAGCCTTTCGGAATTTTGAAGGAGTCGGCCGGTGCGTAATCGAGTTGCACCAGCAGCGTCAGCACGCCGTAATCCTTGTCGCCAGCCCCGGCCATGAGTCGCCGGGCCACTTCGAGCTGCAGCGTCGCAACGATCTTTCTTGGCGCGCGCGCGCCTTGCGCCAGTTCCACCAGGATTGGCGACGCAACCGAATACGGCAGGTTCGCCACCAGTTTCCATTCGTTCCAATCCCGACGCTCGCGTTTCAAAAATGCCAGCGCGTCGGCGTGGAGCAAATTGAATGTTAAGTTTTGAGTTTTGAGTTTTGAATGACCAAACCGTTCGCGCAAAAATTCCACCAGCCGGGCATCTTTCTCAATCGCCAGCACTTCGCCGGCATTTTCCAGAAGCAATTCCGTCAGGGGGCCGAGGCCGGGGCCGATTTCCAGAATTTTATCGGCTTTTGACAATTCCGCCGCTTCGATGATTCGTCGCAACTGATTGCCGTCGTGGAGAAAATTCTGGCCAAGGGATTTCGTCAGTTGAATCCCGCGCGTCGCCAGCAATTCCCGCATTTCGGACAGTTTCATTCAGAAAAAGGCCACAGATAAACACAGATGGACACAGATGAAATAAAGGCGGGAAATCTGTGTTTCATTTGTGTCCATCTGTGGCTAAAAGTTCGTTAAGTGCGGTGACAGCCTTCGCCAGTTGCGCCTTGGTGATGGTCAATGGCGGCGTGAAGCTGATGACGTTCGCGTGCTCGCCCTCCGGCAAAAGAATGAAACCATGATGCAACATGGTTTTGACGGCCTGCATGGCAGCGGCGCTCGCCGGCTTGCCGTCGGGCAGCCGCAGTTCGAGACCGGCCATCAAACCCAGACCGCGCGCTTCCACCTTGAGCGTTGGACTTTGAATCCGGGACAACTCGCCAAGTAAAAATTTCCCGAGTTCCGCACTTCGTTTGCACAGATTAAGCCGCTCGATTTCCCCGATCTGGGCCAGCGCCATCGCACAGCCGACCGGATTGCCGAGAAAGGTGCTGGTATGCATCGCCTCACCCCGCGATGCCGGCCAAGCTGCGTCCATGATGTGTGCGCGTCCGACGCACGCCGACAGCGGAAAGCCGCCGGTCAGTGCCTTGCCGAGACAAACAAGGTCGGGAGCCACGCCACTGTGTTCGCAGGCAAACCATTTTCCAGTACGGCCAAATCCGGTGTAAATTTCGTCGAGAATCAATAAAGCCCCATGCTCGTCGCACAGCCGGCGCAAGGTCGCCAAAAACTCCTTTGGTGGAAGGTTGATGCCGCCCCGCGCCTGTACCGGCTCGACGAGCATTGCGCCGATGCGCTCACGCCGCAAAATCCGATGGATGGCCCATTCGACAGCGGCCAGGTCACCGGCCTTCGAGGGGAACTGAACAAAATGGCCGAATTCGCGAAGCTGGTATTGAAACGGGCCGCGAAAAAAATCGCGGTGCGTCACGTTGAGCGCACCGTAACCGAGCCCGTGATACGCACCGGAGAACGCGATGACACCGTGCCTGCCCGTGGCGAGCATGGCCGTTTTAAGCGCGGATTCCACGGCTTCAAAGCCCGAATTACTGAAAATGACCTTGCCACGAACCGGGTCCAGGATCCGGGGTCTGGTATTTGGAGATTTGGTCCAGCGTTCAAATGTGATCCGGCTCAATTCGCGCGCGAGCTCGGCCTTGCGCGGGTGGGGATGCACATCGCCCATCGCGTGGGGCAGACGGGCCAGTTGCCTTTGCCCGGCCTTCACCACGCGCGGATTGGCGTGACCGGCGGCCGCCACGCCAAACGCCGCGGTCAAATCAAGGTACTTTTTCCCATTGGCGTCCCAAACATGCATGTCCCGGGCGCGTTCCCAAACCATCGGCCACGAACCATCGGATTCAATGTGGACGATGTTCCGCGATTCGTAGTCGCGGAGCAATTGAAGCGTCTTCGTTGTGGTCACGAATTTACGATTTTGGATTTATGATCTGCGCACCCGCCCGAAATTCAGGAATCATCGTAAATCGTAAATCGTAAATCGTAAATTTCTAAACGCCGCGCTGTTCCGGCGGCCAAATCAGCTTGTGCAACTGTGCCTGAAAACGCACCGGCAGCGCATCGGCGATGATTTTTTCCGCCAGCTCGCGCCGCGAAATCGGCGTCTGTCCCACCGGGACTTTTTTTAATGTCTTGTCCTGTTGCTCCGCCGACAGCGGGTGCACCCACGAAACCAGCAAGGAGCAAATCGAGTCGAGTTTATGTTCGGCAATGGCCTGTTTCGCCCAGTCATAATCCTGCTGCGTGCCGATGACGAATTTGATTTCGTCGGCGGCTTTGAGGTGTTTGAGGTTTTCCCAGCGGTTGCGGGCCACTTCGCCGCTGCCCGGGCACTTCAAATCCATGATGCGATGGACGCGCGGATCCACCCGGGAAACATCGTGTGCGCCGCTGGTTTCCAGCAGGACGGTGAATCCGTCGTCGCACAGCGATTTCATCAACGACAAACAATTTTTTTGGAGCAACGGCTCGCCACCGGTCAGTTCAACCAACGGCAGTTTTGAGTTTTGAGTTTTGAGTTTTGAGTTTGAAAACGGCATCGCCAACCTGTGAACTTCCGTTTGAATTTCTCCGAGTGACATGTTTTTGCCATTGGCGAAGGCGTAGGCGGTGTCGCAATAGGAGCAACGCAGATTGCAGGCGGTGAGCCGGATAAAAATGCACGGCAAGCCGGCAAAGGTGCTCTCCCCCTGCAGGCTCAAATAGATTTCGTTGATGACGAGTGTATCGGACACGCTGGGGGAGTGTAATGTGTTGGTATCAAAAAGGAAATCACTCTGCCAGTTTTATCGATTGCATCCGCTCTTAATATCCTCGGATTCCAACTAAAAGCTCTACTTTTGAGCACGAAACTTGCTAAACTTATGGCGGAAGCCCATGAATCAAGCGCGTTGTTTGCGAATAATCCGGGTTTGGCTGTGCCTGCTGGGAGGATTGCAGATGGAGTTGCCAATCCACGCGCAGGATCTCAACGAAATCGGTGTCACGCTGCTGCGAAGGGTGGCCACCAACACGGATGGCACGGGCATTCGGGTGGCGCAACCCGAGGCGCCGGGCACAAACATCCCGCCCGACTTTGAAGTCAACCCGGCCTACAGTTTAGTACAAAAACCGGCCGGTCTTTTCACATACTTTGAAACCAATGGCACCGCCAATTTTTTCCCCAACGGCCTGGGTACGGAATCGGGTCATGCGGACACCGTGGCCTCTAATTTCTACGGATTCCCCGGGGGCGTGGCCACCAATGTTGTGCATGTGGATAATTATGAGGCAAATTATTTTTATAACAGCATTATTGCAGCGACCCTGCCGCCGAACATCAATGATCCGGTCGTGAATCAAAGTTTCATTTTCGGTTACGTTCCCGGTCAAGTGACGATTTCCGAACAACAGCAGCTGGATTCGGAATTTGACAACTATGCGGCGCAATATAATACGCTTTTCGTTTCCGGCGCGGGCAACAACGGGCCAGGCAGCGGCTCGGTGGCTCCACCCTCGACCTGCTACAACGGCATGTCCGTTGGCGCCTACGGCTACGCTTTTTCGAGTGTTGGACCGACCGAGGACAATGGTCGCGCCAAACCGGATATCGTCGCGCCCGCAGGTGCAACCAGTTTCTCCACCCCCCAGGTTGCCGGCGCCGCGGCCGTGCTGATGCAGGCGGGTTTGCGCGGCGATGGCGGCAGCGATACCAATTCCCCATCCGACATTCGCGCGGTCAAGGCGCTGCTCCTCAACGGCGCGGTCAAGCCGTCGGACTGGACCAACAATCCCCCCTCGCCGCTCGACCCGCGTTATGGGGCGGGCGTGCTGAATGTTTACAATGCCTACGAGCAGCTCGCCGGTGGCAAGCACGGCTACATCGTCGCCACCAATGTCCCTCTGGGCAATCCGCATCCACCCACCGGTACGAACGGCACGGTCAGCACGTTGAACGGCTGGGATTTCAACAATATTTCCAGCAGCAGCAACTTCGACGGCGTGAATCATTATTATTTCAATGTCACCAACGGCATGGGCAACGCCGCTTTCACGGCCACCGCAACGCTGGTGTGGAATCGCCAGCAAAATCAGGTGGATATCAACGACCTCAATTTATTTCTATACAACGCCGCCAACAGCAATCTTGTGGCCGGCAGCACCAGTCTCGTGGATAACGTCGAACACATTTTTGTGCCGAATCTGCCGCAAGGCCGCTACGATCTACAGGTCTGGAAGGCCGGCGGAATCCCCAATGTCAGCGTCGTCAGCTCTTCAGAAACCTACGCGTTGGCATGGGAATTCTCCTCGACATTGTTGAACGCCGCGCCATCCGGCACCAACCTGGTGCTTAGCTGGCCGATTTATCCGGACGGTTTTGTGCTGGCATCAGCGACCAATCTGGTTCCGCCAGTCGTTTGGAGCACGAACAATCCGGTACCGGTGGTGACGAACAATTTGAACTGGATTCCGGTCAGCGCGACCAACGCCAGCCAGTTTTTCCGCCTGCAGCCGCCATAAGCCGGAGAACGACGCATCCGGCCAAACTTTAAGCCCACTTGGAATTCCTTCGGGAAGCGATTTGGACTTCTTCACGAATGTCTGTATTATTTGCTCCACAGTTTCAGCATCATCGTGAACATGAACAACTCGCTAAAGGGAAAAGTTGCCCTCGTTACCGGCGCGTCGCGCGGGATTGGCCGCGCCATCGCCGAACGCCTCGGGTGCGATGGCGTGGCGGTTGCCGTCAATTATACCCGCCATGCCGGCGAAGCGCAGAAAGTCGTGGCACAAATTGAATCATCCGGCGGAAGCGCGTTTGCCATTCAAGCCGATGTCGCACGCGTGTCGGAAATTGTCCGGTTGTTCGACGAGACCATCGCCCGGTTCGGCAAACTCGACATCCTGGTAAACAACGCCGGCATCATGCCGGTCAATCCGGTCAACGCCGTTACGGAAGCCGAGTTCGACCGTATTTTTGCCGTGAACGTCAAGGGCACCTTTTTTGCGTGTCAACAGGCAGCGACCCGCCTGGCCCAAGGCGGACGCATCATCAACCTGTCCAGTTCGACCACGGCAAGGGTGATGCCGACCTACGGCGCCTATGTCGCCACCAAGGGCGCGGTGGAACAATTCACCCGTTCCCTGGCAAAGGAACTGGGACCGCGCCGTATCACGGTCAATGTCATTTCGCCCGGCCCGACGGAAACGGAACTGTTCACCAATGGCAAGACGGCGGAACAAATTCAACAATTCGCACAAATGGCTGCCTTTGGCCGGCTGGGCCAACCGATGGAAATCGCCGAAGTGGTCGCGTTTTTGGCAAGCGAGGCAGCCGGTTGGGTCAACGGCCAGAATATCCGCGTCAATGGCGGAATCGCCTGACACGGCCTGGACAAGGAAATGATTATCAGACCGGATCCTGTTTTCAAAAACATGCGCAAGCGCACCTTCTTATTTCTGATTGGGGCGATTCCGTTTTTCGGAACCGACCGCACCCCGGCGGCAGCTGAAACATTTCCCGTCGCGATCCGGGTTCACGCCGACAAGCCGATCGGCAAATTGAAACCGATCTGGCGTTTCTTCGGCGCCGACGAACCAAACTATGCCACCCGGCCGGACGGGCAGAAGCTGCTCGGTGAACTTGGTCAACTGGCGACGAACCGGATTTATTTCCGCACGCACAATCTGCTGACCAGCGGCGATGGCACCCCGGCGCTGAAATGGGGCTCGACCGGCGTTTACACCGAGGACGCGCGGGGAAATCCGGTTTACGATTGGACGATTCTGGACCGGATTTTCGACACCTATCGCGCCAATGGCGTGCGACCGTACGTGGAAATCGGGTTCATGCCGGAGGCGCTTTCCGTCCACCCGCAACCTTATCAACATCATTGGGGATCGAAGACAAACAACAATCTTTTCACCGGCTGGGCGTATCCACCGAAGGACTATGACAAATGGTCGGAGCTGGTTTTCCAGTGGGCCAGGCATGACGCCGAACGATACGGACGCACCGAGGTCGCCACCTGGTATTGGGAAACTTGGAACGAGGCAAACATCGGTTACTGGCAGGGCACACCGGACGAATTCTTCCGCCTGCACGATGGCGCGGTGGACGCCGTGCGACGCGCCTTGCCCGACGCAAAAGTCGGCGGGCCGGATTCAGCGGGTGGTGGCACGACATTTCTCCGGGAATTTCTGGAGCATTGTCTTCACGGGACCAATCTGGTGACCGGCAAAATCGGCACACCGCTTGATTTTGTCTCTTTTCACGCGAAAGGTTCGCCGGAATTCACGGACGGCCATGTGCGGATGGGCGTGGCGAACCAATTGCGCGACATCAATTCCGGCTTTGGCGTCATCGCGTTGTTTCCCGAATTGAAAAAAACGCCGATTGTGATCGGCGAATCCGACCCGGACACCTGCGCCGCCTGTCGGGGCCAGCAATACGACTACCGCAACCACCCGGTTTACGCCAGCTATACGGCCGAGTGTATCGCGCGCGAATTGGAACTGGCCCGCCGGTATGGCGTGAACCTCGCCGGCGTGCTGACGTGGGCGTTTGAATTTGAAGACCAGCCGCCGTTCGCCGGTTTCCGCAGCCTGGCGAGCGATGGTATTGATTTGCCCGTGCTGAATGTCTTCCGGATGTTCGGCCAAATGGACGGCCAACAACTCACGGTCGAAAGTGATGCCGCCGTACCATTGGATGGGGTGCTCAAAAATGGCGTCCGGGCCCAACCCGATGTTTCGGCACTGGCCAGCCTGGAATCGAACCGGCTGTGCATTTTGGTCTGGCATTATCACGACGATGACGTGTCGGGCCCGGCGGCGGAGGTGAAGCTTGTGCTCGACGGGTTGCCGCTCAAAGCCACGAAGGCTCAGGTTCGCCATTTCCGCATTGATGCCGACCACAGTGATGCCTTCACGGTCTGGCAGCAGATGGGATCGCCCCTGCAACCAACGGCGGATCAATTCGAGCAACTGGAAAAAGCCGGGCATCTGGCCGAACTGAAACCACCTGAAAACATCCACGTCAGAAACGGTCAAATGGCCTTGAAGTTTATCTTGCCGCGAGAGGCGGTATCCTTGCTGACGGTTGAGTGGGACCGACCGCGTTAAAACCCTTGATTCAGCACGAAATGTTTTCCGACCCGATAGCTGCCGGCAATAGCCCGGGTGATGTAATTTTTGGCCAGCTCCACCGCTGGTGGCAAATTATGACCCCATGCCAGCGCCGCCGTGATGGCTGCCGAGTAAGTACAACCGGTGCCGTGCGTACGAATGTCTTCGAGGAACGGCGCGGTTAGAAGTAATTCCGCCCGGCCATCGAAGAAAATGTCCGCCGCCTCGCGCATCCCGCGCAGATGACCGCCTTTAACCAGTGCGGCGCAACCAAAACGCGCGTGAATCTCACGGGCGGCGGTGCGCATATTTTCAACGGAGATAATTTTTTTCCCGATCAACACTTCGGCTTCATGCAGATTGGGCGTAACCAGCGTGGCCAGCGGCAACAATTGTTCCTTCAATATTTTGATCGCCGCTGGTCGCAGCAACCTGGTGCCGCTGGTGGCAATCATGACCGGGTCAACGACCAGCCGGGGGCATTTTTCCCTCTTGAAGAAGCGGGTGACAACCCGGACGTTTTCCTCCGAGAACAACATTCCCGTTTTCACCGCCGCCGGCGACAGTTCTTCAAATACCGCTTCGATTTGCTGCCGCAACAGGTGTGGCGAGGCGGATTCAACCGCGTAAACCCGCCGGGGATTCTGGGCGGTGAGGCAGGTGATTGCGCTGGCACCGTGAACATCGAAGGCGGCGAACGTTTTCAAATCCGCCTGAATGCCGGCACCACCGCCGCTGTCGGAGCCGGCAATGGTGAGTGCCACCGGGCAATGCATGATTCTCGGCATGCCGTTAAGCCTACCGGCATTCGAGGGGATCGGCACGGAAAAACAGAATGGGCGATGGTGCTAAACCGTCAAGTGCAAGAACCGGTCTTATTGCTGTGCGGCAAGTTGCAGAAGCAGGTTGTTCAGCTCCTGGATGCGCGGCGGTTTGCCGACCACGGCATCCACTTCCGAAGCGGTTTCCCCTTCCTCCTTCATCATGGTGCCCCAACCGGTCATCATGATGACCGGCGTGGCGGGTGATTCCGCCTTGATGGTTCTGGCCACCTGGTGTCCATCAATGTCCGGCATGCCCAGGTCCGTGATCACCATCTCATACGGCTGTTTCTCCAGCATGGCGGCCCGGAACATTTCCACCCCCTGTTTCCCTCCCGAAGCCGTCGTGACCCGGTGGTCCAAAGTGGTGAGACAGTGCTTTAACAATTCCTGTATTTGCAATTCATCATCAATGCAGAGGATGCGCAGGGAACGATTGGTGCCGGCGCGCAGCACGGTGGTTGAGGGGGTCGCTTGCGAAGTCTTTCCCCGAACCGGAAAAGTGAGCCGGATACAGGTTCCCTGACCGGGCGTACTTTCAATCTCGATGTTGCCATCGTGGCGTCGCATCATTCCGTAAACCATGGCCAGTCCCAGGCCGGTGCCTCCCCGTTTGGCTTTGGTGGAAAAGAATGGTTCCAGGCAGTGTTGGCGGGTTTTTTCATCCATGCCAATACCATTGTCCCGCACCTCGATCTGGATTTGACGGTCCGGAGGATTGTCTCCGTGGGCCGGACGGCTGACAAAACGCGAAACCAGGGTGATGATGCCGCCTTGGGGAAGAGCATCCACGGCATTGAAAATCAGGTTGATCAACGCCTCCCGCAAATCACTGGGATCACTGAGCAGGAGCGGCAGTTTGGGTTCCAGTTCACGCTGGACCTGTATGGAAACCGCCTGCCGCTGGGACAGGTCGCGCCAGCGGGGACGGGTAAGTTCGATCACCTCATCAACAATATGATTGATATCCACTTCGACGAGTTCCTCCGTCTCGGTACGGCGGCGATAGAACTCGCGCATGCGCGCAACGATATGGGAGATGTCCTCACCCGAGCGGCGGATAATCTGCAAATACTGGCGTGCGGTTTCGGGCAAATTGGTTTGGGTGGCGAGCAGCAATTCGGAATAAGCGACCACCGGTGATAGGGCGTTATTGACGTCGTGCGCCACGCCGCTGGCCATCTGGCCCAGGGCACGCAGGCGTTCCTGCTGCACCACCACCTGCTGGGTGCGCCGAAGTTCGTCGTAGGCTTTTTGCACCCCTTCGGTCAGGCGCACCTGGTCATACAGGTTGCGATATTGTTCCTCGGTGGTAAGGATTTTGACCTGCAACGCCTCCTTCTCGGACCGGACCTCGGCGATTTCCGCGCGCATCTGCTCGGCATTGTAGCGGACCTCTTCCATGACCAGCACCACCATGCTCACCGCAATGAACAGCTGCAACACCGCGGCGATGAGAAAGCCCGCATTGTAAAGTTCCTGATACCTTTGGGAAAAGGGATAGCTGCCCAGATAAAGTCCCCAAAGCAGAAAGCCCATGGACAACATTCCGGCCCCGACAAACGGCATCTTTTTCCTCACCCGAAAAAAGCAGACTCCGGCAAACACGCTGCTCAGGCCGATCAAGATGAATACCGGCAATTGGATTTGCAGGCTGCTGGAAAGTACTTGCGGACTGACAAAAGTCCACGCCAACAGAAACAACATGAACAAGCCAAATGAGGATTGTCGAATCGGCAAACTTAAAAAACGGGCGCTGCCCCACAAAAGAAACACTGCGGAAACGGCCACACAACACTGCCGAAGCATGAAAATGGTGCTGTTGGACACAACATCGTGCATCGTCAAACCCAAGGTCAACCACAGCGCGTAAAACAGCCATGCGGTGGTCCAGACGGTGAAGTACTCCCGTTTGGTATAACGATTTAAATAATAGAAGAGCCCGACCAGCAGCCATACGCTCAGCAGGGACACGAACAGTGTCGCCTGCAGGTATTGCTCTGAAAAATTCAGGTGTTCGCTCGCAAACTTCATTGTTCCGTTTCTCAATGCGCCCATAATCCACTGATTTCGTGATTTATAGCAAACGGCGGGCCATTTTTCTGAACAACCCCGCTGCCCGGGTAAAAATACCGAAATAGCATCTTATTTCGCTCCCGAACGGTTCCCCAACACGGTCTCTCCGGGGCAAGCTGGGCTCCACTTTCTGTTTTGAACCCGTACAGCTCGAGTTATAATCATGTCCATGGATAAAAATCGGGTCGCTGAAATTCTGCTGGAGATCGGAACGTTGCTCGAATTGAAGGGGGAAAACCCCTTTAAAACGCGCGCTTACAAAAACGCCGCGCGGACGATCGAAAACTTGAGTGAACCGCTGAAGCAAATCGTCGCCGAAAAACAGCTGGGCAAGATCAAAGGCATTGGTGAAGCGCTCGAACAGAAAATCACCGAACTGGTGGAAAGCGGCAAGCTGGCCTACTACGACGAATTGAAAGCGTCGATCCCACCGGGTTTGATGGAAATGCTGGAAATTCCCGGGCTCGGTCCCAAAAAAATCCAGGTGCTCAATCAAAAACTCAGCGTGGATTCGGTCGAGACGTTGGAAGCGGCATGCCGGGCGGGGAAAGTTGCCCGACTCGACGGCTTCGGCGAAAAGACGCAGGCCAATTTGCTCGAAGGCATTGAACGCCGCCGCACCTATGCCTCAAAACATTTGCTGAGCGACGCCCTGCAGTTGGCCGACCCTTTACTGGAAAGTTTGCGGGAACATCCCGGGGTGATCCGCTGCAGCACCGCCGGGAGCCTGCGGCGTTTCCGGGAGGTCATCGGCGACATTGATTTGCTCGCGTCGTCGAAAAAGCCGGCGGAGGTGATCGAATATTTTGTCGCGCAGCCGGACATCATCAAAATCACCGCCCAGGGTGAAACGAAGGCGAGCGTCATCCTCCAGGGCGGTATTCAATGCGACTTGCGGGTGGTCAGTGACCGGGAATTTCCGTTTGCCCTGGCCTATTTCACCGGCAGCAAAGAGCATAATATTGTCATGCGCCAGCGCGCGATCCAGCGCGGCCTGCGATTGAATGAGTATGGCCTGTTCAAATCCAAAACCGAAACGCGCGATCCCCAATTGCTGGTGCCGTGCCGGGACGAGGCGGAAATTTTCTCAAAACTGGGTCTGCCGTTTGTGCCGCCGGAACTGCGTGAAGATCACGGTGAGTTTGCCGCCGCCGAAAAAAATGACCTGCCCAAGCTTGTCGAATGGACGGACCTGAGGGGCGCCCTGCATAATCATTCGGTCTGGAGCGACGGGCACAACCGCCTGGAGGAAATCGCCGATTACATGGAAGAACTCGGACTGGAATACTGGGCCATCACCGACCATTCAAAATCGTCGTTCCAGGCCAACGGCCTTGATGCCAAACGCCTGCGCGCGCAGATAAAAGAAATCAAGGAAATCAATGAACGGCGGGCCGAACGGGGCGGCGAATTCCGGCTGCTCACGGGTTGTGAAGTGGATATTTTGCGTGACCGGCTGGATTTCGACGATGAGATGCTGTCAGAGTTGGAAGTGGTCGTGGCGAGCCTGCATGTGCCCTCGAACAACGAAGCGGAAAACACGAAGCGCCTGATTCACGCGGCGCAAAATCCATTCGTCCACATGCTGGGCCATCTGACGGGAAGACTCTTGCTGGAACGCGAGCCGTATCCGGTAAATACGCAGGCCGTGATTGATGCCTGCGCTGAGACCGGCACATGGATTGAGTTGAATTGCAATCCGCACCGACTCGATCTGGACTGGCGTCTTTGGCCCTATGCGAAAAAGGCCGGGGTAAAATGCGCCATCAATCCCGACGCACACCGGAACGAACATAGCGGATTCCTCCGTTTTGGCACCGGGATTGCGGACAAAGGCTGGCTCGAAAAACGGGACGTGGTGAACACGTTCCCGCTAAAGATGTTGTTGAAAGAGCTAAATCGCAAACGTTTGAACAGTAATAAGTTTTAATTGAAACGTAGAAAGAACAACTGCTTTTAATCCATGGATTTTTTACTTAAAAAAGCGAAAATGGTGTTTGACAGGGTTCTTGATTTCCGGATAATGCAAATTTAGCTGATTGCTTTTCCTTGAACATCAAGAAGATGTCAAGTATTGTGTGTACAACATAGCCCTATGAGAAAATTCTTTGTCTGTGCAGGATTGGCGGTGGCTGGAACAGCCAGTCTTCAGGCCGCTTACGCGCCGGATTTAAATCCGATGGAAACTGCCAAGCTCTGGACGGTGTCAGGCACCTTGCGCGGTTTCTACGATGACAATTACAACACGCAGCCAACGGGGCCAGGCAAACGCAGCAGCTTCGGATTCGAAGTCAGCCCCTCGGTTGGCTTGAACGTGCCACTGCAACAAACGGAATTGGGTCTGCGGTACACCTACGGTTTGTACTATTATCAAGATCGGGAAAACCTCGGTCAAAACGCGATTGACCAGACGCACCAGCTCGATTTGTGGGTGGACCATGCGTTTACCGAACGCTGGTCGGGGAAGGTGCAGGATACGCTCGCCGTGGGACAGGAACCTCAGTTACTTAATGGCGGCACCCTGTTGCGCGCACAAGGCGACAACTTTCATAACGATGGAACTATCGCGCTGGACACACAATGGACCAGGCTCCTCGGCACAGAAATCAGCTACGAAAACAATTTGTACGACTACCAGAACAGCGGCGGTACCGCAGCCAACCCCAGTCTTGCCGGACTGTTGAACCGGCTTCAGCACGATATTTCACTAAATGTAAATTGGCGATTGCAGCCGACGTTGTTGGCATTTATCGGTTACCAATTTGAGCAAGTCAACTACGACGGAAGTGAACCTATTGCGCCAGGATTCGTGAGTGATAACCGTAATAGCCGATCGCAGTATGGATACGTCGGCGGACAATATACGCCTCTCGACAACCTGAGCCTTTCGGCCCAGGCCGGCATTCAGTACGCAGACTATTACAACCCTCCTACCGGTGCCCCCTCAACCAGTCAGGTTTCTCCCTATGCAAAATTGTCGGGAACCTACACGTATATGCCGGGAAGCTATGTGCAGTTGGGCTTCACCCAGGCGCGGAATGCGACGGACGTCGTTGCGCCAACGGCGAGCGGCAAAATCACGGAAGATCAGGAGAGCTCGGTGATTTATGCCAGCTTGAACCACCAGATTACCCCGCGATTGACCGGCAACCTTTTGGGCCAGATTCAATACTCAACTTTCAACGGTGGCACGGTGGACGGCCAATCGCAAACCTGGTACAGCCTGGGGCTTAACCTCGCCTATACCATTAACCCCCATGTTTCCACGGAAATCGGCTACAATTTCGACGATCTCACCTCGAACGTACCCGGCGAAAAGTATAGCCGTAACCGGGTTTACCTGGGCGTCACGGGTACTTATTAAGCTGAAAGCGTTGCGTGAGCCGTTTTTGAACGTTTGAACAGGAGCAGGAGTCTTTACTCTGGCTCCTATTTTTTTGAATTATGGATTCAGCAAAACCCGATTCGATGCAGGAAGCCAAACTGCATTTTTTGGATTATTTGCGCATTCTGCGCATCCGCAAGGCAATCATCATTACGGTTTTTTTGATCACCTTTACCATCGCCACGGTGGTAACCTTCATTTTGCCGGAATCCTATTCCAGCACGGCCCGAATCAAGGTTGAACCGGATATCATTTCGGACATTCCGGGAGTCACCGGTGGCGGGGGTGATGTCACCTATACCCCCTATGATCCTTATTTTATCCAGACGGCGTTTGAAATCCTTCAGGACCAGGTGGTGCTGAGCAAGGTGATCGACAAGCTGAATTTGAATGTCGAGTGGGGCAAACGCTACAACAGCGGGGTGCCGTTGGATACCCCCGTCACCATGAAGATGCTCAATCAGCGGCTGTCCCTCGACCCCGTCCGGAACACCAAATTGATCGAAATTACGGTCTATGATGAGGACAAAAACATGGCGGCGAACATCGCCAATGCCGTCGTGGATGCCTATCGCGAATATCGGTTCAGCATGCGGGATGAGCAGACGAAGCGCGGCATCAAGGCGTTGGAAGACGAGTATTCGGAGGATGAACAGAAAATTGACGCCGTTCAGAAGCAGGTGGATCAGTTGCGCGATCAACTGAAGATCCATGACTACGACCCCAACGCCACCAGCCCCAGTCCCACGCTCACTTCAGACCAGTTGCACTATTACAACAACCTGATGATCGACCATGAGGCGGTTTACATGAAGCTGGACAAACAGCTGACGGAACTGCAACCACTCAGCTCTGACAAACTAAGAGAGGTTCTGCCCACGGTGGTTCCCGATCCGACCTTGTCCGATTTGTTGAGCAAACTGAACGACGCCCAGCAGAAATTCGTCACCTTGACCAATGATTATTCGCTCGCCAATCCGGATGTCATCCGGGTGCAAGCCTTGATTGACGAGTTGAACAATCAAGTCAATGACCGGGTCAGTGGCATCATGGCGGGCTTGAGCAGCCAGGCGCAATCCGAAAAGGCCGCACTGGACGCGCTCACCGAAGCGGTCAACGATGCCAAGCAAAAGGACACGGACGAAGCCGCAAGGGGCCAGCCGTACTGGGAAGCCAAACGCCAACTGGAAAACATGCTGGAGTTCCACAACCTGCTGGGCACCAAGATTGCAGCCGAAAAGAGCGATTGGGAGATTCCCAGAACCGGTATGGTGGAGGTCATTCGCCGGGCCGAACCGGGTAAATACCCCGTGCGCCCGAACAAAACACTGAACATCATTCTGGGCGTTGTCGTTGGTCTGGTGGTCGGCATTGGTCTGGCCTTCTTCATCGAATATCTGGATACCAGCGTGAAGACCATCGACGAAGTTGAACGCGCGTTCCAGGCGCCCGTGCTTGGGGTCATTCCCCAAAACGTCGGTTTCCTGCTGGACGAAGGGCCGGACAGCCAGCACGCCGAAGCCTATCGGGTCCTGCGGACTCATTTCCTGTTTTCCCGCAAGGACGACAAACTTAACAGCATCGTCATCATCAGCGCCGGGATGGGAGAAGGTAAATCCACCACCGCTCTGAACCTGGCCACGGTCTTCGCCCAGGCCGGCCAGCGCGTAGTGATCGTGGACTCGGACCTGCGCCGGCCAACCCTCCACAAGATACTACGCGTCAGCAACAACCTTGGCCTGACCAACTATTTACTGAAACAGAACACGCTGGAAGAAGTCATCCAGACCACCGCGGTACCGATGCTTGATTTCATGGCCAGCGGCAAATTGCCCAGCAGTTCCATGAGCATCCTCAATTCACCGCAGATGAAAGACCTGATCGCAGAGTTGAAACAGCGTTACGATTTTGTGTTTTTCGACTCGCCCCCCATCCTGGGCGTGAGTGACGCCGCGGTGCTCGCCAGCGAAGTGGACATGGCCATCCAGGTCATCCAATACCGCCGTTATCCGCAACCGATGAACATTCGTGCCAAACAGTTGATTGAAAAAGCCGGCGGCAACCTTGTCGGCATTGTCCTCAACAACATTACCATGTCGCAGGATGAGGGCTATTATTACTACTATTCGCGCAACGAAGACGAGCCGGAAGCCCCGGCCGGGGGCCCCCCGGACGATCCCGGCAAGGTCGGAATCAAACAAAAGTATTGATTGCGCGCCCAATTTCGCGAGCATTACTGTTAATGAAACTGTTTTGGATACTGTCGCGCCTCAGATGGCAGGCTCTGGGGGTTGTGCTGGCCGGGTTTATTTTCAGCGGATGCTCCTCGTCGTCCAACGACATCCTCTTTTCAGACAATCCACAGGCGCCTTCGGCGCTGACAGGAACCGGAAATCCATCAACCGACACGACGTCAACGGATTTGACCGCCGCCCGCTTTCATGTCGGGGACACGGTGACCGTGGATTTCTCGGGTACGGCCGATCCAATTCTCGAACACACGGAGCCCATCAAGGAAGACGGGACCATTACCCTCCCCTACATCGGCCCGGTGCGAGCACTCGGCAAGACGGCGGGTGAATTGCAAAATGACATCCATGATCTCTACGTGCCCAAGTATTATGTCCGGCTGACCATCACGGTCAGTTCTCCCCAGCGCGTTTTCTACGTTGGGGGGGAAGTGAAACAGCCCGGTCGCCAGCTCTACGTCGGTGAAACCACCGTGACCAAGGCCATTCAATCCGCCGGCGACTTCACTGATTTTGCCAACCAGAAGAAGGTCAAGCTCATCCGCCACAGCGGTGAGGTCATCACCGTCAACTGCATCAAAGCCCTGCAAGATCCAACTTTGGACCCGCCCGTTTATCCCGGCGATCAAGTCCAGGTGCCGCGCCGGATTTTCTGATGATTGAACTCCACATCCTGGCGGGAAAAAAGGCGGGCAACCAATCGGTCGTCCGCCGTTTTCCTTTCCGCATCGGTCGTGACCGTGGAAACGATCTGCAGTTGAACGATGACGGCACCTGGGGTCAACATTTGACACTTGAATTTCGACGACGGGAGGGGTTCGAGCTCACGGCAGCGCCGGATGCCTTGGTCATGGTCAACCATCAACCGGTTCAAACCGCATTGCTCCGTAACGGCGATGTCATAACACTCGGTTCCGTGAAACTTCGGTTCTGGCTGGCGGCAGCCCGACAACGCGGCTTGCGACTCCGGGAAGGGTTCGTTTGGGTGCTTCTGCTTGCTGTCGTGCTCTGCCAGTTTGTTCTGATTTACCGGCTGATCCGTTAATGCCGGAAATGCCGCGTGCCGGTAAACGCCATCGTCAGGTTTCGCTCGTCCGCTGCTGCAATCACTTCCGCGTCACGTACGGATCCGCCCGGTTGGATTGCCGCCGTTGCGCCCGCTTCCGCCGCGGCTATCAATCCGTCCGGAAATGGAAAAAAAGCATCGCTGCAGACCACACTGCCTTGGAGGGAAAGCTTCGCTTCGCCCGCCTTCCAGACCGCAATCCGGCTCGCATCCACACGGCTCATTTGTCCCGCGCCGATGCCCAACGTTCGATCAGCCCCCGCATAAACAATCGCATTCGATTTCACATGCTTGACGACCCGCCAGCCGAACATCATCGCGTTCAACTCCAATTCGCCCGGCTGACGGCGGGTGACAATTTTCAAGTCCCCGGCCGCCGCCGTCTTTAAATCACGTTCCTGCAACAGAAACGAATCCGCTCCAACGCTGCGAACATCCCAGAATTGCCCCTTTAATGGTGATTTCAACGATTTGAGCAGCCGCAAATTTTTCTTTTTTTGCAGGATGGCCAGTGCTTCGGCTGAAAAATCCGGGGCGATGATGACTTCACTGAAAATTTCCGCGATCGCGTCGGCACACGGGCCGTCCAACGTGCGGTTCACGGCAATGATGCCGCCAAAAGGCGCCTGTTGGTCCGTTGCAAATGCCTTGGCCCAGGCCGCGCGCAAGTCTGTGCCCTGCCCCACGCCGCACGGATTCATGTGTTTGAGAATTGCCAGGGTCGGCGGATCGCCGGCGAATTCGGCGATTAAATTTGCCGCCGCCGTCAGGTCCAGAATGTTGTTGTAAGAAAGTTCCTTGCCGTGAAGCTGCTGGAAAAAATCATGGAACTTGCCGTAAAGCGCCGCCTTTTGATGCGGATTTTCTCCATAGCGCAACGGCTGCGCCAGGGTTGCGGATATAGAAAGCAAAGGGGGCAAACCGGAATCCTGCACCGTCTTGAATTCCTTCTGCAAATGCGCCGCGATTGCACCATCATAGGCCGCCGTTCGCGCAAAGACCTTCGCCGCCAGTTTGCGGCGCAGCTCGAGCGTCGTGTTGCCGCCGTCTTGGATCTGGCCGGAGACTTCCGCGTAATCCAGCGGGTCCACCACCACGGTCACGCTGGCGTGGTTTTTGGCCGCGCTCCGGAGCATGGAAGGCCCGCCAATATCAATGTTTTCAATCGCGTCGTGCAACGATACGTCCGGTTTGGCGACGGTTTGTTCGAACGGATAAAGATTCACCACGACCAGATCAATCGGCGCGATTCCGTGCTCACGGACGGTGGCTTCGTGGTTGGCGTCGCCGCGAATGAACAGCAGCCCGCCGTGGACCTTCGGGTGCAGCGTCTTGACGCGACCGTCGAGCATTTCGGGAAAACCGGTGTGTTCGCTGATGTCTTTTACCGCCAGGCCGGCTTCGCGCAGCGCCCGGGCGGTGCCGCCGGTGGAAACCAGTTCGATCCCCGCCGCCGCCAGAATCTGCGCAAACGGCACCAGGCCGGTCTTGTCGGAAACGGAGAGTAATGCCCTTTGAATTTTTGCCATATCGCCACAAAAAATCTCCCAAAGTCGCCGGTGCCGTCAATCGGCAAATCAAGATTTCGGATTTTCTGCCTGCACCAGGTCGGTGCCAATCGCGCGTTCGAGTCGGGCGCGGGCGGCGGCATAGTCGTGCAACGCCTGAATTTCCGTCGTGCGCGCCTGCGTTAACGAAGTCTGGGCGTCGAGCACGTCGAGTTGCGTGCCGGTGCCGGCAGCGGCGCGCGCCTCGGCTTCGCGCAAGGCCTCCTCGGCCTCCGCTTGCACGGTTTTTTGCGAATCCAACACTTCCTGCGCTTCAATGAACAGGGAATAGTCGGTGCGGACTTCCAGTTCAATCTGCCGTCCCCGATCCTCAACGTCGGTCCGGGATTTCTCGTAAAGGGCCCTGGCCTGGATGACTTTTCCACGCGTCAGCATTCCGTCGAAAATGTCCCAGCTCAACTGCGCTCCCGCGTTCCACCCACGGATGTCGTGATCGAGGTCAACCGGCGGGGTGAATTGCGCATTGTACCAGTTGTAGCCGGCAAAAACCTGGACCGTCGGTTTGTAACCGGATTGGGCGTTGACGATGCTTTCCCGTTCCAACTGCACTTGTTTGCGCAGGGCGGCCAGCTCGGTGCGATTCGCCAGCGCTTGCTCAATGGCTTCCGGCAATTCAACATGATAAGGCTTGGCTTCCAGCGTATCGGACAGGTTCAAGGGAATGTCTTCCCAGATGTCGCGCGGCAGATTGTAACCGAGCAGATTGGCCAGGTTGTTTTTGGCGATGCGATAATTGTTCCGCGCCTGGATCAAGGCCGGGCGTTCGTTGGCGACAGCCACTTCGGCGCGAAGCACGTTGAAATGCGGCACCGTGCCGGCGTTGTAGCGGTGTTGCTGGTCTTCCAATTCCTTGGTCAACAGATTCACCGACGCCTCATGGACCACGATCTGCTGCGCGGCCAGCAACACGTCGTAATAGGCCAGCCGCGTGCTCAGCAAGGTGTCGTCCACCACGGTCTGATATTGCAACAAGGACTGCTCCTTGGTGAGCCGGGCGGCGCGGATGGCGGCAAGCATTTTCCCGCCTTCGTAGATGGATTGCACAACCTGGATGCCCGCGTTCCAGTTCTGGTCCGGCTGCGGTGAAATACCTGGCACGGGAAAGCTCTCAATCGCGCTGCGGTCGGTTCTTTTGTATTGGCCGGTGGCCAGCACCTGGGGCAGCGCGACGGCGCGGGTTTGCACCACCAAGCCATAAGTCGCCTGCAAATCGCTCTTGGCCTTAAGAATTGTGGCGTTTTGGTTCAGCGCCAGGTTCAGGCAATCCACCAGCGAGAGCGGTTGCGTGATCCAGGCCGGCGCGTTGGTGTCGGCGGTCAGGCTTTGGGTCTGGCCACTGGTGCTGGTGATGAAACCGGCAAGTAATAGCGGGAAAATCAATCGGGCTGTTTTCATGTCACTTAATTTTTTTATGCCGCTTGCGTCCGGACAAAACCGGCCTGGCTTTCGGCGTTTCAGGATCAGGCAGATGTTCCATCGCAGCCAGCGAGAAACGGGCGATGTGCCCGGCCAGCTGCTCCACCGCCGAGGCATCCAGGTGTTGTTCAGGAAACAATCGCGAAATCATGGTCCGGCAATGATGATAGAAAACGCACTGACTGACGATGCTGAAACAACATAACCGGACATTTTCGGCATCGGCCGGGCAACCAAGAATTTCGGCCACAATGCCACGAAGCAGATCGGCCATCGGCCGCATCCGCTCCTTCACCAGCAAATCCAGCGCCTCGGTCGGCTCCACCATTTCGCGGGACATCATTTTGCCAAACCAGGCGGTGGAACTGCCGTCGAAAATACGGAGTAAAAAGGATTGGATAAAGGCCCGGAGCTTCTCCTCCGGCGGCGCGTCCGCAGCCACATCCAGCAGCGGCGGGTATTTCGCAAACGCTTTTTGCTGCGAATGGCGCAGAACTTCGACGTAAAGTGTTTCCTTGTCGCCAAAATGGTAGTTGACGGCGGCGATGTTCGCATCCGCCCGCCGGCAAATCTCCCGGATGGTCGCATTGCGAAAACCGACCTCGGCAAACACCCCGCCGGCCACTTCCAAAATCTGGCGGCGCGTCTCGTCATGCGAATCGGCAGCCGGCCCGCTCACTGATTTCAAATTCATGTTTCAAACACTAAATTAAAACATTTGTTTGACATGTCAACATCATTCTGGCAGGTTCGTGGCAAAGAGAGACGCCGATGAAAACGGGCCGGAAAATCGTTCTAATCCTTGTCGTGCTGGCGGTTGCCGCCGGTGGAATTTTTTATGCGCTCACGCGGCCGCCGCGCGAAATCCTTTTGACCGGCATTGTCACGACGGATGAAGTCATCGTCAGTCCGGAAATCCAGGGCCGGTTGGAACGGTTGCTGGTCCAGGAAGGCGACCCGGTGACGAACGGTGAATTGCTCGCCCTGATTCAGCCCGAGACGGAGCAGGCCAACGTGGCGTTTTATACCAGCAGCGAACAGCAATCCACCGCCGATCTCGCCCAGGCGCGGGCCGATCTGGAAAACGCGCGGCTGAATTTCGAGCGCATCCAGGGCCTTTACTCCAACAACGTCGAGTCCGTGCAAACTTACGATCAGGCGCGAACCACTTACGAATCCGCCGGCGCGCGGGTGGATTCGTTGACCCAACAAATCCAGGCGGCGGCGGCGCAAAAGGAAAAGGCCGCAGTGCAACTGGGCTACACAAAAATTTTTGCGCCCACCGGCGGGATCGTGGACACGCGTGTGGCGTTGCAGGGCGAAGTCGTCAACCCCGGCCAGGCCATCGTCACGCTGATCGACCCGGATGATCTTTGGGTCCGGGCCGACGTCGAGGAAACTTACATTGACCGCATTCATCTCGGTGACCGGTTGCCGGTAAAATTGCCGTCGGGCGCCACACGCGAAGGCACGGTTTTTTATCGCAGCGTGGACGCGGACTACGCCACCCAGCGCGACGTGAGCCGGACCAAGCGCGACATCAAGACCTTTAAAATCCGCCTGCGCTGCGACAATCACGATCGGAGCCTGGCTGTGGGGATGACGGCGTACGTCACCCTGCCATTGAAATGAAATACGACGTGGAAGTGGAGCATTTGACCAAGCGCTTCGGCGACTTTACCGCCGTGGACGCGCTGAATTTCTCCGTCGAACACGGCGAGGTGTTTGGCCTGCTCGGACCCAACGGCGCGGGCAAATCCACGCTCATCCGCATGTTGACAACGCTGGTGCCGCCAACTTCCGGCACGGCGCGCGTAAACGGCTTCGACATCGCGCGTGAGCCGAACGGCGTCCGCCAGTCCATCGGTGTCATCCCGCAGGCAATGACGAGCGACCTTGATTTGAGCGCAAATGAAAACATGAGCATTTTCGCGAAGCTGTACGGGATTCCGCGCGAGAAACGGCGACGCACCATTAAGGAACTCCTCGCCGTGGTGGAACTGACCCAATGGGCGGACAAGCCGGTAAAAATGCTGTCCGGCGGCATGCGGCGGCGTCTGGAAATTGCCCGCGGCCTGGTTCATGAACCGAAAATCTTTTTCCTCGACGAGCCGACCACCGGCCTCGACCCGGTCTCGCGCGTGGCCGTCTGGGAAATGCTCGCCCGGCTGAAACTCGAGCGCGACCTGACCATCCTCGTCACCACGCATTACATGGACGAGGCGGATAAACTGTGCGACCGCATCGCGATCATTGATCACGGAAAACTGGCCGCGCTCGATTCGCCGCTCAAATTGAAGGCCTCCATTCCCGGCAAAAACATTTTGGAGGTCAGTTTCGCAAACGCCCCGCTCCATTGGGCCGGGATTCTGGAGCAATTGCCCGAAGTGGCCGAGGTGAAAAGCGACGACAACGTCTTCCGCATCTCCTCCAACAACGGCCCGCGCACGACGGTTGAATTGCTGGACACGGCGCGAAAAGCGAACGTCACGGTCACCGCGCTTTCCGTCCAAAGCACGACCCTCGACGACGTCTTCGTGCATTACACCGGTCATCAATTGCGCGACACGTTGCAGGCGCCGTCTGCCGCCGACAGTCCATTTATAATGCAGCGAGGCTGAACCCATGCACCGCATCTGGGCCATCATTGAACGCGATTTGCGCCGGTTCCGGCGCAGCCCGACGCTGGTCGTCGTTTCCATCATCATGCCCCTGGTGCAATTGCTCGTGCTCGGCTACGCCTTCGGCGGCAAGGTCAAAAACCTTCAGATCGGCGTCGTAGATGAGGACCACGCCGTGCCGGCGGTCAAATTGAAGGAAATGTGCCAGGCCATCGCCGCCAACGCGCGCACCTTTGAGACCGTTGCTTACAGCGACCGGGCGGCGGCGATGCGCGATTTGCGGAACGGAAAAATCAACGGCATTCTGGACATTCCGCCCCAGTTTTCACGTAAAATGCTCGCCGGCGCGAACCCGCGTGTCGCGTTGATCGAAGACAACACCGACCAATTTTCCTCCTCGGCCCTGGGCAGCGCGCTCAGCGGGATGCTCGAAACTTATAATGCGCCGCCGGTTCCGGCGCGCACGACGGCCAGTGCGATGCTGTCGGTCGTCGAGGTTTATCCTTACGTGCCTTACATCCAGTATCTGCTGCCGGGCACGATCGTGCTGGCGATCTTCGTCTCGGCAATGATTGGCGGCGGCATCATCTTCATCGACGACAAGGCGCGCGGGCTGCACGAAGGCTACCTCGTCACGCCGATCCGGAAATTTGAATTGATCCTGGGCTTCACCTTTTCCGGCGCCGCCAAGGCCATCATTGCCGGCCTCGTTCTGGTGACGGCCGGCTCCCTGATTGCGGGCATTCCCGACCCGTTCAATCCGCTGCGGCTGGCGCGGATGCTGTTACTGGTGGTGCTGACGGCGCTGGCGTTGATCAGCATGATGTTTCTAATCATGGTGCGCGTGAACGACCCGCTGGTGCCGCGCGCGATTTTCGGCCTGCTCAACACGGTTTTGTTTTTTCCCAGCGGTGCGGTGTATCCCACGGCTTCATTTCCACCATGGATGAAGGCGATTACCGTGGTTGACCCCTTCACCTACGCCGTGCACGGATTCAAGAATCTCGTCTTGAAAAATACGGGACTCATGGCCATTGGCGGCGACATCGCTTTTCTGCTGGGCTTCACGGTCCTGGCGATGGGTGCAGCCACGCTGCTATTTCGGCGCACCTTGTGACGCGAGAGCCTTTCCACCAAAAATGAAAACGAACGGAAATCCATCAATGAAGCCGGAACCGGTTTTTGATCAAAAAATAAGAGTTTCTCGCGCACTCCCTCTGCCTGTATTTTCCCTGATCAACATGCGGCTGCGGAACCATTCATGGCTGATGGCATTCGCGCTCGGCGCCGTGTTCATCGCCGGATGTTCTCCGAATTCGTCGAACCAGTTTCAGGGGTACATTGAGGGCGAGTACGTTTATGTGGCATCGCCCCTGGGTGGCACCCTGGAAACCCTGGCCGTGGCACGCGGTGACCAGGTCACGACCGGGCAACTGCTGTTTCAATTGGAACGCCGTTCCGAGGCCGATGCCGCCCACCAGTCCAGCAACAATCTGGCGCAGGCGAAAGCCAGCCTCGCACTTTCGGAAGCCCAATTCGCCCGTCGCGAACAGTTGCGCAACGATCAGGGGGTGATTTCGGCAGAGGAACTGGACCAG
>Ga0070731_10001013_pt1 | contig 31383 bp, 27 predicted proteins | sample Coa_R1_2_FD_66448 | JGI IMG/M metagenome (GOLD analysis project Ga0070731, IMG submission 66448) | Surface soil microbial communities from Centralia Pennsylvania, which are recovering from an underground coalmine fire - Coalmine... | ecosystem: Environmental > Terrestrial > Soil > Unclassified ... | reverse complement strand
TCGCGTTCGCAAAGGCCGCGGCGTTGACGAGAGAGGCGGATTATAAGGGGTAGGATCGCGGGTCGAGTCCTCGAATGAGGATCGCGGATCCAGGATCGAAGATCGAATATCGAATATGGGGCCAACCATGGAATACAGGCGACTCGGAAGGAGCGGGCTCGAGGTTTCGGCGCTTTGCCTCGGCACGATGATGTTCGGCGATCGCACGCATGCGCGCGAAGCAAACGAGATCGTCGCCAACGCGGCCGACGCCGGCGTCAATTTCATCGATACCGCCGACGTCTACGCGAGTGGTGCGTCGGAGGAGATCACCGGCGAGGCGATTGCGTCCGCGCGATCGCGCTGGATTGTCGCGACGAAAGTCGGCAATGTGCATTCGGGCGATGCGAACCGCCGGCCGTTCACCGGCGGCTCCTCGCGACGCTGGATACTCGACGCGTGCGATGCGAGCCTCTCACGTCTTCGTACCGATTACATCGACATCTACTACCTGCACATCGACGACGCGGAGACGCCGCTCGACGAGACGGTCGGCGCGATCGGAGCGCTGATCGATTCGGGCAGGATCCGTTACTTCGGCGTGTCGAACTTTCGCGGCTGGCGCATCGCCGAGATCGTCGCGTGCTGCGAGCGTCAGGGCGTGCCGCCTCCGGTCGTCTGCCAGCCGTACTACAACCTGCTGAATCGGATGCCCGAGGTCGAAGTGCTCGCCGCGTGCGACCATTTCGGCATCGGCGTCGCCACGTACTCGCCGATCGCGCGCGGCGTTTTGACGGGCAAGTATTCAGGTGGCGCGAAGCCGAACGATTCGCGCGCGGCGCGAAACGACCGGCGGATGATGCAGACGGAGTTTCGTGCCGAATCGTTCGCGATCGCCGACAAGCTCTGCGAGCACGCTGCGGCGAGCGGTCGCACGCCGGTGCAGTTCGCGCTTGCATGGCTGTGGGCGAATCGGATCGTCTCGTCGGTGATCGCCGGTCCGCGCACGCTATCGCAATGGCGCGACTATGTCGCCGCGATTGGTACGCCGTGGAGCGCCGACGACGAGGCGCTCGTCGATTCGCTCGTGCATCCCGGTCACCCGTCGAAACCGGGCTACAGCGATCCGCAATACCCGATCCACGGGCGGCGGCTCGTGTGATTCGATGAACGCCCCGGACCGACGCCCCGTCGCGCGATGGGTCATCGCGCTTCTCGTCGTGGTGCCACTTGTAGCGCTCGCACGTTCATGTTGCACGATGCCGATGCGCAGCCCGCCGAGCCAGGTGCGTTTGTCGAATGGACGCTCTACAACCCTCCGTCGGACGCGCACCGAATCGCGATGGCGATGCGCTGGCGCACAGAGCATCCGACAGCGAATACGCCCGCTACGGCGCTTTCTCGAGCGCCTTGATCACGTCGTCGGTGATGTTGACGCCGCGCCCGACGAACGCCGCGTCCTGCAGGATGAGATCGAAGTGATTGTCCTGCGCGTACTTCGTCAGCACCTGATCGAGCCGCGCCTTGAGCTTGTCGAGCTCCTCGAACTGGCGCGCGCGAAGGTCCTCGGCGAATTGCTGGCGCAGGCGCTGCACATCGCGCGTTTGCAGATCGATGTCGCGCTCGCGATCGACGATCGCGTCGGGTGAAAGGGTCGCACGATCGTTCGCGAGTTGCGCCGATAGCGCCTGCACCGCCTGCTCCTTGCGCGTGAGATCGGCGTCGCGACCCTTGAATTCCTGCTCGATGCGCGCCTGCGCTTCCTTCGCAGGCTTCGACTGGCGAAGTATCTGCTCGACGTTCAGCACGCCGATCTTGTAATCGGCAGCCGCCGCCGGCATCGCGAGCGTCACGGCGATAAGCGCGATCGACGCAAGCCGAACGATCGGCACGAAATAGCGCTTCCTCATGGGGCCTGCATGATAAGGCCGGCCGCGCTCGGTCGCACGCCTGTAACCACTCATTCGTTTGCGACTCCATGCGGCACGTGGCCGGCGGCAACGTGCTTCGCGGCCGATTCGACGTGCCGCGCCTGGTCGTCGAAGAAGATGTCGGCGCCGAACGCGCGCAGGAACTCGCCCTTGTCGAGACCGCCGAGAAACAGCGCCTCGTCGATGCGGATGTTCCATGCGCGAAGCGTGCGGATCACGCGCTCATGCGCCGGCGCGCTTCGGGCGGTAACGAGCGCCGTGCGGATCGGACTTCGATCCTCTGGAAAATCGGCCTGGATTCGATGAAGCGCCGCCAGAAACTCCTTGAACGGGCCGCCCGACAACGGCTTCGCCGCGGCATCGCGCTCGCTCTGCGCGAACGCCGCGAGACCCGCCGCCTGGTAGATGCGCTCCGCCTCGTCGGAGAAGAGCACCGCGTCGCCGTCGAAGGCGATCCGAAGCTCGTCGGTCTCGTTGCGGAACACGCTCGGAAAGATCGTCGCCGCCGCGTAGCCGTCCTCGAGCGCGCGGCGAACGTCGCCGGTATCCGCCGACAGAAACAGGTGCGCGCCGAACGCGGGCACGTACCGTGACGTCGGCTCGCCCTTCGTGAACGCGGCGCGCGTGATGTCGAGGCCGTAATGCTTGATCGCGTTGAACACGCGAAGCCCGGTGTCGGCGCTGTTTCGCGAAAGCAGGATCACCTCGACATACTGCTTCGACAGGCGATTGAGCCGCAGAAGCTTCGTGACAAGCGGGAACGCCGGTCCGGGTGCGAGCAGCTCGTCCTCGTGCTCGATCTGGTAGCGGTGGTAGCTCTCGACGCCCTCGTCGGTGTAGATGCGATGGCTCTCGGCGAGGTCGAAGAGTGCGCGCGAGCTGATCGCGACGACGAGCTTGCCTTCGAGCGTGGGTGCAGCCATTCCCGCAATGTTAGAGCACCACGTCGCGATCGGGTCGTCCGTATGCGGGCGCTACTGTGACGAAGGCGCGCAGAACACCGGCCCTTCGAGCACCCAGCCTTGCGCCTGCATCGCGCTTGCGATCGAGGGATCGATCACGTAACGATGCCGCGTATCGACGACCGCCGTGCCGGGCTTCCATAACCGCTTTACCGTGTCGAAGCCGTCGGCGCACGCGCCGCTCACGGGCAGCATTTCGCGAAAGGTCACGCCTTCCTCGATCCAGTACGGATTGTTGCGGACCGCGTCGCATTCACTCGGATACGCCGTGTAGAAGTGCGAGTCGGGACCGACGCCCGGCACGCCGAAGAAACGGCATACGGGAAGTGCGAGGGCATCGCTCGCATCGACCGGCCACGCGCCGAACGTCACGCCGGTGCGCGACCAGTCGGGCCCGAGCCCGCCGGTGTCGAGAAGCGAGATCTCGTTCGCATCGGCGGTCAGGAAGTATTGATCGTCGGCGCCGTCGTGATACTCGATCACCGGGATCGTCGACGAAGCGTCGATGCCGGTCCCTTCGAGCGTGAAGAACGCGAGCGTCGCAAGCTGCGGCGCGTCGACGACGAGCGTGGCCATGCGCAGCCCGGTCGCCTGCGGCGCGAAGTAGAGCTGCAGCGTGCAGCTTCCACCCGGCGCGATCGGAATGCCGATCCCGCACGCGCCCGAGCCGTTCCCGGTCTCGCCACGAAAGTCATAAGGATCGGTGCCGTTCAGCACGAGCGCGCTTGGGACGAGCGGCGCTGCGCCGACATTGTGCAGCGCAACGACGAGCGGACCGGTTTCGACGCCGATCTGTTGGCTCCCGAAATCGGCGAGCGCCGGTGCGAATTCGGGCGTCGCCGTCCCTGCCTGCGCGTCGATGCCGCGGCCGTAGAACGTCAGCAACAAATCGGGCGTCGACGTCGTATTGTGAAACCACAGGCCGCCCGATACCTGGCCCGGGGCTTTGGGCTCGAAGTAAACGGTCGCGCCGCATTGTGCGCCGGGCTCGAGCGTCATTCCCGTCGTGCAGGAGGTCACGATGCGGAACCCGGGCTTGTTTGCTGCGTCCGGCCCGACGTCGGTGAAGCCGAACGACGCATCGCCGCAGTTCGCGACCACCATCGACTGCGACGTGCTGCTGCCGACCTGCTGCTGACCGAACGAGAACGTGTCGGCGCTCATGCAGACGCGCGGCGCGGCGAGCACACTCGGCGCGGCGAGCGCGCACGCGAGCATGACGACGAGCGCGAGAATCGCGCAAACCTTCGACATCGAACGACGGATACTATGCGGCGCGCTTCAGATCGCGCTCGACCTCGCGGAACACCGCGTGGATTTCGCCGACCGCCCATTCGAGATCGTCGCGCGGAATGTTGAGCGGCGGCGCGATGCGCACGACCGTGCCGTGCGTGTCCTTCGACAGAATGCCACGCGCGAGCAGCCGGTCGACGATCGGTCGCGCCGTGATGTACCGCGGATCGACTTCGATGCCGATGAAAAGACCCCGGCCGCGCACGTCGGACACGATCCGGCTGCGCAGGTCCTGAAGTTGCGCGAGCAGCCAGGTTCCGAGCTCGGCCGAGCGCACGATCAGCTTCTCCTCGACGAGCACGTCGAGCGAGGACATCGCGACGGCGGCGGCCAGCGGATTGCCGCCGAACGTGCTGCCGTGATCGCCGGGATGGAACACCTGCATCACGTCGTCGGTCGCCACGAACGCCGACACCGGCAAAAGGCCGCCCCCGAGCGCCTTGCCGAGAATGGCGCCGTCGGGCTTGACGCCCTCGTGCTCGCAGGCGAGGAACCGGCCGGTCCGGCCGAGACCGGTCTGGATCTCGTCGGCGATCATCAACACGCGATGCCGGCGGCAGATTTCGCGGCAGCGCGCGAGGTAGTCGTGCGGCGGAACGATGATGCCGCCCTCGCCCTGGATCGGCTCGACCAGGAATGCGGCGGTGCGCGGCGTGATCGCGCGTTCGAGCGCATCGGCGTCGCCGTAAGGAACCGTGAGCAGGCCGGGCGGGAACGGCCCGAATCCGTCGCGGTACTGGGGCTCGGTGGAGAGGCCGATCACGGCGATCGTCCTTCCGTGGAAGTTGCCGGCGCAGCCAATGATCTCGGCGCGACCCTCGGGAATGCCTTTGACCTTGTAGCCCCACTTGCGCACGGCCTTGATCGCGGTTTCGACGGCTTCGGCGCCGCCATTGGCGGGCAGCGCGCGGTCGAGGCCGGTCAACTGCGCGAGCCGTTCCAGAAGGAGCGGCAACTCGTCGTTGTAGTACGCGCGCGACGTGACGCCAAGTTGCTGCGCCTGCGCAATGAGGGCGGCGACGATGCGCGGATGCGCATGGCCGAAGCTCACCGCCGAATACGCACTCATGAGGTCGAGGTAGCGATGGCCGTCGACGTCGCTCACCCAGCTCCCCTGACCGCGCGCGAGCACGACCGGCAGGGGATCGTAGTTGCGGGCGCTGAAGGCCTTCTCGCGGCCGATCAGATCGAGTGCTACGTCGGAGAGCGGCTCGGTCGCGGGATCGCGTCCGACGCGCGAGCGTGCAGCGGATTGAGAAGCGCGAGGCTCGTCGGAACGAGCAGCCAAGTGCGAAGTGCGAACTTCATCGTGAGCGCGGGTCGCCATCGCGAACTCCTGGGCAAGCGGACCGGCCGCACAACGGGGCCGGTCAGGCGAAGTTCGTGCGCGGGCGGCGGTTCGACCCCGGCTTTTGGCCGCGGCGTTTTCGGATCGGACCGGCAGTGCGCGGGCGAAACGGATTTCGACGCCGCGCGAAACCCGACAAGGCGGGCGATCCGGACACCTCCAAGCATAACGCGCGCCGGGGTTTACGGCCAGTTGCGGTGCACAAACCAGTCTGGGGTCAGAGACGAAACTCCGGTTGGCGCCGATGCCGGGTTTCGTCTCTGACCCCAAAAGGGTCCCGCGAATCGAAGCAGCGTGGGGGTGTCGCCGTCGAAACCCGCGTAGCCATGGTCGCCGCCGCCCTGGACGCTTTGCCACGCGCCCGCATAAAAGCGAACCGCCACGCGATAGTCGAGGACCTCGTCGCCGGCCTGGACGAGAAGCAGATACCGCTCGGGGCGGCTGATCGCGTCGACCTTCAATGCCCGCAATTCCCCGAAGTGCTGATCGGTGACCTCAAAAGCGCAACCGGTGTAAAGATTGACCTGGCGACCGCGATACGGCGCCAGATCATCGTAAGGCCGCACGGAAGGATTGACGAGCACGGCACGCGAACCGAGCCGTTCCGCGGCGTACGTCGCGAAATAGCCGCCGAGCGAGCTGCCGACGAAGGTCAATGCTTCGGGCGCTGTGCCCGACGCGAGATCAAGGATCGCCGCGACCGCCACGGCCGGCCGGTGATCGAGCTCGGGCACGTGGAACGCGGGACGTGCAAAAGCAGGTAGCGCCGCGATCGCCTCGCCGAGTATGCGCGCCTTCGTGCTCGCCGGCGACGAGCGAAAGCCGTGCAGGTAGATGAGCGTATGCAACATCCGCTGCTTACGTCCCTGGCATGGATGACTCGCGCGCGGACAGCGCTTCGAGCAGCTTCTCGTGCACGCCGCCGAAGCCGCCGTTGCTCATGACGAGAACGTGATCGCCGGGCAGCGCGTCGTCGATGATGGCAACGACAAGCTTGCCGAGATCGTCGTACACCTCGGCTTTTTCGCCGAGGGGCGCGAGCGCGGCGCGCGCATCCCAGCCGAGATTGGCGGCGTAGCAGAACACCCGATCCGCGGCGACCAGGCTTCCCGGCAGGGCCGCCTTCATCGTGCCTAGCTTCATCGTGTTCGAGCGCGGCTCGAGCACGCAGAGAATGCGGCCGTCGGGTTCGCGACGTCGCAGGCCATCGATGGTCGTCGCGATCGCCGTCGGGTGATGCGCGAAATCATCGTAGACCGCGACGCCGCCGACGCGCCCGCGAAGCTCCATCCTGCGCTTCACGCCCTGGAACGGTCGAAGCGCGGCAAGCGCGTCGTCCGGCGCTACACCGACATGGCGCGCGGCCGCGATTGCCGCGAGCGCGTTCAGTTGGTTGTGCCGACCGCTTTCAGCGAACGCGAGCGTGCCGACAGTCGCGCCGCGCAGCGTCACTTCGCCACCCTCACCGATCGTCCACTCCGCGGACGGCGATGCATTGGAAGGCGTCGCGTCGAAGCGCTCGATCGCGCTCCATGCGCCGCGTGCGAGCACGCGCGCGAGCGCCTCGTCCGCCGCATTCACGACGATGCGGCCATCGCCAGGAATCGTGCGCACCAGATGGTGAAACTGCGTCTCGATCGACGCGAGGTCGGGAAAGATGTCCGCGTGATCGAACTCGAGGTTGTTGAGGATCGCGGTGCGCGGCCGGTAGTGCACGAACTTCGAGCGCTTGTCGAAGAACGCCGTGTCGTACTCGTCGGCCTCGATCACGAAAAGGCGGCTGTCGGTCAACCGCGCCGAAATGCCGAAATCGCGCGGCACGCCGCCGATCAAAAACGACGGCGCGAGACCCGCGCGATCGAGGATGTGCGCGAGCATCGCCGACGTCGTCGTCTTGCCGTGCGTGCCCGCAACAGCGAGCACATGGCGATCGCCAAGCACGTTCTCGAAGAGCCAGCGGGGTCCGCTGACGTAGCGGCGTCCGCTGTTCATGATCGCTTCAAGCAGCGGATTGCCGCGCGAGACGACGTTGCCGACGATGAAGACGTCGGCGCTTCGCGCGGCCGTCGAAAGCTGCGCCGCCTCGTAGCCCGCGCAAAGCGCGATGCCGAGGTCGGCGAGTTGCGTCGACATCGGCGGATAGACGTTCGCATCGCAGCCGCTCACCGTGTGCCCGGCGTTTCTCGCGATGGCGGCGATGCCGCCCATGAACGTGCCGCAGATGCCGAGGATGTGCAGATGCATGCGCCGACGCAGCCGACCGCCGCGGAAAGCTCAGCCGCGAAAGATGAAGTACACGGCGCCCAGCATGCAAATGCCGGCCCACAGGTAATCGAGCCGGATCGTCGCGCCCATGAACAAGATCGCGAACGGCACGAACACGGTGAGCGTGATCACTTCCTGCATGATCTTGAGCTGCCCGAGCGAAAGCGCGGTAAAGCCGATCCGGTTGGCCGGCACCTGGAGCAGGTACTCGAACAGCGCGATGCCCCACGAAATGAGCGCGGCGATCCACCATGCCCGGTTCTCGAGCAACTTCAGGTGACCGTACCAGGCGAAGGTCATGAAGATGTTCGAGCAGCACAAAAGGCCCGCGCTGACGAGCGCGGGGTGCAGGGCGGACGAGGCGGGGTTCATCGTCGGGGGAACGCGTTTCGGGGAGGAAGACGCGCGCCATTATGTCCGAATGACATCGGCATGGACCTTGCGGAAGCCGGCGCCAGGTTTCGTGTTCGGGACGTTACGCCTCGATCCGCCATGCCGGACGACAATGTGCCGCACTCCGTCACCGCGCCGCGCAAAGCCATGCGAAGGCGGCCCGCGGCGTTGCGTCTCGGTCGCCACCTTCGCGGGCGAAGCCTCGTTCGGCTTCGCTCCTCGATCGGGCTTCGACTTGCGCTTCTCGTGCTCGCCCTCGGCTTGCCGTTCATGCTCTACGTCGCCGGCAATGCCGCGCGCCAGGCATCGCTCGCCCGGAGCGAAGCGCAACAGCGCGCGCTGGCGCTCGCGCGCGTGTTCGCAGCTCGCGTTGACGACGTTGTAGGCGACAATCTGGTGGCGCTCGCCGTGATCAGCCGCGCCGTCGATGTCGACCCCGCCGCGATGGCGGCCAATGACGCGGTCCTTGCGCGCATCGGCGCCGACCTGCCCCGATTCGTCGACGGCATCTGCGTCTTCACCCGCGACGGCGCCAACATCGGCACGCTCGATCGAAGCGCGCATCACGGCATCGTTCGCGTCGCGAATCGTGATTTCTTCGCGACCGCCCTGCAAACCGGCGAGGTTGCGATCGAGGCGCCCGTCGACGTCGATGGCACGGGCAAGCCGGTTGTCGTGTTCGCGCGGCCTGTCAGGGGACCGAGGGGAACCTTCGACGGCGTCGTGACGCTGGCCATGAATCTTCGCGGCGTTCAATGGATGGACGTGGAAGGCGCGCTGCCGACCGGCACCGTGATCTCGCTCGTCAATGCCGACGGCATCGTGCTCGCGCGTAGCGTCGATCCCGACAAGTGGATCGGCAAGAGCGTGCTCGGCGTAGGCAAGGCGCGCGACCACATCGCCAGCGCGGAGGGCGTCGACGAAACGTTCGGCGCGGACCACGTTCCGCGCGTCGCAGGCTTTACGCGGACGAAGCACGTGCCCTGGCATGTCTTCGTCGGCATGCCGGCCGATGCGGCGCTGTCCGCCGCACGGAGCAACGTGCGCGAGACGATCGCGCTCGGTGTGCTGTCGCTTTTGATCGGCACGGTGCTCGCGGCAGTGCTCGGTGCGCGAATCGCGCGGCCGCTTCGCCGCCTCGCGTACGACGCGACGATGCTGGCGCGCGGAAACCTCGCGCATCGAAGCGGCGTCGCCGGCAGCGATGAAACCGGCGTGCTGGCGGGCGCCCTGAATCGCCTCGCGCAGACGATCGAGGAGCGAACGCGCGCGCTGCAGGAAAAGTCCTCGGCGCTCGAGCAAAGTCGCTCCGAGCTCGAAACGATCACCGCGAACGTGCCGGTGCTGATCGCGTACGTGGATGCTGGCGGACGCCTCAGGTTCGTCAACGAATATTTTCGCGACGTGTTCGGCATCGCGCCCGACCGTCTGGTTGGCCGCAGCGTGCGCGGCGTTCTCGGCCGCGCCGTCTACGCTCGCGTTGCCGGGCGCATGCAGGACGTTCGCGCCGGCATGCCGCAAACCTTCGAGACGACGTTCACGAAGGATGGCAAAGGACGCGTCTTCATCGTGACCTGCTTTCCCGATTACGGCGACACGAACGACGTACGCGGCGCGTACGTCGTCTGCCAGGACATCTCGCGGCGCAAGCACGCGGAAGAAGCGCTTGCGGCGCGCGAACGTTTCGTTCGCCTCATCGCCGACGCGATTCCCGCCAGGATCACCTACATCGATACGCGCGACCGCGTGCTGTTCGGCAATCGGCGCTTCGCGGAATATTGGGGACGAAGCGCCGACGACGTCGTGGGACGACCGCTTGCCGAGGTCGTTCCACCCGGCGCTTTCGCTCAGATCAAGCCGGAGCTCGATCGTACTTACGCAGGCGAGCCGCGCCACTTCGATCTCGTCGTCGAGCGCGCGCAAGGAAGGCAGTTCTACCAGGTCGATCACGTTCCCGACGTCGACGCGAGCGGAACGGTCCACGGCGTCGTGACGATTTCACAGGACGTCACCGATCTTCGCGAAGCGCAGCACGCGCTCGCCGAATCCGAGAAGCGGATGCGGATGATCGCGGACAACCTGCCGGCGTTGATCGCGTACTTGTCCGCCGACGAGCGTTTTCTCTTCGTGAACGCTCGCGCCGAGGAGATGTTCGGCATCCCGAAGGAAGCGATCGTCGGACGAAGCGTCGAGGAATTGCTGCGCGAAACGACGTACGCCGAGTCCAGGCCGCATCTTGCCCGCGTGCGCCGGGGCCAGTGGGCGCGCTTCCAGCGCACGGTGATGCGCCACGACCGCGCATGCCGCGAGCTCGTGGATCTGATCCCGGATCTGGACACGAACGGTACCGTGCAGGGTTTTTACGCGCTCGTCCAGGACGTCACTGATCTCCACGCCGCGCAGGAGCGTGCGGAGGCGAGCGAACAACGGCTTCGCAGCATCACCGACAGCATTCCGTCGATGGTCGGGTACATCGATCGCGAGCGGCGATATCGGTTCAACAATCGCTACTACGAGACGTGGCTCAATCGGCCACTGTCCGAGATCACCGGACGCACGGTCGCCGATGTGCTCGGCCCCGACGCATACAGGAGCGTCGGTCCCAACCTCGATCGTGCGTTTTGCGGCCAGCGCGTCGATTTCGACGTCGAGGTTCCCGGTCCGACCGGCGCGCGATTCGTTCGCGGCAGTTACATTCCCGACGTCGATGCGTCGGGTGAGGTGATCGGCGTCTACACGTCGTCGACCGACATCACGCCGCTCAAGGAAGTCGAGCGCCAACTCGAGCGACTCGCGCAAAAGGACACGCTGACCGGGCTGGCGAATCGGCATGCGTTCAACGACGGCATCGCGGCGGCACTGCGGCGTTCGCAACGCGCGAGCTCGCTGGTAGCCTTGCTGTTCCTCGACGTCGACGACTTCAAGAAGATCAATGACACGCTAGGCCATGCCGCGGGTGACGATGTGCTGCGCGAGTTCGGCCGGCGTCTGACGGCGTCGGTGCGGGCAACCGATCTCGTCGCGCGACTCGCGGGCGACGAGTTCGTCATCGTGCTCGAAGGCATTCATACGCGCGAGGAATGCCGCTTCGTCGCGCGCAAGATCATCGCCGCGATGCGCCCGCAGTTCCGTGCCGGCGATACGATGGTGAAGGTGACGACGAGCATCGGCATCGCACTTGGGTCAGGAGGGCCAACGACCCCCGAGGCGCTGCTGAAACGCGCAGACAGCGCGCTTTATGCGGCGAAGGGACAGGGAAGGGACACGTTCGAGATCGCGATTTGAGCGCGACGAATCGCGATCAGAGGTCAGGTAACCGGCAACAGGTAACAGTAAACTGCGCGCACTCGTTGCCTGCGCCACGATGCCCGACTCAGAACCTCTGTCGACTGTTACCTGTTCCGTGTTGCCCCAAACCCGCCCCGCGGTCCGCGCGCTCGAAAGCTCGAAGATCCGCGACATCGCCAACGCGGGCATGCACGATCCGGACGTCCTCGCCTTCTGGTTCGGCGAGCCCGACCAGGTGACCCCGGCGTTCATTCGCGACGCCGCGAGCGAATCGCTCGCGCGCGGCGAAACGTTCTACTCGCAGAATTTCGGCATCCCGGAGCTTCGCGATGCGATCGCCGACTACGTGAGCGCGCTGCATCGGCCGATCACCGCCGGATGCGTCGCGGTGACGGCCTCGGGCATGTCGGCGCTCATGCTCGCGACGCAGGTGCTGGTGTCACCGGGAGATCGCGTCGTCGTCGTCACGCCGCTTTGGCCGAATCTAGTCGAGATTCCGAAGATTCTCTCGGCCGACGTCGTCCGCGTTGCGCTGCAATTCGGGACGAAGGGGTGGACGCTCGATCTCGATCGGCTGATCGATGCGCTTTCACCCGGCACGCGCGCACTGATGATCAATTCGCCGAACAATCCGACGGGCTGGACGATCGATCGCGCTTCGCAACAGACATTGCTCGCACATTGCGCAAAGCACGGCATCTGGATCGTCGCCGACGACGTTTACGAGCGGCTGCATTACGCGGGAAACGGCGGCAGCGCGCCGTCGTTCCTCGACATCGCGGATGACGGCGCGCATATCGTCAGCACCAACAGCTTCTCGAAGGCGTGGCTGATGACCGGATGGCGGCTCGGCTGGATCGTGGCGCCCGGGACTGTCATGCCCGATATCGGCAAGCTGATCGAGTACAACACGTCGTGCTCGCCGGTCTTCGTGCAGCGCGCGGGCGTTGTCGCGTTGCGCGACGGCGAACCGACCGTCGATGCGACGCGCATGCGGTTGCATCGGGCGCGCGATCGCCTCGTGCATGCACTGTCGGGTCTTCCCGGCGTCGATGTCGCGTCGCCGGCCGGCGCGATGTACGCATTCTTTCGCATCGAAGGCGTCGACGACAGCATGGCGCTTTGCCGCGCGCTCGTGCAACGCGCGAAGCTCGGGCTCGCGCCGGGCCGCGCGTTCGGCGCCGAAGGCGAGGGCTTCGTGCGCTGGTGCTTCGCCGCGAGCGACGAGCGTATCGACGAAGGCGTCGCGCGTCTCGCGCGTTTTCTGGGCTCGGAGACGGGTTTCCGCGAATCGGAAAGTCGTCTCCGACCCCATTCTGGTTGCGTCGAATGAAGAAGGCCCTGGTGGCCACGGTTTGCGGGCTTGCCTTTACATGCGTGACGCACGCAGCCGACATGCGCAAAACGCTGCACGTCGCGTTTCCCGTCGCCGAGACCGGGTTTGATCCACAGGCAATCGGCGACACGTATTCGGACGCGCTCTGCCTCGCGATCTACGATCCGCTCTATCGCTACGACTATTTCGCGCGCCCTGTCGTGCTGCAACCGAACACCGCCGACGGCCTCCCCGACATCAGCGACGGTGGACGAACGTACACGATCAGGCTGAAGCACGGGATCCGCTTCGCCGCCGATCCCGCGTTCAACGGCAGACAGCGCGAGCTGACGGCCGACGACTACGTCTACAGCATCAAGCGCGTGCTCGACCCGAAGGTCCGTTCGTACTGGCTCTATCTGTTCGAGGGCAATCTCGTCGGCCTCGACGAGCCGCTTGCGCGCGCCCGCAAAAGCGGCCGCTTCGACTACGACGAGAAGATCGAGGGCCTACAGTCGCTCGACCGCTACACGCTTCGCATCCGCTTCAAGGAGCCGGACTACGGATTCCAATGGTGGCTCACGACGTCGAGCTTCGCGGCCGTCGCGCGCGAGGTCGTCGAGCGCTATCAGGACGAGTCGCATCGGATCATGGAGCATCCGGTTGGCACCGGCGCGTACCGCTTGAAATCCTGGACGCGCGGCCAGCGGGTCGTGCTCGAAGCCAATCCCGATTTCCGCGACGAGCGCTATCCGATGCCGGGCAGCGACGCGGCGGATGCGGCGATCGCGAAGGGCCTCGCCGGCCGCCGACTGCCGCTCGTGGGCATAGTCGACGTCGCGATCATCGAGGAGGCGCAGCCGCGGATGCTGTCGTTCGATCGCGGCCAGCTCGATTACGTAAGCGTGCCGGCGTCGCTTGCCACTATCGTGCTCGACGGCGAGGCGCTCGAGCCCGCGCTTGCGAAGCGTGGCGTCACATTGCACCGATCGCCGGAGCCCTCGATGTCGTTCTTCTTCTTCAACATGGACGATCCGGTCGTCGGCGGCTACGAGCCGGCGAAGGTCGCGCTGCGCCGCGCGATCGCGATGGCGTACGACCGCGAGGCCGACATCCGGCAGCTTCAACATGGCCAGGCGGCGCTTGCCGATCAGCCGGTGCCGCCCGGCGTTCTCGGCCATGACGCGTCGGTCGGCATTCGCGTGCATTTCGATCCGGTCGCGGCTCGAGCGCTCCTCGATCGCTTCGGCTACAAGGATCGCGACGGCGACGGCTATCGCGAAACGCCCGAGGGCGAGCCACTCACGATCGTCAAGGGCTCGACGACCGATGCCGCCGCGCGCGCGAGCGACGAGCTGTGGAAGCGCGACATGGACGCGATCGGCATCCGGATGACATTTCTCAAGAACAAATGGCCCGAGCTCAACAAGATGACCGAAGCGGGCCGGATGATGATGTGGGGATTGGGCTGGATCAACGGCATACCCGACGGCAGCCCGTTCTACAGCTACCTCGTGAGCCGCAACATCGGCACGTCGAACGACGCGCGACTGCGGCTCGCCGAATACGACCGCCTGTACGATCGCTCGCGCGTGCTCCCCGACGGTCCGCAGCGCACCGCGATCTTTCGCAAGTTGAACGAGCTGATCGTTGGCTACGCGCCGTGGATCGTGGCCGACTATCCGTACCGTAACGACTTGACGCATGCCTGGTTGCGCGGGTTCAAGCCGAACCCGTTCCAGCGCGCGCAGTGGGCGTACTACGACGTCGATCCGCACTGATCGCGCGGTGTCGGTAAACGACGGACGTTCCTGCGCGATTCGCGCCGATAGCGCCCCTTGCAACGCGACCGCTACGCTTTCGATCGACCGCGTCGAGTGCCGGTCGACGATGCGCGACACGAGCGCGCCCGGGAGGGTTTCGATGTTGAACGTGAAGTCGCTGTGGTCGCTGGCCAGGCAGTCGGTGTCCCAGTGGTCGGAGGACTTCGCGCCGAGCATGGGCGCTGCGCTCGCGTACTACACGATCTTCTCGATCGCGCCGCTTCTCGTCATCGCGATCGCGGTCGCCGGCTTCTTCTTCGGCAACGAAGCTGCACGCGGCGAAATCTTCGGGCAGCTCAGAGGGCTCCTGGGCGAGCGCGGCGCCGACACGATCCAGGCGGCCGTCGCGAGCGCCGGCCAGACCGGTCACGGAACGTTCGCGGCGATCGTCGGGATCGTGGCGCTCCTGCTCGGTGCAACCACGGTGTTCGGCGAGCTCCAATCCGATCTCGACCGCATCTGGGACTCGCCGAAGCCTGCTCATTCCGGCATCCGGGGCGTGATCCGCGGCAAGCTGCTCTCGTTCGGCATGGTGCTGGGCATCGGTTTCCTGCTGCTCGTCTCGCTCGTGTTGTCGGCTGCGCTGTCGGCGCTCGGCAAATTCTGGAGCGGCTGGTTCCCCGGCTGGGACATCGTGCTGCAAATCGTCAACGTCGTCGTCAGCTTCGTCGTGATCACAGGACTCTTCGCGATGATCTACAAGCTGCTGCCGCGTTGCGACATCGGCTGGAAGGACGTCTGGATCGGGGCCGCAGTGACGTCGCTGCTCTTCGTCATCGGCAAGTTGCTGATCGGCCTCTACCTTGGTCGGAGTAGCGTCGCGTCGAGCTTCGGCGCGGCCGGATCGCTGGTGGTCGTGCTTTTGTGGGTCTACTACTCGGCGCAGATCTTCCTGCTCGGCGCCGAGTTCACGCGCGCGTATTCGTATAGCCACGGCACGCGCAGCGGTCAGGCGAAACCCGGGAAGGCGAATGCGCCGACGCGCGGAGCGCCGACGACAGGCACCCGGTCGAAGCCGGAAGACGAGGGAGCTTCGCGTGATCCGCAGCCAGCGCCGGCCCCTGTGCCGCCATCAGGACCGAAGCCCGCATTCGCGAAGCTTCGCATTGCGGCAGGCGTCGCGGCGACGCTCGGCCTTGCGGCCGGCGAATTCCTGAACGAATGGCGGCGCACGCGAAGCGCCCTGCCGCGTCGTCGCTGGTGGCGCGCGTAAGCCGCCGCGCGTTACCGGGCGTGCGTCGTTGTGATATGCGCTATGCGGTTCGAGGCGGCGGGTGAATATTGTCTACCCACGCCACGTTCTCCGGATTGGGCTCGACGTTCGGCAGGTCGAGATTGACGACGACAGGATCCTGACCGCTTCGGCACAGCACGCACGACAACGGCTCGCTGTCGCTTGCGTTGATCTCCTGATGCGGCACGAACGGCGGCACGTAGATGAAATCGCCGGGACCTGCTTCGGCGGTGAACTCGAGCCGATCGCCCCATTTCATCCGCGCCTTGCCGCTCACGACGTAGATCACGCTTTCGACCGGTCCATGGTGGTGCGCGCCGGTCTTCGCCTTCGGGTGGATCACCACGGTTCCCGCCCATAGCTTCTCCGCGCCCATCCGCGCGTAGTTGATCGCGGCCGCGCGATTCATGCCCGGCGTCTGCGGCGTATTCGCATCGAGCTCGCTCGACTTCACCACGCGCACGCCGTGATGGCGCCATTTCGATTCGGCCATCTTCGCCTCCTCTCCTCGCGAGCGGTCGCCGAAACAGGCATGGCCGCGACGCTGTCGTCATTATTGACGCTTCGCTCGCTACCGCCGATTACAAGCTTAAAAGCATTCGTTATTTCGTTTGCGCCGCACGAGCCCTTATCTTCGTAAGCGCAGGTAGCCACGCGAAAGGTCGTCATGCCCCGCATTTACGTGATCCATGAAAACGACATCTGGGTCGAGCCGTTGCGCGCCGCGTTCGACGAGCTCGAGCTTCCTTGCACCGAGTGGTTCACCTCCGAGGGGCGGCTCGACCTCGCGAGCGTCCCGCCGCATGGCGTCTTCTACAACCGGATGAGCGCGTCGTCGCACACCCGCGGCCATCGCTACGCGGCGGAGCTCACCGGGGGATTGCTCGCGTGGCTCGAATCGCACGGCCGCCGCGTCGTCAACAATTCGCGCGCGCTCGCGCTCGAAATCAGCAAGATGGCGCAGTACGGCGCGCTGCGCCAGTTCGGCATCCGGGTTCCACACACGATCGCGGCCGTCGGCAAGGAAGCGATCATCGACGCGGCGAAGACGATGCGTTGCCGCTTCATCACCAAGCACAACCGCGCGGGCAAGGGATTGGGCGTGCGCCTCTTCGACAACGTCGATGCGCTTTCGCGCTACGTGCAAAGCGACGCGTTCGAGGATTCGGTCGACGGCGTCACGCTGATCCAGCAATACGTCGAGGCGCCGGAGCCGTTCATCACGCGCGTCGAGTTCGTCGGCAGCGAGTTTCTCTATGCGGTGCGCGTCGATACGTCGCAGGGTTTCGAGCTTTGCCCGGCGGACGTGTGCCAGGTTGGCGACGCGTTCTGCCCGGCCGGCGAAACACCGCCGGTGGCGCCCACGCCGAGATTCCGGATCATCGAAGGGTTTTCTCATCCCATCTTCGACCGCTACCGGCAATTCATTGCCGCCAACGGGATCGGCATCGCCGGCATCGAGTTCATCACCGACAGGAACGGCGACCTCTACACCTACGACGTCAACACCAACACCAATTACAACAGCGACGCGGAGCGCGAAGCCGGCATCTTCGGCATGCGGGCAATCGCGGCGTATCTGGGACGCGAGCTGCGCGCGGTAGAGGGCACGCGGCAGCGGCAGGCGGCGTAAGCGTCGAGTAATCGTCGTCCAAAGCAGCCACCGCTGTACGGCCGCGCGCTCGAAGTCCGAAAACGCCGGCCTGCGGGTGCCCGGCGCGCCAAGTCGGTCGGCAAACACGCGCTCCGTCGGGCGCGCCACCCGCGACGGCCGGCACGCCCACTCGCTCGCGCCATACTGCGGTGGCTGCTTTGACGCAGCGCGCCGAATCGCGGCAACAGCATGCCCACGACCGAGTCGAATCGTCGCATGCTGGGAACTCGACAGGAGGATAATGACGACATCATCGAATGAGGAGACAGCCATGGCCGGCACAAGACAAGTCGTCATCGTCAACGGAGCACGCACTGCGATCGGCGACTATGGCGGATCGCTCAAGGACATCCCGCCCACCGAGCTCGGCGCGCGCGTCGTGCGCGAAGCCGTCGCGCGCTCGAAAGTCGATCCCGCGAGCATCGGCCAATGCGTCATCGGCAACGTTATCCACACCGAGGCACGCGACATGTACCTGTCGCGCGTCGTCGCGGTCAACGGCGGCCTTCCGCACGAAAGCGGCGCGCTCACCGTCAACCGGCTCTGCGGCAGCGGCCTCCAGGCAATCGTCAGCGCTTCGCAATACATCCTGCTCGGCGATACCGACGCGGCGATCGGCGGCGGCGCCGAGAGCATGAGCCGCGGGGTTTACGCGAACACGACCGAGCGCTGGGGCGCGCGGATGGGTGACGCGAAGCTTGTCGACATGATGGTCGGCGCACTGACGGATCCGTTCGACACCGTCCACATGGGCATCACCGCCGAGAACGTCGCAACCAAATGCGGCATCACGCGCGAACAGCAGGACGCGTTCGCCGTCGAAAGCCATCGCCGCGCGGCGAAGGCGCAAAGCGAAGGCCATTTCAGGTCGCAGATCCTGCCGATCGAGCTCAAGAGCAAGAAGGGCACGGTGACCTTCGATACCGACGAGCATGTGCGCAGCGACGCGACCGCCGAAGGCATGGCGAAGCTTCGCGCGGTGTTCGCCAAGGAGAACGGGACAGTCACCGCGGGCAACGCGTCGGGCATCAATGATGCCGCTGCGGCGGTCGTTTTGATGGAAATTCAGGCGGCCGAGCGCGCCGGCGTCAAGCCAATGGCGCGGCTCGTCGCCTACGGGCACGCGGGCATCGATCCGAAGATCATGGGGCTCGGCCCCGTCAGCGCCGTCAAGTCCGCTCTTCAGAAAGCGGGACTCAGGATCGGCGACCTCGACGTGATCGAGTCGAACGAGGCGTTCGCCGCTCAGGCGCTCGGCGTCTCCAAGCAGCTCGACCTCGATCCCGCGAAAGTGAACCCGAACGGCGGCGCCGTGGCGCTCGGTCATCCGATCGGCGCGACGGGCGCGATCCTGATGATCAAGACGATGTACGAACTGCAGCGCACGAAGGGCCGCTACGGACTCGTCACGATGTGCATCGGAGGAGGCCAGGGAATCGCGGCGATCATCGAGCGGATGTAAATCGGCGCGCATACCCCTCACCCCAACCCTCTCCCGCGGAACGGGGAGGGAGCCGAGCGCAGAGAGCAGGTGAGGGGCATACGGCATGGCCGACATCCCGCTTCTGATCGTCGCGCTGACGATCTCCGCCTATTGGCTTCGCGTCGGCGCGATGGTCGTGCATGCGCGACATCACCACCGTCGACGTGTCGGCATGATTCCCGAACGGCGCGGCGAGCGGCTGATGTGGATCGTCCTCGTCCCGCTCGTCGTCGCATGGTGCGCGTTGCCGTGGCTCGCGCTTTCGCGAAGCCACGGTTGGCTTGCCGTACCACCCTTCGCATTCGCGCCCGCTTATGCGGCGCTGCGCTGGGTCTTCGCGCTGGTCGCGCTCGCGTGCCTCGTTGCCACGATCGACTGCTGGCGTCGGATGGGCCCCCATTGGCGGATGGACATCAGCGACGACAACACGTCGCTCGTCACCGAGGGCCTGTTCGCGCGCATCCGCCATCCGATCTACGCGTTCAGCATCGCGATGATGATCGCAACGCTCTTCGTGCTGCCGACGCCGCCGATGCTGGCGCTCGCCGTTGTTCACGTTGCCATCATGAACGTCAAGGCGCGAAGCGAGGAAGCGCATCTTGCGCGAATGCACGGCGAAGCCTACGCGCGCTACGTCGCGCGAACGGGGCGGTTCCTTCCGGGACCCGCGGCGCGCCATCTGTAGCATCGCGCCGCGCCTTCGTGCGGCGATCGGCGCATTGCTTGTAGCGGCGCTGTCGGCGTCTTCCGCGCTCGCCGCGACAGTCCAGGCGGGTCGGATCAACGACGCGATCGCGACCCGTCTTCGCGTGCTTGATTGCGCGAGCGTGCACGAGGCCGACGTGCATGATGTGTTGGCACGCGTGGGCGCGCCGCGCATCGTGCTTTTGCAGGGAAGCGTGCCGCTCGTGACGATGGAGCCCTTCGCGCGCTTTCTCGTCGCGATGGGTTACCCCGAGGCGCGGCTTCGCAATCCGCGCGACGGCGAGCTCTCGTACAGCAGCTTCGCCGACAGCGCCAAGCTCGCCGGCGAGCTCGCGTTCGACTACGAGCAAAGCGGCATGGAGCCGATGCTGATCGGCCATAGCCAGGGTGGCATGCTCGTCATTCGCACGCTGTACGAATTCGCCGGCGCATTCCACGACGCGCTCCATGTCGTCGATCCCGCGACCGGCGAAACGCTTTCGCGAACGTCGATCGTCGATCCGCACACGGGTCAATGGCGGCCGGTGGTCGGTCTTCATGTCGCCTATGCCGCCGCGCTCGCGACCGGCTGGCTTCCGCGCCTCGTGCTCGGGCAATGGGACATGCTCTCGCGACTTCGCAAAATCCCGGACACGGTGAGCGAATTCACCGGATTCATCCTTCCGCACGATCCGATCGAAGGCACTCTGCTGGGCGACTCGCCGTACATCGCGCTCGGACGCGCCCACGTGCGAAACGTCATCCTGCCCGGCAGTTATCATCATCTGACGTTGCCCCTCGCGGCACACCTCGCGTCCGACCCGGCGATCCGCGTCTTGATCGACGCATGGTCGCCGCGAGGGTCGCCACCGACGCCATCCGGCGACACGTCGAATCTGATCCATGCCACCGACATCTGGTACAGCGTGAAGCGGAACTGGTGCTTGCAGGCGCAAGGATTGCTCGGGTCATGACCATCATGACCCGGCTCGCCCATCCGCTTCGCCGACTGCGCTTCAGGTACGCGCGCGATCTCCCGGAGGAGGAGACCGATCGCGCCTGGCGATCCGCGCATCGCATCGCGCCAAAAGCAGGAAATTTTTTCCATCGCGAGAGTGAAAAAACCCCTGCGGATGCGGGTCGCTCACCGACGAGCGAACGTCTGCCGGGCAGGCTCAATTTGTTCCAGGCGACGATGCTCGACTGGCGAGATCTTCATCCCTACAACGCCGTTCACGCCGTGCGCATCGAACGATCGCTCGACGAAGGATCGCTCGTCGAAGCGATCGAATCGCAATTGTCGGCCGCGGGATTGACGGGCCTCGTACTCGATCGACGTCGTTGCCGCTACGGCTGGCGGGGCGGCCCGGCCCACATTACGTTCGAAGCGGTCGACGCCGGCGTCGATTGGCGAGCCGCGCTCGCGAATGCGTTCGAGCGTCACCTCAATCTCCCGTTCCCGCGCAACGGACCGCTCGACCCGTTCCGCTTTTTCGCGATGCAGGTCGACGAAGGCTTCGTCCTCGGCATCGCATACGATCACTTCATCGCCGGCGGCGATTCGATCATCGCGTTGCTCGATGCGATCGTCGCGCGCTATCGGGGCGATGCGCGCAGTACCGGGACGCTTTCACGCTATCCGAGTCCGCACGCACGGCTGTTTGCGCACCATCCGCTTCGATTCGTCCGCGGCCTTGCGCGCCTTCCCAGACTCGCCGCGAGTTGCCGGCGCACGATCAGGCCGCGCTTTCGAGCGATCGAGGACGGGCACAACGCGTTTCGCTTCGTGTGGCTCGAGCCTTCGCGATATCGCGCACTGCGCGATGCGGCGAAGCGCATCGAGGTGACCATCAACGATGCGCTGATGGCGCTTCTCCTGCTCGCGCAGGCGGCGACGATGCCTCCACGCGATCCTGCAAAGCGCCGCCACGAGCTCGCCGTGGCGTCGATCGTCAATCTGCGCGGCGAGCACGCCGTCGACATGCGCACGTTCGGGCAGTTCCTGAGCTCGTTCCGCGTCTCGCATCCGGTGCCTCTTGATGTCACTTTCGAGCGGCTTGCCGCGGACGTGCATCGAACCACCGCGCGTATCAAGCGCGAGAAGCTCTTCCTCGTGACGCTCTTCGCGATGGCCGTCGACCGTATGATCGGCCGGCTGCAAACGCCCGCGCAGCGAATGGGCATTTACGCGAAGAACTATCCGGTGGGCGTCGGCGTGTCGTCGCTCAACGTGAAAACCCTATGGCGCGGCGAGGGCGACAACGTCGCGCCGATGTATATGCGCGGCGTTCCGACAGGGCCGCTGTCGCCGATCGTGATCGCCGTCACGACGTCGGGCGATGCGATGTGCCTCGGCATCTCGTATCGCACTTCGGCGATCACGAGCGATGAGGTCGATAGACTTGGTCGTGAACTCCTTCATCGCATCGACTCGCTCAAATGAAGGGATTTCCCCGATACCTTTGCGGATTCATCGCCGTGCTGGCGCTGGCGCTCGGCGGTTGCGCGACGGGACCGCTCACGCAATCGCCCGCGGCCGAGCATCACGCGGCCGCACCTTCGAAGCCGCTCGTTCCCAACCGGGCGCTCGCCGATCGCATCCTCGCGCTCGACCCCGACCACATCAGCGACGCCGACATTCGCAACGTGCTCGTGAAGGCGCCGACGCCGCGAATCATCCTGCTCTACGGCGGCATCTATCCGGTCAAGCCGATCATGCAGTCGTTCGGCTATTTCCTCGTGCGCATGGGATATCCGGAGGCGCGCATCCGCGACCCCGGCGATCACGACTGGTCGTACAGTCCCTACGACGACGCGGAGAAGCTCGCAGGTCTCATCGCGTGGGATTACGAGCGCACCGGAGTGCGCCCGATGATGATCGGCCACAGCCAAGGCGGAATGCAGGCCGTCAAGGTGCTGCACGAGCTCGCCGGCCACTTCGACGACAAGGTTCGCGTCTACGACCCGATTCGCGGCACGTTCGAGGATCGCACGACGATCGTCGATCCCCTGACGCACCAGGAGCGCCCCGTCGTCGGCGTGTCGGTGTCGTACGCGTCGGCCGTCGGCGCGGGCGGCGCGACATTTCTCATGCCGAACCAATGGTCGATGGTCGGCAAGCTGCAGTCGATCCCGAACACGGCCGTCGATTTCACCGGCTTCACCGTCGGCATCGACCTTCTCGGCGGCGATTCGCACTACCATCACAACGGCACGGCGAAGGTGCGAAACGTCGCGCTGCCGCTCACGTACAACCACGTGCTCGTGCCTCTCGTCGGGCCGCTTGCCGAAGAGCCCGTTGTGCGCGATTGGATCAATGCTTACACGCCCGGCGACACGCGCGGCGCGTCGTCGTTGCCTGGCGATGCTCCCCAGCACGTGCTCTGGGCGGCCGACGTCTGGTACAGCATCAAGAAGCACTGGTGCCTCGAAGCGCAAAGACTGGTGCGCGCCGAGTCGGCGGGCGTCCGCGAGGAAAGCGCTTCGCAGTAGACGCCGGGACGGGCGGGTAGAATAACGGCCTTTTCGCGCGAGGGCTCGTCTTCGGCGCGAGCTTCGCGGCGTCGTGGCGATGCGCGCGCCATCGCGGTATCCGCGATCGTCATCGCGATCCGCACAACGGCCACGCCCTTTCCGTTCCGTATCGACAGGATGACAGGCGCACTCGAAGGCCAGGTCGCGCTCGTGACCGGCGCCGCACGCGGCATCGGGCGCGCGATCGTGCGCAAGCTCGCCTTCGCCGGTGCGGACGTCGTCGTCAACTACTACAACAGCCACGACGACGCGGACGCCCTTTGCAGGGAAATCCGGGCGCTCGGGCGGCAGGCGCATGCGATCCAGGGCAGCGTCGGTGTGCCGGACAGCGTCGACGAGATGTTCGACGCTTTGCGCGAGCACCACGATCATATCGACATCGTCGTCAGCAACGCGGCATCCGGTGTGTTGAAGCCGGTCATGGAGATGAGCCTCAAGCACTTTCGCTGGTGCATGGAGACGAACGCGCTGGCGCTCGACCTTCTCGCGCAGCGCGCCGTGCCGATGATGCGTGACGGCGGGCGGATCATCGCGATGTCGAGCCTCGGCGCGCAGCGCGCGATGCCGAGCTACGGTTTCATTGGCGCGTCGAAGGCGGCGCTCGAAGCGCTGGTGCGCGCGCTTGCGCAGGAGCTGGGCCCTCGCGGCATTCGCGTCAATACGGTGAGTGCGGGCGTCGTCGATACGGACGCGCTTACGCATTTTCCGAATCGCGACGAGCTCCTCGCCGATTTCGCCCGGCGCACGCCGGCCGGCCCGCGACTTTCGCCGGAGGACGTCGCGAACGCCGTGTATCTGCTGTGCCTGCCGGAAGCATCGATGATCAACGGCCACACGCTCGTCGTCGACGGCGGGTTCGCGATATCGGGATGATGCAATCGGGAATCGCCGGCAAAGTCGCCCTCGTGACCGGCGGAAGCCGCGGCATCGGGCGCGCGATCGTCGAGCTCTTCGCGAGCGAAGGCGCAAACGTGACGTTCCTCTACCGAGGCAACACGGCGGCGGCCGAAGCGGTCCTCGGGAACGCGAAGCGCGACGGGACGAACGTCGCCGCAGAGCAAGTCGACATCACCGATGCGGCGGCCTGCGTCGCGGCGGCCGAGCGGCTTGCCGATCGCGGCGGGCGCATCGACGTGCTGGTCAACAACGCGGGCGTAATTCGCGACAATCCGCTCACCGGCCTTTCCGACGAGGACATCGCGACCGTGCTCGACACGAACGTCGGCGGCGTCTTCAACGTGACGCGCGCGGTGGTGCCGTACATGGTGATGCAGCGCGCCGGGTGCATCGTGAACCTGAGCTCGGTCGCCGGCGAGAAAGGCGGCCGGGGACAGACGAACTATGCGGCGAGCAAGGGCGCGATCAACGCGCTGACGCGCGCGCTCGCGGTCGAGCTCGCGCCGCGCAACATTCGCGTCAACGCCGTGGCGCCCGGCGTTATCGACACCGAGATGTCGAAGGATGTGCGCGAGATGGCGGGCAACGAGGCGAAGGCGCGCATTCTGATGAAGCGCTACGGCACGGCGCGCGAGGTTGCGCACGCGGTATGGTTCCTCGCGTCGGATTACGCGAGCTACGTGACGGGGCAGGTGCTGAACGTCGACGGCGGATTCAAGCTGTGATCCTTGGAAGTGTTCGGAGATTCGCGATGAAGGGAGAAATCGGCAATGGCTGAGATTCCGGTGACGCACGACGAAATCATGGCGGTCTATCCGAAGGTCGCCGAAACGATGGCGGACGCGCTTGGCTGCGATGTCGAGGACATCAAGCCCGACGTTTCGCTGATCGAGGGCCTCGACGCCGAGTCGATCGACTTTCTCGACATGGTGTTTCGGCTCGAGCGCGCGTTCAAGGTCAAGATTCCGCGCGGCAAGATCGTCGAGAACGCGCGCGGCGATCTGCCCGAGTCGGAATTCGAGCAGAACGGCATCGTGACCGAGAAAGGACTCGCGCATCTTCGCGAATATCTGTCCGAAGTGCCGGCGGCGCGATTCAAGACGCCGATGAAGGTCGGCGACATTCCGCGGCTCTTCACGCCGACGACGTTCTGCAAGCTGGTGGTGCGCGCGCAGAAGGAAGCATAGGGTCAGATATCATTTGTCGAACGCCGACCCCGCGGAGCGGCAAAACGCTCCCCGATAAATGGTGTCTGACCCTGTTCGGTTTCCCTTGGGCCGACAGGTTGCGTCTGACCCTTGATCGGTTTTGATCTCCGACCCCCACTTCGCCGCCTACTCCTTCGTCGATCGCATCGACGAGCTCGTCCCCGGCACCCGCGCTCGCGCACGCTACGCGATTCCTTCGCACGTCGCGTCGTTTTCGTCGGCGCTGGTCGCCGAAGCCGTCGGACAGCTTGCAGCCTGGGTCGCGATGGAGCAGATCGACTTCCGCGGACGCCCCGTGGCCGCGCTTGCGACGGAAACGCGATTCCTCGGCAGTGCATCTCCCGGAGAAACGCTCGACCTTGCGGTGGAGATCCAGCAATGCGACGACGAGGCCGTCGCGTACCACGGCCACGCGTCGATCGCGGGGAGGCCGATCATCGAGCTCGTCGACTGTCTCGGGCCGATGCTTCCGTTGGCGGAGTTCGACGATCCCGATGCGCTTCGCGCGCGGCTTGCGCTCCTGCGCAGTGAAGGTGCGCCCGCCGGCCGATTCGAGGGCGTCGCCGAGATTGCGTTGCATATCGTCGAGCGCGTGCCCGGCGAAAGGGTTCGCGCAAGCATCGAGGTTCCCGCGTCGGCGCCGTTCTTCGGCGATCACTTTCCGCGCCGGCCGGTGTTTCCGGCGACGCTTCTGCTCGACACGATGATGCGGCTTTCCCTCGAAGTCGCGCGCGACCCGCCCGGGCTCGGTCCCTCGGCGTACGCGCGACGCATCACGCACGTCAAGATGCGCTCGTTCATCGCGCCGTCGCAGCGGCTCCATCTCGCGATCGAGCTGACTTGTACCGACAACGGAACCGCGAAAGCGATCTTGTCCGCAAGGACTGACGACAAGCTCGTCGCCAGTGCGCGCCTCGAGCTCGGAAGCACGACCGCATGATCCCTCACCCGCCTCGCGTTCGCTCGGCTCCCTCTCCCCGCGAGCGGGGAGAGGGTTGGGGTGAGGGGCGTCGGCGCGTCGCGATCACCGGCATCGGGCTCGTCACGCCGCTCGGCAACGACGTCGCCGCGACATGGACGTCGCTTCACGACGTCAAAAGCGGCGCCGCGACGATCACGCTGTTCGACGCATCGGGGTTTTCGACGCACATCGCGGCCGAGGTGAAAGGTTTCGACGAGCGCGTGATCAGCGCGCCACGGAAGCTTCTGAAATTCGCCAACCGCTCGCACCGCTTCGCGCTTGCCGCGGCCGAGGAGGCGATGCGCGACGCGGGAATCGCGCCGAGCGACGAAGACGGCGAGCGCTGGGGCTGCGCGGTCGGCACCGGTATGATGGGCGTCGATTTCGCCGATCTGTCGCAGGTGCAGCGGCATTCCGCGCAGGACGGCGAAATCGATGCGCGGAAGCTTTTGTCCGACCCATCGGCTGCCGATCCCCTCGCGTTCTGCCGCAGCCAGAGCACGGCGGGCGTTGCACTCCTGACGCGCCGCTTCGGCATCCGGGGCTACGCGACGTCCGTCCATACCGCGTGTGCATCCGGTGGACAGGCGATCGGCACGGCGCTCAAGCTGATCCGGCGCGGCGTCGTCGATCGCGCCCTCGCGGGCGGCTTCGATTCGATGATCAGCCCCGTGGGTCTCGCCGGCTTTTGTCTTCTTTCCGCCGTCTCGACCGACAACGACGCGCCGCAACGCGCGAGCCGGCCGTTCGACGCGACGCGAAACGGCTTCGTGCTCGGCGAAGGCGCGGGCTTTCTCGTGCTCGAAGAGTGGGGATCCGCGCAGCGCCGCGGCGCGCACATCTATGCCGAGCTCGCGGGCGACGGCAATTCGCTATCGTCGTATCGGATCACCGATTCGCCACCCGACGGCGACGGACCGATTCAGTCGATGCGCGCGGCGCTTGCCGACGCGAAGGCGAGCGCCGCCGACGTCGATTACATCAATGCGCACGGCACGTCGACCGGCATGAACGATCGCAGCGAGACGGCTGCGATCCATGCTGTATTCGGCGACGAGGCGAAGCGCGTCTTCGTGAGCTCTACGAAGAGCATGATGGGACACCTTATCGCCGCGGCAGGCGCCGTCGAAGTCGCGATCTGCGCGCTCGCGATCGAGCGCGGCGAGATGCCCGTCAATGCGAACTATCGCGAACCCGATCGCGATTGCGATCTCAACCTGGTGCTCGAGCGCCCGCATCGCCAGAAGGTGCGAATGACGCTTTCCAATTCGTTCGGCTTCGGCGGCTCGAACAGTTGCGTCGTGCTGCGCCATCCCGAGCTCGTGATAACCGAATGAAACCGCCCGTCGTCATCACCGGCACCGGCGCGGTTTGCGGAGCGGGACGCGACGCTGCGCAAATGCTCGCGGCGATCGTCGAGGGACGCTCCGCGATCGCGCCGATCCGAGGCTTCGACACGTCCGATTGGCCCGTCACCCACGCGGCCGAGATCGCCGATTTCAACGCGCGTGCGCTCGTCGACGATCGCAAGCTGCACAAGTTGATCCGCCGCACCGACCTGCTCGGCATCTACGCCGGCGATCGCGCCGCCGAAACCGCCGGCTACGCCGTGCATCGCGATTCGCTTGCCGAAGACGCGGCGAACCGCTTCTCCGACCGCACGGGTATTTATGTAGGATCGGGCGGCGGCACGTTCGAGAACCAATACGACTTCTTTCCGCTGATGGCGCAGTCACAGAAAGACCTCGGCGAATTCGGGCGCGACCTCGCCGATACGGTCAATCCGATGTGGCTGTTGCGCACGCTGCCGAACAACGTGCTGTGCCACGTCGGCATTCGCAATCGCCTGAAAGGCGCGAACGCGTGCATCACGAACCACAGCGTCGGCGGCACGCTCGCGATGATCGAGGCGACCGAAGCGTTGCGGAACGGCGAGGCGGATCGAGCGCTCGCGATCGGCCACGACACCCCGATCGAGCCGCAAAACATTCTCTACTACCATCATTGCGGGCTGCTTTCGCGCGATGCTTTGCGCCCCTTCGACGCGAAGCGCGACGGCAGCGTCTTCGGGGAAGGCGCTGGCGCGCTCGCGCTCGAGACGGAATGGAGCGCACGCGAACGCGATGCGTCGATCCTGGGCGAAGTGCTAGGCGGCGGCTACGTGACCGAGGGATCGGGACTGCTTGCGATCCGCGACGACGGCGATGGCGTTTCTCGCGCGATCGAACTGGCGTTAGTCGACGCGGGGATCATGCCGTCGGACGTCGGCATGATCGTCGGGCACGGCAACGGCACCACCCAATCGGACGCGTCCGAGGCGGCCGCATTGATGCGCGTTTTCGGCGATGGCTGTCCACCGGTCACCGCGTTCAAATGGGCGACCGGGCATCTGATTGCGGCCGCCGGTATCGTCGAGACCGCGATCGCGCTGGCGGCGCTGCGCGCGAACGTCGTACCGGGTATCGCGACGCTCGCCGAGCGTTCGGACGATTGCGGCGCGCTTCCCGTATCGCGCGATCCGCAAACGCCGCGCGGCGATGTGGCGCTCGTGCTTTGCCGCGGCTTCGCCGCCACCGATGCGGCGTTGCTCGTCCGCGCGATCCGCGCTTGACGCGCTTGACGCGCTCGACGTGCCGAATGTCGGCGAGTCGATCGCGCGCACGACGCGCGCCTACAACGCGGCGCTCGAGCGGCTGATCGTTCGCCATCCCGAGCAGTGGTGGTGGCTGCACCGGCGCTTTCGGAGGGCACGTGGCAAGGCGAGCAAGCGCGCTCGGCCCGCCATCGCGGGAAGCGATTAAAGTAACGAATTAAGCCGGCCCGGTTGGACGCCCGCCTTCCGCCATACGACGACACGACCATCGAACGAAAGCGATGCTTGCAACGCTCCTCGCGCCCAGGTTCATCGTGCTGTACGTGTTCGTGGCATCGGCGGTGTACGTGCACTATCGCGGCCGCGTGCGCCACGGCTTTCTGCGCCAGCTGACCGACCACTCGTCGCTCATGGCGCCGTACAACGCGCTCATGTATCTGTTCTCGGCGGTGCCCAACCGTCCGTACGTCGACGTCGCGCGCTTTCCCGAGCTTGCGCCACTATGCGAAAACTGGTGCACGATCCGTGAAGAAGCGCTCGGCTTGTTCGACGAGGGCCGGATCCGCGCCGCCTCGACGTACAACGACCTGGGCTTCAATTCGTTCTTCAAGACCGGCTGGAAGCGCTTCTACGTCAAGTGGTATAACGAGCCGCTGCCGTCGGCGAGGGTGCTTTGCCCGAGGACCGTCGCGCTCGTCGAGTCGATCCCTGCCGTCAACGCGGCAATGTTCGCGTTGCTGCCGCCCGGCAGCAGGCTGGGCGCGCATCGCGACCCTTTCGCGGGGTCGCTTCGCTATCACCTGGGCCTCGTCACGCCGAACGCCGACACGTGTCGCATCGTCGTCGACGGCGAGGCGTACTCGTGGCGCGATGGCGAGCCGGTCATGTTCGACGAGACGTTCATCCATACCGCCGAGAATCGCAGCGACGTGACGCGGATCATCCTGTTCTGTGACATCGAACGGCCGCTTCGCACCTCGGTCGTCCGCGCGGTGAACCATTTCGTCAAGATGACCGTGATCCGCGCGAGCCAGACGGAAAACGCACCCGGGGATCGCGTCGGCGTGTTGAACCATATCTTCAACGCCGCGTATCGCGTGCGGCTGATCGGCAAGGCGATCAAGAAACGCAGCCGCGTCGCGCACTACACGCTCAAGTGGCTGCTCCTCGGCGGTATCCTTTATCTCATTTTTCGTTGAACGTACAACCCGGAGGTTTACGCGATGTCGCTCCCGCTCCATCAGGTTTCGGTCACCCTTTTCGTCAAAACGCTCGGCAATCTAAAGTTCGTGCTCGAAAAGGCGAAGGCGCACGCGCTCGAACACAAGATCGAGGAAGCGGCGTTCGTCAACGCGCGGCTTTACCCGGACATGTTTCCGCTGTCGCGGCAGGTGCAGATCGCGACCGACATCGCGCGCGGATGCGCGGCAAGGCTTGCGGGCGTCGAGCCTCCCTCCTACGAAGACAAGGAGCAGAGCTTCGACGAGCTGATCGCGCGGATCGATCGAACGATCGCGTACATGCGCGGACTCGACGAAAAAGCGTTCGAGGGCGCCGAATCGCGCGAGATTACGCGTCCGGTGCGCGGCCAGCCGCATACCTTCAGCGGCGCCAACTACCTGCTGCAGTTCGCGACGCCGAACGTTTATTTCCACGCGGCCACCGCCTACGACATCCTGCGCCACAACGGCGTGCCGCTCGGGAAGGCGGATTTTCTGGGGAAGCTGGATTGACTGGATGAAGTGTCGAAACATCTTACAACGCCGTGCCGGGGCTCCTTTGTTTGATCAAAACATCAATGCTTATTCAATGACTTGATTCGAATGAATCGGCGGGGTGCGGTTATTGCTAGTGAATCCGGAACCTGTTCGCTGGCGGGTAAGGCGCGTGTCCGCGGTTTACCGGTGGCGGATGCAGCGGAGGAGAGTGCTATGACAAAAAGAAAGTCCGTCTGGTTTGGAGCTATCCTGGTGGCCGGATCATTCGGCTTGTTGTTGTCGGCCGGCGCCGCAGATGCCGCAGCGTTCCGGGTCGGCTTCGATCCGACGTTTTCCGGAAGCGGCACCTTCGCGAACCTCGGCTTCAAGGGAAGCGGCGACCTGACGATCGACGACGGCTGTTTCCCCGCGACATCGGGGGAGGTCATCGTCCCAAGCGGCACATGCCTGAACGCCTTCTTTACGTCGCTGACGCTCGACCTCTACAACGCCACGGATGGACCCGGCACCGTCTTGGAAACGCTCACGTATGCCCCGCCGGACCAGAACGTCGGCGGCGTCGTCACAGATGTGATTTCCACCCCGCCGGGCGAACTGGTTGGGATCGACACGGTCTTCTTCGGACCGCTGACAGCCACCGCGATCACTGGCGGCACGGCCCCGCCACCGTTGCCAACGACCAGCCGTATATCGCTCGAATTCGTGTCGGGTTTCAAACCGGTGCCGTTCTCCTTCGACCCCAACGTGATCCTGCAGATCTGCGACACCAACAATCAGAACTGCAGCGACTCCACGGGCAAAGCTACGGTCACGTTCACGC
>Ga0070731_10001012_pt1 | contig 31402 bp, 23 predicted proteins | sample Coa_R1_2_FD_66448 | JGI IMG/M metagenome (GOLD analysis project Ga0070731, IMG submission 66448) | Surface soil microbial communities from Centralia Pennsylvania, which are recovering from an underground coalmine fire - Coalmine... | ecosystem: Environmental > Terrestrial > Soil > Unclassified ... | reverse complement strand
CGTCGGCGGCCGACGCGTCCGGCGCCGCGGCGCGCCGGTCCGACCCCGAATGTCCGCCGCAGCCCGCCAGGAACAGGAGCGCCGCCAGCGGCAGGGATCCTCGGGTCATGGCTTCTTCTCCTTGGAGCGCTGCATCCGGTCGATCTCCTCGCTGAGGACCTTCTGGGCATCCGGGGTCCGGTAGATCTCCAGCGCCCGCCGGAGGAGGTTCAGCGCGGACTCGGTGTTGCCCCTCTCCTGAAGGACGCGTCCCAGGGCGATGCTCCCTTCAGGACTGGCGCGAAGAGCGGTGGCATGCCGCAGGTCCTTCTCCGCGTCCTCGAACTCCTTCCGTTCGAAGGCGACCAGCCCGCGGTTGAACCAGGCGGGGTAGCAGGAGGGATCGACCTGGAGGGCGGCGTTGAAATCCGCCCTTGCCGCTTCGACCTCCTGGCCCGCTCGGAATCGGGCGAGCCCCCTCGCCGCGAGGTAGCGCGGCTCTTTCGGGTCGAGCTCCGACGCCTTGTCGAAGTCCTGGAGCGCCGGCTCGGCGCGGCCGACCGCCAGGAGCGACGTTCCCCGGTAGTAGTAGAGATCCGCTTCGGCCGGATGGACGGGGATCGCCTGGTCGAGCTCCCGGGCGGCATCCTCGAAGCGTCCCGACTCCATATAGAGGCGGGCCCGGGCCACGTGCGCTCGGCTGTGACCCGGGTCCAGGTCGAGCGCGAAGCCGATCATCCGCTCGGCCTCGGCCTTCTCGTTGGTGACGAGCGCGCGGACGCCTTCCATGTAGAAGGAGTCGGCCAGGCCGGCCCCCGATTGGCGCGCGGCCTCGAGGTCGCGCTCCGCCTCCTCCCCTCGGCCGGAATGGCGGAGCAGCAAGGCCCGCTCCAGCCGGGCTTCCGTGTAGTCCGGGACGAGACGGATCGCCTCCGTGAGGTCGGCGTCCGCCTCCCGCGCGCGCCCCAGCGAGACGTAGAGCAGGGCCCGTTTCAGGAGCAGCTGGACCCGGGACACCGTTCCGAAGAGGTCCGCCGGCGTCCCGTCCAGGGCGGTGCCGTAGTCCGCGAGCGCCTCGCTTCGCTGGTGCAGCGCCAGATGGAGGCGCGCCCGCGCGGTGAAATACTCGGGGATCGGGCGGGCGGCGATCGCCCGGTCGAGAAGCTTCAGGGCCTGCGCCGGATCCCGGGTGGACAGGGCGAGATTGAAGGTCTCCTCGGGCGTGGGTCCCGAAGCGCAGGCGCCCAGAGCCAGGGACAGGAAGGCCAGCGTCCTCATGGGTGGCGGTACGGCTGGACCAGGGACAGGAAGCGCGGATCGCGCCGAAGCGCCTTGAGGGCGGGATCGCTGTCGACCAGCTCCGGCTCGGCACCGGCTTTCAGCGCTTCCTCGAGCGCGGCCAGGGCCCCGTCGAGGTCTCCTTTCTTCGCCAGCTCACAGGCCCGGTCATACGCGGGGCTGCCGACCTCGACGAAGTAATTCGTGGGGGGGTTGTGGCAGGCCGGACACGAGACGCCGCGGAGATCCGCCCCGTCGGCAATGTCGTAGCCGCGCCCGCACTTCCAGCAGGTGATGATCACGGAAGGAGCTCCGAAGGCGGGGAATCCATCCTCGCGACTCGACGGGCGACCGGGATCCCCATCAGTCCTTCTTTTCCCAAAGGGTCCTGCGGGACGTGCCGAGAGGATCGGCGATGTCCTGAAGGTTGTGGGTGTCGCCGAAGCGGACCAGCGCCCGGTCGAGCACGACGGCGCAGCGGTCGAGCGTCGCGAGGTCTGCGAAGAGTCCCCGCTCCGTGCGGTGGTCGAGGTACGCGGCGCCCCCGGTCTCCCGCAGCGGGAGGACGCAGACCGATCGGATCTTCTGCTCCTGCAGGAGTTCGATGGCCCGGAGGTCCGCGTCGGTGGCGAGAATCGGCTTCCGCTCGACGAGCGCCCGGTCAATCAGCGTCCGGCTGGCGTTCTGGTGGGCGCGGCGGATCTCGTCGCGGCCCATGTGGCGCGCGACCGTGATGCCGTCCCTCAGGATGATGAAGCCGCGCTCGGCCCTGGCGACCCGCAGGAGCGCGTCCAGGATGCTCGCGGGACCGGGCTCCTCGACCGCATTCAGGAGCTTGAGGATGTCGTCGTCGTTCACAGGCAGTCCCCGAGCAGCCGCTCCCCCTTCGCCGCGAGCTCTTCGGCCCGCTCCTTCGTCGCCGCGTCGCTGTAGACCCGGATCAGGGGTTCGGTTCCGCTCTTCCGGAAGAGCAGCCACGAATGGTCGTCATAGACGCGCTTGAAGCCGTCAACGGTGATGTCGCGGGTCCGGCCTTCGGTCAGCGCCAGTTTCAAGCGCTGGATCGCCCGGATCATGGCCTGATCCTTCCGGTCGTCGGCGACGCTGACGTTCTTCTTCACCTGGTGGAACCGGGGGAATTCGGCGGCCAGCTCCGCGACGCTGCGTCCGGTCTTTGCGAGGAGTTCGATCAGGCGGCCGGCGGTGTAGAGGCCGTCGGACCACAGGAAGCGGCGCGGGAAATAGTATTTTCCGGATTCTTCATAGCTGTAGGCGGCGTCGAGGCGCTTGATCGCCTCGAGCGTCGGGGGCTGGCCCACGGCGCAGTATTCCAGGCGGGCGCCCACGTCGCGGCAGACCTGTTCGATGAGCCCCGAGGAATTGATCGGGACCACGCAGACGTCGCCCGGCCGGAGCTCGCTCTTGGCGAACACCGCCCCCATGGTGTCCTCGCTGACGGGAATCCCGTCCGCGTCGATGAAGAGGCTGCGGTCGGCGTCGACGTCGAAACAGACTCCGAAGTCGCATTTTTCGCGGCGGACCGCGTCGATCGCCTCGCCGACGACGCCCGCCCGGGGTTCGCTGGGCCGGCCGGGCACGGGGGCGGGGTCGTAGTTGATCAGCTCGACGCTGCAGCCGAGCCACTGGAAGAACTCCATCGCGATGTAGCTGGCGGTGCCATTGGCGGGGTCGGCGAGAACCTTGAAGTTCTTCGAGCGGCAAAGGCGGGCGTCGAGGGCCTGCATGCACTCCGAGATATAGAGCTCGTAGGGGTGGAAGGCCTCTTCGAGGCGGCCGATCTGGTTTGCGGCCACCTCGCGATAGTCCTCGCTCCGGAGGATCTCCTCGACGGCGTCCGTGACGGAGAAGGGCGCGATCGACCCGTCCCCCAGGAGGAGGATGAGGCCGGTGCGGTCGGGGGGCAGGTGGGATCCCGTGACGAGCAGGGCCCCGTCCATTTTGGTCTTGGCGACGTTGAGGGACAGGACCCCGGTCGAGACGCACCCGTAGAACTGCACATGAAGGCCGGCCGAGGCGAAGCCGCTGGCGGCGGCGCGGGCGAGCATCTCGGCGCCCCAGCGGGTGTCGTGGCCAACAGCGACCGAGCCTTGCGTGCGGGCGTGGCGCTGGATCCAGTCGCCGTACGCGCGCGCCACGCGGAGCGCGAGCTCGGCGGTGATCCCGGAATTGGTCACCCCCCGGATCCCGGCGGTGCCGAAAAGCCGCTGTTCCATTTCTGAGAGAAGCCTAGCAGGGCGACCCGGGGCCCGCAAGGAGCCGAAGGTGGGGACCGGACGGCCCGGACCGGTGCCGGGGAGCCTACTTCAGCCGGCGGAAGGCGACGCTGTCGCCGGACTGGTAGACGATGGCGATCCGGCCGCCGCCGGCGGCGAGGGACGGCGAAAAGCAGCCCCCCTCCTTGTCGGTGCCCAGCGGGACGTTCGGCGGGGATTTCGAGTTCGTGAAGAACACGCGCTGCGTCGAGAGCCGTCCGTCCTCCCAGGCGCACCAGACGGTGCCGTCGGGCTCGACCGCCAGGGTCGGGCGGCGCTGGATGAAGCGTCGGTCGTCGTGCGGGTCGGTGTCACGCGCGAACTTTCCGGGCGGCCCGAAGGCCCAGTAGATGTTCGCGTCGTGCTCGAGGTCGCGGCGGTCCATCCAGGCGGCGGCCCAGGTCTTCCCGTCGGCGGTGGCGGTCAGGGCGGGCGCCTCGTTGGGGCATTCGGTGAGACCGCTATCGACCGAGTTCAGCCTCGCCGGCGGCCCGAAGCTCTTGCCTCCGTCCGTCGACCACGCGATGAAGATCTGTCGGTTCTCCTTGGACGCGGCATCGTGGCCGGATTCGCGCCAGGCCACGCTGGGATTGCCCCTGCCGTCGACCGCGATCGCCGGAGGACAGCTTTCGCAGGGCGTCGCCGTCAGGGTCAGCGTCTTGCCGGACTTCTTGCCGTCGCTTCCGAACTTCGCGTAGTTGAGCACCGGGGCTTTCGGGGCGACGGTGCTGAGCCAGGCGACATGCAGCTCCCCGGGTCCCGCCGCCGTGGCGTGCACCGATTCGGTTCCGGTCTTCGGCTCCGAGACGAGGTAGGGACGGCTCCACGACTTCCCCTTGTCGGTGGAAACGGCGTAGTAGGTGTCGTTGAGGACGGCGGCCTCCGGTGGGGCCAAGCACAGGGGGGCGCTCAGGTAGACGCGCTTCTGGGCGTCGACCGCAATGCGGGGTCCCCGGGTCGACATTCCGGGGTCGCGGCCCTGGGCGTTGAGGACGCGGACGGGCTCCGAGAAGGTCGCCCCGCCGTCGAGGGAGACGCTGAACTCGATGTTGCCGTTCCGGCTGAACGCGACGTAGGCGTTTCCCTCCGTATCCAGCGCGAGCGCGGGAGCCTTGGCGCCGTCGGCCACCTTGACGAGGGTGGAGGGGTCCTTGGGGAGCACGGGTTTCCCCGGGGCCTGGAGGAGCAGGGCAGCCAGGAGCCACGGCAGCATGGGGCCCATTATAGACCCGGCTCAAATCAAACGGGTGGTTTTGTGCGGGGCCTACCGCTGGTAGACGCGGTAGTCGACGGTGGGGAAGATGTTGTTCCGCTCCTCGAGCTCGGCCAGCCATTCCTCGTTCAGGGCTCCCTTTTTGATCCCGTCATAGAGGGCCGTGAACTGGTTCGTGTGCTCGCAGACGCGCTTGGTCGCGTAAGGAACCATGGTGCCGGTCTTCATGATGAAGGCCCAGTCGCTCGACTGGAGGAGGACCAGCTCCCGAGCCGCCTGGTTCAGCGCGCGGCGGCGCAGCCCGTGCGCGTCGGGGAACGCTCGGGCGAGCTCGACCATCCGCTCGCCCGCCTTGTGCATGTGGCGATAGACCCAGTCGTTCGATCCGTTGAGCCAGTATTCCGCGTACCCCTTGTGGCCCCACGACGAGGTGCACGGCTGGGCGACCTGGTTCGTCGGGTGGAGGCGAAGATATTCCGACGGCGTGATCGGGGCGACCAGGTCCTGGTCGTACTGCATCTTGCGGAAGAGGTCTTCGAGGAAATCCGGACCCTCGTACCACCAGTGGCCGTAGAGCTCGGCGTCGTACGGCGCGACCACGATGGGCGGCCGGTCCATCCGCGGGCGCAGGTACTGGACCTGCTTGCCCCGGTTGTGGAGGAAGTTCGCGGCGTGGAGCGTCGTGCGCTCCTTGGCCGCGCCGAAATCGTAGGGCGCCTTCTCGTGCAGGGGGACGTCGCGCCCGGTGATGCGGTGGTACTTGTAGCCGGTCGCGTGCCGGATCCCTTCCGGATGGATGTAGGGCTGGATGTACTCGAGATCCAGGTCGTAGCCGATGTCGCGGTAGAAGTCCCGGTAGAGCGGGTCGCCGGGATAGCCCTCCTTCGAGCTCCACACCTGCTTGGACGACTCCGCATCGCGGCCGAAGGCGGCGACGCCGGAGGGCGTGTGAAGGGGGGCGTAGACGCCGTACGCGGGCCGCGGCTCGCTGTAGAGGATGCCGTGCGTGTCGACGAAGAAGAAGTCGATCCCCGATTCGCGCAGCAGTTCGTCGAGGCCGCGCATATAGCCGCATTCGCCCAGCCACATGCCGCGCGGGCGCCTGCCGAAGTGCCGCTCGTATTCCCGGCAGGCCAGCTCGATCTGGGCGTGGCAGACGGCCCAATTCCGGTCCGCGAGCGGCAGGAACATGTGCGTGGCATTGCAGGTGATGATCTCGATCTTCCCCGCGTCCTGGAAATTGCGGAAGGCCTGGACCAGGTTCCCGTCGTAGCGGAGAAAGGTGTCGCGCGTGGCGATCAGGCGGGTCCGGTACATCTCCGCGATCGGGCCGAACGCCGCGTTGCCCCAGGTGCGCTTGACTTCCTTCTCGCCGAGCTCGATGAGGTCTTCGAGGCGCTTCTGGTACCGCTTGAGGAGCAGCGGGTCCCTCATCATCGTCAGGAGGGGCGGTCCCATCGACAGCGTCAGGCGGAAGTCGACGTCATCCCGCCGCAGGTGCTCGAACGCGTGGAGGAGCGGGATGTAGGTCTCGGTCATCGCCTCGAAGAACCAGTCCTCCTCGAGGAATTTCTTGTGTTCGGGATGGCGCACGTACGGCAGGTGCGCGTGCAGGACGAGCGCGAGGTATCCCTGGCTCATGGCCGTGCCTCGCTGGATCCGCCCAGGGACGAGTCGCTGCTCCCCAGGAAGCGCTCGCTGGCGCCGAGCTCGAAGGTCTCGCTGGCGCCGAGGTAGAGCATTTCGCTGGAGCCCTGGAACACCCTCTCGCTCGAGCCGAGATAGAAGAGCTCGCTCGAGCCGCGCTCCAGGAGTTCGGACGAGCCCTGGAGCATGTTCTCGCTCGCGCCGATCCATCGCCACTCGCTGGCGCCCTGCTGGAGGACCTGGCTGCCCCACTCCTCCTGGGCGAGACGGGCCTCGGATCCGGATTGGACGACCGTGACCCTCCGGCCACCGAGGATGCGCGTGAGGATCGCGGGCGTTTCGACCCGGATCATGCCCTCATGGGTGGTCCAGCGCTGCCGGACCATCCACTGCTCCACCGTCTTGCGCTCGCCCTGGGAGCCGACCGCCTCGACTACGACCTTCCAGGGTCCGTAGACGATCTTTTCGCCGCCCTCCATCCGGATGATGCGGCGTTCGCCCTGGAAGAGGACCTCGACGGTGCGATAGGTCGCGCCCGTCTTCGGCAGGAAGGGCAGGTGCTCGGCCATCACGGGACCGGACCAGCGAATCCAGCGCATGACCCGCCCATCGATCAGGGTTTCCATCCACTCCGACCGGGACCACCCCTCGCACCGGAGCTGCTGGAAGATCTGCTCCGATTCCGCCGGATGCGGGGCATCAAAATGGGCCGGAGCCGGAGAGAATCCCCCCGATCCAGACGACGCCTTCGGCGAATACCGGTGATGGTACGTGAAGTCCGGGCCGGACCGGAAAACGGTGGTGGACTCGACCCGCGTGTCTCCCGAGATGGAGTCGCGCGGCATTTCAATGGCGTTCGATCGCGCGATGGGCTGAAAACTTCCGTTTCCGCTGCGGACTCCGACATCCACGTGGATCGTGGCGGCGGGCTTGCCGGCCCTAAAGTGGTAGACGGTGGTGCTGCGGTCGATGCCGAGGTCCCAGTGCAGGTGGGCATTGAGCCCGTTGAAATCGCGGCCGGTGGTGTCATAGACGCGAAGCGAGAGGCCCGCTTGCGGGTCCTTCAGCTTCTGCTGCGCGTTGCGGATGGATTCGTCGGAGATTTCCCAATAGACGCAGGCCCACTGGGGGTCGCGGGCCATGCCGACGATGCGGACGTCGCCGTAGCCCCAGGGGATATTCCCGAGGACCGGGGCGGGCGCAGGGCGGAGGTCAAGGTACGCTGGGGTAGGCTCGGTAGCGATCTTGGTAGGTTTCTGGACGGTGGCTTTCTGCGGCTTTTTGACGGTCGTGGCCTTGGGGGCCACGGGGGCGCTGGTGCGGGACGTTGATTTCGCCGTCGTTTTGGGGGTTGGCGCGGTCTTGGAGGCGGCGGCAGGCTTGCGTGGAGGCGGAGGCGGGCCCTTCTTGGGACGCTCCGATGGTTTTCCTTTGGTGGCCATCCTCTTGACGGTAAGCAAATCGGGAGCCAGATGCAAGGGGCTTCACGGAATTCAAACAACGAGGGCCCCGGGAAAAGGCTTGAATCAGGAAGGGGAGCACCTATAATGACCCGTCCCAAAGGCGTAGCAGCACACCTCGGGCGCCGCTAGCTCAGTTGGTAGAGCAGCTGATTCTTAATCAGCGGGTCGTGGGTTCGAGTCCCTCGCGGCGCACCATTATTCCTTCGGTCCGTTCCGGACACATCGGTGACAGAATCCTGGCTCTTTCCCACGAACCGGGGAGAAGGCCATCATCCCCCAGGGACTCAGGATGCTCTTCCGGGGATTGGAACAACGGAAGATCGTCGCTGGGACAATATCGGGGTCGAGAGAGTGGCCCTGATCGAAGAGGGGGGATCGGGCCGAAACGTCCGCTCGGCACTACGTCGCAGAGTTAATGGCGGGACCCCGGTTCATCACGGGTTCTTGAACAGGTCCGGCGGCCAGATGGACGCCCGCTCCAGGATTCCATCCCGCATGCGCTTCCGGTTGGCCTCCCGCCGCTGATTTTCGAACATCGCCCGGAGAACGGGCTCCGCCTCTTCAAAAGTCTCGATCACGCGCCGCGTTCGATCATAGAGCTGAAGGACGAAGATCGTGGAACCGTCCTCGATGGCGCGGACTTCGCCGAAAGCGAAACTGTCGAAGAGAAGTTTCTTCGTTGCTTCTCCGAGCGGCCCGGGGCTCGCACGGTCCCGTTCGAAGACCGCGATATGAATGTTGTCCCGAACCCCCACCTCGGCGCAGGCCAGGCCCAGATTTTTCTTCGTGTGGGACTTGGCGAGAATGGCCTCGGCGAGCGCCTTTTTCGCCGCCTTCTGCTGGTCGTTCTCGAAGGAAAGCTCCACCCAGCAGACGTCGAGCCGGTCGACGCCGGCGAACTTTTCCGGGTTCGCGTCGTACCAACGCCGGAGGTCGTCGCGGGAAGTCTCTTTCAACTCCAGACGGAACGGATCCGACCCCGGATTCACGCGGGCCTGTTCGAGGATCCCGTCGTGCAGTTTGGACAGGATCAACTGGCGGCGGAGTTCTTCCTGCTCCCCTTCCAGGGTCCTCCCTCTCGCCCACAGGTCCGCGCGATACGCCTCCTCCCCCCCGACGGCGGCCGCCTTCCGCCGCCTCAGCTCGTTCAGTTCCTGCTCCGTCGCGACGATGCCCCGCCGACGGGCCTCGTGTAGGAGGGCGAGTTCTTCGACGAGGGACCGCAGCCTCTGGCGCCGAAGGTCCGGCGTGATGTCCGAGGGACGCATTCCTTGGAACGACCGATCGACCTCGTCCCACTTCACGATCTCGTTGTCCACGCGCGCGGCGATCCCGGTGGTCCAGTAGGCGATCACGTCCTGGAGGCGCGCCCGGGTTTCCGGATCTCGCGCACGACCGAGCTCCTCCCGGAGAAGCCCGAGGATGGTCGTCCCCCTTGCCTTCAGGGCGGCGCTGGCCCGGTCCCGCACGCCGGCATCGGGATCCGACAATTGCTCGATCCATTGCCGGACGTCGCGGTCCGTGGGCTCATCCTGACGGCTCGGGACGTTCTCCCCGGTCGGGATCAGCGAGCGCACGGCGTCGCCGACCCGCGCCGATTCCCCCCGCGGTTGACGCGCTCGGTACGTTCCCATCGCCCAGGTCTTCTCCGCCTTCCGAATGACGAGGCTTCCCAGGACCTCGGATTCCCGGACGACTTCAAACCACGACTCCGGCCCCACGCCTTGCGCGGTCCCCAGATCGATGGTCACGGTCTGGCCGATTTCCGGATCGAGGGCCGACCCGTTCCTTCCGACCTCCACCGCTTGGATCCTTCCCTCCGGAGGGGAAGCTTGCCGTCCTTCCGGCCGGATCCCCCGGGAGGTCCGATCTCCGTCGCGGGAGCTCATCGAATCCACCGGCCCGAATCGACTCAGAACGAACCAGGACGCGAGCGAGAGCGACAGCAGGGAAGCGGCGACGGCCGCCGTCCTCCTCCCGGCCAACGGCCGTCTGCGCGCCGGTGCTTCCAGGTCGGAGAGCCTCCGTTCGAAGCGATTCATGGCTTCCCGAAGGCGTTCGGGCGCCTGTTCGCGAGAGCCGTACAGCTCCTCGAGGGCCAGGTCGAGCATCCTGTCTTCCGGATCAATCATGGCTCAGTTTCCCTTTTACGCAGGCCTTGAGACGATCCCGAATCCGGCGAAGCAGGGTCTTGAGACCTTCCTCCGACCGTCCCGAAGCAGCGGCCGCCTCCTTGCGACCGCTCTCTCGAGCTACATACTTCTCCAGCAAGGAGCGGTCTGGAGGGTCGAGACCCTCGACACAGCCCCTCACGGCCTCGCGATAGGCGTCCCAGGCCTCCCGGTCGGCCACGCGATCCCACACCGCGTCCGCCTCCGCCAGATCCTTCCAGGTGGGTTCCGACTTCGCCTTCTGGAGCGATTTCAAGAAGAGATTGCGGGCGATCGCGCGAAGATACGCCGGGAGAGCGCGGGGATCGTGAAGAGCCGGGGGGCGTGCCAGAACCGCGATGAACGTTTCCTGCACCAGGTCTTCAGCGAGGGACTCGGAGGACCCCAGAAAGCGAAGGTATCTCCAAAGGGGCAGGTAGTGCTCCTCCAGAGCCCGGGCCGAGGGATGGGGCAGTCTCGTCACGGAAGCAGGCATCGCTCTATCCCCTCGTTCCTGGGATGACCACTAGGGGTCATGAATTCGGATCCGGCAGCCTCAAATTATTCGGCCCTTCAGGATTAACCCTCGGACGAGTGTCCATCACCACCGGGCCACCATCGGCACGTTCTCTAGGTCCCTCCCGGACACGTAAGTGACGTTCTATCCCGCAGACAGGGTCACAGAACCCGGCTCTTTCCCATGAACCGGGAGCTCTCCAGGGGACTCGAATTCCGGAGTCTTCAGGGGAAGGGAATCGGCGGGGGTGCGCGTTTTAAGGATAGAGGAGCGCTCTCTGGGCGCCATCCTTCCGAAGCGGGCCCCCGCTGGAGGAACTAAAGCTTTCAGCGGATGACCTCTCCCGAAAGGTCCCGGGGAGCGTTCTCAAGGAGGCCGTATGAGACCGCTGACGATGGTTGCCGCCCTGGGGTTGGTGTTCCTATCCCCGAATCTGTGTGCAGCCATGTCTCCTTCCTCGGCGGTCTGTGGCCTCCAGGATACGGGGATCACCAAAGAGGATCTGAAGAAGCTTGTGGAAGCAAAGGTCCCTGATTCAACGATCATCGCCTTCCTGAAGAGTCACGGTCCCCCGCCGAATCTGTCCGCCGAGGATGTCGTTAGCCTGAAGAAGGCTGGTGCCAGCGACGTGTTGTTGGAGGCCATCCTGGGAACCTCGAGCTCCACCAGCAGGGTTCCGTCGAGCCCGACGACTTCCGCGTCGCCAACGTACGCGTACACCGCTCCTTCCTACTCCGGTGACACGTATTACACCGACCCGACCTACTACGACTATTCCTACGGGTATTACCCTTACGGGTATTACTATCCGGACTACGGATTTGCGTTGGGATTCGGCTTCCCATTCCACCGTCGCTTCTTTGACCGGGATCGGATTGGACGCTTCGATCATGGACGATTCGATTCCGGCGTTCGTGCCCACGGATCCTTCCACGGCGGAAGCACGTTTGGCGGCGGGGGATTTCATGGGGGTGGAGGGCACGGGGGAGGTCACCGGTGAGCGAGATGGTTGGGCTTGGCCTTAGGCTCCAAAAAGTCTCTCGACGCGCCCATCCCGCCCGAGTCTCCGAGTTGTTGCGGTTGTGCATCTGTCGGTTGTTCTAGTCGAGGTCCGGGCGATCGGTGGCGTCCGTGGTGATCGGATGTTCACGCCATCGTCATCACCGCCGTACCGAGTAAAGAACGCAGGCAGATCTCAAGGTCTAAAGCGGTTGTGAAATCCACTGCAGCACTCCTGCGACGATCGTTAGGATTCCGATGACGGCGAGAACGGCCGCGATGATCGGATTCGGGCGCTTGACCGGTGGAGCGACGTTGTCGTCTTTCCCCTGGGATCGGACGGCGAAGAGATAGAGCCCGAAGGCGAAGATCAGGTCGAGAGCGCCGGCCACAACGAAACAGAGAGCAACAAGCGGCGGGCGAGTCACGCAATCACTCCTGATTAACGCTTGGGACAGGGGCGACGGCTTCTGGAGAGGCCGGTCGGGGCCGGTGCACGTCCCACTATAACACGAAAGCGGGTAAGCAACCCGACCGGGACGGGCGGGAATCACCGGGCTTCTGAAAAACGGGTTATTCGGACGCCTCCCCATGTATTAGATACCCCTCTTGCACGTCCGTCGAAGCTGGATAGCCTGGAAACCATGGGCCTGGAGGTCCTGCGCCGTCGCCCCGACGTTCCAGGGGACGGTCCTCCCACCGGTTGTGGGACACGCGTGGACTCCCAAGTGCTGCTCACGCCGGGATTGCCCACCCGGCAAGTGTTGTGGAGGATTCATGTACGATGATTGGACCCAGCGCTTCGTCCTCCAGTACTCCTCGGCGCCCACGAGGCGGATGTACCTGTCGGACCTCTCGGACCTCTCCCGCTTTATCGACCACCAGCTGCACCTGAAGCTGCCGGTCATCGGAGAAGAGCACGCCCTTGCCTGGCAGGCGCATCTCACCGCGCGGGCCCTCGCTCCGGCGACCATCGCCCGCAAGCTGGCGGTTGCGAAGTGTTACTTCGCCTATCTGCTCGATCTCGACGAGCCCCCGTCCGGACTTCCGACCAAGAATCCGTTCCGAAGAATCCGACCTCCCCGGTTTGATCGGACGGTGGGGAAGACTCCTTGCCCGGATCCGGCGAGCGTCCGACGACTCCTGATTACGATCGGTGACCGGTCGCCTCGAACACGCAGAGACCTTTTGATTACCCTTCTGCTTTTCAACCAGGGACTTCGGGTGGCAGAAGTCGCCAAGCTGGAGCGGTCTAATGTGCTTGTGCATGGGCGCCGGACCTACCTGTCTCTCGTGGGGAAGGGCGGCAGCGAAATCCGGAGCGTCCTCTCCTCGGACGTCGCGGCGCTTCTGGATCGTCACCTTCACGAGCAGCCCCTGAAGGGACGGTTCCTTTTCACCCGGATGGACGGAGAAGGAAAGCGGAACCGTGACTTGAATCGGCCTCTAGCGACCAGGTCGATCCATGCCCAGCTGAAGACCTATGCTGCGAAGGCGGGGTTGGATCCCGCTCTGATCCGACCGCATTCCGGAAGAGTGTTTTTCATCACTCAGAGTTATCTCAAGACACGGGACCTCGAGCGCGTGGCGCGTGCCGTGGGGCATCGAGAGTTGGCAACGACACGGCGCTATCTGAGGTTGGGCTCAGCACTGGAGGACCACCCGGCATCGCTCATCCACTTGATGCCGCCGAAGAGGGCGCGATGAAGGGTTATTGCTAAGCGGCTATATATCTTATAGGCTATATCCTTGGAGAGGGCGATGTGGGAAATCGAATATACGGAGGAGTTCGGGGGAGTGGTGGGATGGCCTAGACGCCGACGAGCAGGACTCCTTGGCAGTGACCGTGGGCCTGCTTCGGAGTCTAGGCCCACAGTTACCGCGTCCGCATGCGGATATCGTGAAGGGGTCGAAGCATTCGAACATGAAGGAGCTGAGGACCCAACATCAAGGAAGGCCAATGCGCACCCTGTACGCGTTTGATCCACGTCGGAAGGCGATCCTTTTGATCGGTGGTGACAAAACGGGGGACGACCGGTTTTACGCTCGGATGATCCCGATCGCCGACAAGCTGTACATGCAGCACCTCGATCAACTTAGGAAAGAAGGGTTAATTGAATGAGGCGGAACTTCGAAGAATTGAAGGCCCGGATGACTCCCGACCGTCGGGCGCGGGTTGAAGCCCGAACTCAAGAGATGATCGCGGAGATGCTCTTGGCTGAGATTCGCCTAGCGGCGGGGCTTACCCAAGAAGAGGTGGCAAAAAAGCTTGGAATTAAACAACCCTCGCTATCCAAGCTGGAATCTCAAGATGACATGCATATCAGCACCCTTCTGAGGTTAGTGGAAGCTCTGGGCGGTTCCTTGGAAATCATTGCGCACATGCCCAAAGGGGACATCAGGATCCAACAGTTCCACGGCTCGGCACGGGCTTCATAGCTGCGTTCATCCTGGTGGACGTCGGTTTCCAAAAGTCAGCGTTTGGGAAACGGACCACCGCATCCTGCACGGGTGAGTAGATTGCTGCGCGGGTAGACACTTCCGTACTACCGGTCCGCACCACATTTCGCACCGATGGAGGTCTGAAAGGGTAATCGGACTCTGAAACACCTACCATAGGAGACTCTCGGATGCTTCCACTCCTTCGAGCGCTGGTCCTCTTCACCTCCCAAGCGGCCTCCCAGGAGACGGTCCTTTTCGACTACGAGTCCCCCAACCAGGCGTTTGAGAACGCAGACAAACTGCAGTACGTCCCGGACCATTCCACGCAAGGCAAGCTCGCGGGAAAGATCCGCCTCGACCGTCCCTTCACCCCGAACATTTTTTTCTTCGGCGGCTCGAATCAGGTCGGCAAGTGGGGAGGGTACGACCGGTTCGTGATCGACGTCTTTGTCGAAGGCGGGCCGGTCACGGTGACCGGATTCATCGTCGACAAGGAAGGACGGGACTGGTGGAAGCGGCACAACTACGAATTCCGCCTTCGCTCCGGGGCCGGGCGGCTCGCATTCTCGCTCGGATCGCTTCCCCGGTCGAATGGCCAAGGGAACGTCGACCTGGCGACGATCAACATGATCGCGATGCAGTTCGCGAGCGATGATCCCGCGACTCCCTCGACCCTCTTCCTCGACAATGCCCGGCTCGTGAAGGGGACGACCGAAGTCCCGGTGGCGGGACTCAAGAAGTTCGCCTTCGGCCCTGCCAATGCGGCCGTCATGCCGGGGTTCACCAAGGTGACGAGCGCGACCGCGTACGACGCCTCCCAGGGATTTGGCTGGCTGTCCGGGGGCCAGTTGTCGCGCGATTTCGACATGAACGAGATGTTGGGTCGGCACCGGCCGCCCGATGACCTTTGCCGGCACTTCTCGATGCCCGTGCGGGCGACCTTCGCGGTGGACCTACCCGATGGAACCTACAGCGCGTGGCTCATGATGGGCCCGCCGGGGAATGGCTGGGGGCCCTTCTTTCACCACCGGAGCGTGTCGGCCAACGGGACCGTCGTGGTCGACCAGTCGTTCGACCTGAAGAGCTTCCGGATCCATGAATTCGAATTCCAGGACGAGGAGGATCTCCCCGGAGAGGATCTTTGGGAGAAATACATCCGAAAACTCTTCGTGCCCCAGCGCTTCGACGTGGCCGTCAGCGGTCGGCAGTTGAAACTGGACTTCAACGCCTACGGTTCGCAGTGGTGCGCCATGGTGAACGGTCTTGCGGTCTGGCCGAAGGGCAGCGATGCGGAGGCCAATCGGTGGCTCTCGGGCCTGGAGGAGGCGAGAAGGGAACAATTCAACCTCTACCATGCCGAGAAGCTTCCCCCGGCTCCTCCCCCCTATCCCGCAAGCGATCCCGAAAAGACTCGGGGGTTCGTGACCTTCGTTCACGCTCCGGATCGGGAGGTCGCGGTCAACGCGGTTCCCTCGGCGGCGGAAGCCCGTCAGGGCCTGATCGAGGCGGCCGGAGCCCCGGGCGAAACCGTCAATGTCTGCCTTGGAATACTCCCTCTCAAGGACGTCGGAGCCATTACGACCGGGGTGCTCACCCTCCGCAATCCGGCCGCCTCGACGGCTCCCGGAATCGCCGGCCGGATCCGGGTCGCCCGATATAAGGCGCTCAATCACACCGCCATCTACGAGATCGCTCCCAAGTATCTGGACGACGTGAGTGTTCATCCGGTGTCTCTCCGCCCCGGGGTCACCCGGTCCTTCTGGGCAACCATCGCCATCCCTGCGGGCACTCCGGGAGGGGAGTACGCGGGCGAGCTGGTGCTGACGGGGGCATCGCTCCGGATTGCCATGCCGGTCCGGCTGCGGGTTTGGCCGATCCATCTGGACGAGATTCCCGTTCCGATCGGCATGTTCGTCATGAACCCGGCTGGGGCCTCCTGGGGATTCGAACCCGGTGGCGAGGCCTATTGGGCGGCTTGGAAGGAATTGTTGGACGATGCGCGGAAGCACGGTCTCACCAGCGTCGATCCGGCCATCAGCATTCCTCTTCTGAAGATCACCGGGGGCACCGCCGAGGTCGACTTCCGGGAGGCGGACCGGTTCATGGACCTGGCGCGGGGGGCGGGTTTCACGCAGGAGCTGAACGGATACGCCGTCCAAACCGGTCTTCGGATCCGGGTCGCCCCCGACTTTGATCCGGCCGAGGAGGCCCGTCGGTGGGGAACCGCCACCTACGCGGAAGCCGTCAAGGCCTACTTCGACGCGGTCCGGCTCCATGCGAAGGAGAAGAACTGGCTTCCGATCGCCTTCTGCAGCGACGATGAGTATCTAATTCACCCTGGAGGCGATCCGGCGAAACTCGCGACCCAACACCGGCTCCTTCGGGCCAATGCTCCAGGCTTTCGATTCGTCGCGTTCGACAGTGCGGTCCCCGGGGGGGCGGACGCGGCCCTTCAGGAGAAGATGCTGGCGGACATCGACACCTGGGGGGCAGGCCTCCACGGGCCTCGCGACGCCCAACTCATCCGGGCGTCGGGCCGGCGTCTGTGGCTCTACAACACGGGGATCAACCGCTTCACCTTCGGCTCGTATCTCTCCTTCGCCCGCCAAAACTTCGGCGTCCAGGGCTTCTTTCAGTGGATCTACAACGGCGGGGGCACCTACAGCGACTTCTACCTGGCCTCTCACAACGAATCGCACTTCGGGGTAACGTATCCCTCAACCCGCGGGCTTCGATCGACCCCGACGTGGGAGCGGATCCTGGCGGGATGCAACGATCACCGTTACCTGGAGACCGCGCGGCGGGCGATCGAGGATGGGAAGGGTCGGCCCGAAGCGGCTGCGCTCCAGAAGACGATCGACGGGCTGTTCACGCAGCTTCATTTCGGCAAGGCGGATGCCGATGCGATTGCGGGCGATGGCAAGGCTGAAAATCCCATGAGTCCCGAAGGGATGGAGTCCTTCCGTCGGTCGTTGGCGGAAGGGATCCTGAAAGTGCAGGGGACGAAGAAATAGGGACAGGGGCTACGACTGCGAATCAAGAATCGGAACGGTACGGTGGAACTCTCTCAGGCCAGGGAACTCGGGGCAATGCCACAGGCCATGCTCCCACATCCCCAATCCCGAGCGCAGGGGATTCCGGGCGAAAGAGGTGCCGGCTGGTTCACGGTCATTGACTTTGGACCGGGAATCGGGAGATTGGAGGGATGAGCCGGATCTGGGCCCCGTTCCTCGTGATGCTCCTGGCCGCCCGTCAGGATTTCCAGACGCAGATGAAGGCGGCCAATCAGAAAGTGACGCCGGCGCTGGAGACCGCCAAGAACCTGATCGACGAGGGCAAGCTCGACGAGGCTAACGCCGTTCTGCTGGAGACCTTTCCCGAGGCGACGAGGACGCCGGTCCAGGCGATCCTGTTGGGAAATGTGATCTGGGCCCACGATCCGAAACTGTCGTATGCGCTCCACAAGGCCGGCGTCGAAAAACTGCCGGATCAGCCCGATGCTCAACTCGAATGGGCCATGGAACAGCATCGCGCGGGCGAGTACGCCGGCGCCGCGGAGGCCTATGCGAAGTACAGCGCCGCCGTGCCCGAGAACGCCATCGCCTGGGGCCTGGCCGCGGATTGCCTGGTGCGGCTGGGCCGGGATCGAGACGCCGTCAAAGCCTGGAAATCGTCGGAGGAACAGAAGGGCTCCTTGGAAGCCTTTGAGTCCATGGTCTGTGAGATCCACCGCGACTCGATCCCCCTGCGAAAGCGCTCCGAGTATCTGAAGGCGATCGGGAAGGGCGACGCCGACGCGGCCGTGGCGCTGATCGCTCTCGATGCGTTCTATCCGGGGGACTGGTGGAACACGCGCGCAAATCAGGAGTTCCTCGAGCGGGACATCGTCGCCGTGCGCGCCATGAAGCTCGACGACCCGCGCCGGCTGGATGCGATCGAGTGCGCGGCCGTATGCGGTCCCGCCAAGTCCGGCGAAACTAAGATCGTCCAGGACGCGCTGAAGAAATACCATTTCCTGACGGATGCCGAGGTCAGCATCCCGTCGGACCCCGCGCTCGCCGCCATCATCATCGACCACGCGGTCGAGTCCAAGGCGCTGGGAGAATCGCGCCAGAGGGTCGCCGCCAAGGTGCTCTCGGTCGCCCGGTCGACGAAGAACGCCGATCTGTGGAACGGCGCGTTGTATCTGATCGAAGGCGGCGATCCGCTCGCCCTGGAGAAGGAGGCTTGGGAAGCAACGAGCGACGCGCGCTTCGCGCTCGGGTACCTCAGCCTGACGTCGCAGGCCGGCGCCATCAAGCCGGACGACAAGGTCCTCCTGAGCGCGCGTCTCTTGTTCCCCGAGAACGGCAACATCCAGCGGAAGGTCTATGAACTCGCCAAGCAGGGAGGCAAGATCACGCCGGGGCTGCTCCTTCAGGCGATCAAGGCGGAGTTCCATCACTTCTCGTCGACGGGAATCGTCTCGCGCCCGCGGGCCGCGATGCTGAGGGTCTACTTCAAGGAACTGGCGGGCATCCTAAAATAACCCCGCTCCAGGCGGGCCTCCTCGGAGTCGAGGGGCAGGACCGAGGGAACATCGCTCTGCCGGCGAATAGGGTTTTCAACGCAGCGGGCTCCTTCAACCGGGGTCCTGGAGCTAGAGCGAAGGCATCCCGAACTGAGGGAAGAGGTCATTGGGTCCCCAATTCACGGCTCTCGCGATGTTCATCACGGAGGGGAAGTCCGGGTAGGCGTTGTTGCCCCACCCCGAGCCGCCGACTCCCCCCAGGCAGACGACCAGGCCCCAGTCTCCGCTGAACTGGATCCAGTCGCCCCAACCGACTCCGGATCCGCCCTTCTGCCCGTAGTAATGGCTCCCCCCCAGGTGGCGGGCGGCGTCCAGGCCGAAGCCGGCCCGTAGATCGTCCGTGTGGCCGGACCATTTGGACTGGTTGGCCAGCGCCTTGTCGAACATGCTGATCAAGGTCGAGCGTTTGAGCGCCGGGGTGTCGTGGGGGGCGATGAGGGTGGCCACCAGCCGGGCAACATCCGTGACGGCCCCGGAATAGCCCCCTGCCGTCTCATCCACCTCCATGTTCCAGTCGCCATAGTCCTTGGGCACCAGCGGCTGCTCGGGGGACATGACGCTGGGAGCAAGGCCGAGATTCGGGTCCTGCTGCCTTCCCTCGTCGGGGTGTTGGGCGGAGATCAGGCTGACGCTCTGCCGGAGGCGGGTCATCGACAACGGCTCCATCAGGTGTTTTCGGATCGCGCCGATCGCCTTGGGGGTGCCCCGCTTCCTGGCCAGGACGCGTCCCAGCAGGTAGTAGCCGCAATTGTTGTAGACCATGGCTTGGGGAGGCGGCTCAAGGTTGAGGCTGGCGATGTACGAGTCCGTCATCTCGGCCGTGACCGGCAGGGCGGCGGGCTTCCGGGCGGCGTGGAACGCCCGAAGGATCGCCCCGGCGTCGCGGAAGGCGCCCGGGTCCAGATTGCTGGTGTGTTCGAAGAGCTCGGCGATCGTGACCGCCTCGAACCGGGGGTCCAGGGGCTTTCGTCCAGCCGGGGTTTCCAGGCGAAGGATCTCTTGCAGTTTGTCCGTCAGGTGGAGGTCGCCGCTTTCCAGAAGTTGAAAGAGGGCGAGGGACGCGACGGATTTCGAAACGCTGGCCAGCCGGAAAAAGGTGGTCGGTTGAATGACGGGCCATTCGGGCTCGGCCAGGGTGTAGCCCCGGGCGTAGACCAGCCGGGTCCCGTGGACGATGGCGATCGCGGCCTGTCGGACCGGCGACTTCGCCATCGCGCGATGCATCACCGCGTCGATCGCTTCGTTTTCCACCGGCCCGGTGACGGTCCACGTCCTGGCAGCGGGATCTTCATTCTGGGCGAAGACCACCGCGAAGGTGGCCGTGGCACGGTCCGCTCCTGCTGCCTGGACGGAAAGCGGGAAGTAGCCCTTCCGGGTCGCTTCCTTGTGCGCCGCCTGATAGCCCTGGGAATTCAGACCCCGCAGGGAATACCACGGTCCCAGGTCGCTGTTCTCGAAGAGTTGGAGATACCGACCCGCTTCGTTCAGGGTCACCAAGGCGGCGCGGCACCAGCCCGAGGTCTGCGCCTCAATGCGTCCCTGGCAGTGGCTCTCCGTATCCAGAATTCCGGCGCAGTTCCAGGAGATGTTGTCGGGGTTCGGCACCCAGATGCCCGCGAAAGCGGGGTTCTTGGCGTCCCCATAGGAGGCGGCCCAGCGCAGAAGAAGGCCCTGCTTCTTCGCTTGGGCGTTCACGCCCTGGAACGTGTTGGAGCTGCCGGCATCTCCTGAGCCCAGGCCGACCCGCACCAGGGGAATGGGGTTCTGGGGTTCAAAGACGGCCGAATACGTTGGATTGGCTGCCGATCCGCAGGCTGCCAGGAGGACCGGACCGTAATTCTCCTTGGCCTGCGCGTCGAACAAGCCCTGGAAGTCCTTGGAGGCGATCAGCGGGAAGTCCCGTTGATCCGCCGGGGTCGACCGCTTGACCATGACGGCGGCAAAGAAGGAGGAGTCCGCCTTGCCCTCGCCGTAGATGCTCAAGGACCGAAACCGATATCCGAGTTTGAAATGCAGGTCGCGAAGGCGAAGATGCTCGTCCAGGGTCCGGTCGTGCCACGCGAAGACGGTGGCGCCGGGTTCCGCCTGTGCCGTCGGGAAGGAGAGCCCGGAACAGGCGATCACACCGGCGGCGGCCGCACTCTGCCGGAGGAAGTCTCGTCGAGTCCTCATGGCCCTCCTTCGCCCGGTAAGCGTACCGCGTCGCGAGCTGGGGATCAAACGGCCGGAGCAGGCCGCGATTGGGCTCTTCCTCCGGAGGGGCCTCTTTCCTCTAACAATACTCGCGATTGCTTCTGAAACAGGATGTATAGTATATGCATCCTTCGGTGCTTTTCAGGGGGTCGCCATGGGTCAGACAGGGTCTGATGCGGAAATCCTTCCCGGCCGCAAAACAGAGGCGCTCGGCATCGTCATTTTCGCGCTCGTCACCACCGTCGGCGTGATCATTCTTCATGGATGGCTGTTCGGTCCATGAGCTCGACGCCGAGATCCGACTCCTCGTTGCTCCGTGCGGGTCTTGGGGTCCGCGCGAGGAAGGTGGTCGGGGATCTCGAGATTTTCGGGATCGCGAACCTGCTCCAGATGCTCTCAAGCGGTGAGAGTTACGGATTTCTCACCATCTCCAAGGGGGACGACAGCAAAGTCATTCAATTCACTCCGGGCGGCATCCATCTCATCAGAGGCGTCCGACGCACCAATCCTCTTGGCGAGATTCTGGTTCGGAGCGGCACGCTCACCCGGGACCGGCTCGAGAACCTCCTGGAGGAGCAGCGCAAGACCGGAAAACGGCTGGGGGATCTCGTCGTCGAAGGGGGGATTCTTTCCCGCGAGGCCTTGGGAGTCTCGCTGCAGGAACAGGTCGCGGAAGAGATTTATGATCTGTTCACCTGGGCGGATTCCGCCTTTGAGTTTGTCGAGTCCGGCGCGGACCCTTCCGGCGAAGAACCTGGGCCCCTCTCCGATGTGGTTCTTGACGCCAACGTCATGACGATCATGATCGAGGCGGCTCGCCGCATGGATGAGCTGGAGCGGATCCGTGCGGTGATCCCCGACAATCGCCTCGTCCCGCAAAAGGTGCAATTGCCCGTGTCCTTCGACGACCTGGAGCTGGACCGGAAGGCCGTGGAAGAGATTCTTCCCCTGGCCGACGGAGTCCGCTCGATCGAGCGTATTATCGAGGAATCTCTCTACCCGAAGTTCACGGTGCTTCGGACCCTCTACGGACTCACGGAGCGGGGCATCCTCAAGATTCGGGACAAGAGAGAGCTCGCGGGGCCGGTGACCATTTTGGGGCGGGCGCCGAAGTCGGGCGGGGCCGGGGCTGGACAGGCGGGGCGTACCATCCTGCTCCTGAGCGAATTGGGAACCTTTCGGGCCGCGCTCGCCTGGTACCTCCGGAACGCCGGCTATTCCATCGTGGAAGGGAACGGCTGGGATGCCTCGGCGCAGTCCCTCTGCCAGGGGCACTGTGACGCGATCGTCTTTGATGTGTCCATCGAATCGGATGATGCGCTGGCCGCTTGTCAGCAGATCAAGAAAATCTCCAAGAAACCGCTGATCCTTCTGTCGAACAATTCGAGCGGCAAAGCGCTCTCGAACGCCCGCCATTCCGGCGCGACCTACGTGTTCGTCAAGCCTCTCAAGGAAACCCTTCTGGTCGAGCGGCTTTCAGAACTCTTCACGTCGGTCTCGAAAGAAGCGGTCCGCTAGCCATCCGCTGTCACTAGGGAAGAGGGGTGGGGGAGGTCTCCCCCGATCCTCTCCCTCGCCCTCCGCCAGGCTCCTCTCGAGCCTCCTCGATCCTGATCGAACAACTCCCATAGGAGTCTTGTATGCCTTTTCGGGACGGGGGTCCCCGCCCCGGTTGCTTGGGATCTGCGATGGCCGAAAACGCTCATTCGCGGATCCTCTTTCCCCTGCAGTGGCCGGTCCGATCGTCCTTGATCTCAGCGCGGGAAACCGTTCGGAGAGCCACCCGAACGCTGGGCGGGCCTTATCCCTGAGGGGGTCAGAATGCCCCCTCAATGAGTCGTTGCTTCTGCTGCTCTCAACACGCAACGCCAGATTGCCCAGACGTCGAATCGACTTGAATTCGTGCCTGTTGTGGTGTTATCTAAATAGTAGATAACAATGGCTGGATCATAGCAATGATGGTGCTTGAGTACCTCTCGCCGTCTAAGGCGAGGCGTGACCTTCTGCGGATATTGCATTCCCGCAAGGGGGGACTGACGATTCGACAGCTGTCACACGAGGCGAACGTAGCCTATTCGAACGCCCACATGGAGATCAATCGAATGAGGCAGTTGGGTCTAGTGCGGACGGAGCAGGCGGGAAGCGCAATTCTTTGTTCCTGGGTCGCGGGAAGTTCTGCAGCTAAGTCTTTGGCGCCCCTTCTTCGTGAACTCGAGAGGAATGAGGTCGGGGTTCCTAGCGACAATGCCGTCTATTGGAATCTCAGACGGATGGTAGCACCCCTCTCTACGGCGGGGTCCAAGGGTGAAGTATTGTCCCTGGAGGATACTCTGGGCTACGCCCTCCCCCTGGCCCGGAAGTACCCCGACGTGGCGAAAGTATGGCCCGTCGTCTTTGCGAAGCATCGCTCTCAGGTGGACCTCGAGGCCCTGGCGCGTGTGGCCGGACGCCTGGGACAGAAGAGATCTCTGGGCTTCTTTCTGGACCTGACCAGGACCCTGCTCGGGGATTCCGAACGGGCGCGGCAGGGGAAACTACTCCGCGATAGGCGTTTTAAGAAGACTCAAGATTTCTTTGTAGGGACATCCACCGAACGGGCCCAAGAGCTCGCGGAGCTAAGAACACCGAAGGTCGCGAAGAACTGGCATTTTAGGATGAATATGCCCTTGGAGTCCTTCCAAGCCACATTCGACAAGTTTGGGGCTAGACCGTCGTGACGAGATATCCCGGCAGGACCTTGTCGCTTTCCTGATGGCGATTGACGAGCATCTTGAGAGGCACCGCCGAGAATAGGCGCATTTTGCGGATGTTCTGGCGGTAACGCGCGTTGAACGGGTGAGCGCCTTAGTAGATCCCAGAGGGTGCCAGAGGCGCTTGGAAGTGAATTTGGACTTTCTTCGGTGCCGGGGTGGTGAGGCCGAGATCGCGCAAGACGTGCCCCATACCCTGGTCGTCGAGGCCTCTCCTACCGACTCTCCAATTCAGGGCCCTGAAGGTCTCCTTGCCAGGCTCTATCGGGGAACGGCTGATCGGGACGACTCGTCATCCGCGCTCGCTTTTTCAAAGTAGGGGGTCCGGGTCACGGGCCTACTGGCAGTCGCGGCGAGGGCCACCTTCGCGATCCTCTTCATTCTGAGCAACCCTTCCGTAGAACTAATGAGTCGATGTTCGGGATTCTGTCCAGATGGATGGTCGGTGGTGACGCGCCGAGCTTCTCACGCAATCCCGTGTTTCGGGAGGACTCGACTGGAGCGGAGATCGCGATCCAGGGTGGGGCAAGGCCTGGGAAGGTTCGAGGAGCGGGCGATTTGGGCTTCCATACCGATTCCCAGGAGACAAGGGTTGTCGTCGTTGAGAACCATCGAGGGGGAGGTCCCCCCATCCGGCGTTTTTTGCCCCCAACCCACTTTCATGAGAATTTCGAGATTCGACCGGAGTAGGTTGTACAATTCTGCGCGTCCCGGAGCTAAGGCCCATTAACTGAGGTCTCTGCTAGAAAGATATGCCGCGTTCCCTGGTTATAGTCGAGTCGCCCGCCAAGGCGAAGACCATCAACAAGTACCTGGGAAAGACCTTCATCGTCAAATCCTCGTATGGCCACATTCGAGACCTGCCTTCCGGCGGGGATCGCGAGGCCTCGGAAACCAACGGCAAACCGCGAAAGAAGCCCAAGAAACTGCCCAAGTCCGGCACCGCACGTATTGCCAAGGCCAAGGCCGAACGCGCACAAGCCAACCTGGTGCGGCGCATGGGGGTTGATCCGGAGCATGGCTGGGCCGCCCAGTACGAAGTGCTGAACGGCAAAGAGAAGGTGCTGGCGGAGCTTCAAAAGCACGCGGAGGAGGCCCCGGCCATCTACCTGGCCACGGACCTGGATCGAGAAGGCGAGGCCATCGCCTGGCACCTTCGCGAATCGATCGGGGGAGATCCGAAACGCTTCAAGCGAGTCGTGTTCTCCGAGATCACCCAGGCCGCCATCAAGAAGGCCTTCGAAAACCCGGGCACTCTCGACATGGACCGCGTCCATGCGCAGCAGGCCCGCCGTTTCCTGGACCGCGTCGTCGGCTTCATGTTGTCCCCTCTGCTGTGGGCGAAAGTGGCGCGCGGGCTTTCGGCCGGCAGAGTTCAGTCCGTGGCCACGCGTCTGATCGTCGAGCGCGAGCGCGAGATCCATGAGTTTCAGCCCGTCGAGTACTGGGAACTGCATGCGGACCTTCTCGCGAGCTCGCCCTTCAGGCTTCAGGTGGTTCGCCATCTGGGAGAGCCGTTCAAGCCGACGAGCCAGGCCGACATTGACCGGGCGAAGGCCGAGCTGGTGGGCGCCCGCTTCCAGGTCGCCAGCCTGGACGACCGGCCCTCCCGGCAGTTTCCGAACCCGCCGTTCATCACCTCGACGCTTCAGCAAGCGGCGAGCAGCCGTTTGGGCTTCTCCGTCAAGAAGACCATGACGCTGGCCCAACGCCTCTACGAGGCGGGCTTGATCACCTATATGCGAACCGATTCGACCAGCCTGAGCCAGGATGCGGTCGGATCCTGCCGGTCGCTGATCGAACGCGACCATGGAAAGCTCTACCTTCCGGAACAGCCTCCGGTCTATGCCAACAAGAAGGGGGCGCAGGAGGCCCACGAAGCCATCCGGCCCACCGATGTCGCGGTGGTCGGGAAGGATCTGCCGGAGCTCGAACCGGATCAGGCCCGTCTTTACGATCTGATCTGGAGACAGTTCGTCGCCTCCCAGATGTCCCCTGCGGAATTCGACAGCATGATCGTCACCGTCTCCGCGGGAAACTACGAGCTTCGGGTCAGCGGCAGGGCCGTGCGATTCATGGGGTGGCTCAAGGTGCTGCCGCCCGTCGCCAAGAAGGAAGAAGTGATCCTGCCGAAGGTGACCATCGGGGACGAACTGAAACTCGTGGAGCTCCTTCCTTCCCAACACTTCACGAAACCTCCTCCCCGCTTCAGTGAAGCCGGATTGGTCAAAGAGCTGGAGAAGCGCGGGATCGGCCGGCCGTCCACGTACGCTTCCATCATCTCGACCATCCAGGAACGGGGCTACGTCAAGCTCATCCAGCGCCGCTTCCACGCTGAAAAGCTGGGTGACCTGGTGACCGCCCGATTGCTCGACAGCTTCAGCCGCCTGCTCGACTACGGATTCACCGCCAGTCTCGAGGAGAAGCTCGACAACATCTCCGAGGCCAAGGAGAACTGGAAGGAGGCTCTGGACAGCTTTTACGGGGACTTCAAGAAGACCTTGAAGGTCGCCGCCGGAGCGATGCGCGGCAACCCGCCGGTGGAGATCGATCTGGCCTGCCCGAAATGCGGCCGGAAGATGGCGGTCCGGACCGGGCGAACCGGGGTGTTCCTGGGCTGCAGCGGCTATGCGCTTGAACCCGCGCAGCGGTGCAAGGGAACGATCAACCTCGCCCCCGGGGAAGAAGCCGTCGCCAGCCAGCCGGCCCAGGAAGGCGAGGAGGAGGAGGCGGACTCCGCCGAAGTGCCCGTCCTGCTTGCCCAGAAACACTGCTCCTTGTGCGGAACGGCCATGGATAGCTACCTGGTGGACGAGCACCGGAAGCTGCATGTCTGCAAGAACAGCCCCGATTGCCCCGGGACCTTGATCGAGGAGGGCACGTTCAAGCTGAAGGGCTATGAAGGGCCGACCCTGGACTGCGACAAATGCCATGGTCAGATGCAGCTCAGGATCGGCCGGTTCGGAAAATACTTCGCCTGCACGAGATATCCCGACTGCAGGAATACCCGGAAGCTGCTCCGGAATGGACAGGCGGCCCCGCCCAAAGCGCCTCCCGTCCCCATGCCCGAATTGCGCTGCTCGAAGTCGGATGCCTATTTTGTGCTCCGGGACGGCGCCCTGGGCCTATTCCTGGCAGCCCATACCTTTCCGAAGTCGCGGGAGACCAAGGCGGTCCAGGTTTCCGATTTGAAGCGTCACCGGGCCGAGCTGGATCCCAAATTCCATTACCTGGCAGACGCGCCTGACGTCGACCCCCATGGCAATCCGGCCGTCGTTCGTTTCAGCCGGAAGACTCGGGAACATTTTCTCTCGAGCATGGAGAAGGACGCGTGGAGCTCCTGGAGTGCCTATTGGGTCGACGGCCACTGGGTGGCCAGGGAGTCCGACCCTAAAGAAGCAGGCCGTTCCAGCGAGACGAAAACCAAACGTCGCTGATTGGGGACTCTCCCCCTGTTTCCGCGGCGGTGAGCCAGGAATCCCGCGGATCGGCCGGGATCCTCGCCCTCCTCCCAGTAACGCCATTCCGAAACCTGCAGCGTCTTTTAGTATCAATAGGGGGAGTCCGCCGATATAGTTCTTCCTTCCCTAGGGGTGGGCGATTTCGCTTCGGGTGGGGGAAACCGCTTGGACAGCAGCATGTCGGTGACCGAGTTCATTCCATCTCCTTCCTCTTCCGCCGGCACGATCCTGGATCCGATCGACCTCGAGATTCCGGAGCAGGCCCCATTCCTCGACGTCGACAGCCTGGGGATCCAAGAGGCGGGGGATGACCGTGGGCCGAAAGATCCTCCGGAGCCCTTGGATTTGGAAGCGGCAGCGATCACGCCGGAAGAAGCGTTCGCGACCCATGCTCCTGGAAAGCCGCAGGCGGGGAAGGGGACGCTTCCCGGCGGGGTCTCCGAACCCCTCCAGCTGTACCTGAAACAGATGGCGTGCACGCCGCTGCTTTCCCGGGAGGAGGAACTCGAACTTTCCAGGAAGATTCAGCAGGTCCGCTTCCAATTTCGAGCGGCCGTCTTCGCCTCGCCCATCGTCCTGCCGATCGCCCAAAGAATCCTCGAGAAGATCCTGGAAGGGAACGCTTCCGTCGAGCGGTCCCTGAAGGGGAACCTCGGCACGGATTCGAAGGATGCGGAAGTCCAATCTCGCCTATCCCATGCGGTACGACATCTGGCCCGGGCGCACTCCGGTGTCCGAGCCCTCTTTGACAAGATGCAGGCCAACCCCCGGGAGGGGGCCCAGGCTACCCGATTCGAGGCCGCTCGCCAGAAAGAGCGCCTGCAATGGATCCAGCTGCTCCAAGGCCTCGACTTCCAGTCCGAGAAGGTCAAGCTCATGATGGAGGAGATCGAGACGGTCTCGCAGAGCTTTGACGAGGTTGAGCGGAAGCGATCGGAGTTGAAGGCCGGTGCATCCTCGGAGTCCAGGAACGAAGTGGATCGGGAGTATCGCCGGCTGGAATGCGAGGCCCTGGAGTCCCCTCGCGAACTCGGAGCCCGCCTCCGCGTGATCCGGGATCTGTACCGGACCTACATCGGAGAGCTCGGCCGGCTCTCAGCGAGCAATCTCCGGCTCGTGGTCTCGATCTCCAAGAAGTACCGCAACCGCGGGCTCAGTTTCCTCGATCTGATCCAGGAAGGAAATCTGGGCCTGATGCGAGCCGCGGATAAGTTCGAGGTGGACCGAGGATTCAAATTCTCGACGTATGCCACCTGGTGGATCCGGCAATCCCTCAGCCGGGCGATCGCCGACCAGTCGCACACGATCCGGGTCCCTCTGCACATCACGGCGGCCACGATTCATGTTCGGCAGGTCGCGAAGACCCTGGCCCAGGCCTTGGGAAGGGAACCTTCAGCCCACGAGATCGTCCGTGCCGGTGGAACGAAGGCCAGGGAGGCGCAGCGTCTCCTGCAATTCAAGAATACGACCGTCTCCCTCGACCGCCCCCTGGGGGTCGACGGAGAATCCTCGTTGGCCAGCGTCATTTCGGACTCGCAAGCTCCCAATCCCGCCTACGGAGCCGATCAACGGTTGTTGAAAGACCAGCTCGGCCGGAGCCTGGCGCAACTATCCGGAAGGGAGAGGGGAATTCTGACGCTCCGCTATGGCCTAGGGACCGGGACCCCCCAGACGCTCGAGGAAGTCGGGACCCTTTTCGGATTGACCCGTGAACGCATCCGGCAAATCGAGTTCAAAGCCCTTCGGAAACTTCAGCATCCCAGCCGCTCCAGGGCTCTGGTGGCCTATCTCGACGACAAGCCGCCGAATTAGACCCACTCCCGTTCCTCCCTTCGACCCTGTCCCCGAGCGGCCGATCTGAAGAGATCGTTCATGTCCGAGGTTCCGTGGCGCCGGAAGACGGCTGGTTCGTGCACCACGTCCGGGTCCGGATCCCCACCCCTTGGTGAAGGGAATCTGCTATACCAGCAGCCTCAACGGAAGCATGATGAGCGAGAAGAATGCCATTGTTCCAGTGGAGATGCTCCATGGATCTGAAGCAAGGCGTTGCGATCGTGACGGGGGCGAGCCGGGGCATCGGCCGAGCGATCGCCGAGGCCCTGGCGCTGGAGGGAATGAAGCTGGTCCTCAATTCCCTGACGGCAGGACGCCTCGACGACCTCGTCCGGACCCTGCGCTCACGCGGCAGCCCCGTGGAGGCGGTTGCCGGCGACGTGGGCGATGAAGCCGTCGCCCAGAGCCTCGTCGAGACCGCAATCTCCCGCTTTGGCCGGCTCGACATTGCCGTCAACAATGCGGGGATTGGTCCCCGCGGTCCATTGGAGAGCATGGATCCCGTGGAGTTCGACCGGGTGTTCCGGACGAACGTGCGAGGCCCCTTCCTCCTGATGCGAGCGGCCATCCCGGCCATGAAACGAAGTGGGGGCGGAACGCTGGTGAGCCTGGCCTCCCTGGCAGGGGTGAACCCCGTTCCGGAGCGTGCCGCCTATGCGGCCACTAAATGGGCGCTCATCGGACTCTCGCGTTCGGTGTTGCAGGAAGTCCGCCGAGACGGCATCCGGGTGATCATCCTCGAACCCGGATCGACGCTCACGGACTTTGGCCACGACGCCTCCAAGCTGGTTCATCAGGAGAAGCTCGTCCATCCCGAGGATGTGGCGACCGTCCTGGTGGCCGCCCTGAAGCTTCCGCCCCGCGCCACCGTTTCGGAGATCGAGATACGGCCGACGGATCCTCCGTGATCGAAGGACCTTCGGCGGAGGTCGTCGGGCTGCTCGATCTCGAGGTCTTTCGCCAAAGAGATCGGTCGTCCGGATCCCGCCCGACAGGCCTGTCTTGCGCTAGTCTTGAGGCCCGGCTAAAATCCGGCCTTGCCCACGCCCAGGACCATTGATGTCACGTAGAGACCATCCCCACGCCGCCTTCCTGGTCTCGGTTGCCGACTGCTTCGATCTGGAGGCTCGAGAGGAAGGAACCCAGATCGCGCTCCGGGGCGACGTCCATTCCCTGGGCGGGGACGCGACCTATGCCGAAGGCCTGGTCCTGGATCAGACGGCCAGGAGGGTGTGGCTGGGGCTCCGAGACAGCACGTTTGAAGCCTCCTGCGACTGCCCCCAACGTTCGCGCGGGGTGTTTTGCAAGCATATCTGGGCGCTGATCGTCCGAGGAGTCTCCAAGGGCTACCTCGGAGGGATGGGCGCCGGCGTCCTCCCGGCCATGCGATCCTTAGTGCCCCCCCGCGAACGGCCTCCCGTTCCCTGGCAGGAAGCCGTCGGGACGATGCGAAGCGAGCCCCCCCGGCTCCCGGCCCATTCCGAAGGCCCATCCGAACTTCTGTACTACGCGGATCCGGTGGAAGCGGAGCGTCGGGGCTTGATGGTCATTCGGATTGCCACCCGTCGCCGCAAGAAAAACGGAGGTTTGGGGGTCCCCCAGATCCGGGGACTGACCCGGTACCACGTGGATCGAATGAACGACTCCGTCGATCAGCGCATCTTGGAGCTCTTCATGGGAGCGGATGGCGAGATCGATTCCCGGGCCTTCGTGGTCCGGGACAGCTTCCTGCTCAGCGAATCGCTGGCCGAGGTCCTTTTGCCGACCCTGGCGAAGTCCGGTCGATTCGTGTTGTGGGACGGCCAGGCGAAATCGCAGGTGCCTGCACCCTGCAGCTGGGATGACGGCGAGCCCTGGACCGTCCGATACTCCCTCGTTCGAGAGCAAAGCGGGAGGTTCTTCCGCCTGAAGGGCAGATTTGAACGGGGGGAGGAACGACTGGACTTGTCGGCTCCCGAGATTGTTCTCGCCCCCGGAATCCTGATTCTTCGGGGGAAGGTCGCTCGGTTTACCGTGGTCGGCGACTTCCGCTGGTTGGGATACCTGCGCAAGCGCGGGTCGGTGGTCGTGCCTGCCGACGAAGTGGAGCCGTTTCTCACGGGACTCTTCAGTCTGCAGGATCCGATCCCGATCGAGCTCCCGTCGGTGCTCCGGATCAAGGAAACCGACGTGGCCCCGCAGCCCAGACTCCATCTGACCCCGGGGGACGGCCATCTGACGGGTTCCGTCTCGTTCGATTACGCCGGGTCGATCATCGACCCCAAAGATCCGCGGGACCTCATTTTCAAATCAGTCGCCCGGGGGCTGATCCGCCGCCGGAAGGAAGTGGAACGGGTCGAGCTGGAGCACCTGAAATCGCTGAATGGAAAGGGTGGGGTGGATTCCCACTTCGAGATCGACCCTCTGCAGCTGGCGCCGATCGTGGCGGAGCTGGTGCCTCGGGGTTGGCGCGTCGAGGGAGAGGCGGGTAGCTACCGGTCCCCGGGAAAGATCCGCATGTCCGTCCGCTCCGAAATGGACTGGTTCGAAATGCAGGGGGGAGTGGAATTCGATGGGAAACTCGTCCCCTTTCCCCGGCTCCTGAAGGCCCTCCGGTCCGGCGAGGGCTTCGTGCGACTGGGCAACGGGTCGGTG
>Ga0070731_10001011_pt1 | contig 31403 bp, 37 predicted proteins | sample Coa_R1_2_FD_66448 | JGI IMG/M metagenome (GOLD analysis project Ga0070731, IMG submission 66448) | Surface soil microbial communities from Centralia Pennsylvania, which are recovering from an underground coalmine fire - Coalmine... | ecosystem: Environmental > Terrestrial > Soil > Unclassified ... | reverse complement strand
GCGCCGCGCCCGGCCCGATCTCTCGTGATGGCGCCCGGCGTCTGAATCAGTGCGAATCGGCGTTCTGGGCGGAACCTTCAATCCGCCACATCTTGGTCACCTGGTATGCGCGCAGGAGGCCTATTTTCACCTCGAGCTCTCGTGTGTGAACCTGATTCCGGCCCGGATACCTCCACATAAGCCCGTCCCTGAAGAGCCTGGCGTCGAGCATCGCCTCGAGATGTGCCGGCTGGCCATCGCCGGGCACGAGGACCAGTTCGCGGTCTCTGACCTCGAGGCCAGGCGGCCCGGGCCGTCATACACGGTCGATACGCTTGAGGAGCTTCATGCCAATGATCCGGAAAGCGAGCTCTTCCTGATCGTCGGCTCTGACGTTGCCATTGGCTTTCCGAGCTGGCGAGCGCCGGAGCGCGTGCTTGCCCTGGCGACACTGGCGGTGGCCCAGCGGCCCGGGACCGGTCGTGAGTCGGTCGAGCGGGCCCTGGCCGAGGTGCCCGGTGGAGAGGCCGCCTGCTTCTTCCCGATGCCGGAGATCGACATCTCCTCGACGATGCTGCGGGAACGGGCGGCCCGCGGGGCGCCGACGACATATCTGATCCTTGATTCGGTCCGGGGCTACATCGATCAGCATCGGCTCTACGGGGGTACGCCGGACAGATGACCTCCGAAGCTCTGGCTGCCGCCGTCGCCGGGTATGCGTCTGACCGCAAGGCGCTCGACCTCGTGCAGATGGACCTGCGGGAGATCATCGGCTACACGGATTACTTCGTGATCTGCACCGGCCGGACGGACAGGCAGACCAAGGCGATACACGACGCGATCTACACCGGTATGAAGTCAGCGCACGGGATCCTCCCGGCGCGCGTCGAGGGACTGCCGCAGGCGCGGTGGATCCTGATCGACTACCTCGATGTCGTGGTCCACATCTTCACGCCGGAGACGCGGGATTACTATCGGCTCGAGCAACTTTGGGGTGAGGCGCCGGCGGAGGTCGTGAGCGTGGGTTCAGGCTGACCTCGGCAACCGCCGTGAGCACGCACTTCACGCTGCTGACGGCCGTCCTGCTGTGTCTGCTCGGCTTCGGCGTCGGCACCTTCGGCACGATTGTTGGGGCGGGTGGGGGTTTCATCCTCACGCCGGTCCTGCTCCTCGTCTATCCCCACGACACGCCGGCGCTGATCACCGCGATAAGCCTGGTCGTCGTCTTCTTCAACGCTGCCTCGGGGACCGCGGCCTATGCCCGCCAGCGCCGCGTCGATTTTCGTTCCGGCGCGGTGTTCGCCGCCTGCACGCTGCCGGGCTCGGTGGTCGGGGTGCTGTTGGCCGACCGGATCTCGCGGCCGACGTTCGACGTGATCATGGGGGTGGCGCTGGCCGGCCTTGCCGTATGGCTATGGCGCGGGCGCGAGGAGCCGCACGGACACGATGACGGGCGCGGCTCCCCGCGCACGATCACCGATCGGGAGGGCAACGAGTACCGCTATCGCGCCAACGTGCGGCTGGGCGCGGCGTTCAGCGTCTTCGTGGGTCTCGTATCGAGCTTTCTGGGGATCGGAGGCGGAGTGGTCCACGTGCCCCTGCTCGTTGCCGTGCTCGGCTTTCCGACCCACATCGCGACCGCGACCTCGCATTTCGTACTTGCGGTCATGGCCCTCGTGGCCACGATCACCCACATCTTCGCGGGAACGTTTCACGAGGCCGCGGGGTTGCGGAGGGCGGCCGCGCTGTCGGTGGGAGTCGTGGTCGGCGCCCAGATCGGGGCTCAGGTCTCACAGCGCATGAGCGGGAGGACGATTCAAAGGCTCCTGGCGGGAGCTCTGCTCCTGCTCGGGCTCCGCCTCGTGCTCAGCGTCGCCCTCTAGTCGTGGTCGGAGGGCGCCTCCGGTCTGACCGTCGTCCTCTAATCGTGGCGGCGGCGACCGGCAGCCGATACGGTCTGCCTGCAGCCCGGGGCGCAGCGGGCGCTGCTGCGCGCTGGGTCCACTCGAGCCAGGAGCCAGAGCATGCCCTCAGCACCGCAGATACTGCCCACCCAGATTCCGGAGGGCACGGCCCCGGGGCTGCGCTACCGCCTCGAGGGCGAGCTCGTCCCCGTCCTCCACATGGCGCTCGACGGTCAGGTTCCCGTGTACTTCGAGCATCACGTGTTGCTCTGGAAGTACCCGGCGCTGAGCATCGGTTTACACCCGCTCAAAAAGGGCCTGAAGCTGCGCGTGTTCGGCGGGATGCCTCTGCTTCTGCTCCAGGCCGAGTCTGCGGGTGAGCTGGCGTTCAGCCGCGACGCGCCCGGCCACATCGTCGCCCTGCATCTCCAGCCCGGAGAAGGGATCATGGTGCGTGAGCACCAGTTCCTCGCCGCGACCGGCGGCGTCGAGTACGACTACAGCCGGATCCAGGGCTTCGCGAACATGCTCTACGGCGGTGGCCTGTTCGTCGACCACTTCGTGGCCGGTGGCCAGGAGGGGGTCGTGTGGATCCACGGCTACGGGAACGTGTTCGAGAAGCAGCTCGACGCGGGGGAGACGATCGACATCGAGCCCGGGGGCTGGATCTACCGTGACCATTCGGTTCAGATGACCCAGGAGGTCTACGGCTTCAAGACCGGGTTCTTGAGCGGCGCCGGCAATCTCGTCTTCAACCGCTTCACCGGCCCCGGCCGCGTCGGGCTCCAGAGCGCCTACTTCCATCCTCCGGTGGCCGAGGGCGCGGGCGGGAACGCCCAGCGAAGCGGCGGAGGGCTCGGGGGAATCATCGGCGGCCTGATCGACAACTAGCCTCCCGCAGCTTCGGGCCGCCGATATGTCCGATCGAAGCTCAGCAGCGGGTTTTCCGCCCGGCCATCTGGCCGAACACCCTCTCCCAAGCGGCGTTGTCGGAGCGCTCGGTCTGAGCGGCTACCAGCTCCTGACCGATATCGCCGGGGTGGGTGCGGGGCGGCTCGGTAGCCACGCCTTCCTGCTCGTGGCGCCGGAGCCGGATCCCGCCGGGGCGGATGCCGGCACGCAGATCTCGCTGCACCAGCCGCGGCTCCGGGATGAGGCCGAGGCCGGGGCATTTGTCCAGCTGGCCGCCGAGCTCGGCTACCTACGACTGTCCGGATACAGGGTCATGCCGGTCCGCTCAGGCCTGCGAAGCCAGGTCAATCTGATCAATCCCGCCACCGGCGCCATCGTCATGAGCATCCCGGAGAAGCACCCGGGGCGGATTCTCGGTGGGGGAGTCAACGTCTGGCGGTTGCTGGAGGGTGCGCGGGCGCTGCCGCCTGCGGGTCCGCCGCCGGACACGCGGAGTCCGGAGGTGCTGCGTCAGGTTCTGCTGGCACTCGCGCTCCGCGACGAGGCCATGGGCGGAGCCGAGGCGGCGATGCTGGCCGACCGGGCGCTCGAGCTGGCCCGGGTCGACGTGACCCTGGATCCGCCGGCCGCCCTGGCGGCGGCGAAGGCGGAGGGATTGCCGGGGTAGCGAGCGGGGGGGTCACGTGGCCGCCTAAGCCGGCTGCCGCGGGGATACCGGGCTGGCTGAGCCCTCTGCCGTGGGGCTCAGGCGTTTCCGAGGAGCACGCCGGCGGCCACGATCAGCGCGCCACCCAGCGCAACCTGGAGAAGGCTGAGGCGGAGGGGGACCTGCAGGAAGCGCTTGCGAATCAGGGAGATCGTGATCAGCTCGATGCCGACGACGATTCCCGCCACGACCAACGCCGTGTTGACGTCGTGGATCACGAACGGCAACGAGTGAAAGACGCCACCGAGGGTCGTCATCAGCCCGGTCACGACACCTCGGGTTACGGCCGACCCGCGGCCCGTCTGAGTGCCGGTGTCGGATAGCGCTTCTGAGAAGCCCATGCTGATGCCGGCACCGACCGCGGTGGCCAGACCGACGAACAAAGCGGTGTGGGAGCCGGAGAGGACAGCGGCGGCAAAGATCGGGGCGAGGGTCGAGAGGGTGCCGTCGATCAGGCCCACGAGCCCCGGCTGCACGTAGCGCAGCACGAGCGCGTGCTCATCCATCCCGCGAAGCTTGGCGATACTTTCTACCACGTTGTTATTATAACAACTGAGTTAGATTAGGCAGCCCTAATTCGCACATGAGAAACCCGGACAGAGCAGTCAAGATCGCCCAACCCGACCTGGTGCAGCTGTTGCACAGCCGCGGCCAGCGCGTCACCCCTCAGCGCCTCGTGATCCTCCGCGAGCTGCGCCGCCGGGGCCGACACGCGACCGCTGAGGAGATTCACCGCAGCGTGCATGGCGAGCTTCCCGGCATCTCGGTGCCGACGATCTACGCCACGCTCGATCTGTTCGTCGAGCTGGGGCTGGCGCGGCGGATCGAGACCGGGGTCGCAGCCCTGTACGACGCCGGGCTCGAGCCTCATCAGCACGCCGTCTGCCGACGCTGCGGCAAGGTCCAGGACGTGGAGGGCCGGTTGAACGCCAGTGCGCTTCTGGGCCGGGCCCGCGCCTCGGGCTTTCAGCCCCAGGGGGCGGAGCTGGTCATCACGGGACTGTGCGCGGAGTGCCAGCAGGCAGCTGGGGCCACGGTGGGGTAAGGCGGACGCGGGGCCGGCCCCGGTAGGTCACCACGGCCTCCTCGGCCGCCGCGACGCGGTCAAGCCAAAAGGAGAAGCGGCTGCGGAAGTCGTCGGAGGCGACGACGATCGGTCCGTTCCGAGGAGTGGAGCTAGCCGGGCTCGAACCGGCGACCTCCTGCGTGCCACGCAGGCGCTCTCCCAACTGAGCTATAGCCCCGACGAAGTCGAAGTCATCAGCAAGGTTAATGCATGATTTCTGGTTGTTGCGGGCGGGAGTCACCCTAAGCCAAATCGCTCGTCGGCCGCATGCGAGTGCCGCGGGAATCAGAAAGCATCGATCGAGCGCGCCGCAGTAGACGCCGAAAAGATCTACCTCGTCACGGCTATACGTGGTCCTGACGTAACCGCGAGGGGTCAGGCGCGTTGCGGCTAGGTTCACCCGTACGACCGCCCTGTCTCGGCTCAAATTGCCCCACTTGCACTGCACTCGCCAGAGCCGGCCGGCGATGCTCAGCGCCAGGTCGGATCGCTCGTGTTCACCGACCTGCGTGAGTACGGGGACGTAATTCTTCACCGCCTCGAACACGATCGCCTGCTCCGCGATGTTGCCCTTGACGTTCGAATTCATGTCGAACGTATGTCCGCACAACCTGCGGACGGAACCCCGGGGCTACCGCTGCTGAACGAAATCCGGCACGTCGAGCTCCGCCTCGGCACTCGGCTTGGCCGCGGCACGCGCTTCGGCGTCCGCCTCGCCGGAAGGAGGACCAGCGTCGCCCTCCGGCTCCATCCGCTCCAGCTCGCCCACCATCCGCGAATGGATGGACTGGATGTCGGCCAGGAGACGCTCAGCGTTCATGCGCAGGGAGTCGCTCATCTGGCGGAGGTTCGAGACGATCTCCATGCCCTCGGCCCTGACGCCATCGGCGGTGGCTCGGGCGTCGAGGATCAGGCCGCGAGCGTGCTCCTCGGCCTCGGCGCGAATCCGCGCGGCGTCGGCATCGGCCGCTGCGCGGACGCGCTTGGCTTCCGCCTGCGCTGACTCGACGACCCTGGCCGCCTTGCGCTCGGTGCTCTGCACCTTGCCGGCGGTGGATCGGCTTCTGGGGCTCGTGGCTTTGGGCACGAGCCTGATGGTAGAGCGGAGGACCCGGCCGCCCGCCGGGTTCGGCGTGACGCGCGACCCTTGCCGCCCGGCGCGCCGCAAGTAACCTCATGCGCCATGGCTGAACGGCGGTACGAACCCAGCGCGATCGAGCCCAAGTGGCAGGCGGTGTGGGCGCGCGAGCGCACGTGGGAGGTATCGAACGACGCCATCCAGGACGACGCGCGGGAGAAGTCCTATGTGCTCGAGATGCTGCCCTATCCCAGCGGCGAGCCTCACATCGGGCATCTGAAGAACTATGCGTTGGGTGACGCGATCGCGCACTTCCACCGGCGCATCGGACAACGCGTGCTGCACCCGATGGGCTATGACGCGTTCGGGCTGCCGGCGGAGAACAACGCGATCAAGACCGGGGTGCACCCGCGGGAGGCGACCAATCAGTCGATCGCGAACTTTCGCGAGGCATTTCACCGCTGGGGGATCTCGATCGACTGGTCGCGGGAGCTTGCCACCCACGACCCGGCCTACTACCGCTGGACGCAGTGGATCTTCTTGCGCCTGCTGGAGCGAGGCCTGGCCTACCGCAAGGAGGCGGCGGTCAAGTGGTGCCCCAACGACCAGACCGTGCTGGCCAACGAGCAGGTGGTCGATGGGCGCTGCGAGCGCTGCGGCGCCGAGGTCGAGGTGCGCCAGCTCGAGCAATGGTTCTTCCGGATCACCGACTATGCCGACCGGCTGCTCGACGGCCTCGACGAGATCGACTGGCCCGAGCACGTCAAGGCGATGCAGCGCAACTGGATCGGGCGCAGCGAGGGGGCCGAGGTGACATTCCGCAATGAGGAGCTCGGCATCGACTATCCGGTGTTCACGACGCGGCCGGACACGCTGTTCGGGGCGACGTTCTTCGTCATGGCCCCCGAGCACTCGGACGTGTTCAAGCTGGCCCAGGGGACCGTCCATGAGGACGAGGTCCACGCGTACGTCAACCGCGCCCTGACCGAATCCTTCGAGACCCGTGGTGCCGCTGACAAACCCAAGACCGGGGTTCCGCTCGGCCGCAGTGTGACCAACCCGGTCAACGGCGAGCAGATCCCGATGTTCGTCGCCGACTACGTTCTCATGGAGTACGGCACCGGCGCGATCATGGCGGTCCCGGCCCACGATCAGCGCGACTATGACTTCGCGGTGGAGTTCGATCTGCCGATCCGCCAGGTGGTGGCGCCCGAGGGCGGTGAGCTCCCCGACGGTCAGGCGTTCGTCGCCCACGGGCCGGACGAGCGGCTCGTCAACTCCGGGCAGTTCGACGGGCTCAGCGCGATCGAGGGTCAGCAGGCAATCGTCGCCTGGCTCGACCGCGAGGGAAAGGGCAACCCGTCGGTCAGCTACAAGCTGCGCGACTGGCTGCTCTCCCGTCAGCGCTACTGGGGCTGTCCGATCCCGATCATCTACTGCGAGCGCTGCGGGATGGTGCCCGTGCCCGACGACGAGCTCCCGGTCGAGCTCCCTGACATCGAGGACTACCAGCCGAAGGGACGAGCGCCGCTGGCCACCGCGGAGGACTGGGTCAACGTCAGATGCCCCAACTGCAACGGACGAGCGCGGCGTGAGACCGACACGATGGACACCTTCGTCGACTCCAGCTGGTACTTCATCCGCTACTGCGACGCCCACAACATCAAGCAGGCGTGGGACCCGTCGGTCGCCGACTACTGGATGGCGGTCGACCAGTACATCGGCGGCATCGAGCACGCGATCCTCCACCTGATGTACGCCCGGTTCTTCGTCAAGGCGTTCGCGGACATGGGCCTGCTCGACGTTCAGGAGCCGTTCAACGCGCTGTTCACGCAGGGGATGATCCTGGGCCCGGACGGCAACAAGATGTCCAAGTCGCTCGGCAACGTGATCAGCCCGCAGCCGATCGTCGAGCGCTATGGCGCCGATGCCGCGCGCACGTACATCCTGTTCCTGGGACCGCCGGACCAGGACGCGGCCTGGGCGGAGACGGGCGTCGAGGGCGTACACCGCTTCCTGAGTCGGCTGTGGCGGCTCGGCGCGGAGCTCTCGGGAACAGCGGCGAGCGAGGCGCCCAGTGAGCCCCAGGGCAATGACCTCGTCCTCGTCCGCAAGGCGAACTGGGCGATCGACAAGGTGACCCGCGACATGACCGGCCGGTTCGCCTTCAACACCGCGATCGCCGCGGTGATGGAGCTCATCAACGACGTCTACCGCTACCCCGACGCCGACCCCGGCGCGCGGCGCTTGGCGACCGTTACGGCCGCGTCACTGATGTTCCCGTTCGCGCCGCACGTGGCAGCTGAGGTGTACGAAATGCTCACGGGCCGAAGGGTGTGGGAGGACCCGTGGCCGGACGCGGATCCCGACATGCTCCAGACGGAGAGCTTCGAGCTGGTCTGCCAGGTCAACGGCAAGGTTCGCGACCGGGTCAGGGCGCCCACCGGCGCCTCCCGCGAACAGCTCGAGGAGCTCTGCCTGCAGAGCCGGGGCGTCCGGAGCCGCATCGACGGCCACGAGATCGACAGGGTCGTGGTCGTCCCGGACAAGCTGGTCAACGTCGTCGTCCGCTGAGGTCCGCGGTGAGATACGTCGCGGTCGTGGGACCCGGTCAGGCCACCGCAGATCAGGAGCGCATGGCCGAGGCGGTGGGGCGGGGCCTGGCCGAGCGCGGCGCTGTCGTCGTGTGCGGCGGCCTCGGCGGCGTGATGGCCGCGGTGTGCCGAGGCGCCGGGTCAGCCAACGGCAGGACCGTCGGCATCCTCCCGGGCAACGACCGCTCAGAGGCCAATCCGTGGGTCGAGATCGTGATCGCCACCGGCCTCGGCGAGCTGCGCAACGGGCTCATCGTGCGAAACGCGGACGCCGTCATCGCGGTGGGTGGCGGCCATGGGACGCTGTCGGAGATCGCACTCGCGCTCAAGGCCGGACTACCGGTGCTCGGCCTCGGTTCCTGGGAGATCGAGGGGGTCGAGCCGGCAGCGACGCCGGCCGATGCAGTCGCCCGAGCCTGCGACGGCGCGGCCACCTAGACTCGCCGACCGGTGCCCGCGTTCAAGCCCGCCTACCTGATCCATGGTGAAGACCATGGCCGGATCAGCGAGCGCCGCGCCCGGCTGCGCCGACTGGCCGAGGTGGAGAGCGGGGCCCAGGGGATCGAGCTGCTCGAGGGCGACGCCGCGACGCCGGAGGCGGTCGCCGCGAGCCTCAACGCAATGACCTTCGCCCTGGGGCGGCGGTTCATCGTCGTCGACGGGGTCGAGCGGTGGAAGGATAAGGACCTCGAGCCGCTCGAGGCCGCGCTGGCGGCCATGCCGCCAGACACCACGGTGGCGTTCTTTGCCCGCGAGGATGCCCGAGCCAAGGCCCCGGCGCGGCTTCACGACGCCGTGCACAACGCCGGCGGCGACGTGGGCGCCGAGGTCACGGTCAAGCCGTGGGAGCTTCCGCGGTGGGTGGCGGCCCAGGCGCGGGACCTGGGGCTTCAGCTCGACTCGGAAGCGGCGCGGATGCTCGTCGCCCATGTCGGAGAGCGCCAGCAGCGTCTGCTCCGAGAACTCGAGAAGCTGGCCCTGTCACATGGGCGAGGCGCGCAGGTACTCGCGTCCGAGGTCGAGGCCGAGACCGCGCCGTCGGCCGAGCGCCGCGCCTGGTCGCTGGCCGACGCCCTGGTCGGAGAGGATGCAGCCGGCGCGCTCGCCATGTATCTGGGTCTGCGGGCTCAGGGCGAGCGGCTGTCAGGCCTGATCTACTCGATGGCCCAACGGGTGAGGACCGCGATCGAGGTGGCTGAGGCGCTCGAGTCGGGAGTGCCGGCCTCGCAGGTCAAACGCACTCTGCGGATGCCGTCCAAGGCCGCGGATCGCCTGCTCGCTGACGCCCGCCGAGCCGGGGCCGCGCGCCTGCGGGAGACCCTCGAGCGGATCGCTGACCTCGAGCATGACTCCCGGGGAGGCAGCGGGGGCGGGGTGAGCGAGGACACGGCAGCGCTGATCACGCTGTCGCGGATCGCCGGTTAGCGCCTCACAGGGCGTGCAAGACGATCAGCGCCGCGAACACGACACCGATCAGCACGAGCACGACGAGGCTACGGCGCAGCCACCCGACGTGTTGCTCGTGGGCCGGGAGCGCGCGCGTTGCCCCGCGCATGACGAGCGCAGCTCCGCGCGCGGCGAGGGCCTGGTCGCGCTCGCGGCTCAGCGTCTCGAGCGTGGCCTGCGTCTGCGCAAGCGTCGTCCTGAGTCCGGCCTGGTCGGCCGCCAAGCTGTCGCGCTCCGCCTCGGCCTGAGCCGCCTCCGCGAGCGCGGTCTCGCGCTCGGATTCCGCGCGTGCGGCGCTCCGCAGGGCGGCCTCGCGGGCGGCTCGGGCCGCGGTCAGCTCGGCCTGCGCGTCCTCGATGCCCTGACCTCGGAGACTCAGTTGACGCCGAGCGTCCTCGAGCTCGCTGCCCACAGAGTCGAGCTGACGGCGCACGGCCGCGAGCTCGGCGTTGGACGCCGCCAGCGACGCGGTCGCCTCATCGAGCTGGGCGCGGAGGGCCTCGACCTCGGCGGCCAGCTGCGCCGGATCGGGCTCGGTAACCGCCGCCTCCGGCTCGCCAACCGCCCTCCCTTCCCGCGGGGCCGTCTCGGCTTTCGCGGCGATTTCCACCGAGCTGATGACGTCGCCCCAGCTGGCGGTCATGGCTTCCCGGCGCGGGACCGCCGGCAGCCGTTCGGGCCGTCCGCGCCGAGGTCGAGGTGCCGGAAGCTGAATCGTGATGTCAGGGGCGACCGACAGCTCAGAGGCCTCGGGGCGGTCGTCGCTGTCCCAGGGGAAGGCGGCGGTCCAGGGCTCGCCGTCCTCGGCGGCCCACGGCTTGTCGTCGAGATCGGCCAGGGCCCGGACGCGGCCCGACGCGAGATCGGTGGTCAGGGTCGGGCGCATGAAGCGCCGCCCGCGTACGCCGAACCAGCGACCGCTCAGCTCGAGGCGTCCGGCGGCGGGTTCGAAGCGCTCAAGCTCGAAGGCGATGGCGTCGGACGCGACCGCGGGCTCGAGGACCTTCGTCATGAGGCCGAATCATGCCAGCGCGCGCCCGAGATGGCTGGGCGGCGTCATGCAGACCTACTGACTCGAGTGGCCGCCGCGCACCCGGGCGGCGCGTGACTTCTTGCGGGCACCGGTGTTCCGATGCAGGGCCCCGCGCTTGACCGCCTTGTCGATCGTCTTGACGAGCTCACGGTGCTCGGTGTCGGCGATGGCGTCGTCACCGTCGGCGACGGCGCGCTCCAGGCGACGGAAGTAGGTCTTGATCCGAGACACGTAGCGGCGGTTCTCGAGGCGCTCCCGCGCGGCTCGGTTGATCCGCTTCTTTTGCGAAGGAATGTTGGCCATCAGGAGAAAGCCGCGGTCGATTCGCCGCGGCGCGCCCGTACTATAGCGGCCCCCAGTGGCAGCCGACACGATCGAAGCGAGCGCAGCGACGAGCGCCCAATCTCCGATTCCGCGACGCCGACGAATTGCCGTAAGCACCGCGATCTTTGCCGTGGCGACCGCCGCCTCCCGCGTCGCCGGGCTGGGCCGGGAGATCCTCGCCTACGGCTTCTTCGGCACCACCAAGGCGATGTCCGCCTTCACCCTGGCCGCGCAGGTCCCGAACCTGGTCAGCAACCTGTTCTCGCAGGCCGCGCTCTCGGCGGCGTTCGTGCCGGTGTTCACCGAGCTCATGCACGAAGGGCGCAAGCGCGACGCGTTCCGACTCGCGGCCACGCTGTTCTGGATCATCCTGATCGCACTGGTTGCGCTGACCGGGGTGTGGACGTTGCTGGCCGGGGTGATTGCGCCGCTGTTCACCGGATCGGGGATCCCGATCGGCCTCACGGTCGGGCTCTCCCGCGTCCTCTTCCCGGTGGTGCTGCTCCTGAGCCTGACCGGCCTCATAGTCGGCGTTCTCCAGGCCTACGACGAGTTTTCGATCCCTGCCGTGGCGCCGGCGGTCTGGAACGTAGTCATCATCGTCGTGCTGGTCCTCCTGCGCCCGCAGTTTCACCAGCACATCTACGCCTACGCCGTGGCGTGGCTGGTGGCGACCGTGGTGCAGCTGGCGATGGTCGCCTTCGCGCTGCGCCGGATCGACTTCCGGCTCTCTCTCACCGTCGACTGGCGTGACCCCCGGGTCCGCCAGGTCTTCGTGCTGTTCATTCCCGTGACCCTGAGCATCGGGATCATCAACCTCGACGCGTTCCTGAACGCGGGCTTCGGGTCGCTGGTATCCAAGCAGGCGCCGGCGGCCATCAACGGAGCCTTCCGGATCTACATGCTGCCCCAGGGCGTCTTCAGCGTCGCCGTGGCCACGGTGCTGTTCCCAACCCTGAGCCGGTTCGCGGTTCAGCGCAATCCGGGCGGGATGCGACGGGCGCTCGGCAACGGGATGCGCCAGATCAACCTGCTTCTGATTCCGTCGGCCGGGCTGCTGCTCGTACTCGCGACGCCGATCACACGGCTGATCTATCAGCGGGGAGCCTTCACCGCGCAGTCGACCCATCTCGTCTCGACGGCGCTGGTGTGGTTCGCCGTGAGCCTTCCCTTCGCCGGTATCAACCTGCTCCTCACGCGGACGTTCTTCGCGCTCCAGCGACCCTGGATCCCCACGCGCCTGGCGGCGATGAACATGGCCGTCGACGCGATCGTGAGCATCGCGCTGTACAAGCCGCTGGGCATCGCCGGCCTCGTCATCGGCACGGCCGTGGCCAACCTGGTGATGACGGTGCTTCAGCTCCATCGATTGCGGGTCGGGTTCAACGGCCGGCTCGAGGGCGGACAGACGCTCATGATCACCGTGCGGATCCTCGTCGCCAGCATCCTCATGGCCGCTCTCGGCCGCGGCGTCTGGGTGGGGCTGAACGACCTGCTCGGCCAGTCCCTGGCGGCGCAGATCGTCGCCGTCGGTGTCGCCGTGAGCGCGGCATGTCTGCTCTACGGCAAGGCGGTGCTGACGATGCGGATACCGGAGGCCTACCAGATCCAGTCGCTGGTGCTCCGTCGCCTGGGCGGCGCATAGCCAGGCCGCCGTGAGTCCGAAATACCCTTGAGGACATGGCCGATCAGGCTCACATCCGCAACTTCTCGATCATCGCCCACATCGACCACGGCAAGTCGACGCTGGCCGACCGCATCCTCGAGCTCACCCATACCGTCGACCCGCGGCTGATGCGGGCCCAGGTGCTCGACTCGATGGAGCTCGAGCGTGAACGCGGAATCACGATCAAGGCCCAGGCGGTCCGAGTGTTCTACGAGTCCCCGCACGACGGCGAGACCTACCAGCTGCATCTGATCGACACGCCCGGGCACGTCGACTTCACCTACGAGGTGTCACGGTCGCTGGCCGCCTGTGAGGGCGCGCTGCTGGTCGTCGACGCATCCCAGGGAGTCGAGGCGCAGACCGTGGCCAACACCTATCTGGCCGTGGATGCGGGGCTCGAGCTGATCCCATGCTTGAACAAGGTCGACCTCCCCGGCGCCGAACCCGACCGGGTGGCGGAGGAGGTCGCGGAGCTCCTGGGTGAGCCGGCGGACAGCGTGCGCCGCATCAGTGCCAAGACAGGCGAGGGCGTGACCGACGTGCTCGATGAGCTGATTGCGCGGGTCCCGCCACCCGGCGGCGATCCGGATGCGCCGCCGCGGGCGCTTATCTTCGATTCGGAGTTCGATCAATACCGCGGCGTGATCGCGTACATCCGGGTTGTCGACGGGACCTTCACCAAGGGGGAGGCGATCTTCGCGATGCAGGCCGGAACCGAGGCCGAGATCGACGACATCGGCTTCTTCACTCCCGCCATGGCCCCGGCCCGGGAACTTCACGCCGGTGAGGTGGGCTACCTGATCACCGGGGTCAAGGACGTGACCAAGCTGCGGGTCGGCGACACGCTGACCGTGAAGCGCAACGCGGCCGCGCACGCGCTTCCCGGCTACCGCGAGGTCAAGCCAATGGTCTTCTGCGGCCTCTTCCCGATCGACTCCGACGATTACCCGGACCTGCGCGACGCACTCGAGAAGCTGTCGCTCAACGACGCGGCGCTCAGCTGGGAGCCGGAGACGAGCGACGCCCTCGGGTTCGGGTTCCGCTGCGGATTCCTGGGGCTGCTGCACATGGACATCGTCCGGGAGCGACTGGAGCGCGAGTACGACCTCGAGCTCCTGGCGACGATGCCGAGCGTCGAATACGAGGTGACGTTGACCGACGGCGCGACGCTCCCGGTCCACAGCCCGAACGACATGCCGGACCCCGCCCAGGTCGCCGCGGTGCGCGAGCCCTACATCCGCGCCTCGATCCTCACTCCCAAGGACTACGTGGGCGCGATCATGGAGCTCTGCCAGGAGCGGCGCGGCGAGCATGCCGGGATGCACTACCTGTCCTCCGAGCGCCTCCAGCTCACCTATGACCTGCCGCTGGCCGAGATCGTGCTCGACTTCTTCGACCAGCTGAAGTCGCGGACCCGCGGCTACGCCTCGCTCGACTACGAGCTGATCGGCCTGAGGGAGTCCGATCTGGTCAAGCTCGACATCCTCCTGGGGGGAGAGCCGATCGACGCGTTGTCGATGCTGGTTCACCGATCCAAGGCCTATGACGCCGGGCGGACATTGACCGAGAAGCTGCGGGAGAAGATCCCGCGCCAGCAGTACGACGTCCCCATCCAGGCGGCGATCGGCTCCCGGATCGTGGCCCGGGAGACGATCAAGGCCTATCGCAAGGACGTGACCGCCAAGTGCTACGGCGGCGACATCACGCGTAAACGGAAGCTGCTCGAGCAGCAGAAGCGCGGCAAGCAGCGGATGAAGCAGGTGGGCAGGATCGAGGTCCCCCAGGAGGCGTTCCTGGCCGTGCTCGAGTTGGGGGAGAAGGGCTAGAGCCGGCTACAGCCAGGGGGTGAAACTGCCGGCGATGCGCCGGTCACTGCGGTGGCGGTGGGAGTGATAGGCGCGGATGCCGATCGCCCAGGGGCCGCGGCGTAGGACTCGGGCGCGCGGGCCGAGGAACAGCGCCGCCAGCGTCACCGCCACGGCCCAGGCGGTGAACAGCGCCACGATGGCCACGATGAAGGCAGCCGCGATCGCGAGCGCCATCGGGAACAGGATGACGAGGGCGAGGACCGTGGCCGGCCTGAGCCGGAAAGGGATCCGGGGGAGGCGGCGATCCGGGTGGTGGCTCTCCCGGGGCAGGTCGGCGAGAACCGAGCCGAGCTCGCCGTAGGTGCGGGCCGAGAAGGCGATCTCGAGCCGATGCTCGAGCTCCTCGGCCAGGAGGCGCCCCTCGGCGGCGGCGTTGCGCAGCCGCTCGGCCACGTACTCCCGGTCCGCGTCTGAGGCTCGGATGGCTGACCGCCGCACCATGCTCGCTTCCGAGGCTATCGCCCGGACCTGCGGTCGGCAAGCCATCCGGTCAAGAGGCGACCCGAACGCGGATGGAAGAATCCCCGGGGTGGACCTCGGCCTGCGTGATCGCGCCTGCATCGTCACGGGCGCGTCGGGGGGGATCGGCCGGGCTACCGCGCTCGGTCTTGCCGCCGAGGGCGCGGCACTCTTGCTCACGGGCCGCCGCGAGGAGGCGCTGGCCGAGGTCGCGGAGGCCTGCCGAGACGCGGGCGGACAGGCGAGCACTCTGGTTCTGGACATCACCGCGGTGGATGCCGGCGAGCGTTTGCTGGCCGCTTGCCTGGATGCCTTCGGACGGGTGGACGGCCTGATCAACAACGCGGGGACGAGCACGGTTCGTCCTCTCGAGGAGGTTAGCGACGCGGAGTGGCAGGACTACTGGGACCTTCACGTCATGGCGCCGATGCGGGCGATGCGGGCGACGGCGCCGGCGATGGCGGATCGGGGGTGGGGACGGATCGTCAACGTGTCCTCCTCGTCGGGCAAACGGCCATCCTCGTCGCTGGCCATGCCCTACTCGGTGACCAAGGCGGCCGTTCTGTCGCTGTCACGAGCCTTCGCGGAGCAGTTCGCGGGCCGCGGCGTGCTGGTCAACGCCGTCGCCCCCGGCCCCGTGGCCGACGAGCTTTGGCTGGCCCCCGGGGGCATGGCGGATCAGAACGCGGCCGTGCAGGGCATCAGCCGCGAGGAGGTGCTCGAGGCGACGGCCAAGCGGGTTCCGGTGGGCCGAATGGCGCGCCCGGAGGAGATCGCGGCGGTGATCGTGTTCCTCTGCTCGGAGCTTGCCGCCAGCGTCGCCGGGGCGGCCTGGTCGGTGGACGGCGGCACGGTTCCGAGCATCATCTGAGACACTGGCGCGCCGATGGCGCTCAACACCGACGCGGTCGGCAAGACCTACCCCCCGTCCGTGTACGCGGTCGGGCGAGAGAAGGTCCGTGAGTATGCGGCCGCCGTGGGGGAGACCAACCTCGTGCACTACGACGTCGAGATGGCGCGCGGTGCCGGCTATGCCGACGTGGTGGCGCCGCCGATGTTCGCGGTCGTCTACGCGTTCGGGTCGATCACCCCGGCGATCTTCGACCCCGAGGTGGGAATCAACTTCCCGATGATGGTCCACGCCGGGCAGGAGTTCGTCTGGGGCACGGTCGTCGTGGCGGGCGACGAGATCACGAGCACCGCCTCGGTGAAAAGCATCGAGGAGCGGCGAGGGATGAACTTCTTCGTGTTCGAGAGCGTGTCGAAGAACCAGCGGGGGGAGACAGTGTGCACCGGGACGTGGACGCAGATCGTGCGGAGCGCCGCGTGAAGCCAGGCGACACGATCGAGCTCCGGGTGACGCCGGACCGCTTCCTGACCGTCCGCTACGCGGGGGCGAGCGGCGATTTCAATCCGATCCACATCGACGAGGAGTTCGCCAAGCAGGTGGGCCTCCCGGGGCGGATCCTCCACGGCCTGTGGACGATGGCGCAGGTGGCGCGCGCCCACACCGAAGCGGCCGGAGGGCCGGAGAAGCTGAGACGGCTGTCGGTGCAGTTTCGCGGGATGGGCCGGATGGAGGCGGAGATCGTGGTCAGCGGGACGGTGCGTGAGGTGAACGAGGGGGTGGCGGTGATCGAGTGCGAGGCACGACAGGGAGACCAGCGGATCATCCGCAACGGGGTCGCGGAGGTTGAATCGGCCTGAGCGCCGGCGCGCCGCGGCCGTCGGGGCGAGGCCAGAGAAACGCCAGAGCGCCGACCTAAAATCTCAGCCGTGCTGACTGATAGGCAGGAGCTCGTCTTGCGCAAGGTCATCGAGGAGTACCTCGATGCCGGCGTCCCGGTGGGGTCCAAGCTGCTCGCGGCGGAGGTCGCGTGGGGTCCGTCGACGATCCGCAACGAGCTCGCCCAGCTCGAGGAGCAGGGTCTGCTCGCCCACCCCCACACCTCGGCCGGCCGGGTGCCAACTCAGGCCGGATATCGCTATTTCGTGGACGGGTTGCTGAGCGCCCGCAGCGACGAGGGTCCGAAGCTCTCGCTGTCGCTCGTCCGGCGTGAGCTCGACGACGCCATGCAGGTGACCAGCGAGACCCTGTCCCAGGTGACGAACCTGCTGGCGATCGTGACCGCGCCGCCGATCGAGACCTCGACGATCAAGCACGTCGAGGTGCTCGTGCTCCAGCCCCAGGTCCTGATGGTGGTCGTGATCACCTCGACCGGCGGGGTGACCAAACGGCTGTTCACCTTCTCCAACGCGGTCGACCTCGGCCTGGCGGACTGGGCGGCCAGCTACCTCAACGAGCAGCTCGTGGGGCTTGGACTGGGCGCGCGAATGCTCCACCAGCGCCTGCGCGACCCCTCGCTCTCAAGCGCCGAATCCGAGTTCCTGGAGGCCCTCACGCCCGCCTTCAGCGGCCTCGAGGACGGGCTTCACGACGCGCTCTATGTCGACGGCACGGGGCGGCTGTTGCGCGATGACCGCTGGCGTGACGTCTCGGAGCTCAATTCGCTGATGGACATGCTGGAGCGGCGCGTGACCCTGCTCGGCGTGCTGCGGGCGGCGCTGAACGAGAATGACGTGATCGTGCGGATCGGCGCCGAGAACGACAGCCCCGAGCTCCGGTCGGTGGCAATCGTTGCCGCCGCGTACGGCCTGCCGCAAAGGAAGCTCGGAGCCGTGTCGGTGATGGGCCCGCTGCGGATGGACTACCGGCGCGCCATCCGTTCGGTTCGCGATGCCGCGGCTCAACTGTCGAGCTTTGTCGCCGATGTGTACGACGAGCGGTGACCTGGATGAGCGCGACGCGTGACTACTACGACGTTCTCGGCGTCTCCCGCGATGCCGACGACGCGGCGATCAAGAAGGCCTTCCGCCGCCTGGCGCGGGAACTGCACCCGGACGTCAACTCCCACGACCCGCAGGCCGAGGAGAAGTTCAAGGAGGCCGCCGAGGCCTACGAGGTGCTGTCCGATCCCGAGCGCCGGGCGACCTATGACCGCTACGGGCACGAGGGGCTGCGAAGCGGCGGTTACGCGCCGAACTTCGAGGGCTTCGGGTCCGTGGCCGATATCTTCGACGCCTTCTTCGGCGGCTCCGGGGGCTTCGGCGATTTGTTCGGCGGCGGACGGAGGCGGCCAGGCGGCCCGGTCCAGGGCGGCGACATCGCCGCGGCCGCCGAGATCGACCTCGGTGAGGCAGCCACCGGCACGACAGCCCAGGTGAGCTATGAGGCGGTCGCCCTGTGTGAGCACTGCCATGGCAACGGGGCGGAGCCGGGGACGCCCATCGAGACGTGTCCGAGATGCGGTGGGGCGGGGCAGCTTCAGGCGGTCACCCGAACCCCGTTTGGGCAGGTGGTCAGAGCGACGGTGTGCGACGTCTGCCAAGGCGATGGCCGCGTCGCCCGTGAGCCGTGCAAGACGTGCAAGGGGCGGGGCCGCAAGGTTGAGCGCGCCAAGGTGTCGGTCGAGATTCCGGCCGGTATCGCCGACGGTCAGCGCATCCGCGTCTCAGGGCGCGGACACGCAGGCGAGCACGGCGGCCCACCGGGCGATCTCTACGTGCTGGTCCGGGTCCGTGAGGACCCGCGCTTTGTCCGTGACGGCGAGGATCTGGTCACGGTGGTTGATGTTTCGGCGCCGCTGGCGGCGCTCGGGACGACCGTCGAGGTGCCGACGCTGGATGGCCCGGTTGAGCTCGACATCCCATCCGGCACGCAGCCGCATGAAACGCTGGTGGTACGGGGCGCGGGGCTGCCGGCGCTCCGCGGGCGCCGGACGGGCAACCTGCGCGTGGTGATCAACGTCGTGGTTCCGCGCCACCTCGACCATGAGCAGCGAAAGCTCTATGAGCGCCTGGCCGGCTCGATGACCGAGCACAATCTCCGCTCCGATGAGGGCGTGTTCGGGAAGCTCAAGCGAGCCTTCGGCGGGTAGCCAGCGCCCGGGACGTCCGCGCCGCTGATTCGGCTCACGATTCGCGTCGTCCCCGAGCAGGCCGAGGTGGTGCTGGCCGAGCTGCTCGAGCTGGTTCCCGCCGGGGTGGAGGAGAGCACCCTCGCTGACGGCACCGTGGAATACGCCGTCTACGGGGCGCCCGGGGAGCTGCCGGCGCTCCCCGACCTGACCGCCGCGGCCGGGCCGGCGCTCGTCGAGGTCCGGACGGAGACGATCGCCGATGACTGGGCCGAGCGGTGGCGGCGGTTTCATCGCCCCCTCGTGATCGAGTCCCGGCTGGCCGTCAGACCGCCCTGGGAACCCGAGGTCGGAGCCGCGGTCGAGCTGGTGATCGATCCCGGACAGGCGTTCGGGACCGGAGCCCACGCCACGACCCGACTCTGCCTGGAGGCCCTGCTCGCGCTGCCGGCCGCGGGCCCGCTGGTCGATCTCGGCAGCGGGTCAGGCGTCCTCGGCATCGCCGCGGCCAAGCTCGGATGGGAGCCGGTGGTGGCGCTCGATCTCGACCCTGCCGCCGTCGCCGCCACTTCGGCGAACGCGGCGCAGAACGGCGCCCAGTTGGAGGTGGCGCGCTACGACCTCCGACGTGACCCGGTCGAGCGCTCGGTCGCGCGCACGGTGACCGCGAACCTCGTCGCCCCGCTGCTCATCACGTGGACTGAGCGACTGCGGACGGCTCCGGAGCTCCCGCGGACGATCATCGCCAGCGGGCTGCTCGTCGGCGAGGACGACCGGGTGGCTGAGACGTTCATGAGCCTCGGCTTCGGTGAGGCCGAGCGTTTGGCGGCCGGAGAGTGGGCGGCGTTGGTGCTCGAGCGGTGAGCGGAGACGGGTGCTCTTTGGCCCGCGAACGACCGGGGCTCGCTAACTTCCGCCCCCAGTGAGCAGCTTCGCCGTGAAGTTCCTTGGCTGCAAGGTCTCGCAGGCCGACGCGATGCTGGCGCGGCGGGCACTGCTGGCGGCCGGCCACCGGGAAGTTGGCGAGGACGAGGCCGAGCTCCACGTGATCAACACGTGCTGCATCACTAGCGAGGCCGAGGGGAAATCGAGACAGGCGGTCAGGCGGTCGCTGAGGAGCGCCGGGCAGGTCTACGTGAGCGGGTGCGCGGCCAACCTGAACGCCGCTCAGTTCGAGGAGATCGCGCCGGGGGTCAAGGTGCTTCAGGGCGCGGCGGAGGATGTGGCGGTTGAGGTGGCCGGGCTGGTTTCTGCCCGGGAGGGCTCGCTGGCCGCAGGCCTGCCTTCGGCCCCCGCCGGCGGTTGCGCCGACCTCGAGCACGACGTGCTGGCTCGCCACCCGCGTCTGGAGGCGGCCACCCGCACCCGGGGGTTCGTCAAGGTCCAGGACGGCTGTGACTCGCGGTGCGCGTACTGCATCATCCCCACGGTTCGCGGCGGCGCCCGGTCGCGGCCGGCCAGCGCGGTGATCGCCGAGGCACGGCGCCGGGTGGCGGAGGGGCAGCCGGAGATGGTGATGACGGGGATCAGCGTGGGCGACTACCGCGACCCCGAGCGGGGGCTCGAGCTGGGCCAGCTGATGATCGAGGTGGCGCGGGTTCCCGGGGTCGAGCGGGTGCGGCTGTCGAGCGTCGAGGTGATCCACGTCAAGGATTCGCTGCTCGAGGCGCTCGCGACCGAGCCGAAGGTCTGCCCCCACCTGCATATCCCGATGCAGTCAGGCGATGATCAGGTGCTGCGGGACATGGGGCGCCATTACACGCGTGAGCAGTACCTCGACCATGTCGCGGCGGTCCGCCGCGCGGTGCCTGAGATCAACATCACCACCGACGTGATCGTCGGCTTCCCGACTGAGACCGACGGCGCCTTCGCGCGCACACTGAGCGCCGTCGGCGAGGCAGGCATCAGCCGCGTCCACACGTTCTCCTACTCCCCGCGTCCGGGGACCGTCGCGGCGGACCTGGGCGACCGGATCGCGCCGGAGGAGAAGAAGCGCCGCTCGCAGACCATGCGCGGCTACTCGGAGGCCCGATCCCGTCAGCACCGGGCGCGAAAGCTCGGCACGAGCGAGCAGGTCCTGATCGACAAGGTCGCCGACGCGCAGTGCTCCGGGTACACCGCTGACTACACCCGCTGCTACCTGCCCGCCGGGGCCGGCGCCAGAGGGCAGTTCGTGAACGCGGACTGCGCCGAGCTGCACGCCGACGGGCTGCGGGCCGTCCCGGCCTGACACCGTCCCCGGCGCTTGTGAGGCCCCCGTCGGCAGTTCTATCCTCAGTCTGAGTGACCATCCTCGATCAGGTGCGGACTGACATCAACTCGGCCATGAAGAGCGCCGAGCGTGAGCGCGTGAACGCGCTTCGCCTCGTGCTCTCCGAGCTCCAGAAGGCGGCGAAGGAGGGGGAGAGCGACGAGGTCGCGGTGCTGCGCCGGGAACGCAAGCGCCGGCTTGACGCGGCCGAGCAATTCCGCGGCGGCGGCCGACCCGAGCTGGCCGAGAAGGAGGAGTCGGAGGCCGGGCTGATCGAGGGCTACCTGCCCGCGGAGCTCGACGACGCCGAACTCGAGAGGATCGTCGCCCAGGCCATCGCCGAGACCGGGGCCAGCCAGCCCAAGGACATGGGGCAGGTCATGAAGGCCGCGATGGCTCAGGTGCAGGGACGCGCGGACGGCAAGCGCGTATCGGCCCGCGTCCGGGAGGCGCTCGAGGCAGCGCGTGCGTAAACAGCTCGAGCTCGAGAACACGGTCGCCAGCGAACTCGCGGGAACTCGCGACAGCGTTCTGCGCGCACTCGAGTCCCACCTCGAATGCGATCTCTATCTGCGCGGGAACGTCCTCACGCTCGACGGCGAGGAGGCGGCCGTCGACACGGCCGAGGCCGTGGTCCGCGAGCTGGCCGAGCTGATCGAGCAGGGTCATGAGATCGCCCCGGGGACGATCGAGGCGGTGACGCGGGCGCTTGACCAGCACGAGTCTCCGGCCGAGATCCTCGAGGACGTGGTCTGGCGCCACCGGGCCACCAAGGTGGCGCCCAAGACGGTCAATCAGAAACGCTACGTCGACTCGATCCGCCGCACCACGATCACCTTCGGCATCGGGCCCGCGGGGACCGGCAAGACCTTCCTCGCCGTGGCGCTGGCGGCGGCCGCGCTGAGCCGCCGGGAGGTCAACCGGATCATCCTCACGCGCCCGGCCGTGGAGGCGGGCGAGCGGCTCGGCTTTCTCCCCGGCGATCTGATGGCCAAGGTCGACCCGTACCTCCGGCCCCTGTTCGACGCGCTCCACGACATGCTCGAGCCCGAACGCGTGAGCCAGTACCTGGAGCGCGGCGCGATCGAGGTGGCGCCGCTGGCCTTCATGCGCGGTCGCTCCCTGAACGACAGCTTCATCATCCTCGACGAGGCGCAGAACACGAGCCCCGAGCAGATGAAGATGTTCCTGACCCGCCTGGGGTTCAACTCCAAGATGGTTGTCACCGGTGACGTGACCCAGATCGACCTCCCGCGAGACCAGGAGTCAGGCCTGGTCGTGGTGGCGGACATCCTCCAGGAGGTCGAGGGCATCGAGTTCGTCCGCTTCGGCGATGAGGACGTCGTGCGTCACAAGCTCGTGCGGCGGATCGTCGAGGCCTACGCCGAGCACTCTCAGCGCCTGGCGCCCGAGCTTCGCCCCCGTCGCCGCGCCTAGCCGCGCCGATGCTCGAGGTCGAAGTCATCGGCGCGGAGGTCGTGGCGCCGGGCGGTGCCGACGAGCTGGCGGACGGGCCCACGGCGGCCGAGGTGGGCGAGCTGTGCACGCTGGCGCTGTCCTCGGCCGGGATCACCGAGGGCCACGTGGCGGTCGAGTTCGTCGACGAGGCACGGATCCGTGAGCTCAACCGCGACTATCGCGACCTCGACGAGCCGACCGACGTGCTGTCCTTCGCGGTCGACGAGGACGGTCCCGCCGCCGGCCCACGGGAGCTCGGCGACATCGTCATCTGCCGACGCCACAGCGAGGACGTCCGCGAGGCGATCATCCACGGCGCGCTCCACCTGAGCGGCATGGACCACGAGAGTGACGACGGCGAGATGCTGGCCCTTCAAGCCGAGCTGATGCGGTGGATCAGCTGAGCGAGCCGGGCGGGCGCCTCACCCGGTCCGGGTTCATCGCGCTCGCCGGCCGTCCCAACGTCGGCAAGTCGACCCTGGCCAACGCGATGGTCGGCGCGAAGGTGGCGATCGTCTCCGACAAGCCCCAGACGACGCGGCGGGCCATCCGCGGGGTGGCCACGGGACCAGACTGGCAGCTCATCCTGGTCGACCTCCCGGGGGTCCAGCGGCCGCGCGACGCGCTCACCGAACGGATGCAGCAGCGGGTCGAGCACGAGCTCGCGGACGCCGACGCTTGCCTGTTCGTGATCAACGCCCAGGAGGGGATCGGCCCCGGCGACCGCTTCATCTCCCGCCAACTGAGCCGGGCTCCTGTCCCCGTGGTCATCGCCGTGAACAAGACCGACAGCGCCGATCGCGCCGCGACGGCCGGCGCCCTCCAGGCGGCTGAGGAGCTTCTCCCGGCTGCCGATGCAATCTTCCCGGTCTCAGCGCGCCGGGGCACGGGCATCCAGCGTCTGACCGAGCACCTGGTCTCCCTGCTCCCCGAGGGCCCGTTCTACTTCGAGCCCGATCAGCGCTCTGACCAGAGCCCGGCGCTCAGGCTGGCCGAGATGGTCCGTGAGCAGGTGCTCCGGCGGACCCGGGACGAGATCCCCCACGCCGTCGAGGTCCAGGTCGAGACGATCGATGCCGGGCGCGGGGACCTGGTGCGAATCGAGGCCGTGGTGCTGGCCGAGACGGAGTCCCAGAAGCGAATCCTGATCGGCGCTGGCGGGGCGATGATCAAGGCGATCGGCACCGCGGCCCGGCGTGAGATCGAGCGTGAGCTGGGCAGCCGGGTCCACCTCGAGCTGCGGGTCAGGGTGCGCCGCCACTGGCGCACCGACGAGCGCGTCCTCGACCGTCTGGGGATCGAGTAGGGGCGCTGGCGCACCTAGAATCGCCCGCCATGGAGGACTCGGAGGTCGTATTCGACGAGCGCGGGCTCGTCCCGTGCATCGTCCAGGACTGGAAGACCGGCGAGGTGCTGACGCTGGCCTACATGAACGCCCAGTCGCTCGCCCTGACCCGAGACACCGGGGAGACCCACTTCTTCAGCCGCTCGCGCCAGGAGCTCTGGCACAAGGGCGAGACCTCAGGTCACACGCAGGTGGTCAAGGCGATCCGCTACGACTGCGACAGCGACGCTCTGCTGGCGCTGGTCGAGCCGCGGGGACCGGCTTGCCACACGGGTGAGCGGACGTGCTTTCACCGCGGCGGGCTCGAACCGGCGGCCCCGAGCGAGGTCCTCCCGGGCCTCGAGCGGACGATCGCCGAGCGGGCCGCGACGCGACCCGAGGGGTCGTACACCGCGCGGCTGCTCGCCGACCCCAGGCTGGCCCAGGCCAAGGTGCGCGAGGAGGCCGAGGAGGTGGCGCGAGCGGCGGCCGAGGAGTCAGATCAGCGGGTGGCCGAGGAGGCCGCGGATGTGATCTACCACCTGACCGTGCTCCTGCACGCCCGCGGGCTATCGCTGGCCGACGCCGAGCGGGTGCTCGATGGCCGTCGCGGTTGAGCGCGCCTCGGCGGAGCCGACGCCCTCGCTGGCCGAGATCCGCTCCCTGGCCGGCGACTACAACCTGATCGCGCTGCGCCAGACCTTCGTCGACGACACCGACACGCCGGTGTCGGCGTTCCTCAAGCTGCGGGGTGAGGGGCCGTCGTTCCTGCTCGAGTCAGCCGAACAGGGGCGGGTGGGGCGCTACTCGTTCATCGGGGTGCGGCCGCGCCAGGTGATCCGGTGGTCGCTCGGGGATCCGGGCGACCCGTACGCGCTGGCCGCGGCCGAGCTGGGCCGGTTTCGTCCGGCTCCGCAGGCCGAGCTGCCCCCGTTCGCCGGAGGCGCGGTGGGAATGTTCGCCTACGACCTGGTGCGCACGGTCGAACCGCTCGGCGATCCGAAGGCCGACCAGCTCGGGCTGCCCGACCTGGCGCTGATGTTGACCGACGCGCTCGTCGTCTTCGATCACCTCAAGCGCACGATCACGGTCCTGGCCAACGTCTACACCGAGCCCGATCTCGAAGCCTCGTACGCCGAGGCCGTACAGACGCTGAACGACCTTCGAGCCCGGCTGGCGGGTCCGATCCCGCCCGCCGACCCGCCGCCGGCGCGCGAGCGGGCGATGCCGGACTTCGAGGCCAACATGGCGCCGGAGCAGTTCCAGGCCATGGTCAGCCGCATCGTCGAGTACATCCACGCCGGCGACGCCTACCAGGTCGTGCCCTCCCAGCGCTGGTCGGCCCCGGTCCCGGTCGACGCCTTCTCGATCTATCGCGGGCTGCGGGCGGTCAACCCGAGCCCGTACATGTACTTCCTCGACTTCGGGGACTTCGAGATCGCCGGCGCCAGCCCGGAGCCGCTGATCACGGTCCGTGGGCGCAGCGTGGCCACCCGCCCGATCGCCGGGACGCGGCCGCGGGGGGCCAACGTGGAGGAGGACCGCGCGCTGGCCGAGGAGCTGCTGGCCGATCCCAAGGAGCGCTCCGAGCACATGATGCTCGTGGACCTGGGGCGCAACGACCTGGGACGCGTATGCGATTACGGCACCGTCGCCGTGGATGAGCTGATGGCGGTCGAGAACTACAGCCACGTGATGCACATCGTCTCCCGCGTGAGCGGCCGGCTGCGTGCGGGCGTGGGGGCCCTGGATGCGCTGCGCGCGGTGCTGCCGGCGGGCACGCTGTCGGGCGCTCCCAAGGTGCGCGCGATGCAGATCATCGACGAGCTCGAGCCGGTCAAGCGCGGTGGCTACGGGGGGGCGATCGGCTGGGCGAGCTACACGGGCGACCTCGACACCTGCATCCACATTCGCACGCTCGTGGTCAAGGACGGCGTGGCGCACATCCAGGCCGGTGGCGGCACCGTGGCCGACGCCAAGCCGGACTTCGAGTTCCGTGAGTCCGAGGCCAAGGCGCGGGCCGTCCTCGCGGCGATCGAGCTCGCGATCGGCCAGCCCGAGTGGCCCTGAGCGCCATGCGCGTCCTCGTCATCGACAACTACGACAGCTTCACCTACAACCTGGTCCAGTACCTGGGGGAGCTCGGGGCTGAGCTCGAGGTCGTCCGCAACGACCACGCCACGGTCGACGAGCTGCTGGTCCGGGGCTATGACCGCGTGATCGTCTCGCCCGGGCCCTGCACGCCCAACGAGTCGGGCATCTCGCTCGAGGCCGTGCGCCGCTTCCCGGAGGCGGCGATCCCCACCCTCGGGGTCTGCCTTGGCCATCAGGCCCTGGTCCAGGCCCACGGCGGACGGGTCATCCGCCACCAGCCGGTGCACGGGAAGGCGACGCGGATCGAACACGACGGGCGGACGATCTTCCGGGGCCTGCCCAGCCCGCTCGAGGTGGGCCGCTACCACTCGCTGGTCGTCGACCCCGAGCTGCCCGACGCTCTGGAGCAGAGCGCCGAGGGCGACGGCGTGGTGATGGCGGTGCGCCACCGCGAGCTGCCGGCCGAGGGGGTCCAGTTTCATCCCGAGTCGATCCTCACCGAGCAGGGCCGGCAGCTCCTGGTCAACTTCCTCTCCGGGGATAGCGCGGCGGATGAGCGCTGACCTCCTGACGCGCGCCATCGATGCGCTGGCTGACCGCCGCGACCTGACCCAGGAGCAGACCGCAGAGGTGCTGGCCGAGATGATGGCCGGCAACGCCACGGAGATCCAGATCGCCGCCTTCCTGATCGCGCTCCGGACCAAGGGCGAGACGGTCGAGGAGCTGGCCGGGCTGGCCCAGGCGATGCGGTCCTTGGCCACTCGGGTCGAGGTGGAACACGAGGATCTGCTGGACACCGCGGGCACCGGCGGCGGACGGCGGACGTTCAACGTCTCGACCACCGCGGCGCTGATCGCGGCCGGCGCCGGCTGCGTGGTGGCCAAGCACGGGAACCGCTCGGCGACTGGGCTCTCCGGCTCGGCCGACCTGCTCGAGGCGCTCGGGGCGCGGATCGACCTGGACCCGAGCGCCGTGGCCCGCTGCATCGAGGAGGTGGGCTTCGGCTTCATGTTTGCGCCGGTCCACCACCAGGCCACGCGCTACGTGGTGCCCGTGAGGCGCGGCCTGGCCGTGCGCACGATCTTCAACTTCCTGGGCCCGCTGACCAACCCGGCGGGCGCCACGCGGCAGGTGATCGGCGTCTCGGATCCGGCGTATCTGGAGACGATGGCCGGCGCGCTGGCCCTCCTGGGGACGCGGCACGCTCTGCTTGTCTCGAGCGACGACGGCCTGGATGAGCTCAGCATCTCCGGCACCACCTACGTCGTCGAGGTGCGCGGCGAGGAGCTCCGCAGCTACGCGGTGACCCCGGAGGAGGTGGGCCTCACGCGGGCGCCGGCGCGGGCCATCCCGGGCGGCGATCCAGCCCAGAACGCCGACACGACGCGCCGCATCTTCGCCGCCGAGGCGGGCCCGGCGCGTGACCTGGCCGCGCTCAATGCCGGCGCCGCCGTCTACGCCGGTGGCCGCGCGTCCACGCTGGCCGACGGCGTGCGGCTGGCCGAGGAGGCGATCGACAGCGGGGCGGCGGCCGAGGCGCTCGAGCGGTTCGTGGCCCGAACCCAGGAGCTCGGAGGATGAGCGCGCTCGAGCCGATCCTCGCCAGCACCCGGGCCGAGGTGGAGCGACGGCGCGGCCAGGCTCTGCCCGCGCGCGAGGACGGGCTCCGGGACTTCGCGGGGGCGCTTAAGCGGGCCGGGATCGCGGTGATCGCCGAACACAAGCGGCGTTCCCCCTCGGCGGGCGCAATTCGCGAGGACCTGGAGGTGGAGGACGTCGTCCGGGCCTATGAGCGCGGTGGCGCGGCCGCGCTGTCGGTGCTCACCGAGGGGCCGAACTTCGGGGGGGCGCTGGAGGATCTGCGCCGGGCGCGACGGGTCTCGAGCCTGCCCATCCTGCGCAAGGACTTCGTCGTCGACACCTACCAGGTCCACGAGGCGTTCGCCGCCGGCGCCGATGCCATCCTGCTGATCGTCGCGGCCCTGGGCTGGCCTGAGTTGAACAAGCTGTACGCGGCGGCTCGCGAGTGCGGCATGGCCGTCCTCGTCGAAGTCCACGACGAAGCCGAGCTGGAGCGCGCGCTCGGCATCGGGGCGGCGTTGATCGGCATCAACAACCGTGACCTGACCACGCTCGAGGTCGACCTGCGCCGCACCTCCGCGCTCCGCGCGGCGATCCCCGACGGCATCACGGTCGTGGCCGAATCGGGCTACAGCAGGCCCGAGCAGCTGCGGGATCTGGGCGTGGACGCCGTGCTGATGGGCGAGACGCTGATGCGCTCGGCGGATATCGAGGCCGCGGTTCGCGCCCTCGCCGCACCTACGATGTGAACCGTGACCCAGGTCAAGTTCTGCGGCATCACCAACCTCGAGGACGCGCAGCGCGCGGCTGACCTAGGTGCCTGGGCGATCGGGCTGATCTTCTGGCCCGGCTCCCGGCGGAGGTGCTCGTTTCCGGCGGCGGCCGAGATCGCGGCCGCGCTTCGCCGTCGCGTCGAGGTGGTCGGCGTGTTCGTCAACCCGAGCCTCGACGATCTGACGCGCCGGGCGGAGGACGTGGGGCTGACCATGCTCCAGCTCCACGGCGACGAGGGCCCGGCGTTCTGTGCCGAGGCCGCGCGCCGCACCGGCTGCCGCGTGATCAAGGCGGTCCGGGTGCGCAGCCGGGCCGAGATCCAGGGCCTGGCGTCCTTTCACACCGACTTCCACCTGCTCGACAGCTACGCCCCGGGACATCCCGGCGGGACCGGCGAAGTGTTCGCCTGGGAGCTCGCGCGCGGGCACCGGGGGCCGGTCCCACTGATCCTGAGCGGGGGCCTGAGGCCTGAAAACGTGGCCGAGGCGATCTCGGTCGTCGGCCCCTACGCGGTGGACGTGGCCAGCGGGGTCGAGCGCGAGCCGGGCGTCAAGGATCCGGGCAAGCTCGAGGCGTTCATGCAAGAGGTCGGGAAGGCGGGGCCGCATGCGGCCCCGCCCGGACGGGTGCATGCACCCGTCCGCCGGTCCGCGCATGCGCGGACCGGAACTTCGTCGTGACGACCGTCGAGCACCGCTTTGGCCCCTACGGAGGCCAGTACGTGCCGGAGACGCTGATGCCGGCGCTGGCCGAGCTCGAGGCGGCCTGGATCGACGCCCGGGAGGACCGGGCCTATCAGGGCGAGCTCGATGCGCTGCTGCGCGACTACGTCGGCCGGCCGAGCCCGCTCTACGAGGCGCCGCGGCTGAGCCAGCGGGCCGGGCACCCGGTCTATCTCAAGCGCGAGGACCTCAACCACACCGGCGCGCACAAGATCAACAACGCCCTCGGGCAGACCCTCCTGGCGCGGCGGATGGGCAAGCGGCGGATCGTGGCCGAGACCGGCGCGGGCCAGCACGGCGTGGCCACGGCCACGGCGTGCGCGCTGCTCGGGCTCGAGTGCGTCGTCTACATGGGCCGCGAGGACATGCGCCGCCAGAAGCCCAACGTCGAGCGGATGGAGCTTCTCGGGGCGAGCGTCGTGTCCGTCGAGGCCGGGGCGCGGACCCTCAAGGAGGCGGTGTCGGCGGCCATTCGCGACTGGGTGACCAACGTCGAGACGACGCACTACGTGATCGGGTCGTGCGTCGGGCCGGCGCCCTATCCGGCTCTGGTGCGCGATTTGCAACGGGTGATCGGCGACGAGGCGCGGGCGCAGATCCTGGAGCGAGCGGGCCGGCTGCCCCAGCGAGTGCTGGCCTGTGTGGGCGGAGGCTCGAACGCGATCGGGATGTTCACCGCGTTCCTGGACGACGCCGAGGTCGAGCTGGTGGGGGTTGAGGCCGCGGGCGAGGGGATCGCGACCGGCCGGCACGGCGCGCCGCTCACCGAGGCGGGGTTGCCCGGGGTCCTGCACGGCGCCTTTTCCGCCCTGATGCAGGACGAGGACGGGCAGATCCTCGAGGCTCATTCGATCTCGGCCGGGCTCGACTATCCGGGCACCGGGCCCGAGCACGCCTGGCTCCGAGATTCGGGGCGGGCGCGCTACGTCGCGGTGACCAACGACCAGGCGCTCGAGGCGTTTGCCCAGACCGCGCGCCTGGAGGGGATCATCCCGGCGCTGGAGAGCTCGCACGCCCTCTGGTGGTCGCTCCACGAGGGCCCATCCGAGCTCGACCTGGTGTGCCTGTCGGGTCGCGGCGACAAGGATCTGGAGGAGGCGCTTCACCTCCTCGCGCAGCTGGCGTGAGCGGAACCGAGCGGATCGCCGAGGCGTTCGCCACCGCGCGGGCCGACGGCCGGCGGGCGGCGTTGATGCCCTACCTGATGGGAGGCTTCCCCGACCTCGAGACCTCGGTGCGGATCGGCTGCGCGTACGCGGACGCGGGGGCGCACCTCGTCGAGCTGGGGGTGCCGTTCTCCGATCCCCTGGCCGACGGCCCGGTGATTCACGCCGCCGGGACCGCCGCGCTGCGCGCGGGTGCGCGGGTCGGCGCCGTGCTCGAGGTGGGGCGGGCGATCGCGCAGCGGATCCCGGTGGTCGCGATGTGCTACGCCAACCCGATCTTCACCCGGGGGCCTGAGCGGTTCGTCGCCTCATTGCGCGAGGCCTCGATCAGCGGACTGATCGTTCCCGACCTCCCGCTCGAGGAGTCCGAGGAGCTCCGCGGCGCGTGCGACGCGGCGGGCGTCGCGCTGGTGCCGCTGGTCACGCCGACGACGCCGGACGAGCGCCTCGAGCGGATCGGCTCGAGCGCGCGCGGCTTCGTCTACACGGTCTCGCTGACCGGAACCACGGGGGAGCGCGGGAGCCTCGACGGCTCGCTGGCGGAGCTTCTTTCGCGGGTCCGAGGCCATACCTCGGTCCCGGTGGCGGTTGGCTTTGGCATCGCCGCTCCCGAGCAGGCCGCGGCGGCGGCAAGCGCCGGGGCCGACGGCGTGATCGTGGGAAGCCGTCTGGTCCGGGCGGCCGCGGAGGCGGCGGATCCTGTGGCCGCCGTGGGCGCACTGGTGCGCGAGTTCTCAGGCGCGCTCATCGGCTAGGAGCGGCGCGCCTGGAACCACTAGCATCCCGCGGCAATGGGTCTGATCCTCACTGCCACCGCAGGCCTGGTCATCTGGATCGTCCTCTGGGCGATCGACGTGGCCAGCGGCTTTGACGCGATCCTGATCGGAATCGGCATGGTCCTGCTGGCGATCGCGATCCGCAGCGTGCTCCCGTATCTGCCGGGACGCCGGTAGTCCGCGTCTCCATGGCTCGCCGCCTCCTGGCACGGCGCCTGGCTCTGACCGGGTGCGCCTGCGCCGCACTCGCGCTGGCCGGCTGCACGAACGCGAGCAGCACCTCGAGCGTCTCGGTCAGCGGCACG
>Ga0070731_10001010_pt1 | contig 31438 bp, 29 predicted proteins | sample Coa_R1_2_FD_66448 | JGI IMG/M metagenome (GOLD analysis project Ga0070731, IMG submission 66448) | Surface soil microbial communities from Centralia Pennsylvania, which are recovering from an underground coalmine fire - Coalmine... | ecosystem: Environmental > Terrestrial > Soil > Unclassified ... | reverse complement strand
CTCGGGGCATCAGGAACTTGCGGTCGCGCGCCTCGAGGTGCGGAATGCCCTCGCCAAGGGCATAGCGGGCGAAATGGTCGGACTCCGTATGCGCGCGGTAAGAAGCCTCATCAACATACTCCTCGTAAAGCAAGAACACACGGTCGTCGTCCACGCGACGATGCGGCAGGTAACGAAGACAGCCGGGCTCGCGACGCGACGGTTCCACCAGCTTCTCTATCGCCGCAGCAACGACGTCTTGGTGCCCTTCGCGCGCCGTCCATTCCGCGAGCACTATGTATGTCATGTCGCATCCCCTCCGGTGTCTGCCTTCGTGGGGAACGTCACCCCTCCGAGAAGCAATAAGACGAAAGAAGACGAGCCAGTAAAGGATCCCGACGAACTGTCGTATCGCTTCACGTGGCACGGTACTTTCGTAGAACGCTCTCCTTTGGTTCGACCCCAAGACCAGGCCTTTGAGGCACTTCGATGTACCCCTCGCGCTGAACAAATGGGTCGTCGACGAGTTCGTACTGCATCGGATTCTCATCAGGTTTCAATTCCTGGACAAGACAGCGTGATGTAGTTGCCGAAAGCGCCAACGATGCCGCCGTGTTGATCGCGCTTGACCAAGCATGACTGTTAAACCAGACGTCGTTTGACTCCACGAGTTGGATAACCTTCATGACTCCCGTGATCCCTTCAGCACGACCAACATCGCAACCGATCACATCGGCGATGCCTGATTCGATGACCTCTCTGAATCCGCGCTGATCCCACTCGCGCTCTCCCGTCCCGATAAGCGTTCTAGCATGCTGTCGAAGAAGCCGGAAACCGCGCGTGTCGGAGGGTTCTAGCGGTTCCTCTATCCATGTCAGTCCATACTCGTCAAACGCCTCCGTTCGTCGAATAGCATCAGCAAGTGTCCACGGAAGAGACTGGCCACGGTCGACGACGAGGTACGCATCAGGGCCAATTGCTTCCCGCACGAGGCGGACGAATTCGATGTCACGCGATAACTCATATCCCAACCGAGCCTTGCCCTTCTTCCCCATGCCGACCTTTACGCCGCGATATCCCTCTTCATGGACGTACCGGCCATGGCGATCCGCCTCGATCTCGATGGAACTGTGGAAGGCGTGTGTCGAGGCGATCGCTGGGAGTTGCTCGCGGTGCATCCCGCCTAACAAGTTCACTACTGGTTGACTAAGCAACTTGCCCTTGACGTCCCATAAAGCAATGTCAATCGCCGAAAGGGCAAACGAAACAATGCCACCCCGATAGCCGTACCACCAAGTGCTCGCTTTCATCTTTCGCCACGTGTCAACATTCGCGATCGGATCGCTTCCGATCACGAAGGATCCCATCTCTTCGATCATGTGAGCGGTCGCTCGACTGGCCGCGGGAAACTGCGTGATAGCCTCGCCCCAGCCAACAGTGCCATCGTTCAGTTCTAACCGAGCAAATACGAGCCATCTGACGTTGTTATCGTCATTTGGCTCTGGGTAACTCACAACGTATGAGTTGACGCGTTTGACTCTCAGCAATCGCGCCTAATCCTTCATCGTTGGTTCGACCATCATGAGGGTACTTGAGAGTCGCAAGAGCTCTCTCGCGGTGGCGTTGCAGCAACTCACTGTCTAATTTTCAGATACTCAGCGATTTGGCTTGGTAGCGGAGTGTCAATCTGCGGAGATCGCAACTGGGCTAGAACTCCGCCGTCCACATAAAGCACCTGCCCGGTAATGAATGCAGCATCGTCTGATGCTAGAAAGGCAATCGCGTGTGCCACATCTATTGGTAGCCCGATCCGGCCAAGCGGAATCGACTGAATCCGGTCATCTCGAATGACGGGGTCGACGGCGTCGAACGCCGCGGTTTGGATCGGTCCTGGAGCGACCACATTTGCCCGGACTCCGAAGGGCGCCAAGTCTAATGCAATCGCTCGAGACAATGCCTCAATGGCACCTTTCGCAGCATCGTATGCGGCCATCATCCGGTGCGCCCGAGCCGCGCTGAACGAACCGATAGAAAGGATACAACCCCCGCTACCGTTTCTGAGCATAGAGCGCGCTGCCAGCTGGGAACACAAGAACACGCTCTTTAGATTGGTGCGAATCACGGTGTCCCAGTGTCTTTCGGACATCTCAAGGAAGTGGCACTGCGGGTTTGCCCAAGCCGCGTTGTTAACGAGTATGTCCACATGGCCGTATATTCGTTCCGCTTCATCAAAAAGCTGAGTCGCTTCCTCACTCAGGCCAAGGTCCCCTGCCATACTGACAACCTCGCGTCCAGATGCGCGGATCTGGCTTTCCGCGTGCGCAACCTCCTGAGCATCGAGCCCGTGGAGCACCAAGCGTGCCCCCTCCGCGGCCAACTGTTCTGCAATCGCGAAACCGATCCCCCGGCTGGAACCCGTAACTACAGCGCTCTTGCCGAGAAATCGCACCGGCACTCCTTGTCATGTGCATTGGAGTAGAGTGACCGAGTTCTCAAAAAACACCTCATTCCGAGTAGCTTGTGTCTCCTACTCCGAGAGTTCCTAGCACGTCGCGCATGAAAAGGACAGCTTCACAACATCCTTCTTCTGCTGTCTGGAAAGGGTCCTCGTTCTCGACGCTAAGGCTTCCCCTGTATCCGACATCGCGGAGTTCACTTAAGAAGTTCTGCCAGAACTCTGCCCCGTGTCCTCTACCTACAGTTCGAAAGTTCCAGGATCGCTCGTCGGGAAGCGAGAAACTGGTCGTGTCGAGCACACCAGCTATGGCGCAGGCCGCCTGACGTATCTCCAGATCTTTCAAATGAACGTGGCACACCAAATCTCCCAATGCGCGAACGACTAGGACAGGATCCATCTGCTGCCAGAAGAGATGGCTCGGATCTACATTTGCACCGATTATAGGACCAATCGCATTCCGCAATCGGAGCAAGGTCGGAACGTTATAGGCAAGCTGCATAGGGTGTAACTCGAGGGCAATGCGTCGCGTTCCGAGCTTCTTGGCGAGATCGGCTAGCTCCGCCCAAACCTCGATAGCTCGCTCCCATTGATCACCCAGGACAGCCGCTAGTTCGGTGGGCCACGGGCACACGATCCAGTTCAGGGTGCGACTATTTGGCGAATCACCTGGACATCCGGACATCGCCACGACAGTGTCCACCTCAAGGAAGTGTGCTAGTCGCAAGGCATCCTCGACGGCCTGAGTATGCGCCTCTCCATATTCTGGATGCATTGGAAACCCAGAGCAGTTGAGTGCACATATACGTAGGCCACGCGATTTCAGTTCCGCCTCCAGCACGCGCCGCGCAGCGGGTTTCCTTAGCAAATCAGGAGCATCTAAATGAGGAAACGTAGCAGCACCTCCAACAGCAACTTCAACCGCACCCAATCCGAGACTGGTGGCAAGGTCAAGAGCCTCAGTCAGAGGACGCTGTCGCAGAGCGTTCGTGAACAGTGCTAGCTCCAAGGCTGGCTACATTTCACGATCTTGAGACTCCGCTCCTGGCAAACAGCTCAGGTCGTGCGAGAGGCGACCAAGCAGGGAATCGAAGATGGCGAAGACTCACGACCCCGTCACGGAAGAGGGGATCCGACTGACTTAGTGGCAGACTGACAACCTTCCCGATCACTGCCGCCTTATACGCCGCCAGTACGGCGTCGAGAGTTCGCGCGCCGTCCTCACCACTGGCAACGAGAGTCTCCGCTCTCAAGATTGACTCGGAGAAATTCAAAATTACGCGCTCGAATAATCTATTGACGGTGGCGTTCATTTTAGAAGGTGCGTCAGCTTCATCATCAATGCCGTCGCAGTCTAAATCAGCGCGATCGATAGTCACCTCACCTCCAGAAACGACACGGACTGCGTCTAAGGGGCTCCAAGGAGGATTACCGCCTCCTTCATACGAGATGGAGATACGCCCGTTGGACCCAATGATGTCAAGCCCCCCCGGTCCGCTTCCCATACCGACATTTACGAGCGCGACGGCACACTCGGTCTCGAATCGGCACAAGGCTAGCGATTCGACGGCATCGCCGTCCTCGCTTGCGATATACGCCGACGCGCGACAGAAGGGTCCGCCGAGCAATGCCTCTGCCAGGTAGACCGGGTGCAACATGTTCATGAGGACTCCGCCGCCGGCGCGACGGGGGTCATCGCGCCAGCGAGCTTCGTATGCAGCGCTTCCCGGGATGTTCGGCACCCCGAGCATGTTGATCAGCACGGCGCGCACGGCACCGATCGCGCCCGACTCGATAATTTCACGCGCCCGCACTATCTCCGGAAGGAAGAGATAGTTGTGCACCACAGCGAACAGGCGGCTATTCAATCTAGCTTCGGCGACGGCTTCTGCAACGTATGCCGGGACAGTCGCGATAGGCTTCTCACACAAAACGTGCTTGCCTGAACGGAGTGCAGCAACAAGCAAGTCGCGGCGCGTGTCCTGGGGCGTACAGACGTCGACTGCATCGATATCATCACGCACGATTAGGTCGAAGGGATCAGCGTGCACTTGATCCGGCCGCAAGCCAGCCAGAACTCGGCCGCCCTCGAGTGAGCTAATCGTCGGGTCTGCGAGCCCAACAACCCTCGCTACGTCGGGATTCTGAAGCCAAACGGGCAAATGCCAGCGGCTGCCGACGTTACCGAGACCGATTACTCCGACCCTAAGCGTCTCCCTCAATGCCTTCTATCCCTGACCGTACACGATTCCGGAAACGGTTGCAGGTCGGTTCGTCGGTTCCACGGACGCTGGTGTACGCGAAGTTGGACCCCGTCCGTGGAAACCCTGCGGGACTGCTGTTCCTGGCTCCTTACGATGGCGCTGGGCCGCAGCTTGCCCGCGCGACGAACTCTGTTGCCAGCACGAGTTCCTGTGCGGTGGGCTCAGCCTGATGCCGTTCCTCGAGTGCTTCCAGGAGCAACTCCGCCGCCGAAGCTCCGGCTGCAGCCATGTCACGCCGCACGATCGCGACCGGCGGATCATGCAGTTCCGCCAGCGCAGTGTCATCGCAGCCGACAAACGAAATGTCACCCCCGACTTCGACATTGCTATGCCGAAGCGCAAGCAGTGCGCCCTGCATAAGCATGTTGCCACCTGCGATGACGGCGGTGGGTCTCGGAGTGCTCTCAAGTATTCCGATCGTCGCTTGACGGCCATGTTGGACTGAGAAACTCCCTGCGTAAACGGTGCAAACAGCGTTACAGCGTGCCGCTGCGATGGTGTCTTCAACGGCCAGGCGTCGTTCTCGGGCTGGCCGGTCAGGGCCTCCGCTGATCAGGGCAAATCTTCTGTGTCCGAGCTCAAGCAAGTGTTCGGTTGCCGCGCGCATTCCGAGCGCATGATCGAACGCCACACAGTTTGCGGGCACGCCAGCCGGTATGTCTCGGTCGAACAGAACCACGGGGACATGGACACGCCGAAGTGCCTTAATCGTTTCAGGGTCGTTTTCCTCTGCAAGTGAAAGGATCAGCCCATCTACGCGGCGTCTCTCAAGTAACGAGATGTGTTCTACGTCGAGGCTAGCCTTACCCTCCGAGTTCGTGAGCAACAGTGAATATCCGGCCTCCCGAAGTCGCTTCTCCGCACCTGTGACCACCTCTGCCAAGACGGGATTTGCAATATCGGAGACGGTGAAGCCCACCGAAAAGGTGCGACCCGATCGAAGGCCGCGGGCAAGCATGTCGGGTTGATAACCAAGTTCCGTGACAGCTGCCATGACCACAGTCCTCATCCTCGGGCTGACGTCGGGATGGTTCGAGAGCACACGTGAGACCGACGACATAGCAACTCCGGCATGCAGAGCGACTTCTCGTATCCCCGGCTTTCCGAGGACTTGAGGGTCGCCGCTAACCGGCTCGTCGCTAGCGGATACCGTCATTCTTGGGGAAACGTTACCGGAAATAGCCTCCCTGTTCCATCGGGACGCACCATAACCGTGGTCTTGACAGCCTCGGAGCCTTCTCGCTAGGGTGCTGGGGTGGTAAGGTTTCCAGCCACAGCTGGGACTCTTTTCAAGCTTGAGGCGCGGGAGGGCTCCACCTCAAGACCAGCGCGCGATTACAGCCTCGTCGGACCGAACGCAAAGCTCGCTGTTGACCAGGGTCTGGTTGCCGCTGACTGGTACCACACGGACGTCCCGCGGGCGCGGATGAAACAGCTTATGAAACGCACCGACGGCCCCGCGATCCGCGATAGCGTGATTTGGCTGATTCTCCTCGCTGCGACCGGCTTCGGCGGGTACGAGTTCTGGGGCAGCTGGAGGTGCGTTCCGTTCTTCCTATGTTATGGAGTGCTTTACGGCTCTGCTTCCGAGGCTCGGTGGCACGAGGCCGGGCACGGCACTGCGTTTCGAACATCATTCCTCAATGATGCGCTCTATCAACTGGCGTCATTTATGACCCTGCGCGAACCAATCTTCTGGCGTTGGAGCCACACTCGACATCACACTGACACCATCATCGTCGGTCGAGATCGTGAGATTGTCCCTATGCGACCACCGGACATTCTTCGCCTCGCACTTGCGCCTTTTGCGATCAACGGTGCGATTGCAACGCTCGTCAGCTTTATTCGACACTCTCTCGGTAGAATCACAGCAGAAGAGGCCGACTTCATTCCCGAAATGGAATGGAAGAAACTCTACTGGCAGGCCCGACTTTGGCTCTTCATCTACGTTGCTCTGATTGCCACCGTCTCGTATTTCGGCGGATGGCTCGGACTGATGTACGTCGTCTTGCCAAGCCTCTACGGTCGATGGCTAGTTGTCTATCTTGGGTTAACTCAACACGCTGGTCTGGCCGAGAACGTCTTGGATCATCGACTTAACGCGCGGACAGTCTATATGAATCCCTTCTTCCGTTTCATCTATTGGAACATGAATTATCACGTTGAACATCACATGTTTCCAATGGTTCCGTATCACGCGCTCCGCGACCTTCATCGAGAAGTTTCGTCGGATATGCCGCCGGCGTGCAAGAGCACAGTTGGGGCATATCGTGAAATTCTTCCAGCTCTGTTGCATCAGCTTCGGGATCCCGACTACTCCCTGCCGCGAGAGCTCCCTCCTTCCGCACGTCCTTTCCGACCGGAGCTGCACGGCATGGCTTCAAACGGCTGAGGGTTCTAAGGGCGGAAGCCGAAACAGTGTCCGAGGCAGCCTGGATTGATGCCCTTGGCGTGGAAGAGATCGAGCCAGAGGACGTCATGCGCTTCGAGCATGCCGGGAAGGCCATTGCCGTGTATCGCAGTTCCCAGAATACGTTTCATGCGACCGATGGCCTATGCACTCATGAGCGCGCTTCTCTCGCCGACGGACTTGTGATGGGCGACCTCATCGAGTGCCCGAAGCACAATGGGAGGTTCAACTATAAGACAGGCGAAGCAAAGCGTGCCCCGGCCTGCATCGATCTCAGGACCTATCCAGTCAGGGTTGAAGGCGGCAGAGTATTGATTCAGCTCAGCTGAGTCAATCGTGTCTCGAGGTATTGTCATCATCGGCGGCGGGGAGAGCGCCGCACGGGCTGCGTTTGAAATCCGAAGGCTGGAGTATTCCGGCCAGGTAACTCTGCTCGCAAGCGAGCCATATCTACCGTACGAGCGGCCACCGCTCTCAAAGGCCTTCATATATGAGCCTCGCCCTGCTGCCCCCGAGGTCGCGCCCGCAAGAGCGTACGTCAGAGCGAAGATCGACGTGCTTATGGCAACCAGCGCAGTATCCATCGACCGCAAATCGCAAGCGGTGGAACTCAGCAGCGGCCAGATCGTTACGTATGACAGGCTGCTTCTCGCAACTGGAGCCGTTCCGAGGCCACTGGAGATAGCGGGCTATTCTCGGACACGGCGGGTCGCGTATCTTCGATCGCTCGACGACGCCATTCGCATCCGACAGGCCATCTACCCCGGATCCCGCCTGGCAATTGTTGGTGGAGGGTTTATCGGGCTCGAGCTCGCGGCGAGCGCTACGCGCCGTGGTGTACACGTCACGGTCGTCGAAACACTGCCGAGACTTCTCAGCCGTTCTGTCCCAGACCCCTTAGCCGAGATCGTGGCGGCTCGCCATCGCACTGAGGGCGTTCAGATCCTCTGCAACGAAACGCCGGTCAAAGTCCGGGCCGACGGTGCGGACGCTCAACTCCTTCTCGCAGGTGGCCGCACGATCAGCGCTGACCTGATCGTCGTCGGCATCGGCGTCTTGCCTGCCACCTCGCTCGCAGAACGTGCCAATCTCTACGTCGACAATGGAATCGTTGTAGACGACTACCTCGCTACTGAGGACCCGGCGATCTTCGCTGCCGGTGATTGCTGCTCGTTCCCGGTAACGCACTACGGGAATAAACGCTTTCGGCTCGAGTCTTGGCGGAATGCCGTGGATCAAGGCGTCGTAGCCGCGCGCAACCTCTTGGGCGCTAAGGAGCGAATCGTATCAATGCCCTGGTTCTGGTCGGAACACTACGATCTGACCCTTGAGATCGCCGGACTGCCAGCGGAAGGCAGTATTTACATCAGACGTGATTTACCTGGCGAAGCTTTCATCCTCTTCCACCTGGACGAAAGTGGACGCCTGGTCGCTGCGAGTGGCATAGGGGCTGGCACCGCAGTATCGAAAGGAATCAAACTCGCCATGCGGCTGATCGCCGAGCGGATCCATCCAGCAGCATCCGCTCTCGCGAACCCAGAGTTTCCTCTCAAGCGGTTGCTTCAAGCGTCAGTCGACAAATCAGGCACCTAGAGCACCACGAACACACTTGGCTCCTGCCCGGCGGCTGATCAGAGAGCCGCGCGGTGACTCCGACCGAATCCACACACTTCGTGCCTGAGGTCGCTGTCCGCAGATGAGGAGCCGATTCACTCCCTAACGGCGCGCCTACGGCTCGGACCTCAAGTACTCCAGAAAATGACGGGCCTCCCGTAGATTGTCGCAGACTTCACCGCCTAGCTCGACGGGCCAATACACATACTCGACTTCGATCCATCCTGAGTATCCGTGCTCCTCCATCGCCACTAGGATGCCATCGAAATCGATCGTGTTTGACCGAAAGTCTGTTTGAATCGTATCTCGCCTTGCGCCCCGACAATGGAAGTGCCTTGCCCGTGCGAGAAGATGATGAATATCTGGCTCAGGAATCCCTTGGACATGAAAGTGTGCGTAATCGAGCGTCAGCTCAAGCTCGGGCACCAAGTCGAGGAGAGTGAGAACTTTTTCAGGGGTATCCAGATGTGAACCAACGTGAGGTTCAATCGACACTCTGAGTCCGCGCGCTCGCGCTCGATCAAGTCGAAACTCAAGCTCTCGGGCTGTGAGCTCGAGTGCAGAGACCTGAGACTGTCCAGGATGCTCAACTCCGGGGAGAATTGTGATCCCATCTGCGTCGACAGATTCGGCCAACTCGATAAGGTCGTCAAAGAACTGCCGCGCGCTCCGCCGGCGCTCGGCATCAGGATCATTTATCTTCATCTCACTCGCGCCAAAGACATCAGCTGCCGCTAGACCTCGCTGTCTAAGCCCAGTAGCAAGCGCCGCACCCCAATATCTCGCCTTCCCTCGAATGAGTTCAGGCGTGAGCGTGCTTAACTGCGGGAATACACCGAGTCCCACTCCATCAAATCCGAGATCGTGGATGATGTCTAGCGCAGTTGAGTAGCTGACGCCAGAGAAGGAAAAGCTCGAGCATGCGATCGGGCGGGGCACCGCTCCACCTTGCCTTCTATCGGTTTTCAAACCGTGTGAATCAGCAAATTGGCTCTTCTCAGAAAAGAACTGATCGTTCGACAACGCTAAGCGAGCAACTCTACTGGTGGAGCAGATAACGGGTTGAGCGCTTGCCATTTGCCGATCAACTCGATGTCAGTCGGGACGCGATTTGGCGAGGGGGAAGCCATGCGCCCATCGACATTGATGCCGGCTTCACCTTCGCGCAGCTCGGTGCGGCTCAAGAGGCGGCGGATCTGATGATTCGAAACGAGAGACTTGTCTTCGAGATCAAGTCCGAGAAGAGTGACCGCAACAGCGTATTGTAGGCTCCACCACGCTTCAGCGGGGCTTCGTGGATTCTCGTTGCCCGCTAAGGCCACTGCGATCTTAGGGGCAGTGACGATGACGTGGACGTCTTCCGTGACCGGCGCCAGCTGACGCGCCGCCTCGACCAGTTCCTGCGCGAAGCCGTTAGTTGCGTGGATGCGCAACTCTGTTTCTTCTATCGCGAGCCGATCACGCGGAACCACAAGTCCCTCACACGAGCCTCCGAGCGCCGCAAAGAATCCTTGTTCTGCCTCAAGGCCGGTTCGCGTCCCTCCAAGTCCCGTCGCGGCAGCGCGTGCGGCGGCTATGCCGGTTGCGGCCGCATGAGCGCGGTGAAAGAGCCGACTGCCACTGCGCTCAATGACCGCAAGCACCGAGCCACCCGCGACTGACACTGCATGCGCAGCGCAGTCGACAAGTTGTTCCGGACTTAGATCTAGGGCAAGACCAGCGGTCAGCGCCGCACCTATTGAGCCGGCAGTTGCGGTCGCGTGCCAGTATTTCCTATGCTCCGGGCCAAGAGCGACTCCTATCCTCGCTGTGGCTTCGTATCCCGCAGCGGCTGCACCGTTGTCGCCTCCGCACGTGTTCACGACACTCCAAATTATTGCGCCGGGATGCGTGACTGAAGAACGATGCAAGTCGTCCCGATCAAGAAATGCCGCGCACGCAGCATCGGGCAATTCGGGACGGAGCCTCCGTCCTGCTTCTAGGCATGCGCGATAGTCGAAAAGAGACCTTCCGGCAACGCCTCGAACCCGTTCTGCGTCGGCAGCAGCCAGCGAAACATTGACGAGCTGCTCAATTAGTGTTCGCCCGTTAGTCCGATGCCTTCGGGTCACTTGAGGCATTTTCGACTGCCCGAGGAAAGCTCGCGACAGGCTTCACCGGTCACGAAGTGACGGGGCCTAGCGACGGGCAGCGGCACCTTGCTTACCGTCACTTACTCGGCGAATCGGCTGATTGTCGCGGTGAACGCTTCACGCTTCACAGCTACGTCTACACCGAGAAACAAAATTCGCACGCCCAAGTCCCGATAAAGCCGCGCTTCCTCGACGGTTCGCACCAGCATCCCTGTCGTCTTTCCGGCCGCAGCCGCGCCTTTCAACACCGCTTCCACTCTCTCTGACATAGCCGCTTGCGCGTCAGGTCCGTATAGACCAAGGCTGACCGACCAATCGAGCGGTCCTACCGTGATCATGTCTATCCCAGGCACAGACAAGATCGCGTCCAAGTGTTGCAGACCTCGCTCGCTCTCGATCTGAACCATCAAGTGCGCGCTCTCGTCGGCCAAACGAAGCGTTTCAGCGAGGCTGCCCCCCAAAGTGAACCCTGTTCTTGATTGCGTCGATGAGACACTCCTGTCTCCAGTCGGGGGATACCTTGCAAGTCGAACCAATTCGCGCGCCTCATCTTCCGTCTCAATGTGAGGCACAACCACGATCTCGTATCCAGCCTCAAGCGCACACTGAATAGTATGCCTCGTAATTTCAGGGATACGGATCACGGGGATCATTCCCACCCGGGCGATCGCTCGACACCACATTGCAGCATCACTGATTGAGATCGCCGAGTGTTCTAGATCCATCCAGACTGCGTGGTAGCCAGCGCGCGCGAGAAGTTCGATTTCGACTGAAGTTGGATCCCGACACAGTATCCCTAACAGGACCGCGTGCTCTCTTTGGACTCGCGAGAAACGACTCTCGACGATGCTACCCGCGAACCCTCCCGCGTTTACTTCATACGCCATCGAAAACCTCGGGATTGACGCAATGCACCGGTCGCGCACCTGACAGGACGGCGGCCATATCAGTCGCCATCGACTGGTATACCCGCTCCATACCAAGAGCGGTTTGGCCGGCAACGTGGGGTGAGAACAGACATCGAGGACTCTTGAATATCGGATGACTCACATCAGGCGGTTCAGAAGGAAAGACGTCCAGCGCGACGGCGCTCAGTTGCCCGTCTTGAATCGCTTCGAACAAGACGTCGAGGCTCTCGACGACGCCGCCTCGGGCGGCATTGAGCAGAATGGCGCCTCGCTTGATCTGTTTAAGTCGCCTGCGATCGATCAATCCGCGCGTCTGATCCGTCAATGGCACATGCAGAGAGATAAAGTCAGACCGCGCGAGTAACTCCTCGAGTCCCACTATCTCCGTGACACCCTCCACGACGGCGCCTACCTCGACCTCGGGATCGCATGCAAGCACTGTCATCTGAAAGGCTTCCGCGAGCTGCGCGAGGCGGGACCCGATTCTCCCGAGGCCCACTATCCCGAGCGTGTGCTCGGCGAGGTCTCCCACCAGGAAGTCATAACGCTCGCCCCATGCTCCCGCCCGCACAATTGTGTCACCAACTATGACCTGCTTTACCGCCGCAAGGAGTAATGCCATTGAAGCTTCGGCAACAGCGAATCCGTGAACAGGGGCGATCACGACGGCGACGCCTCGCTCCGTTGCCGCTACGACGTCAACATTGTCGTACCCGGCACCAGCGCGTCCAATTACACGAAGATCCCGAGCGGCTTCAATGAGTTGTCTGGTAGCTCGGCCCTCTCCCCGGCACACCAACCCAATCGTTCCATCTAAGAGACCTAGAAGCGTATCGTCATCCGTAGCAGGCGCAGTAGTGACTGGCGCGATTTTTCCCAGAATCGCCAAGGCCGCATCGCCTATCGGCTTGGTGGCGAGGAAATGAGCATGCTCAGGGAGCCCGACAGCAGGTGAGTTTTGCGCATGCGCACCCTCGGTCACACGTACCACCGCTGACGGGTTCGCTCGCTCGCATACGTGGCACGCACAGCCTCCATCCCGTCACCGATTTCGGCGATCCCGATGTCCCACCACGCCCCCGCCGGAACTGGAAACAGATCGTCAGCAACGTGTACCGCGATTAGACATGGCACCTTGCCTTCTCTGGAAGCCTCAAGCGCCCGACGGAACTCCTCACGCGTAAACACGTCGAACGCTTCGCATCCGAAAGATCTCGCGTTGGCTGCGTAATCGATCTTGACAATGCTTCCTTCGTAGTTGCCGGAACTGTCATGCATTTGAAACTGCGTCCCAAACTCGCTGCCGATCGCACCAGCCTCGAACTGTCGGATGCATTGATACCCTTCATTGACCAGCACTACGATCGTGATCCGGAGCCCTTCTTGAATTGCGGTAACTAGCTCCGCGGTATTCCCCATCAGATACGTTCCATCGCCAATTACTGCGACCACCTCACCTGCGTCCGGGGTGGCGAGGCGGACTCCGAGTGCCGCGGGGATCTCGTGGCCCATGCAGCTGAACCCGTACTCCAGATCGAGTTGCCCTGCAGCACGCTTGTCCCACAACTTGTACGCGTGTCCGAGACCGGTCGACGATGAAATGACCACCCTGTCCAGCTCCTCGGTAAACAGAGCGAGTTCGTCGATAACGTGGTACCCCTGCAGTACTTCTGATTGCTGAGTGAGCTCAGTTGACAACCTCACTGTCCAGTCATCGATCACCCCGGTTACCGTCTCTCGCCAATCTCCCTCTGTCGCCCAGCCTGCGCCGCTCAGCGCTTTGCTAAGCTCAACCAGCGCGCTGCGCGCGTCGCCGACTACCGGGAGCCCGTAAAGCTTGACTGCATCGTGGCGGCTTGTATTGATCGAAGCAAAGGCGACGTCAGGGCACTGAAAGATCGAGTGAGAAGCGGTCACCGTGTCAGCGAGCCTTGTTCCCAGGGCGATGACAAAGTCTGCATCGGCTGCCAGCGTATTTGCCGCGGCAGAGCCATTCATTCCTAACCCCCCGGCGCACCACACGGCGCCCTTGGCCGTTCCCCTGCCGCCGAATGTCTCGCAAACTGGGATAGCAAAGGCGTTCGCAGTCTGTACTAGAGCTTGCTCAGCCTCTGAGTAGCGCGTTCCTCCCCCCGATACAATCAGCGGCCTCTTGCTTGCAGTCATGCGTTGAACAAGCTCGCGGATAGCGTCGTCCGCAGGTGGCTGACGGTAAGCAGTATGAACCCTCCGTTCGAACAAACCAGTCGGGAAGTCAAAAGCTTCCCCTTGTGTGTCTTGACAGAGCGCGAGTGTCACAGCCCCGGTGTCTCCGGGCCTCAACAGCGCTTCTACGGCGTGCGGCAATGACTCCATCAACTGTTCAGGACGAGTGATACGATCAAAGTACGCGCTCACTGGGCGCAGTGTGTCGTTCACCGTAACGTCAAACGATCGTCGGTCTTCAAGTTGCTGTAGCACTGGCCCCTGCCGGCGGCTCGCAAAAACATCGCCGGGTAGCAGAAGAACCGGAACGCGGTTAATTGACGCGGTTGCCGCGCCTGTTACGAGATTTGTTGCGCCGGGGCCAATCGATGTTGTCACCGCCAAGGTCGACAAGAGGCGATTTGCCTTGGCGAATCCCACGGCGGCGTGCACCATCGCTTGTTCATTCTTCCCCTGGAAGAATCGTGGATGGACGGGTGTGGCAGCAATCGCCTGCCCGAGACCAGCCGCGTTCCCGTGTCCGAGAATTCCAAAAATACCTCCAATGAGCGGCCTCTCCACCTCGTCCCGCGACGTCACTTGCGCGCTTAAGAACCGGACAAGCGCTTGTGCGGTTGTCAGGCGCTGGGTCTGTGTGCTCATTTTCTGACTGTCGCTCCATTTCTTCTTGGATTCTCCCTACTGGGCAGTCCGGGAGGATTGGACTGTCGGGGAGGCACGAAGTTTTTCCTCAGGCCCCTCGCCAGTGTCTATCTTGGCTCCAATTGCCAGGGTTGGTCCCGCATCTGATTAACAAGCGGTTGCGTGCCGTCCGCTGAAATCAAGTAAGTCTCCTCCAATTGAAGAGAACTCCCGTCTGGAAAGAATCCGCCCACTTCCAGGTTGATTACCATTCCGAGCTCCAGCTTGAGGTCTGAATCGACACAGATCGTCTCATCAGCTATCCGCCCGTTTGCGAGTGGTCTAATTAGCGGGAACTCTCGTACATCAAGACCAAGGCCGTGCCCGTGTGACCGCAGACATGGCTCAGCCTTGCCCGTTCGCTGCATGGCTCGATAAACATTTGAGCTTCTGACACCTGGTGTCATGGCATTTACACCAGCGTCGATGACCTCGCGCGCAACAGAAAATCGCCTTTTCGTAATTCGGTCGCAAGAAGAACGGGAAACAGAGACACCGGTGTCGGAGAAGAAGTGGCTCTTGCGGGCTCCGCAGTCGACGTACACGAGTCGACCGCCTGATGATTCCCTGGACGGATGGGTTGCTGCGACACCGCCGCTAGGGAGGCCATAGACGAGATGATCGAAGTCGGCCCCGCGAGCTGCCACGGCGGTGCGAAAGGGCGGTTCCCACTCCTCAACGCGCGGAGCGATCCGGCGGACCTCAGCGAGCGCATCCTCAGTAATCTGCGCTACAGCTTGCAGCTGACGAACTGCAAGGTCGCTCTTCTTTGTTCTCAATAGGCGTAGTAATGCTGAGCAGTCGAGAATCAAGGCGTTCGGTAGGAGTTGCACAATGCGTGCTCGCAGGTCGTCGGGCGCACCGTCGAGTTCCACACCAATACGTGCGCTCTCGAGACCAGCGCTTCTGAGCAATCCGCAAAGTGTCTCGACTGAGTCATCGTTTCCATCTCCCAGGCGGGTGTACGCCACCACGGTCTGAGCCCAGAAGTGTTTCGCATCCTCAAGGAAGAGTGGAGAGACGACAAGGGCTCCGGATCCCCGTCGGTCAAGAAGCGCGAATCCAGAGTGGTATGCATTCCCACGACTTGGATCCACCATCCAATCGCGTAACTGCCGCTCCCACCACGTCCCAAAGCCACTTAGTAGAACGACGTGCGCCGGGGAGGATGCTACGACCGCGTCCAGTTTCGCGGCGTCAAGAAGCTCGCGTGCGTACGAGATATCAACGACAGGTCCCGCTCTGTCGAACATTTCCCCAGAAGACTCTTCGGAGACCGATCTTGCACCCATGACCATGGAGCCGCTTTGAAGACTCATGTTCTTGCCCACGCTGCATTTCGGAAGTGGACGCGAGCCCTCCCGTCCAAATGTCTCAGGATTGGTTCTCACTGTCGCCTCGCGAGCTTGACTCGTTAGTTCACCCAGACAGCCCGGACGTGACTGCTGCTAATTCCGCCTCCAGTGCTGCCATCGCCTCTCCGCCCGCCATGAGGTCGATGAGCTCCTCGCGAGTCTTCTCGCCTCTCTTGAAGTCCGCCGCCAATGCACCGCGGATTAGAACGCAAAAATGGTCGCCTACGGCCAGGGCATGGTGCGCATTGTGAGTCACGAAGATTACGGCCACCCCTCTCGCGCGCGCCTGCGCCACAAGTCTCAGAACGTGAGTTGCTTCCTTCACACCAAGCGCGGACGTGGGTTCGTCCAAAATCAGGACCCGAGCACCAAAGTACATAGCGCGCGCAATCGCAAGGGCTTGCCGTTCGCCGCCAGACAGACTCCCAACGAGGCGCGACCCGTGATCGATCTGTGTGATTCCGAAACTTCGTAGCTGCTCTACTGCGATCTCTTCGGCCAGCTTCTTGTTCATACGTCTGACCGGCCAAACGCCACACGTCGGCTCGTTCCCAACGAAGAAGTTCCTCGCGACACTCAGAAGTGGGAACGTGCCGCCGCTCTGGTGAACTGTGGAGATCCCGAGCGAGAATGCCTTGTGCGGATCGCTCAGGACCGCTTTCTTACCCTCTACGAGTATACGCCCGGCCCTCGGCTGGTACGCACCTGAAAGCAATTTGACTAGCGTCGACTTGCCGGCACCGTTGTCCCCGAGCAAGCAGAGAACCTGGCCAGCCTCAATGCGAAGCGAGACATCCCTCAGCGCGGTGACACCGACGAACCAGTGCGAAACCTGATCGACTTCCATCAACGATGGCTCTTGGTGCTTAACCACTCTCCCCCTTTGCGGTATAGCTGAGCGCCAATCGTCGGAACGTGTTGTTCGCGATCACAGCAGCGAGAAGTAACCCACCCAAAATCGCACTCGCCCAGTCAGAGTTCCACTGGGTGAAGTAGATCCCCTGACTGACAATACAATATGTTAGAACCCCGAGAACGATGCCAATCACTGACCCATAGCCGCCGGTCAAGAGAATGCCACCGATAACGACCGCAATAATCGCATTGAAAACGTATGGCTGCCCAGTGTTTACCTGAGATCCACCGTAGGTGATGGTTTGGATCACACCGACAAGTGCGGCAGCGAAGCCGGTTGACATGAACAGATAGGCGTTCACACGTTTGGTAGGAACGCCCGCCGTGTGCGCTGCCTCCGCATCGCCACCGGTCGCAAGGATCCAATTGCCATACCTGGTTGCATGAAGTACCCAGGCGCAAATTACGCTGATACCTATCCACCAGACGATCGATACTTCGAACTGCCCCTTCCAGGTTGCAGCGAAGATCTCCCGAGCGACCGTCGGTGGCTGCATCGCCACAGCGACACTTCCTGTCAAGAGTCGTGAAAGCCCAAGAGTGAGACCGCTGACAGCCAACATGGTCCCTAGCGTGACGATGAAGGAGGGAAGCCTCGTACGGGCAGTAATTACCGCATTGATCAAGCCAGTAGCCACCCCGAGACCCAGAGCAAGCGCAATGCCAACGGCGATCGGGAGACCATAGTGACCCGAGGCGATCGGCACTACGAGTGAACTTGCTGCAACCACAGATCCGATCGACAGGTCCAGCTGTCCTGCCATCATTAGGAGGCCTACCGGCACGGCAATGATGCCAAGGGGCGCGGCGACATCCAGGCAGCTTGCAATGCCGGTTTCACTAAGAAAGCCGCCTGTGCCAGCGATCGAGAACACAATGAAGACGCCAGCCGTGCCGATGAATGCACCAGACTCGGGCCGATGAAGAAAGCGAGCGAGCGGAACCGGAATCGCGAGTCGCCCGAGTCGCAGTCGGGGCGGCCTCTCTCGGATGTCAGCGCTGTCGTTTTCCGCCACTTCTAACATTGCCGCCCTCGGTCTGACTGCAGAGTTCAGGTGAGAGGACAACCTGAGGAGGCAATGGTCGCCCTCTCACCATCGTCATGTTGAAACTTCTATTGGGTCACTCCGCGTACGCCATCTTTGGCACCTGCGAGGGCCTGCGCAGCGTTTACCTTGTTCACAAGCAGAGGGCCTGTGAAGATGGTTGACGTTGCGGGGAGAAGTCCCCATTTCGCATATTGCCATGCCATTGATGCAGAGTAGTAACCCTGGAGATACGGCTGCTGATCGACCAAGAACAGCTCCTGGCCGTTCTCGATCCGCTGGATGCTGTTGACTCCGAAGTCCGCATTACCGAGCTTGATCTTGCCGGTCTTCCCAGATTGTTGAATGGCGGTCCAAACTGCGTCAGCATCTTGCGGTCCGAGAGCAAAAATGCCTTGCAGGGTCGAATGAGAATCAATGTACCCCTTCACGGCCTGCGCAATTGCTGTTGGATCGGCGAATGAGCTCGCCGGAAGAACGAGCTGAGGAGCACTGCCACCGCCGGCCTTCATACCGGACCTAAGGCCACCACAGCGCTGCTCGGAGGGCTCGTAACCGGGCCCTGTGTTGATACAGACAACGTTCTTAACGCCGGCTTTTAGAAAGTTCGTCGCTGCCAGTCGTCCTGCGTCGAAATCATTCGTACCGACATAACCCAAGGCTCCAGCCGCGGTCATCTGGTCTCGACCGGAGTTGTACGTAAACACCGGGATATGGGCCTTCTCCAGGGCTTTGATTCCCTTGAGCTGGGCCGGAGCAACGAAAATCGGCGTCACGACCGCCGAGGGATGAAGCCCCAAGGCTGTCTGCTCGAGGCGCGCCATGTCGGGCCCGACGTTGTTGTAATTCGCGAGCGGGAGATAGGTGAGCTTTACACCCCATTTCGCTCCCCCGCTAAGCGCATCCGTGACACCGAGCTTCACGGTCGAGAAGAACGAGTCGCTAGTGGCACCAGCTAGAACCACCACGCGGATCTGCTTCCCCGATGCCGAGGTGAACGCACTCCTCTGCGATTTGGCCGTCGCAGAGCTCGCGGCGACCGCGACTAACCCCGCGGCCACGCACGCCACCAATGCCGGAAGCAACAACCACCTACGCCGTCTGGTCGTCACCCCCCGAACGACCCGAGCCCGACGCTGATCTCCGGAGTTCATTCTCGTCGTCCTCCTTCCGTCTTGCTCCCAGCTCCTGAAGTCATCGGGGGGCTGGAATCGTTTACGGAAACCATTCGGCCAACCCTAAACCCCGACTGGACACCCGTCAAGTAACCTTCCTGAGTCTTCTCCGGCGACGATTCCAAAGGACCTAGAGCACAATGACCACACGTCCTGGCACCTCTCGCAACGACCGCCGATCATCCTTTGGAGAGCATGTGATCTCGCCTGAGCGGATGCTTTCCCAGTCGGCCATCCCGGGTCTCAGCGCCGGCGATTCGGTGTACTGGGCTGGTGTCAGATCGTCACAGGCGTGTCGGTCGACTCGATCCCATGTATCACGGACTCCCGCGCATCGGCAGGCAACGTCATTCCTCATTGGTCATCATGGGCATATCGACGGGGGAGGCGACTCGCTCCGCCCAATTTCGAATGGGTAGAAGAAGCGGCCGCCCGTGACCTGGCTCGGGCTCGAGGATTACGGAGTTGTCGTCACTGGCGCAGCGGGTGGCATCGGAGGAGCAACAGCACGGATGTTCGCCGATCAGGGTGCCCACGTTCTCGCCACTGACATTGACGAACATGCCGTGAGAGATTTCGTGGCGAGCCTCGCGGAGCCAACACGCCACCTCGCCGTGAGCGCGGATCTTAGCGATGTACCAAGCCAAGAGCGCCTTCTCGGGCAGGCCATCTCCGCGTTCGGTCGGTTTGACGTCCTCGCCCATTGCGCTGCCTTGCTTATCCGTCGCGAGACCGTTGACGATGTGACCGAACAGGACTGGGACTCCCAGATTGACACTAACCTTAAAGCGACCTTTTTTCTAAACCGGGCGGCGGCGACGCTCTTCAAACAGCAAGGCCGGGGCGGGAGGATCGTGAACTTCAGTTCCCAAGGTTGGTGGACAGGTGGCTTCGGCGGGTCAGTCGTTTACGCAGCAAGCAAGGGCGGTGTCACCTCGTTAACACGCGGCCTGGCGCGCACATATGCAAACGACGGCATCACAGTCAACGTCGTATCTCCGGGCGGAGTGGACACCCCCATGATGACTAGGACCCAAACTGTGGAGCAGCTGCAGTCGTTCGTTGACCTGGTTCCCATTGAACGCCTGGCAACACCCGAAGAGATTGCAGGCGCCGTACTGTTCCTCTCGTCTGAGCGTGCTCGATACATCACCGGCACGACACTCAATGTGAGCGGTGGCCAGCTTATGTACTAGGCGGACACCCGGTGGCCGGTTCCCCTATGAGAACGACGGACCAACTTGCGCCCGCTCCGCAGAGCACTTTCAGGCGTCCGACTAGGCCAAGTTTGAGATCTCAACGCCCACACCGCTACACGGTGCGGTAGTGCTCGATGAACTCCCAATCCAGTTCCCACCCAAACCCGGGTGCGGTGGGGAGCGCGACTTTCCCGTCGACTAGCTCGGGACGGTTTGCGATCATCCGCCACCAGATCGGATCGCGGTCAGGGTGGAAAACCTCCAGGTACGTGCCGTGGGGCTGGCTCGCAAGGAGATGTGCAGCGACCTGCGGCTCCTCGTGGTGCGCGAGCTCGACTCCGTAGAGATGTGCCGCGGCTGCCATCCGCCGCCAGCTTGTGTACCCGCCGGACCACGAGGCGTCGAAATTGCAGATGTCGATCGCCCCTAATTCCATCAAGTCACGACAACCCTCAGGCGAATACTCGCTCTGGCCGGCGCAGACCGGGATACCTCCGGCGGCACGAACATCCCGCATGTCGCGCGCATCGTTGGACCAGATGCACGGCTCCTCAAACCAGCGAACGTCGAGATCGCGTACTCGCGCACACAGATCCAACGCCTGCGAACGAGTGTACCCCTGGTTCGCATCGATCGTAATCACGAACGAGTCACCCGCAACTTCGCGAGCCGCCTCGACCCGCAGCGCATCCTCGGAGGGCTCCCGCCCACCAACCTTGAACTTGCACCCGCGAAATCCCATCTCTCGCCAACCGGCCACCTCCTCCCGGATGCCGATCAGATCGCGGCCGTAGTAGCCGCCGATGATATTCACCCCGATCGCGCCGCAGTAGCCGCCCCACAGCTGCCAGAGCGAGCGCCCGAGGGCTTTGCCAATAGCGTCCCAGAGCGCAAAGTCAACTGATCCGAGCGCAACGAGACCGACCCGCCGGTCGCGCAGCTGATCCCACGTCACCGGGAACCCCTTCTCCCAGCACCGCTCAATCGCGAATGCGTTTTCCCCGACCAGCCGTGGCGCAAGCTCTTCACGGATGACCGCAGCAATCAAGCCGAGAGTAGCGTCTTCATCACCTGCGTATGCCTCGCCGACGATCCCCTCGCGCGTCGTGACACGAGTGATCAGGGTCGAACGATTACGCATACCGTAGTAGCTGCCTCGGTACTCGCGGTCGAGCGGAACGACGACTCCAGTTACGTCGATGGAATCGATCGTAAGGGAGTCGCCGACCGCGACATCGGTTGTTTCAATCTGCGTCGTATCCCTCCCTGGAAAGGTTTCCGATCTTAGCCTCTGCGGGCACGCGAGGTCAATAGCGTCACCAGACATGCAAGCTATCGTGACGCCTCGGTGCTCGGTTCAAACCTTCGACAGCCGCAGGAACCGATTCCGGTATGGTCGTTGGGTGCACGTCCCTCTAGCGATGACTCCCCGCAATAGACGGTCCTGTCTTGCGGTGCCTGGGTCAAGCGCCAAGATGCTCGCGAAGGCCGCCGACTTGCCCGCCGATCAGATCTTCCTGGACTTGGAGGACGCCGTCGCACCAGGGCTGAAGAACGACGAGACGCGCGGATTAGTCGTTCGGGCCCTTCGCGATAACGAGTGGCAGGCACGCACTATCGTCGTCCGAGTTAATGGCGTCGGAACGCCATGGTGTCTCGACGATCTGATGAGGGTTGTTGGCGACGCAGGTGACAGCCTCGACTGCGTGATGATCCCCAAAGTCGAGAGCGCAGCGCAGATCCATTTCGTTGATCAGTTATTGGAGCAAATCGAGGCGAAGAACGACCTCGGCGGGCACATCGGAATAGAGATACAGATTGAGTCACCACGCGGTCTCCTAGAGATCGAAAAGATCGCAGCGGCCTCTCCCCGCACCGAAACGCTCATCTTCGGTCCCGGTGACTACGCGGCGCGCGCCGGTATGCCACAGTTGAGCGTCGGCGCGATTGACCCAGCTTACCCGGGAGACACCTGGCATTACGTCCTTTCGCGCATCGTGACGACCGCACGAGCTTTCGGACTTCAGGCGATCGACGGTCCTTTCGCCGCAATCCGTGACCTCGAGGGCTTCGCTGACGTCGCACGCCGCTCTCGTGCACTCGGCTTCGACGGAAAGTGGGCGCTCCATCCCGATCAGATTGCGATCTGCAATGAGATTTATTCGCCGACACAGGCTGAATTCGACCGAGCGGAGCGAATTCTCGCGGCTTATCGCACCGCAGCAGACGAACAGGGGACGGGTGCTGCTGTGTTCGAGGGCGAAATGATCGACGAGGCATCCCGGAAGATGGCAGCGTCAATCGTGGACCGGCGCCGTGCGGCTGGCAGGGCGCAAGCGTCATGAGTCGGCCCCCGCTTGCGGACGTCCGGATTCTCGCACTTGAGCAGTACGGAGCAGGGCCGTGGGGAACACTTCAGCTGGCCGATCTTGGCGCGGAAATCATCAAGATCGAGGATCCGCTCGTCGGCGGGGACGTAGGCCGCTACGTGCCACCGTACCAAGAAGGTGAAAGCTCGCTGTTCTTCGAGAGCTTCAACCGAAATAAGCGCAGCCTCTCGCTCGACCTACGGCACATCGAGGCGCGGTCGGTGCTCGAGGACCTAGCGCGGCGGTGCGACGCGGTCTTCTCCAACTTACGAGGCGACCAGCCTACGAAGCTGCGGCTGCGTTACGCGGACTTGCAACACGTTAATCCAGCGATTGTCTGCTGCTCTTTATCGGGGTTCGGTATGGACGGTCCTCGTGCGACAGAAGGCGCTTATGATTGGACAGTCCAGGGACTTGCGGGCTGGCAAAGTGTCACGGGTGAGCCAGGCCAAGCCCCAACCAAGAGCGGACTATCACTCGCGGACTACTGCGGTGGGTACGTCGCGGCAATCGCATTGCTCGCGGCAATCTGGCGCGCCCGCCGGGACGGGCGCGGGGGCGACGTCGATTTGTCTCTCTTCGAGGTCGCGCTCGCTCAACTGACCTACATGGGCACGTGGGTCGCCTCGCGTGGCTACGAGCCCATCCGCCGACCGCACTCCGCACATCAGACGATCGTTCCATTCCAGAACTTCGAGACCAGCGATGGCTGGGTCGTTGTCGCTTGCCCGAAGCAGTCGTTGTGGGAACGTTTCTGCGTTGCAATCGGGCGCAGCGATCTCGCCGAAGATGAACGGTACGCCACGTTTGACCTTCGGAACCAGAGCCGCGAGAAGCTCCTCCCAGAACTCGAGGCCGAGCTCGCTTCGCGGACAACGTCTGAATGGTTGGAGGTGCTCGGGGCCGCAGGCATTCCGGCTGCCCCTGTTAACGACGTCGCTAACGCGCTCGCCGACGTTCAAGCCGCGGCTCGGAATGCCGTCGTTGAGACCGAGCATCCGATCCTCGGGTCAGTTCGACAGGTCGCGACGCCTTTACGACTTGAAGGCTATGAGGCGTCGTACACGCGCGGCCCGTTTCGAGGCGAACACACGCAAGAGATCCTTCGCGAGATCTGCGGTTATGACGACAGAGTCCTCGAATCCCTTGAGCGCGCTGGTGCCTTCGGCCCGTCACCAAGCACGAGGCAGCTCGCGTCGTGACGGAGCATTGGCGCGGACGTTTTCTCGAGGACTTTGCCGTCGGCGATGTGTATCGCAGTCGACTCGGGCGCACGGTGACCGAGAACGACAATATCTGGTTCACGCTTCTGACCATGAACACCAACCAGATCCATTTCAACCGAGTGTTCGCAGAACAGACCGAATTTCAGGAGCTGCTCGTCGTTTCATCCTTGACGCTGGCAATCGTGCTAGGTCTGTCGGTCGCAGACACCAGCGAGAACGCGGTCGCGAATCTCGGTTGGGACGAGATTAAGCTCCCGCACCCGGTTCACGCCGGCGACACACTCTGGGCCGAGTCAGAGGTGCTACGAGTGCGCGAGTCACGCTCGCGTCCCAGTTGCGGGGTTGTCGGCATTCGCACCCGTGGTTTGAACCAGCGCGCGGAGGTAGTCATTGAGTTCACGCGTCACTTCATGGTCTTCAAGCGGTTGGCACCCGAGGTGGAGGACTTGTTCCCGGCTACGACAAGCCCGTGGACGGTGGGAGGAGCGACTTGACGAGGATTGACGTGACGATGCCGAATCTCGGCTATGACATGGAGGCCGGAAAAGTCCAGCGTTGGCTAAAAAGGGTCGGCGACACCATCGGGCGCGGCGAGCCGATCGCTGAGGTCGAAACCGACAAGACGACTGTCGAAATGGAGGCCATGACCTCCGGAACGCTGATCGAGATCGTCGTCGAGGCGGGCTCGGTCGCCGCAGTCGGTGCTGTGATCGCTGTGCTGGAGAGCGGCGAATGATGGAGGGACAGCTTATCGAGCAAACGAAGATGCGCGCCGCTACCGCGCGGCGGATGGTTGCGAGCAAGCAACAAGTGCCGCACTTCTACGTCCAGACAGAAGTCGCCATGGACGGTGCTCGCAATCGACTTGACACCCTGAACGAACGCAGTGAAAAACATCTCACCATGACGGTCGCACTCATCCGCGGTTGCGTAAACGCGCTGGAGCGCCATCCGAGGGTCAACAGCGTTTGGACTCCCGACGGACTTGTGCAAGCAAGCTCGGTGAACTTGGGGATCGCAATCGCGCTCGACGATGGGCTAGTCGCTCCCGCGTTGCTGCGCGCAAACGAGCTCGATGTAGAAGCGACCGCGACCAAGCTCCGGGATCTAATCGAGCGCGCACGCGCCTCCCGCCTGCGGCCAGCCGAGACCACCGATGGAACCTTCACCCTCAGCAATCTGGGGATGTTCGGCGTAAGCGCATTCACTGCAATCGTGACGCCCCCGCAGGTAGCAATCCTTGCTGTTGCACGGCCAGTCGAACGCTGGTTATCCAAGGACGGTAGACCCGTCCGAGCTTCCATCATGACGGCAACCCTCAGTGCGGATCACCGCGTGCTTGACGGGATCGACGCAGCAAAGTTCTTGGAGACCTTCAAACACGCGATCGAAAATTCGGAGACGCTTCTGCCTACTCCCGAGTCTAAGGGGCCGGTGTCATGAGTACGCACGAAGACAACCGATTGACCTGGTTCAAGAAGATGCTCGAGATCAGGCTATTTGAAGAGAAGGTGCAAGAGCTCTTTATGCAGGGGAAGATCCAGGGCACAACGCACCTCTGTCAAGGCCAGGAAGCGGTGTGCGTTGGCGCCGTTGGCGCATTGGGTGCCGATGACTATCTGACGATCACCTATCGTGGCCACGGCCATGCTTTGGCTCGCGGGATGACAATGGAATCCGCGTTCGGGGAACTCATGGGGCTCACGAGCGGCTGCTGTAAAGGGGTCGGCGGCTCAATGCACCTGACCGATTTCTCGCGGAATCTCATCGGTGCCTTCGCGATTATTGGGCCTAGTTACTCCGTCGGACTCGGGGCCGCAATGTCGGCGAAGCTGCGCCACACTGAAGCGGCTGCAATGGCCTTCTGTGGTGACGGCGCGACAAACATCGGGACATTCCATGAGGCGCTGAACATGGCCTCTGTCTGGAAAGCACCGATCGTCTTCGTGATCGAAAACAACCTCTACGGGGAGTACAGCCCACTTCGGGACACCACCCCGCTCGACAACCTCGCCGACCGTGCGACGGCGCACGCCATGCCAGGGGTAATCGTCGACGGCCAGGACGTGAAAGCCGTTCGCGACACTGTGGAGTCAGCCCTGGACCGTGCGAGGTCGGGACTCGGGCCAACGCTTATCGAGGCCAAGACGTACCGCTATCGCGGTCACTCCCGCACAGACCCAGCGAACTACAGGAAATCGGGAGAGCTCGAGCAGTGGAAACTGCGCGACCCGATCGACCTTCTCGGAAAGCAACTCGTGAACGCCGGCATGCTCATGGAGGACGACCAGCAGTCGTTGAGAGATCGTGTCCAGGCAGATGTAGATGCGGCTGCCGAGCGCGCCGCATCGGCCCGCGTTCTTACCCTCGAGGAGACGAAGGCATATGTCTACGCATTATGAATCCGGATCGGGTAACGCGCTTCAAGACGTCGTCGAGCTCAGTTACCGGGAGGCCATTAATGCCGCCCTCGCGGACGAACTGGAGGACGATCCGAAGGTCCTGCTGATCGGCGAGGATGTGGCGACCGCGGGCGGCGTCTTCAAGACCAACGAGGGCTTGGCGGCCCGCTTCGGCCCTGAACGGGTCCGCAACACGCCGATCTGCGAGAACGGCTTCGTCGGTGTCGCGCTGGGAATGGCAGTGACCGGCCTGCGGCCAGTCGTGGAAATCATGTTCAGCGACTTCCTCCCTACGGCCGCAGACGCGCTCGTCAACGAGCTGCCGAAATTCCGCTTCATGTCAGGGGGGCAGTGCACGGTACCCATCACCATCCGCTCAATCGGCGGCGCGACCGGCCGCTTTGGCACGCAACATTCGGCGACCGGCGAGTCATGGTACATCGGCTTACCTGGTCTGAAAGTGGCTACTGCAGCCACTCCTGCCTCCGCATACGGCATCCTCCGCGCTGCTATTCAGGACGAGGACCCCGTGCTCGTATTCGAGCACAAAGGACTCTACGGCCGGAAAGGAGAGCTTGTGCTCGGCGAACGCGGTGTGCTTCCGGTCGGGAAGGCCGGCGTGCTGCAGCCAGGTACCGATGTGACGGTCCTTTCGACCTTGCTCATGGCGGACCGCTCGATGATCGCAGCGAAAGCCCTCAACGACGAGGGGATTGCGGTGGAAGTCGTTGAACTCCGTTGGTTACGCCCGATCGACTGGGACACCATTGTCGACAGCGTCGTGAAGACGGGCCGCTTGCTTATCGTCGAGGAGCAGGTACATCCAGGCGGCTGGGGAGCGACCGTGATCTCCGAGCTGACGAGGCGTGGCGTACCCATGACACGCCCCCAGGCGCTTAGCCTGCCTGACGATCTCCTCATCTCGTATAGCCCATCGCTCGAAGATGAAATCATCCCGAGTGTCGACGTCATCACCGCTCGCATCCGTTCGGTAGTAGAGGGATGACCTCGCTGGCCGACGGTCTTCTCTTTGCTTCTCACTATGTCCCGCCCGCGAGCCTAACGGCGAAGGGCGTAAATTTGATCCAATTGCTTCCTGATATGAAGTTATCGGGCTGTCGTTTTGACTCCTTCCGCGCATCGAGCGGTCGCCGCTTCATGCGGGCACTCGGTTAAGCGAGCTGGGTGGATTTCGGACTCGCCGAACGAGTTGTCGTCGTTACGGGCGGCACCGCAGGAATTGGTCTTGCCACAGCCGAACAGCTGGCGAGCGAGTACGCGCGAGTAGCGACCATCAGCCGTCGCATGGACGGCCCAGCCTGCGCCGAATTGCATGTCCAGGCGGATCTCTTTCGTCCCGAAGGGGCCCGTGACGCGATACGCGAGATTGAGCGAAGTCTCGGTCGGATCGATGCCTTGGTGAACAACGTTGGCTACGCCAAGATCCATGCACTCGAGGAGCTAACCGACGAGGCGTGGGAACTTGCGCTCCGCGCGAATCTGATGAGTGCAATCTGGACTACCTCAACCGCGCTGCCAGCGATGCTGCAGCGGGGGAACGGTGCAGTCGTCCACGTAGCGTCGACTGCGGGCCGGCGTCCAAGCCTCAAACTGCCGGACTATTCGGTTGCCAAGGCAGCCCTACTTGCCTATTCCCGCCAAGTCGCGCAGACGTATGCCGGCACAGGCGTCCGCTCGAATGCCGTCTTGCCCGGACCCACTCTTACTCCGGCCTGGACAGCCGATGACGGGCTCGCCGCCCAACAGGGCGACAAAGACATCGTTCTCGCGTCGTCGGAGAGCGCGCGCCCGATGGGACGCTTCGCAAAGCCTGACGAGATCGCGAGCGCAATCGTCTTCCTCAGTTCACCCGCCTCCTCTCACGTCACAGGCGCCGAATGGAGCGTCAGCGGCGGATCTGTCGTTTAGAGCGACTTCGTCGGTGGATGACCCGGCGCAACTGCACTTTCTGTAACCGTGAACGTCGCCGGCGCAACGTGTTCGCAGGCGGCCCCCGACCGCATCGTGCGCCCCGAGCGAACGAGAGTTACCCGGTGATCCCGGGCGCAGTAACGGGGTGCAAGGTTCCCATGGCGTTCCTTGATCGTCCAGCTCGCAACTCGCTATGTCAGTGCCGCACGCACGGATCGGCTCGGAGAATTCCGGGCTCGAGATCCTGCTCACACTTCGTCCGGCGAAGGTCGGGCCGGGCATGCGTCGCGGACGGTGTGTTCGCTGGGCGACAGTGAGAGCTTGGTCGTGATCACCTTCTATCAATAATTGCAACTAACCATCGGGATAGAGCACGAAGGTTGATATGCGAAGATTTGAGTCCTTGAGCGCATCGAGCTGCGCGCTTCTACGCCCTGCGATTCGCACGCTCGCACAGGATCGTGCCCTCCGCTGCGGGGAGTCGGCTCACGTCGCGACGCTGGTCCACCGAGTCACGGTTCACCGGAAGATGTTGACCGCACGTGCGGCGACGAGCAGTACGGTGAGTGAGGAGATGGCTGATTCGCTGAGCATGAGTAGTTTGGCCCAGCGGCTAAGCGGCATCGCGTCGGTCGGGCTGAAGGCGATCGAGTTGGTGAAGGAGACGTACAGGTAGTCGACGAACTCGGGCCGCCATCCTGGGGCTGCCAGTTGCGGGTTTTCCATCTGTGGGAACTGGAAGTCGGGTGGGGGCGGGTCGGGTCGCAGGCGGCGGACGGGGCCGCCACGGTCGAAGGCCCAGTACCAGAGGCCGAAGGCGATCGTGTTGGTCGTCCAGACGGTGATGGCTTTCAGCAGCAGCTGAGCGCCGCTCTTCTCCTGGCCGCCGACGAGCGAGGCGATCACCGAGAGCATGAGCAGTGCGTTGGCGAGGCTGACGACGGCGAGCAGAGTCAGCGCGACGGTGCGGCGATGGCCGAGTTGTTCGAGCCGGCGGCGGGGTCGGTGCCAGGCGAGCGGCAGCAGCAGGAGCGTCTCGGGTACGGCTGGGAGCAGCCAGACCCACCAGGGGAAGATCCAGAGTTTCCAGTGCTGGTCGCGGCTGACGCCGGTGAGCAGCAGCTGCATCGCGATCACGAGCGCGACCGCCGGGGCGGCTTCCCAGCGTGATTCGATCTCTTCTTCCCGGAACGGGTCGCGCGTCACAGGAGCTCAGAACCAGCCGCGGCGTTTGAAGAAGACAAGCAGGCAAGCGAGCGCGATCAACTCGGTGCCGATGCCGAGCAAGATGAAGGCACCCCAGCCTGTGATGTGCCGCACCTCGAAGCCGAAGTTCTGGCCGAAGAAGCCAGTCAGCCAGGAGAGCGGCAGAAAGATGGTCGCGATGATCGTCAGCTGCTTCATAACGCCGTTCAGCCGGTTGGAGACGGTGGAGAGGTAGACGTCCATCGAGCTAGTGAGCAGGTCGCGGTAGGTATCGATCAGGTCGCTGATCCGGATCAGGTGGTCGTAGACGTCGCGGAAGTAGCGTTCGTCCTCCGGGGTCATTCCGGGCAGCGAGACGATCCCGCCAACGAGCCGAGCGAACATGTCGCGCTGCGGCGTGACCGCCTTACGCAAGCCGACGAGCAGGCGCTTCATGCCGAAGATCTCTTGCAGTTGCGCGTCGGTTGCGTTCACGAAGGTTTGGTTCTCAAGCTCGTCGATCCGGTCGTCGAAGTCGGCGAGGATCGGGAAGAAGCTGTCGACCAGCGCCTCGACGATGTGGTAAAGCAGCCGCGGCGGATGCTCAACCGGCTGGCCGCGCTTGACGAACCGCTCCCGGACATCCGTGAACGCGGGTGCTTCGTCGCGGTGTACAGTGACGAGGTAGCGCTCGCTGTAGAAACAGTGCACCTCGACCAGCCGGTCATCGTCGGGTGATGCGCCGTACAGGACGATCAAGACGTGGTCGTCGTAGTCGTCGATCTTCGCCCGCTGGCCGAAGTGCTCGGAGTCCTCAACCGCGAGCGGATGGAACTTGAAGACGTTGCGTAAGAGCTCGAAGTCGCCAGCGTCGGGCTGGTCAAGATCGAGCCAGAAGAACCCTTCCTCCCGCAGCAGTTCCTCGATCGCCGCATGGTTGAAGTCGATCTTCTTCGCGCCTTGATGATGAATCACGTGGCAGGAGCGCGCCCCCGTCCTACCCGCCGACACCTCGCTTCCCTTCTCCACCGCGGTCGACTACCCCTCAGTGTCGCCGCCGAAGCCGCTGTCGCCGCGCGCGGCTCACGGCGAGCCGCCGCTTGGCCGCCTCGAGCTGGCGCCGGGACTGCGCAACCACGACGAGTTGCGCCGCGAGAAAGGCGGCGACGGCGAGCAGGACCGCGACCGGACCGAGCGGCCGCAGCAAAATACCCACCGCGACTGCAACCCCCGCCGGAGCAACGATCACGCGGCCCAGTGATTGCAAGCTCACGCTCCGACCCTAGAGCACGACCCCGACGACAGGACCGGGGGCGCAGGAACCCGCCCGTCGTAGACCGCGTCCGCCGATTCGCCTTGTCTCTGATGTATCCGATTACCGGCGGAGGTGACTAAAGCTGAAGAATCCCATGAACGCGAGCACGATAATCACGATGAAGATGATCCAGAGTACTGACATAGAAGGTGATCCCCTCTTTCGGCGCCACTTGGGACGCCCTTATTAGCCGGATGGGGACGCTCATGCCGTCCTCGAATCGCCAGCGTCTCCAAAGTGCCTTGATCCGGACAGATGCAATGAGCTTCGCGCCCCGGCCGGGTCCGAGGCCCGCCTGTCGGCCGGTCCCCGCGGGTCTTCTGAGCGGTTTGTCGGGCGCTGGGTTACATCATTCCGCCCATCTCACCCATGCCGCCCATGCCGCTGGGCATGCCGGCGCCCTGCTTCTCCGGGGCCTCGGCGACGATCGCTTCGGTCATCAGGATGTTCTTCGCGATCGATGCGGCGTTCTGTAGCGCTGAGCGGGTGACCATGGTCGGGTCGATGATGCCGGCCTTGACGAGATTCTCGACCTGGTTGGTGTCGACGTTCAGGCCTTCGCCCTTGGGTGCCTTCCGGACCTGGTTGACGACGACCGAGCCCTCGAGGCCCGCGTTGGTCGCGAGCTGGCGGAGCGGCTCCTCGAGCGCGCGGAGGATGATCTGCGCACC
>Ga0070731_10001009_pt1 | contig 31468 bp, 33 predicted proteins | sample Coa_R1_2_FD_66448 | JGI IMG/M metagenome (GOLD analysis project Ga0070731, IMG submission 66448) | Surface soil microbial communities from Centralia Pennsylvania, which are recovering from an underground coalmine fire - Coalmine... | ecosystem: Environmental > Terrestrial > Soil > Unclassified ... | reverse complement strand
CCTCCCGTAGGAGTCTGGGCCGTGTCTCAGTCCCAGTGTGGCTGATCGTCCTCTCAGACCAGCTACGGATCGTCGCCTTGGTGGGCCGTTACCCCACCAACAAGCTAATCCGCCGCGGGCCCGTCCTTGGCCGGAGGCCGAAGCTACCTTTTCCAACCGCCCCGAAGAGCTGCTGGGCCATCCGGTATTAATCCGGGTTTCCCCGGGCTATCCCGATGCCAAGGGTGGGTTGCCCACGTGTTACTCACCCGTTCGCCGCTTTCCCCAGGCCCGAAGGCCCGGTTCTCGCTCGACTTGCATGTGTTAAGCGCGCCGCCAGCGTTCGTCCTGAGCCAGGATCAAACTCTCCGTGAAGGACTTGGCGCCGGCGATGAATTGCCGGCAGACCTTTCACCTTGAGCTTGAGCTCAAAGGTCACGGTCCGAGGACCGCGACGAGGTTCTGTCTAGACAGGATCGCCGAAGGCGAGCCTGTCCAGGACTCGACGTTTGAACGTTCGCTGTTGAGTTTTCAAAGACCGGTGCCGCCTCGTTCGACGGCGTAAAAAAGCCTCCGACTCGCGCCAGAGGCCTCCGAGACAGGAATCGTATCGGCTACGAATCGGGCCCGGCCTTGGAGGCTCCTTGCGTCGAGGTGCAGGGACTTTCGTACACCGCTCGTGCGAACGGCCTGGGGAGTATAGCAACGGATCCGGTCAGGCTGTCAAACGCGCGAAACGGCGTTTTCCGACCTGCAACAGGGCCCCGGAGAGCGTTCCACGAGCCATATCGAGCGACTCGACGGCCTCTCCGTTCACCTTCACACCGCCCTGCTCGATCAGGCGCCGCGCCTCGGATGTGGACGCGACGCCGAGCGACGCGACGAGCAACGCAGGCAGATGGACGGGGTCGCCGTCGGGCAACGCGAGCTCCGGCACCTCGCCCGGCGCCTCGTGCCGGCGGACGACCCGCGTGAAGTGCTCCTCCGCCTCGCGTGCCGCCTCCTCGCCCCAGGCTCGACGGACGATGAACCGCGCGAGCTCGAGCTTGGCATCCATCGCGTCGCCGGCCGGGACGGGTCGCTCGGCGACCAGTGTCCACCACTGCCCGAGCAGGTCGTCCGGGATGCGCATCGTCTTCCCGAACTGCTCCTCGGGCGCTTCTTTCAGGCCGATGTAGTTGCCCCGCGAGGCGCTCATCCCCGTGCCGTCCCAGCTGTCGAGGTACTTGACCGTGAACGCGACCTGGGGGTCGAGCCCGTACTCGGCCATCACCTCACGGCCCGTGAGCAGGTTGAACAGCTGGTCCGTGCCGCCGAGCTCCACGTCCGCCTGCACCGCCACGGAGTCGTACGCCTGCATCAACGGATAGAGCAACTCCGAGACGGAGATCGGCGCGTTGGCGGAGAACCGTTTCTGGAAATCGTCGCGCTCGAGGAGCCGAGCGATCGTCGTCGTCCGCGTCAGCCGAAGGATCTCGGCGAAGTCCAGCTTGCCGAGCCACTCGCTGTTGAAGCGGAGCTCGGTCTTCGCAGGGTCGATGATCGTGCCGGCGTGCTCGAAATACCGCTGCGCGTTCGCGTCGATCTCGGCCGGATCGAGAATCGGCCGCTTCTCGGAGCGCCCGGATGGATCCCCGATCCGCGTCGTGTAGTCGCCGACGATCAGCACGCCGAGGTGACCGGCGTCCTGGAACGCCCGCATCCGCTGCAGCGGGATTCCGTTGCCGAGCGTCACGTCGGGGGCCGTGACGTCGATCCCGAGCTTGACGCGCAGCGGCCTGCCGAGCTTCAGCTTCTCCTCGAGCCCGCCTGCGGGCAGGACGTCGGCCGCATTCCGAGTCAGGTCCTCGACCATGGCCGGGTTCAGTGCAGGCATCCGCACGTTCACCCTGCTCTGCCGGCTGCAAACCGTCGCATCGCCGCGTCCTCGGTCGCGCCCGTACCGTTCAGGTACGTGCGCTCCCTGCGTCCTTGCGCTGCTCGGTTTTCGCGCGGCAGAACACGACAGGACTCGCGGACACCTGCACTAGACTACCGCCGTCCTGACGCTCCTCCGGCGAACACCGCGCCGCCCGAAGCGGCGGCGAATCCGCAAGCTCAGACTCCTCGCCCTCCTTCTCGTGCTCGGGGTGCTGGGCCTGGCGTCGTTCACCTTCGGCCTGCTCTCGGCCATCGCGGCGAAGATCCCGGAGCTTCAGGACTACGCACAGCACGACACGCAGGCGAACACGTACGTGTACGCCTCTGACGGCCACACGATCCTCGCGATCCTGCGTGGGTCACAGGCTCGGATCATCGTGCCGTCGAGTGCGATCTCGCCGTGGGTCAAGCACGCGATCGTCGCGATCGAGGACAAGCGTTTCTACGAGCACCACGGCGTCGACCTCCGCGGGATGGCCCGCGCGGTCTGGGCGGACATCTCGCATCACGGCACAGTCCAGGGCGGGTCGACGATCACCCAGCAGTTCATCAAGAACGCGTATCTGACGAGCCAGAAGTCGATCGGCCGCAAGCTCGTCGAGGCCGCGCTCGCGTGGCAGCTCGAGCGCAAGTGGACCAAGGATCAGATCCTCAGCGCGTACCTCAACACCGTCTACTTCGGGAACCAGGCATACGGTGTCGAGCAGGCGTCACGGATCTACTTCCACCACGGCGCCGCGAAGCTCGTGCCTGCGGAGGCGGCCTTACTCGCCGGGATCCCCGAGGACCCGAGCCTCTACGACCCGGTTGCGCATCCTGCGCTCGCGAAGGCACGCCGAAACCTTGTGCTTTCGCAGATGTATCAGCAGCAGTATCTGACGTCGACGCAGTACCGGACGGCGCTGCGCTTCCCGATGCCCGACCCGCACGACGTGTACCTGCCGTCCGGCGTCAGCGGCGCGGCCCCGTACTTCGCGAACTACGTGCGCGACCAGCTCGTCGACGAGTTCGGACCGCGGCGCGCGTTCAGCGGCGGCCTGCACGTCAAGACCACGATCGACCTCAACCTGCAGAAGCTCGCCCGGCAGGCCGTGCAGTCGGTGCTTCCGAACCCGGACGGTCCGCAAGCCGCGCTCGTCGCGATGGACGCGCAGACGGGCGCGGTGCTCGCAATGGTCGGCGGCCGCAACTTCCACCAGAGCCAGTTCAACCTCGCCACGCAAGGGCAGCGCCAGCCCGGGTCTGCGTTCAAGCCGTTCGTGCTCGCGACCGCGTTGATCGACCACGTCGCACCGTCGAGCGTGTTGCAGTCGAAGCCGGTGACCATCGATGCCGGCGGCCGGCTGTGGCCGGTGACGAACTACGAAGGCGAGTACCTCGGGCCGACGACGCTCACGACCGGGATTGCCGCATCCGACAACGCCGTCTTCTCGCAGCTCACGGCGATCGTCGGCCCCACGAACGTCATGCACACCGCCCGCGCGCTCGGGATCACGACGCCGCTGCACGGGTACTTCTCGATCGGACTCGGCGGCGAGTGGACGACCCCGCTCGACATGGCGCGCGCGTACACGTCCTTCGCGGACGGCGGGTACCGGATCGACGGGTCGCTGTTCGGCAACGAACCGCGTGCCGTCGAGTGCCTCACCGACACGCACGGCAACTGCATTTCGGACAACAAGGTGGTCGAGCGGCAGGTCCTGGACCCCGAGCAGGACGAGGTCATGAACCAGCTCCTGCAGGGCGTCGTCACGAGCGGCACCGGCAAGGCGGCCGCCCTCGCCGGCCGCGAGGTCGCCGGCAAGACGGGCACGACGACGAACTACGGCGACGCGTGGTTCGTCGGCTACACGCCGCAGGTCGTGACCGCCGTATGGGTCGGCTACCCGACCTCGGAACGGCCGATGCTCACCGACTTCCACGGACAACCCGTGGCCGGCGGCACGTACCCGGCGCTGATCTGGAAGGCGTTCATGACGAAAGCGCTCGCGTATCTCCAGGATGCGCCCGCGAGCTTCCCGACGCCGCCGTACCTCTCTGCGTCGCCTGTCACCGTCGTCAACCGCAACGGGAACATGGAACGCGACAACGGCCTCTGCAAGAACACCTACCAGCTGAACTTCTACGGCGGCGAAGGCCCGGCCAGGCTCGCCGACTGCAAGCCGAACGAGGTCGAGGTTCCGAACGTCGTCGGCGAAACCCTCGTCGCGGCACGCACGCGGCTCGCGGGTCAGCCACTCACGCCGAGCCTCGTCTTCAAGCCCGCGATCCCGGGACAGCGGCTCGGGATCGTACTCGGCCAGTACCCGAACCGCGGGACGCTCTCCGCATACGACAAGGTCACACTCGTCGTTGCCAAGCCGCTGCACGGCGTGATCCCGCGTCTGATCGGCCTCTCGCTCGAGCGCGCGCGCGCACGGCTCGCGCGCCTTCACCTCGACATCCACGTTGCCGGAGACTCCGACGGGAAGGTCGTGGGGCAGGCACCGCGGGCAGGCAGCGCTGCCGCGCCCGGGCTCGAGCTCACGCTCGCCGTGAGGAGCCGAAGCCGCGGCTGAGATATCTCGAGCCCGCCAGACCGTAGCGCCAGGGCAGCTCGGCCGCCTTCGTGATCCCGATCCGGCACCCGGAGACCACCCCGGGGGTCGTCCGGCGCCGGCGAAGCTCGAACGGCGGTGCATCGAGCGGTAGGCCGTCGTGCCCGCGCGTCACTCCGAGCGCCTGGCACAGCCGTCCGGGGCCGGAGCAGAGCAGCCGGTCGACGTCCGTGCCGCGGCGGACGCGCATCTCGTCGAGGCCGCTCGTCGGCTCGAGCGCACGCAGAAGAACCGCGCTTGCGACGTCCGCCTCGCCGCACACGAGGTTCAGGCACCAGTGAATGCCGTAGGAGCGGTACACGTATGCATGACCCCCCGGCAGGAACATCGAGGCGTTGCGCGCAGTCCGGCGGTTGCCGAAGCCGTGCGCGGCCGGATCCTCGTGGTCGTAGGCCTCCACCTCGACGATCACGCCGCCGACGCCGTCGACGAACAGCTCGGCGCCGATCAGCTGGGGCGCGATCTCGTGCACCGACCGCTGAAAGAACGACCGCCGGAGCTTCACAGCCCCCGCCGCAGACGAATCTCGTCGACGCCGAAATCGCTCGAGCGAATCGCGCCGTCGGCGACGAAGCCGGCGTTCTCGTAGAAGCGCCCCGCGCGCTCGTTGCCGACGAAGTGCCAAAGCGTCGCGGTCCCGTATCCGCGTGCCCGGCAATCCGCGAGCGCATGCTCGAGCAGCAGCCGGCCGACGCCGGTGCCGATCCGGTCCGGGTCGACGTACAGGCCGTGCACCTCTGCGCTGCGTTCCGGCAGGTCGGGATACGGCGACGGACCGGTTCGCGCGAAGCCGCACACGTCCTCGTCGACGGCGAGCCACAGTCGGTCCTCCTCCGGCTTTGCCTGGATGTACTCGCGCCATACCTCGGCCTCGCCGACCGGATCGAGCGCGTCGAGAAGATCTGCGGGCAGCAGCCCCGCGTAGGCGGCACGCCACGAGCGCACCTTGAGATCCGCGATCGCCTCGGCGTCCGCGGGCAGCGCCGGCCGGACACGCATGTCAGAACAGCGCGTCTGGATCCGTCCGGGCGGTCGCCTCGAGCACGCGACGGGCACGGCGGCCGAGGTCGGCGACGTCGAAGCGCCCCTGCTCGGCGGCCTCGGCAACGCGCTGCGCGAGCTCGAGCGCGTCGTCCAGGACACGTGCCTGCGCGGCGGCGGCGTTCGGCCCCATCGCGGTGACGATCGCGCGCTCCGTCCGCGAGGCGACGATCGGATCGGGGATCCCCTCGACCCACACACGCGTGCGCGCACCGTGGCCGCGCTGACCCGGCGGCAGCGGCTCGAGCGCGTAGATGCGGTCGGCCCTCACGTACTTGCCGAACCCGAGGAAGACCATCCGCGTGCCGTTCACGCGGCGATTATCTCAGGCTGCGTCGAGCGCGCTCCGCAGCGCGTCGGCCACGCGCTCCTGGTCGGAGCGCTCGAGCAGCGCATGGAACGGGAGCGCGATCGTGCGTGCACTACAGTCCTCGCTCACCGGCAGCATCCCCTCGCCGAAGCCGTATCGCTCGCGCATGTAGGACTGCAGGTGGATCGACGGCAGATACGGCGCGCTGGCGATCCCGTCGCCGGCGAGGCGCGCCATGACACCGTCGCGGTCGACGCCCGCGGGTAGCTTCACGACGTAGACGAACCACGATCTCACGTGGTCGGCGTCGTCCGGCGGCGGGGTCTCGAGATCGACGCTGCGGAGCAGCTCGTCGTAGCGGGCGGCCACCTGCCGCCGCGCCTCCAGTATGCGGTCGAGCTTCTCGAGCTGGCCGATTCCGAGCGCGGCCGAGATGTCGTCGAGGCGGTAGTTGAACCCGAGCCGGCCGTGTTGCAGCCAGCTCGAGGTCTCGAGGCGCCCCTGGTTCCGGAGGGAGACGAGAAGCTCGTGCTGCTCCGCCGAGCCTGTCGTGACCGCCCCGCCTTCCCCTGTCGTCATCTGCTTGTTGGGATAGAAGGCGAAGACCGCCGGATGGCCGTGTGACCCGATCGGCCTGCCCTTGTATTGCGCGCCGAGCGCCTCGCACGAGTCCTCGACGAAGGCCAGCCCGTGACGCCGGCACAGGTCGAGCAGCGGGTCGAGCTCGCAGGGGTAGCCGAAGATGTCGACAGCCACGATCGCCTTCGTCCGCGGTGTGATCGCGGCATCGACGGCGGCCGGGTCGAGATTGAGCGTCTGCGGGTCGATGTCGGCGAAGACCGGCGTCGCCCCCTCGTAGATCGCGCAGTTGGCCGACGCGACGAAGGAATACGGCGACGTGATCACCTCGTCGCCGGGCCCCACACCCGCGAGCCGCATGCAGAGGTGGAGCCCCGCCGTCCCGGACGAGACCGCGGCGCAATGCTGTGCGCCGACCGCTTCGGCGAGCGACGACTCGAAGCGCGGCCCGACCGGTCCGAGCGACAGCCGGCCGGAGCGGAGAACCTCCAGCACGAGCTCCTCGTCGCGCTCGTCGATCCAGGGTGCGCTGAGGTCTATCCGCGTCTTGGACGTCGCGCTCACGCGCGGACGAGCTGCGGCACGTGCTCGAGCCACTGCGCCCAGCGCTCACTCGCGCCGCGCACGGTGTCGAGGTAAGCCTTCTGGATCTCCATGGTGATCGGGCCGACGCCGATCTCGTAGTCGTCGATCGAGCGGAGCGGCGTCACCTCTGCCGCCGTGCCGCACATGAACGCCTCGTCTGCGAGGTAGAGGTCGGAGCGGATCAGCGCCTTCTCGATCACCGTGTAGCCGAGATCCTGCGCGATCTGCGTGACGCAGTCCCGCGTGATCCCCGGCAGGATCCCGGTTGCGAGGTCGGGCGTGTAGAGCACGCCGTCGCGGACGATGAAGATGTTCTCGCCTGAGCCGTCGGCGACGGTCCCCTCGGGGGTCAGCAGGATCGCCTCGTCGTAACCGGCGTTGTTCGCCTCGGTCACCGCGAGCATCGAGTTCAGGTACACCCCGGTCGCCTTGGACACGTGCGGGACGATGTTGGGGGACACGCGTTGCCATGAGGAGATCTTCGCGCGGATGCCGTTGCGCAGACCCGCCTCGCCGAGGTAAGGCGCCCACGGCCAGCTCATCAGCACGACCTCGACCGGGTTGCCGCGCGTGGCGACGCCCAGCTCGCCGTAGCCGTAGAACGCGATCGGCCGCAGGTAGCACTCGGGGAGCCCGTTGACGGTCACCAGCTCGTTGCAGGCGGCCCTCAGCTCGTCGACCGAGTACGGGAGCTGCATGTAGAGGAGTCGCGCGGAGTTGCTCAGCCGCTGGAGATGGTCGGACAGCCGGAAGACCGACGGCCCCTTCGGCGTGTCGTAGCAGCGGATGCCTTCGAACACGCCGGTTCCGTAATGCAGGCCGTGACTGCCGACGTGAATCTTGGCGTCGGCCCAGTCGACCAGCTCGCCGTTCATCCAGATCTTCTCGGTCTCCTGCACGGCTTGGGCTCCTTTTCGCGGGACCTGAGATCGCGATTCTACCCGTGGCCCACGAGGTCGACGGACCGCGCCCGCGTGAGCCGCTGAAGCTCCGTCGGCGCCAGTGCGGCCATGTGCGCCGTCGTCCCTGCGCCGATCCAGACCACGTCATGCCGGAGCAGCGAGGGGTCGATCAGCGTCTGGGCGATCGCCCGCTGCGGGAACGGCGCGACGCCGCCGGGTTCGAACCCGGTCGCGTGCACCACCTCCTCGGGACGGGCGACGCGGACATGGTCGGCGGGCAGGGCGGTCGCGACCGCCTTCTCGTCGGCACGGCGGTCGCCGGGCACGAGGGCGAGAACGTACGCGCCGTCGCAGACGAGCACGAGCGACTTCACGATCTGGGACAGCTCGCAGCCGACGGCCTCGGCTGCCTCCCGCGCCGTGGGGGTCCCGCCCGCGAACTCCTCGATCCGTGCATCGACCGCCGACGTCCTGAGGACCGCGGCGACGCGCTCGACCTCCTCGGGCCAGCCGTCGTTCACAGCTCCATCACGTACGCCTCGTCCATGCCCTCCTCGAGCTGCGCGACCAGCTCCGGCGGAGCAGGTGAATCGATCGAGAGCGCCATCAGCGCCTTCTCGCCCTTGCGGTTGCGAGACACCGTCATGTTGGCGATGTTGACGTCCGCCGCACCGAGCAGCGTGCCGACGCGGCCGATGACGCCGGGGATGTCGTCGTACCGCAGCAGGATCATCCGGCGAGCCAGCTCGATCTCCAGGTCGAACCCAAGCGCGGATACGAGCCACTGCCGGTCGCCCGTGCCGATCGTCGTCCCCGCGACGCGCGCGCCGTTCGCGCTCACGGCGAGCAGATTCGTGTAGTCGCGACTCGACCGTCGTTTCTCCTCGACGACGTCGACGCCGCGCTCGGCGGCGATGAGCGGCGCGTTGACGTAGTTCACCGGGTCCTCCGACTGTCCCTGGAACGCGCCGCCGAGCACGGCGACCGTGAGCAGGCGGGTGTCGTAGTCGGCGAGCTGACCGATGACCTCGACCTGGATCTGCCGCACCTCGCCGGCGAGCTGGACGGCGAGCCGCCCGAGCTTTGCGGCGAGCGGCAGGAACGGGCCGAGGACCTCGAGGTCGTCCGGCCCGATCGCCGGGATGTTCACGGCGTTCGTCACGAGGCCGCCTTCGAGCGCGGCCGCGACCTGCTCGGCGACGATCACACCCGCGCGGTCCTGCGCCTCGTCGGTCGACGCGGCGAGATGAGGCGTGACGACGACGTTCGGCGCGTGGAGCAATGGTCCCGAGTACGGCTCCTCGGCGAAGACGTCGATCGCCGCACCGGCGACCTTGCCGGACTCGAGCGCGTCGATCAGCGCCCGATCGTCGACGAGCTCGCCGCGGGCCGCGTTGACGATCCGGACGCCGTCACGCATCCCCGCGAACGCCGCGGCGTCGATCGAGCCGCGTGTCTCGTCGTTCAACGGGAGATGCAGCGTCACGAAGTCGGACCGCGCGAGAACGTCTGCGAGCGTCGCGTGCTCGACTCCGAGCTCACGGAAGCGCTCACCGACGACGTACGGGTCGTATGCCACGACCTTCATCTGCAGGCCGATCGCCCGCCGTGCGACCTGACGGCCGATCCGTCCGAACCCAAGGACACCCAGGGTCTTGTCCGCCAGCTCGACACCGCCCCACTTCGACCGTTCCCAGCGGCCCTCGATCAGCGCAGCGTGTGCCTGCGGGATGTTGCGCGCGAGCGCGACGAGCAGCCCGATCGTGTGCTCCGCCGCGGAGATCACGTTCGACTCCGGCGCATTGGCGACGACGATTCCCCGGCGCGTCGCCGCGTCGACGTCGACGTTGTCGACTCCGACACCCGCGCGGCCGACCACCTTGAGCCTGTCGGCGTGCTCCAGCAGGTCGGCGGTGACCTTGGTCGCCGAGCGGACGATCAGCGCTTCGTACCCGCCGATGATGTCCTCGAGCGGGGAGTCGGCGTCCACCGTGACCTCGAACTTCTCCCGTAGCAGCTCGATTCCCTTGTCCGCGATCCGCTCGCGAACGAGAACACGGGCGGTCACGCCGGGGATTCCGCTCCGGCGGCGGCCAAGCCGCCGCCTCCGCTATCTGCCTGCTCCGTCAAGCCTACGCAGGTATTCGCTGCTCGTACGCCTCGAACGCCCGCGCGACGGCGACGCCGCGCTCGATGTCGGCGCCCAGCTCCGTGAGCGAGAGCTCCACCGCCGCCAGCGCGGCGGCGATGTCGAAGACGTCGAACCAGCCGATGTGGCCGATCCGGAAGATCTTTCCCTTGAGGTGGGCCTGACCCGGCGCGAGCGTCACGCCGTGCCGGTCACGCAGGTGCAGCAGGAGTTCCTCGCCGTCGACGCCCTCCGGGACGCGCACGGCCGTGACGACCGCCGCCCCGTCGTCGTCCGGCGAGAACAGCTCGAGCCCCATCGCCTTCACGCCCGCGCGCGCGGCGCGGCCGAGCCTGACGTGCCGGGCGAACGCCGTCTCCAGACCCTGGTCGAGCAGCATGCCGAGGGCGACGTCGAGGCCACGGATCAACGACACGGCCGGCGTGAACGCAGCGTCCGCCGCGTCCTGCGCCTTCTTGGTCGCGCGCCAGTCGAAGTAGTAGCTCCGCGACCGCTTGACCCGGTCCCACAGGGCATCCGACACGGACGCCATCGCAAGCCCCGGCGGGCACATCAGCGCTTTCTGCGAGCCGGAGATGACCACGTCGATCCCCCACGCGGCGGTCTCGAGCGGCACGGCGCCGAGCGACGAGACCGCGTCGACGACGAGGGTGGCCTCGCCGACCGCCTCCTTGATCGCGCGCACGTCGGAGACGACACCGGTCGACGTATCGGACTGCTGGCAGAAGACGGTCCGTGCCCCGGCTTCGCGAACCGCGTCGCCGACCTCGTCCGGCTCCGGCAGCTCGCCCCACTCGTAGCGGATCGGCACAACGTCGAGCCCGTGCGCCTCGCAGATCGCCAGCCAGCGCTCGCCGAACGAGCCGTGGCTGACGACGGCGACCCGGTCGCCCGGCTCGCACAGATTCGCGGGTGCAGATTCCATCGCCCCGGTGCCCGATGCGGTGAAGAGGAGCACGTCGCCCTCCGTGCGGAAGACGCTTCTGAGCCGCTCGAGCGTGCGCTCGTAGATGACGCGAAAATCGGGCCCGCGGTGGTGGACGATCGGCTCGGTGGTCGCGGCGAGCACCTCCGGCGGCACGGGAGTCGGGCCGGGCGTGAACAGGTACCGCTTCTCCACGAGCCGCAGGTTAGCGATGGAAACTGTTTGCGGTCTCCGACCGCAAACAGTTTCAGGCCAAACTGTCGCTGTGAACGCGCTCCTGTCCTTCGGGGCGGCGCTGCTCTCGCTGCGGCTCGCCGGCCTCCTCGCACGCGATGGACGGTTCGCGTGGGCGGGCGGGCTTCTCTCGTTCGCGGCGGCGGCGGCGGCGATGGCGTGGGGCTCCGCGCACGGCTGGGACTCGCGGGCGTTCCGTGTGTACTACCTCGCGGGCGCGCTGCTCTCGGCCCCCTTGCTCGGCATCGGTTCGCTGCAACTCTGGGGGAAGCGCTGGGCCGGCCGGCTCGGGCTGGCGTGGGTCGGTCTCGCGGTCGGTGTCGCCGCGGCCATGCCCGTGCACGGCGCCTTCGGCGGCACCGCCGTCCCGCGCGCGCAAAGTCACGTGGACACCTTTCCCCGCATCGCGGCGATCGCGGGCAGCTCGCTCGGCGCGCTCGCCGTCCTACTCGTGGCGGCCGCGACCCTTCGCCGGCGGCCTCTCGCGAACGGGCTCATCGTCGGATCGGTGGGCGCCGCGGCCGCGGCGTCCGCCCTCACGCAGACGGCGGTCGCCGCGGCCGCGGCCTGCTTTGCGGCGGCGGCGCTCCTGCTCTACGCCGGCGTCACCGTCCGGCGCTCATAGGACCTCTAGCTCGGCGCCTCGAGCTGGTACCAGGCGACGACCCGGTCGGCGAACGCGCGGTCGCCCTCCTCGTTCTCGCCGCGCCGCAGCGCCTTCGTCCGGACGTCGCCGAGGTAGCGGGCGATCTCCTCGGCGCCCTTGCCGCTTCGAAGCATCCGCCCCAGCCGCTTGAGGTACGGGTCGTACTCGTCCGCGCGGGTCGGATTGTCGTAGACGCCGAGCGGATCCCAGTGCTCGATCGCCATCAGCCGGAGTGCCGGCAGACCCGAACCGTTCCACCAGCGCCAGCGGGCGAGCATCAGCTCCGACCGAGCTTCTCGCGCAGCCGCTGGTTGACGACACGCGCGTCCGCCGTGCCGCCGGTCTCCTTCATGACCTGGCCGACGAAGAACCCGAGCAGCCCCTCCTTGCCGCCACGGAACTGCTCCACCTGGCCGGGGTTGGCGGCGAGGACGCGATCGATCACCGGATCGAGCTGGTCGACGTCGGCGACCGCCTTCTGCGCCAGGTACGGCTCCGCCGAGAAGCCCGGATCGCCGGCGTGTGCCAGCGCGGTGTCGAACGCCGCACGCGGGATGTCACCGCGCGCGCGCACCAGCTTGGCGAGCTCGGTCGCATCGACTGCTGCCGGATCGACACCAGACGCGACGAACTGATTGGCGAGCACGTTCGCAGCATCCTTCGGCGACGCGCCGGCGCCGACGACGGCCGACCAGAGCCGGTCGAGATCGCCGGTGACGAGCACGTCGGCGTCGTAGAACGACAGCGTCTTCGCAATGCGCGCAATGCGCGCCCCGGGCAGCTCGCCGATCTCGCCCCGCAATCGGTCGACCACCTCGGCCGGCGGATGCACCGGTACCAGATCGGGCTCGGGGAGGTAGCGGTAGTCCTGCGCCTCCTCCTTGGAGCGGATCGGCGGCGAGTCCTCGTTCGTGGGGTCGAAATGGAGCGTCTCCTGCTCGACGACGTCCCCGGCCTCGTACACGCGGATCTGGCGCGCGATCTCCCGCTCGATCCCCTTGGCGGCGAAGTTGAACGAGTTCATGTTCTTCAGCTCGGTACGCGTGCGGAGCTCGTCGCTACCGGCGGGCCGCACGGAGACGTTCACGTCGAACCGCATCGAGCCCTTCTCGAGCTCCGCATCCGAGAGCCCGAGCTCGACGACTGTCTGCCGCAAGAGCTGCAGAAAGCGCTTCGCCGTGTCGGCGTCGTGGAGATCGGGCGCGGTGACGATCTCGACCAGCGGCGTGCCGCCGCGGTTGAAGTCGACGAGTGTCGCGGTCGCGCCGTGCAGCCGGCCCGACTCCGCCACATGGACGTTCTTCGCCGCGTCCTCCTCGAGGTGCGCGCGGATGATCCCGACCGTGATCTCGCCGTCCGGGGTGGGAACGGCGAGTGTGCCGTTAGAGCAGAGAGGCTCGTCGTACTGGCTGATCTGGTACGCCTTGGGCAGGTCGGGATAGAAGTAGTTTTTCCGGTGGAAGATCGCGCGGTCCGCGACGGTACAGCCGAGCGCGAGCCCCAGCTTGATCGTCTCCTCGACGGCCCGCCGGTTCGGCACGGGCAGAGCGCCCGGGAACGCAAGGCACACGGGGCATGTCTGGGTATTCGGCGCACCCCCGAAGCCGTTCTCGCAGCGGCAGAACATCTTCGTCCGCGTCTTCAGCTGCACGTGGATCTCGAGGCCGATCACCGCTTCCCAAGTCACCGGCGGTACCTCGCGGGCACGTAGTCGAACGCGAGCGCCTGCTCGAGCGCATGCCCGACTCGGAAGAGGGTGTTCTCGGAGAACTGCGGGCCGATCAGCTGCAGGCCGACGGGCAGGCCGTCGGAAAGACCGCACGGGACGTTCAGGCCGGGAAGCCCCGCGACGCACGACGGGATCGTCAGCAGGTCGCTGAGGTACATCGCCAGCGGGTTGTCGGCGCGGGCCCCGAGTGGAAACGCGACAGTCGGACTGGTCGGGCAGACCAGCGCGTCGAACCCCTCGAAGACGGCGTCGTGCTCGCGCTTGATCACCGTGCGCACCTTCTGGGCCGTGCCGTAGTAGGCGTCGTAGTACCCGGACGACAACGCGTAGGTGCCGAGCATGATCCGCCGCTTGGGCTCGTCGCCGAGGCCGTCGTGCCGCGTGTTCATGACCATCTCGCGGAAGTCGGCGCCCTCCGAACGGAGTCCGTAGCGCACGCCGTCGTAGCGTGCGAGGTTCGACGAAGCCTCCGCCGGAGCGATCAGGTAGTAGCAGGCGAGGCCGTACTCGACGGATCGCGGCAGCGAGCACTCGTCGACCTCGGCGCCGAGGGCGGCCAGCTGCTCGATCGCGGCCGAAACCGCCGCCGTCACGCCGGGCTCGATTCCCTCCGCCTCGTTCAGCTCGCGCGGCACGCCGATTCGCACGCCGCGGAGATCCGCGCTCTCGGGTATCTCGACCGGCGGCACCTCGACTGTCGTCGAGTCGTTCTCGTCGCGGCCGCTGATGACCGAGTAGAGATACGCGCAGTCGCGCACCGTCTTCGCGACCGGCCCGACCTGGTCGAGTGACGACGCGAACGCGACGACCCCGAACCGCGAGACGGTCCCGTACGTAGGCCGCAGGCCGACGTTCCCGCAAAGTGCAGACGGCTGCTTGATCGAACCACCCGTGTCCGAGCCGAGCGCCCACGGTGCGAGTCCCGCCGAGACCGCTGCAGCGGACCCGCCGCCCGAGCCGCCCGGAACGCGTGTCGGGTCCCACGGGTTGTGCGAGGGACCGTACGCGGAGTTCTCCGTCGAGGAGCCCATCGCGAACTCGTCGGTGTTCGTCTTGCCGAGCAGGCGCAGGCCGTGCTCCTTGCAACGCGCGGCGACCGTCGCGTCGTAGACCGGGACGTAACCCTCGAGGATCTTCGAGCCGGCGGTCGTCGGCACGCCTTTCGTCCCGATCACGTCCTTGATCGCGATCGGGATGCCGTCGCCCGGCGACGCCTCACAGACGTGCAGGAAGCAGTGCAGCTCCGGGTCGCGCTCGCCGATCGCATCCAGGTACGCAGCGAAGAGCTCGTCGCCCGAGATCTCCTTCGCGCGCACTAACTCCTTCGCGCTCTCCGCGGTGAGACGCAAGGTGTCGATCACGCGGGCGGCACCTTGAAGTAGTCGCCTTCGCGGGCGGGTGCGTTCGCGAACACGTCGCCGAGCGGCAGGCAGGGACGCGGCTCGTCCTCCGCCCACGCGTTCGCCAGCTCGAGCGGGTGCGCGGTCGGCGGCACGTCTGCGAGATCCAGCTCGGCGACCTTGGAGACGGCTGCGAGAATCGCCGACAGCTGCTCCTGGAACTTCGCGACCTCGTCGTCGGTCAGCTCGAGGCGCGCGAGCCGCGCCACGTGCAAGACCTCGTCCCGACTGATTCCCGCCACTGATCCTCCTCAAATGCGGAGGGCTCCTTTCGGAGCCCTCGGCGATACCTGGTTCCGAAAGAAGCTAGAGCGCCTGCACGTTCGCCGCCTGCAGGCCCTTGTCGCCCTGCACGACGTCGAAGGAAACGCGCTGACCCTCGGTCAGAGACTTGTAGCCCTCACCGTTGATCGCGGAAAAGTGGACGAACACGTCCGCCTCGCCGTTCCCGCGCTCGATGAAGCCATAGCCCTTCTCGTTCGAGAACCACTTGACCGTACCTTCAGCCAACGACCTACTCCTTACTGTGTGACGACTACAAGCCTCCGCCTGCTTCACGGAAGCGCGCGTACGTTACCACCGTTTCCCCCTGGATATGCAAGCTCTCCGCGCCGGTAGCGGGCGCAGAGCACGGCGTTCTGGAGGAGGCAGGCGATCGTCATCGGCCCCACCCCTCCCGGGACCGGCGTCATCAGGCCGGCCACCTCGACCACGCCCGGGTCGACGTCGCCGACCAGCCCTGCGTCCGTCCGGTTGATCCCGACGTCGATCACGACCCCGCCGGCCCTCACCATGTCCGGAGAGACGAGAGCCGGGATCCCCGCCGCCACGACGAGCACGTCCGCGTCCAGGGTGTGGCGCGGGAGGTCGTCCGTGTGCGAGTGGCAGATCGTCACCGTCGAGTGCTGCTGCAGCAGGAGGTGAGCCATCGGCTTGCCGACGATGTCGCTGCGGCCGATCACGACGGCGCGCGCCCCGTCGAGCTCGACCTCGTGCTCGCGAAGCATCGCGAGGACACCCACGGGTGTTGCGCCGACCAGCCCCGGCCGGCCCAGGAAGAGCAGTCCGGCATTGACCGGATGCAGCCCGTCGACGTCCTTGACGGGAGCGATCGCGCGGATCACGCGTGCCTCGTCGATGTGCCGCGGCAGCGGCAGCTGGACGAGGAGCGCGTCGACCTCGTCGTCCGCGGAGATCTCCTCGACCCGCCGCACGAGGTCGTCTTCGCTGATGTCTCCCGGCAGGCGGAGGTCGTTCGCATGCATCCCGGCCTTCGTCGCCGCCTCCTGCTTCAGCCGGATGTACACCTGCGAGGCAGGGTCCTCGCCGACGAGCACGGTGACGATCCCCACCGAGCCGAGGGCCTTGACGTCCTCGGCCACCTCGGCACGGATCCGCTCCGCGAGGGGCTTGCCCTTCAGCAAGGCTGCCGTCACACCGTGAACTTAGTTCATCTGCGATGAACTAAGTTCACGAGTATGCGCTGGCCCAGGAGAAACGACCCTGCGTCGGTCGACGCACGGCGCGAGGCGATGGGCCTCGACGGCGGCCTGGTGACCTCCGTCGATCTGGCGCCGTTCGGCGCAGCGGCCGAGTCACTCGTCGGTGTCGCGGTGATTCCCGTATCGGCGGTGCCGATCGCCATCGAGCTCGGCGACTACCGGCTCGGCGACGACGGCGAGATCGACGAGGCCGGCCGTGCGACCGAGACCGTGTACGTGCCGCTCGCGCACACCGAAGGGGGCTTGACGGCCTCGATGACGCGCGGCGCGCTTGCGGCCGGCACGGTGCGCACGTACGTCGTCGCCGACCGGATCACGAGGGCGTCCTGCTTCGTATGCCGAGACGTCGGCGAGGCGGTCGAGCTGGCCGCTTGGATCGAGCGTGAGGTGCCCGCGATGCGCGCGTGGCTTGCGGCGTCCGACGATCCGTCACTGTCGCGGCGCGCCCTTCTCCGAGAGGTGAAGACGCACGTGGTCGGCCCGATGTGCCACGTGCTCTGGCGCTGGACGACGGGCGATGCCGTGGGCGCGAACATGATGACGCGCAACAGCTACGCGCTGAACATGGGCTACGTGATGCAGCGGGCTCCGGTGAAGCCGGAGCGTTCGGTGCTCGAGGCCAACATGGGCGGCGACAAGAAGCCGTCGGCCGAGTACTTCCAGTCGGGACACGGGAAGACCGTGATCGCCGAGGCGATTCTCACCGACGAGAGCATCCGGCGCGTGCTGCGCACGAGTGCCGAAGACCTCGACGCGCTCTCGTGGGCGGGAACCCACGGCGCCGTGGCGAGCGGGATGCAATCGGTCGCGTTCACACCCGCCTCCGCGATCGCCGCCGTGTTCGCCGCGACGGGTCAGGACCTCGGGATGGTCGGCACGAGCTCGATGGCGCACGGGACGGGCCGGCGCGTCGACGGAGGGCTGCACGCGTCGATCCGCTTCGGCGGGCTCGAGGTCGGAACCGTGGGCGGGGGCACGACGCTCCCGTCGGCACGGGAATGGCTGGCGTCGATCGGCTGCGCCGGGCCCGGTCGGGTCTACCGCTTTGCGCAGATCGTCGCGGCTGCCGCCCTCTGCCTCGAGATCAGCGCGTCGGCGGCGATGGCGACGGCCGGCAGCGAGAACTTCTTCCGCGCCCACCACGAACGGGGTGGGATGCGCTAAGTGACAGAAACTGTTTCGTCCCTCCGGCACGAAACAGTTTCACCAGCCGCGGCGCTCGAGCAACTGGCTCGGGTCGAGCGTGGTCGCCGAGATGCCGACCATCGGCTCGCCGAGCCCGGCAGAGACCCGTGCGATCACGTCCGCGTCGAGGTAGTGCGTCGTCGCCTCGACGATCGCACGCGCGCGCTTGTCGGGATCGCCCGACTTGAAGATGCCGGAGCCGACGAACACGCCGTCGGCGCCGAGCTGCATGCACATCGCTGCGTCGGCCGGCGTCGCGATCCCCCCGGCGGTGAACGTCACCACCGGCAGCCGCCCGTTCTCGGCAACCCACCGTACGAGCTCGTACGGCGCCTGGAGGTTCTTCGCCTCAGCGAACAGCTCCTCGCCGCGCAGTGACTGGAGGCGCCGGATGCCGCCGAAGACCGATCGCATATGGGTGACCGCGTTGACGATGTCGCCGGTGCCCGCCTCGCCCTTCGTGCGGATCATCGCGGCACCCTCCGCGATGCGCCGCAGCGCCTCGCCGAGGTTGGTGCAGCCGCAGACGAACGGCACCGTGAACTGCCACTTGTCGACGTGGTGCTCGAGGTCGGCCGGCGTCAGCACCTCGGACTCGTCGATGTAGTCGACCTCGAGCGCCTGGAGCACCTGAGCCTCGACGAAGTGGCCGATCCGGCACTTCGCCATCACCGGGATGGTGACCGACTCCTGGATCTCCTTGATCTTGTCCGGGTCCGACATCCGCGCGACGCCTCCGTCGCGACGAATGTCCGCAGGCACCCGCTCGAGCGCCATCACCGCGCACGCGCCCGCCGCCTCCGCGACCTTGGCCTGCTCCGCGTCGACGACGTCCATGATCACGCCGCCCTTGAGCATCTCGGCCAGGCCGCTCTTGACCCTCATCGTGCCGATCTCGTGCATACGGAGGATGGTATCTAGGCGAGTTCGGCAGCGAGCACGGCTGCCACGGCCCGCAATGCGACCTGCGTCTCTTCCAGGCGCGGTTCCCGGGTCGTCAGGCGTTGGAGAGCGAGCCCGGGTAGCAGCAGGAAGCGGCCTGCACCGCGGGGCGCGGCCTGGACTGCCCGCCAGAGCTCCATCGTCAGCGCCAGCGAGAGCACGAGGACGACGAACGGCGTCCAGAACGACTCCGGCAGCGGCGTCCGCTCGGCGAGCAGTGCGACCGGGAACGCGAGCGCGGCGAAGTTCGTGCCACAGCGCGGCGAGAACCGGCTTGGCGCTGCGTCGCCGGCCCACGTGTCCGCCAGGCGCCGCTCCTCTGCGGCGGCGATCGCCCGGTGTTCCGCACCGTGGAGACGCAGCGTCGGCCCACGGAGGAGCGTCAGCACCAGGGAGACCGCGATCACCGCTCCGCCGACCGTTCCCCACGGAGGCGGCGCGAGCGCGAGAAGCGCAGGGGCGACGAGCGCGAGCAGGATGAACAACCGTTCCCGCACCGACGCAACGCCCGTCCTGCGCACGAGCGGCGAGAGCGACAGGGCAAGTCGTGCCAGGCCGCGGGCGAGCGGGAGGCGCTGCAGAAGCTCCGGCGGCGCCGGCATCCGGCCCTCGCGCAGGGAGCCGTCGACGCCCGCGAATGCCCAGAAACGCGAGGAGACGATCACGACGCCGTTCGGCCGTGCCATGCCGCCCAGCCGAGGCAAGGCGAGCAATTCGTCGGCGTGCCGGAGCAGGTCGGGAGCCGGGCGCACATGACCCTTGTAGCGCAGAGGTGGCCGTCCCGCCAGAGCGAAACGGCCACCTCTGCGATCAGTCGAGTCCTAGTCCCTACCAGACGCCGCGCGAGAAGAACCCGAGCAGCGCGAGCACCACGATCACGATCAGGATGATCCAGAGAATGCTCACGTAGCCGCCTCCTTTGTCCCCGTACCAACGCTGCTCACGCGCCTGCGGTTACGGCGGCGGCCGCGCGCAGCTCCACGATCTCGAGCTCCGGCGGCGGACGACGGAGGAACTCGGCAACCACGGCGAGCTCGTCGGCCGCCTCCGGCGCGAACGTCGGCTCGGCGACCGCCACGTCGGCGAGACCGGCACGTCCCTCGAGGGTTTGTAGGAGCCTGTTGCTCGGCACCTCCGGCAGGGGCCGGACGGCGACGACGTGGCCCTTGCCGACGAAGACGCCCCGGCGCCCGCCCTCGAGGGCCGGTACGACCAGGCAGACCTCGAGCCGCCGGAGCCGGTCGAGCTCCGCGAGCTCTGCCAGGACGTCCTCCAGCGCCTCGATCCGGTCGCGGAGCCGCGCCGCGTCCTCGAAGCGCAGGTCGCGGGCCAGGCGCCTGAGCTTCCCGCGGAGCTTCGGCAGCGCCTCGGCGGGCGTCTTCCAGTCCGTCCCCTGGAGCGCGCGAGCCGCGAGCTGAGCCCGCCGCCGGCTCTTGATCGGCCCGTATGGTCCCGGGTCGGCCGAGCAGACGACGCTCTCCCCGCGGCGCCGCAGGTAGACGTAGCGATCGGGCCGTACCGAACGCGCATTCGCAGGCGGGCGGAGCTCGCGGATCAGCCGGAGCTCCTCGAGGCCGGCTTCGAGCTCCGAGCCCGTCTGGCGCCATTCGATCCGGTGCAGCGCGCCGAGCGCAGCTTCGACCGCCGGACGCTGCCGCTCGCTGCGGAAGTACGAACGCAGCCGCGCACGCAGGTCGCGCGCGCGCCCGACGTAGAGCACCTGGTCGTTCGCGTCGCGGAAGAGATAGACGCCGGGCGTCGGCGGGGCCCCGAACGCGAGACTCCGCTTGCCGTGCACCCGGCGTGGGCGCGTCGCCGCAAGCTCGGCCAGGTCGGCGACGGTCCGCGCGCCGCGCTCCTGGGCGAGCCCGATCAGGCAGACGAGGATCTCGGCGGTCGCCTCGGCGTCGGGCAGCGCGCGATGGCACGGCTTCGCATCCGTGACGAAGTGGCGGGCGAGGCTCGCGAGGTTCGCGGGCCGGCGCCCGAGCAGCCGGCGCGCCAGCGCCACGGTGTCGACCGCGGTCGCCTCGACACGCCGCCCGGTGATGCGCATCGTCTCGCTGTTGAGGAAGGCGAGATCGAACCGCGCGTTGTGCGCCACCAGCACGCCGTCGCCGGCGAACGCCAGGAAGCGCTTGACCGCCGCGGCGACCGGCGGCGCGCGGCGCAGCTGCTCGTCCCGAATGCCCGTGAGCGCGGCGATCGCGGGCTGGAGCCGGGCGCCGGGGTTTGCCAGGGTGTCGAATCGCTCGCGCAGCTCGAGCCCGCGAACGCGGACCGCGCCGATCTCGCACGGGCGGGCGACTCCCGGTCGCAGTCCGGTCGTCTCGAGGTCGAAGACGACGTACGTCGCGTCCTCGAGCGCGATCGAATCGCCGGGCCGTCCGGCGAGTGCCACGAGATCGCCGGCGAAGCGCAGTCGGGCGTCGGCGGCGACCGCGTCGGCGAGCAGAGATCTCGCAAGCCCGACGGCGACCGGCGCGCCGAGCTTCAGCACCGCGCGCGCCGCCTCGTCCGCCCGTACGGGCCCCCGGCGTTCCTCGACCAGCTCGACGAGACGGTCCGCTGCGTCCAACCGGAGTTGCACCGCTCGAGGGTAATACGAACATGTGTTCGTGTCTAGCGGGGAGCAAGCAGCCCGCCCACGAGGGTGCCGATCACCTCACGCTCGGCCGCAGCGAGCGTCTTCGCGTCGTCGCCGAGCCGGCCCAGCACCCAGCCGGTGAGGATCTCCTCGAGCGCTCCGTAGAGCATCCAGGCGCTCAGGCGCGCATCCAGGGACGCTCGGATCGTCCCCTCCGCCTGCCCACCGCGGACGATCCGCTCGAGGGCCGCGAAGGCTTGGCCGATCTCGTCCAGCTCGTCCTGGATGTGCGGGTTGCGCGTCACCTCTCGCACGAGCACGCGGACGAGATCGGGGTCGTCACGCCATGCGCGGAGCACGATCTTCACGACGAGCGCGAGTCGCTCCGGGGCCGTGCCGGCGGTCTCCTCCGCAACCGCGACGGCGGCGAGCAGCCTCCCCCACGCCTCGCGGAAGACGGCCTCGAGCACTGCGTCCTTCGAGACGAAGTAGTGATAGACGAGCCCGTAGGCGACGCCCGCCTCGCGCGCGATGTCGCCGACGCGGGTCGCTTCGTAGCCGCGTTCCGCGAAGACGCGCACCGCAGCGGTGAGGATTTGCCGCCGCCTATCGCCCGTCGTGGACACGGGCGCTGGATTATCCAGCGCGGCGCCGCCGAGGGAAAGGCCCCGTCCGGCTTCGGCTTCACAGAGACTCAATACGAACGCAGTTGGACCCGGGCTACGTTCTCGGTCGAGGCTAACCCCGTCCCCGCCTGCCGACGGGGGAGGCCTCCTTTTTTCTGCGCCCACGCGACAAGTGTGCCGCTGTTGCCCTGCGCGGTCGGCGAGAGAGAGGGCCCGGGTGGATTCGAACCACCGACCAACGAATTATGAGTTCGCTGCTCTAACCGCTGAGCTACGGGCCCGTGAGGTCGAGCGTAGTACGTACATCCGCCGCTCGCGGCTGTGCGTAGGAGTTAGACTCCGCCGTCGATGAAGGTCTTCCAGGCCGAGCGGCACTTCCAGACGGCGGGCGGCCTTCACGTCACCGACATCACCGACGAGGTCTCGGAGATCGTCTCCGAGTCGGGGGTCGTCGACGGGATCTGCTGCGTCTACTCGCCACACACGACCTGCTGCGTCCGGGTCAACGAGTACGAGCGCGGCATGTTCGAGGACTTCGGAGCGCTGCTGCGCCGGCTGATCCCCCACGAGACCTACTACGCCCACGACGACTGGGACCGCCGCACCGAGAACATCTGCCCGGAGGACATGGAGATCGGCAACGGTCACGCGCACTGCATGTCGATGCTCCTCGGCTCGGCGGGCGAGTCGATCCCGGTTGCCGACGGGGAGCTCTGCCTCGGCCAGTGGCAGCGCGTCCTCTTCATCGAGCTCGACCGCTCCCGCCCACGCCGCTGGGTCTGCAAGGTCGTCGGCTCCGACTAGCGCCTAGGTCTCTTCGATGCCGACCGGCGGCTCGCGGACGCCGGGCTCGGCGGGCAGCTCGAAGATCCAGAACTCGCGACCTGTCACGTGGACGGCGACGTTGTAGACGGGCACGCCGTCGACATCCCCCTCGAAGGACCCGTGGTGTGCATGCCCGTGGACGACGAGATCGGGCCGGTGGTCACGGATCGGCCCGGCGAGCCGGTCGGCGCCGAGAACGAGCCAGAGACGCTCGGGCTCGCCGGCAAGCGTCGCCTCGACCGGGGAGTAGTGCAGCAGCGCGACGCGCACCGCGCACGATGCGATCGCGCGCAGTCCGGACTCGAGCCCGGCCACGTCTGCGGTCGTCTCGGCGTACGCCTGGCGAAACAGCGGCTCGCCGAAGTTCGCCCACTGGTTGCCGAAGCCGCCCACGAAGCCCTTGACGCCGGCGATGCCGACGCTGACACCCGCAACCGGGAGGATCGTGTGCGTCCGCTCGAGCACGACGACGCCCGCACCGGCGAGTGCGCGGACGAGATCGGGCGCACGGTCCGACTGCCAGTCGTGGTTCCCGAGCACCGCGACGACCGGTAGCTCCAGGCCGCGGCAGGCATCGGCGACGGCGCACACCTCGTCGACCTGTCCGTGCTGAGTCAAGTCGCCGGCCAGCACGATGAGGTCCGCCTGCTCGGCGGCCCGGCGGAAAGCGTCCCGAACGCGATCCTCGTCTCCGGTCCCGGCGTGGATGTCGCCGGCGGCCGCGATGCGGATGGTCCTTGCCGCCACGCGCACTTCTTACCCGTGATTGCCGACCTGACGCCCTGGGTACCAGCCTCTACCCGATGCCCAGCGACGGCACCTTCGGCGCGCTCCTCGACGCGATGAAACGCGCTGCTGCGACCCTCCGCGACCACGATGTTCCGTTCGCGCTCGCCGGCAGCCTGGCCGTCTACGCACGCGGCGGCCCGGAGACGGATCACGACGTGGACTTCGTTCTCGGACCGCGCGACGCCGACCGTGCGTACGAAGTGCTGGGCCAGGCGGGGTTTCGTTGCGAACGACCGCCTGAGGGATGGCTCTACAAGGTCTTCGACGAGAGAGACGCGATGATCGACCTGATCTTCGCGCCGAACGGCCAGGGGGCAGATGTGGTCGAGGAGATCCTCGACCGTGCGGACGAGCTCGAGGTGTACGCGATCAAGCTCAAGGTGATGAGCGCCACCGACGTTCTGGCGTCGAAGCTCCTCGCGCTGCGTGAGCACTCGATCGACTTCGAGCCGGCACTCGAGATCGCACGGGCTCTCCGCGAGCAGGTCGACTGGAAGGTGCTCGCCGAGCGAACCGCGGATTCGCCCTACGCGGCGGCGTTCTTCACGCTCGCGGCGGGGCTCGGCCTCGACCCGGCGGCTACGCCGCCTTGAGGCTCGCGATCTCGCGTCGTTCGGCGAGACGGCGCAGCGCCTCGGCTTCGAGCTGGCGAACCCGCTCGCGCGTGATGCCCATGATCCAACCGATCTCCTCGAGCGACTTCGGGTCCTGGCTGCCGTTGAGCCCGTACCGGAGCTTCAGGATCTGCCGCTCGCGCTCGGGGAGCTCCGCGACGGCGGCGTGCAACGCCTTCTCGGTGAGCTCGACCTCGACCTGCTCGTCGGGCGGAGCGTCCTGGCTCGGGAAGAGGTCGCCGTACGACGCGGAGTCGTCCTCGCCGACAGGCTTGTCGAGGGAGGCCACCGCCCGCGCCGCCGCACGCACCTCGCGCACCTGCTTCACCGGCAGCTTCGCCGTCTCGGCGACCTCGCTGTCGGTCGGCGGCCGCTCGAGCTTCGCGATCAGCTCACGCTCGGCGCGCGAGATCCTCTGCTCGCGCTCGACGATGTGCACCGGGATGCGAATGGTCCGAGCCTTGTTCGCGACCCCGCGCTGAACCGCCTGGCGGATCCACCAGGTCGCGTACGTCGAGAACTTGAAGCCCTTCCGCCAGTCGAACTTCTCCGCAGCGCGGATGAGCCCGATGATCCCTTCCTGGATGAGGTCGAGCAGCGACAAGCCGTGACCCTGGTACTTCTTCGCGATCGAGACGACGAGGCGTAGGTTCGAGTTGATCAGCAGATCCTTGGCACTCTTGTCGCCACGCTCGATCCGCTTGGCGAGCTCGACCTCCTCGGCCGCGGTCAACAGCTTGTAGCGGCCGGCTTCGTTCAAGAACAGCTGCAGCGCGTCCGTCGTCGTCGTCGCGAGCTGCGTGTTCGTGTACGAGACCTCCTCCTCGATCGCGCGCGAGCAGTCGTCAGTCAGCTCGATGCCGTGCGACTCGAGCCGCTCGAGCAGCGCCTCGACCTCTTCCTCCTCGAGCTCGAGCCGTGCGACGACTTCGTGCAGCTCGGTGAGGTGGACACAACCGTGCTCCTCGCCGTGCTCGATCAGAAATGCAAGTGAATCCTGGCTCATAGGTGTCGGCTTCCCCCTATCGGCCTCTCGATAACACAGTATTCGGCGCCCCGGCATCCGCGGATTCAGGGATTTCTTACACGGGCGGAACCCGCCCCTCACCGCTCCCCGGAACCCTGTCCGGGCGGCATTGCTCAGCGCAGAGACCCAGCCTCCCCTCGTCCACCCGGCGCCCGCCGCCCACGCGCAGGCGGCGTCGCTCCTCCCCGTCACGGCGGCGGCGATCGCGCTCGTTCTCGTCCTGCTCGCGGTCGCGTTCGTCGTAGCCCGACGCTAGACCGCGCCTGAGCTACGATCGTCCGCGGCCATGTGGTGGTTCCTGACGCCGCTGATCGTCCTCGGAGCGCTGCTCGTGCTGTTCGGCGTGCTCGTGTTCCTGGGCAGGTTCCGGAACGGCGAGCTCCTACGGCCCCTCGTCGCCCGGCTTGCCCGGATCGGCTTCATGCGGCGGTTCTTCACGAAGGTCAGCACGGCCGCGCTCGAGCGCCAGAACCCGGAGCTCGCGAGCGCGATGCGGAAGATAAGCGGTGTCGCGTCGAACCCGAACCCGCAGGCGGTACAGAAGGCCATGAGCAGGCTGACGCCCGCCGAGCGCCGCGCCTACCTGCAGGCGAGCGAATCGCAGGGCGAGGAGGCGCCGAACCGCCAGGCTCGGCGCCGCGTCGAGCGGATGCAGCAACAGGCCCGCTCTCCCGGCGGCCGCGCCGGCCGCAAGCGCAAGCGGCGCTAGATCCTAGCTCCCTTCCTGCCCTTCGCGACGTTCGTCACCAGCGGCGGCGTGAACGCGCCGTCACCGCCGAGCTCCGTGAGCCGTGCGACGGTCGCGTCCGAGAGTGCCTGTCGCTCTTCCTCCGGCTTCTCCTCGAGAATGAGCGCGAGCGCCGAGCCGCCGAGATAGGACCGTGCGAAGTCTGCGGGCGTCTCGAAGCTCATATCCAGCTCCACGCGGTCGACCTCCACGTCCTCGAACCCCGCACCCTCGAACAGCCCGCGGAGCTCGCCGGCGTCGGGAAGCGCAAACGGGTTCAACGCAGCGCCCAGAGCCTCCGGCATCTGCTCGGCTACGACCTCGACGATCGCGGCGTACGCCGGGCACGCCTCGACCTCCGCCCAGCAGGCCACCACGGCGTGGCCACCGTCCGCCAGCACGCGGTGGAATTCCGAGAACGCCTGGATGCGGTCCGGGAAGAACTGCACGCCCTGCTGGCAGGTGAGAACGTCGAAGCTCCCGTCTTCGAACGGCATCGAGAGCGCACTTCCCTCGACGAGCTCGACCTCCGGCGGAGAGTTCTGCCGCGCGACGGCGAGCATGCTCGCGTTGAGATCGAGCCCCGTCGCCCGCCCGAGGCCCGGATGTCGCTCGCGCGCACGCCGCAGCACGATCCCCGTACCGGTCGCGACGTCGAGCAGACGGTGGCCGTGCGACAGCTCCGCTGCCTGCACGAGCTCGTCTGCGAACCCGAGGAAGAAGCCCGCGACGCACAGCTCTTCGTAGACCGACGGGAACGACGCCGCCTTGTCCCACTCCATCCGGCTGCTCATGACTTCACCGGGCCGTACGCGCTGAACTGCAGGGTGCCGTGCTCGCAGACCGACGTGGGCGGCAGGATGCGGGCGCGCGTCGTGCCGCCGCCGCGGGCGGTCACGAGCAACCAGCCGGCGATCGGCTCGCAGTGCGTCTTCGTGGTCGGCTCGCCGGGCCCCGGGACGTCCGGCGAGAACCGTGCGGTCGCGCGCGCCGACTTGCCCGGTCGGAGCGTGACGATCACCGCCGTCAGTGCGCCCGGGAACGCAGCGCGCACGTGCGTCGGCAGCGGGTTGCCGGCGGGACCGAGCAGCCGCACGACGGGCAGGCCGGTGACCGTGCACCGGACCTTCGAGCGATTGGTCAGACGCAGCGCGTACACGATGTTCCCGGCGCCTGCGCTGCCGGGGACGACCTTGAACGTGGCGACGAGCTGACGGCCGGTGCAGAAGCCGCCGCTCGAGCTGCTCGGACCGGCGACAGCGGCCGATGCGGCCGCGAGAGCGACGAGAACCACGGCTAACGAGAGCTTCATGCGGGGAACGTACCCCGTTCCGGGGCCCGGCGTATCGTTGGAGCCGATGTCGGCGTCGACAACTCCAGAGCCGCGTGTCCTCCACGTTTCGCTCGTCGCCGGAGGCGCGCTCCTCGACGGCTCCCGTGCCCGCCTGGGCCGGGTCGACGACCTGATCGTGCGGCTCGGTGAGGACGAATACCCGCCGGTGACGGGCATCCTCGCCTCGGTCGCGGGGCGACAGGTGTTCGTTCCCGCCGACGAGGTGGCAGACATCGAGCACGACCGCGTGACGCTCGTCGCGCCTCGCCTCGACCTGCGCCCCTTCGAGCGGCGGCCGCAGGAGGTGCTGCTCAAGAAGGACGTCCTCGATCGGCAGCTCATCAACGTCGACGGCGCGCGGCTCGTCCGCTCGAACGACATCGAGCTCGCGAGGCTCGAAGGCTGGTACCGCGTCGTCGGCGTCGACGTCGGTCTCCGTGGTCTGCTCCGGCGCCTCGTCCCGCGGGCGCTCGCCGACCGGGTAGGGACGAGCGTGTTCCTCGACTGGGCTTCCGTGGAGCCTTTCACCGGCCACGTGCCGACCGTCCGCCTTCGGATCCCGCATCCGAAGCTCGCGCGGCTGCACCCCGCACAGCTCGCCGACCTCGTCGAGCAGGCGTCCCACGACGAGGGTGAGGAGATCCTCGAGTCGGTCGGCGGCGACCCCGAGCTCGAGGCCGACGTGTTCGAGGAGCTGGAGTCCCAGCACCAGCTCGAGTTCATCGAGGACCGCAGCGACGAGGGGGTCGCGGACGTGCTGGCGCGCATGGAGGCCGACGATGCCGCCGACCTCGTCGCGGAGCTGCCGGAAGAGCGGCGCGAGGAGGTCGTCCGCCTGCTGCCGCTGGTGCAGCGCCGCCGTGTGCGCGCGTTGCTCGGGTACGACCCGGCCACCGCCGGCGGCCTGATGAGCCCCGAGTTCGTCTGCGTGTACTCCCAGGCGACGGCGACGGAGGCGCTCGACCGGATCCGGCAGTCCGCGTCGTCGGCCGAGGCGCTCGGCTGGATCTACGTCATGAACACGCACAAGCGGCTGACCGCGGCCATCGCGCTCGTCGACCTGCTCCGCGCCGACCCGGTTGCGAGCCTCGGCGAGATCGCCGAGCCGCCGCAGCGAGTGCGGCCGGATGCCGACCTCGAAGAGGTCGCGCGGCTGATGACCGATTTCGACTTGACTGTCGTGCCGGTGGTCGACGACGAGGAGCGGCTGCTCGGGGTGATCACCGTCGACGATGTGCTCGAGCTCGTCTTGCCGAAGGGTTGGCGGAGGCAGTTCGGTTTGTTCGGCGAGGAGTAGACTGGCGCGCCGTGACGTCGACGCTGCAAGCGATGGATCAGGATGGCGCGTTCAGTACCCGCCGCCATCTCGCTGGTCCGTGTCCGCCTCCAGCAGTCGCGGCCGCGGCTTCGGCCGCGTAGCCGGCTTTCCCGTCGCCTCGTCGCGGTCCTCGCCGTTCTCGGGCCGGGACTGATCGCCGCGAACGCGGGCAACGACGCCGGCGGCATCGCGACCTACGCGTCCGTCGGGGCGAAGTACGGCTACGACCTGCTCTGGATGATGGTGGTGATCACGGTCTCCCTGATCGTGGTGCAGGAGATGGCGGCTCGGATGGGCGCCGTGACCGGCAAGGGGCTGGCCGAGTTGATCCGCGAGCAGTACGGCGTCCGCTGGTCGATGTTCGCGACGGCGTCGGTGTTGCTCGCAAACCTCGGCATCTGCATCTCCGAGTTCGTCGGGATCGGTGCCGCCCTGAACCTCGCGGGCATCCCCTTCCAGGTGTCTGTGCCGATCGCCGCCGGGGCCGTGTGGCTGCTCGTGGTGAGAGGCTCTTACAAGGTCGCCGAGCGCGTCTTCGTGTTGATGACGATCCCGTTCTTCGCGTACCCCGTCGCCGCGATAGTCGCCCACCCGCACTGGCTCGCGGTAGGCAGGGCGACGGTCGCACCGCACATCCAGCTCAGCTCGGGTTACCTGTTCCTCTTCATCGCGACCGCCGGCACGACGATCACGCCGTTCATGCAGCTGTACGTGCAATCGGCCGTGGTCGAGCGCGGGATCGGCACGGAGGAACTGAACGCCGAGCGCGCGGAGGTCACCTCCGGCTCGATCTTCGCGAATCTCGTCGCAAGCTTCATCATCATCGCCACCGGCGCCACGCTCTTCGTCCACGGCCACCGCACCGTGCGCAACGCCGCCGATGCGGCCAAGGCGCTCGAGCCGTTCGCGGGACGCTTTGCCGAAGTGCTGTTCGCGATCGGCCTGCTCGGGGCGAGCCTGCTCGCTGCGGCGATCCTTCCCGTCACAGCCGCGTACGTGATCGCCGAGACGTTCGGCTTCGAGAAGGGGATCTCGCATCGCGCCCGCGAAGCCCCCGTGTTCGTCGGCGTGATCACCGTCCTGATCGCGGTGGGGACCCTGGTCGCGATCATTCCGGGTGTCCCGGTGATCACGTTGCTGGTCGCCGTCCAGGTCGTAAACGGCGTGCTCCTGCCGATCACGCTGTTCTTCGTCTGGCGCCTCGCCGCAAACCGTGAGCTAATGGGCGAGTACGCCAACGGCCGCACGTTCAACGTCCTGGCCGGCGCCACGGTCGCGGCGACCTCGACGCTGTCGCTGCTGCTGCTCGGCGTGACGCTCGCCGGCGGGCTCTAGCCTGCTCTCCCGGACAAGGCAGCCGGGTCGAGCACCGTGACCCGGCCGCGCCGCAGGTCGATCGAGCCGCGCTCGGCCTCGCTCCGCAGCACCCGGTTGACGGTCGCCCTCGACGTGCCCGCGAGACCCGCGAGCTCGTTCTGCGCGAGCGGCACCACGACGGGCGCAGCTCCCTTTCCGTACAGCGACGCGAGCTCGGAGAGCCGGCGCAGGACACGCGTCTCGGCCCGGACGAAGAGCGCCTCCGCCAGCAGCTCGCTCGTGCGTCGGAGCCGACGGGCGAGCAGCCGCGCCAGCACGTCGTTCACCTCCGGGTACTCCTGCCGGAGGCGTGCGAAGTCGTCCCGGTGGACGGCGTAGGTCTCCCCCGCTTCGAGCGCCGACACGGTGGTCGAGCGCGGCTGCTCATGCTCGAGCACCGCCAGCTCGCCGAACGCGTCTCCCGGCCCGTGCACGGCCATCGTCACCGTGTCGCCCACCGGCGTCTCCAGGCGGGCCGCGAAATGGCCCCGGACGACGAGATGAAGCGTGTCCGCCGGATCCCCGCGGTGGAACACGACCTCGTCCCGCCCGAAACGGCGTCGCGTGCCGATCGCGACGAGGCGGCGCAGCTCCGCCTCCGGCAGCCCCTGGAAGAGCTCTCCACCGAGCATCTGGGTCGAAGTGTGACGAGCGCGACACATGCTGTGTCAAGAAATGCACGTTGTGCAAGGACGCGACCCTGCCGCCCGTCTGTGTGGTCGTGAACGCGGGGAGAAGCACACAGACCACAGGAGGCTCGGCAATGCGCAAGCTCGTCGTCTCATCAACCGTCGTCTTCATGCTCGTCTCGATGGCCTTCGCATCGGGAGCCTCGGCCATGCTCGTCTCCGATCCTTCGGGGTCGGCGCAGCCCCAGGCTCCGGTGACGTCGACGCCGGGGAGCTTCCCTTGGGGCGACGTCGCGCTCGGGGTCGCCCTGGCAGCGATCGCAGCTGTGTGCTTCGGTGCCGCGCTGTATCTGAGTCGGAATCGCCGGCGGCTCGCCGCATTGCATTCCTAGTCGCCCAGGCGGCGGTTCCTCGGAGAAGGAGGGAGCGGCAAGGGCTCCCTCCTTTTTCGTCGGACCGCTACCTCACATCGAGGAGGTTCTGATGGCCCAACTCATGATGTCGGCGACGACCTCGGTCTTCGCGTCCGCGTACTGCTGCATATATGTCCACTCGTGCGAGGCGAGCTCCCGTTTCACCCGCGCGTAGAGCTCCCGGTCGGCGGCGTCGACCCGCAGGTGGTTCCGGAACGCGACCATCCGCTGGGTCTCGGCGCAGCCTGCCGAGAAGACGTGCAGGTGCACGTCCTTTGCCGGGTTCCGAAGGAAGCGATGCTCGAACCAGTCGGGCTCGCGCGCGCGGAGGACGAAGCCGGCCGCTCGCAGGTCCGGCACGTAGAGGGCCTCGTCCCTCGTGTCGGGAACCTCGAGCGCGATGTCGATGACGGGCTTGGCCGGCAGTCCGGGCACGGAGGTCGAGCCGACGTGCTCCAGTCGGATCACGCGATGAGCGAGTGCTGATCGGATCTGCTGGGCTTCTCTCGCATAGCGCGCGGGCCATTGCGCGTCGTAGTCGCGAATCTCGAGCGGTCCCGAGAGCGGCTCCGGATCTCCGCCGACGATGCGCTCGCTCA
>Ga0070731_10001008_pt1 | contig 31486 bp, 29 predicted proteins | sample Coa_R1_2_FD_66448 | JGI IMG/M metagenome (GOLD analysis project Ga0070731, IMG submission 66448) | Surface soil microbial communities from Centralia Pennsylvania, which are recovering from an underground coalmine fire - Coalmine... | ecosystem: Environmental > Terrestrial > Soil > Unclassified ... | reverse complement strand
TCGCGCCGGTGCATATACTCCATTATACGGGCAGTTGTCCCAAAGAGTTCAGGCTTTCGAGTGCGCCCCCTGGTCGGGACCGGAATCGGCGGATCCTTCCCTATTTCCGCTCCCAGGACGTCGCGACCGCCATCATCGAGCTGAGGGGCTGCCCCTCGGGGCTGACCTCCATGTCGATCCGCGCGACGCCGCCCGGAATGTCGGTGTTCATCCAGCGGCGGACCTGGGCGATGTCCCCCCCGCGCTGGAAGTTGTGGCGGACCCACTTGCACTTCATGATCCGGCCCTGGAGCTGCAGGTCGCCCTCGTCCTCGACGCGGCGCCCGTAGGCGACGTCGAACCGCGTGAGGAAATCCTTCGGGAGGCCCTGAAGGGCCTTGCCGGTCGAGACGACCTTCTGTTCGAGAACCACCCGTTCGGGGCAGCACTCGAGCAACGTGCGGACGATCTCGATCGTGGACCGTTCGCCGTTCGTCTTGACCTCCATCCTCCAGCGGACCCAGGTCCCGGGCTTGCAGCAGGACCAGCCGGTGAATTCGGGGTGCTTCGGGTCCACGGTCTTGAGCATGTCGGCGCGCAGCGCGGCGGCCTGCTTGATCCCGCCATCGGGATCGTTCTGGGCGAGCTGCTTGAGAAGCGCCTCGTCGGTCAACCGCTCGACCATGGCCCGGCGAAGCGGAGCCTCCTTCTCGACGGCGATGATGTCCGCCAGGGCGGCGGGGTCCGTGATCCTGGATTGCGCTTCACCCCGCAGACGCGACTCCGGAGCGGTCTTCGCGAGCTCGGCCAGAACCCTGGGATCCGAGGTCGTGATTTCGACATTCGTCTTGCCGGGCTCCTTGCCTTCGGTTTCCCTCCAGCCGTTGCCTTCGCGGACAACCTTGGTCGTGCAGCCGACGGCGAGGATCAGGACGACCGAGTAGAACGCGCGAGGTCCACGAACCATGAGCCACCTCCCTTTAGGAAGCCGAACACCAAAACGACACCATGCTTCTCAGGAGAGGCTCGCGACCTTTGAGAAGCTCACCATCACGAGGAACGTGGAGGAGTGGCGCGGCGGGAGGATCGTGTCGCTGCGGCCGCCGGCGCCTTCGCCTCCGGGCGGCTCGCCCCCATAAGCACCCATTAAGGGTTGCGATATGGGCTCTGTCAATCGGAATGTTCCAAAAGAATGCGAAATGGAATACCCTAGCGCGCGATCTTGCGGAGCCGCTGGACGAGCGCGTCGAAGGATTGCAGGAGCTGCTGGGTCTCGTGAGGCCGCTCCGCTTCCGCCAGGGCCCGTTCCGCCTCCTCTCGGGCGATCCCCTTGGACCCGTTTTCACGGGCGATCAGCGCCCTGCAGGCGTGAGCCACGAAGCGGTCGGCCGGGTAGATGAAATACTTCTCCCGCTCGGCGAGCAGCTTCCGGACGTCCCCGTAGTGCTCCCGGAGCTTCCGGGTCACCACGAGCTGGGCGAAGTCCGACCAGGCGCCGGTCAGGTACCGGGGCACCTCCTTCTCCCGTCCCAGCGCGAGCTGGAATTGATCCAAGGCCGCCGGGAGGTTCTCCAGGATCAGGAAGCAGCGGGCCAGCTGCCAGCGACAGAGGGAAATGTCCGACTCTAGCGGCCAGAGTCTCAGGATCCGGGACAGAAGCGCCACCGCCGCGCGCACCTTTCGAGGCTCGCCGGTCCCTTCGAGCAGGGTCGCCTTGACGCGGGCGATCTGGGCCTTCTTGAGGGGGCCGCGCTGGCGCCGGAGGCGCCCGAAAAAGGACTTCTCCGCCGCCGCGTCCCAGCGGTCGTTCCGGAACCACTCCTCGCTCTTACCCATCCGTCCGGGACTTAGTGTACCTCGTCGGCGCCGAATAAGGGGAGGAGGACGTTCCTGCCCCGGACCCTCGGAATCGCCCTGCGGCCAGCCTTTCGGGCGCCGCCAGTAGAGCCGGTTCCGGAACCCGACCCCGAGACCGTGGAGGGGGTCGCACCGGGATCCTGAAGGCTCTTGGAATTGGGCCGTCTCAGGGACAAGTCTGCTAAGATCATCCCATGCTCGGCCTGCCCCAGGGCCTCCGAGCAGGTCGACGGCCGAGGTCGAGCAGAGCCCGCGGAGGCAGGCCCGGGTCGACGGGGTCCGCGCCGATTCAGGTGCAAAGGAGAGAGCCGCCATGGAAGGGATCGTGGGGTGGATCCTGGTGAGCATTTTCGGGGGGATCGGGGCGATCAGTCTCGTTCCGACCCTCGCGAAGGGCTCCTCGAGGTGGCCCGCGATTCAATGGGTCCTGCTCATGGTCGTTGGGGGCGCGGGGGCCTGCCTTCTGGCCGTGGGCCTGTTCCGGATCGCGAAGCACTACCGGCTGACCACCTCCCGGGGTCGGATGACGGAAGGGAGGGTGGTGGATCAGCACAAAGAGTACGTGACCCTCACTCACAGCAGCCGGAACCGGGACGACACGCTGTTCAGCGATACGAAAAGCTCGTCCTGGGTTCGGTATTCTCCGATCGTGGACTTTCACACCGAGGACGGCAAGCCGGTCCGATTCCAGGGTCGCGTGTCGGCCCCGAGCAAGCCCCTGATCGCCACGGGAGCCACGGTCCGGGTGTACTACGACCCGGGGAATCCCGCTAACGCCTGCATTGGAACGTTTTCCGAATTGTGGTTGAGGCCCTTGGTCATGGCCTTGGCGGGACTGGTTTTCCTGGTCTCCGGGGTCCTGGGCTTTGTGGCCAGCGGTCGGGTGCTCTCGGCCGCCCTGGCCGAAGCCCGCAGCCCCGAGACTCTCGAGCGCCTCGTGCAGGATGACCTCCGGGAGTCGTACAATTTCAAGGTCCACATCCAGGGGACGATCGACCGCGTTCAAGCCCTGGGCGGCCATGGCCCCCCCCTCTACGAGTTCATCTGCAAGGGCGTTAGGCCCGGGGCGACCACCGCGGAAGAATTTCGATCCGTCTCCATTCCCTTCAAGCCCGGAAGCGATTTCGTCGGCAGAACGGTGGACATCTATCTCGATCCCGAAGAGCCCGGACGCTACTACCTGCCGATGGGCTCCTTGATGAAAGAGATCATCGGTGCGTTGAAATAACGTTCCGCGCTTGTCGGGTTCCGGAGGATTTCCGGAGCCGGAGGAGGGGACGGCAGGCGCCGCCCCCCGGCAGCGCGGTTCGAAACCGCCGGGAGCCCCTGCCGCTCCCATGGGGCGACGCTCCAGGGTCGGCCCCATTGGCGCCACTTCAAGGCCACCGCGTTCGGCTCCCCGATCGTTCTCGAAAACGACCTTCCGATGCTCCTTTCGTCCGTCTTCCGGTCGATCCCGCCCGTATGGCGCGCGATCGAAGGGGCCGCTCGGAACGACTTTACTTCAGGCGCCCCTTGACTGATTCCATGTGCCGGGCGGCGATATCGAGGATTCGGCTGAGAATCGAGATGGTTTCGTCGATCGACGCCGGGTCCGACCCTTTTTCTTTCGCCAAGAGGAAGACTTCCCGTGACTTGGTCAGCAGCGCCGTCGCCGACTCCAGATCCAGAAAGAGCGTCTTGAGCTTGTCCGGCTCCGGGGGCGGGGTCTTCATCGCCTCCATCACTTCCCGGAGCAGCACCCACCCTTCGATTTTCAACCGTTCCGCTTCGGCCAAGAGGAGCTTCTCGGACCGTTCCTCGGCCTCGGCCGGCTTCTTCATCGCAGGCCGGGCCGCCGGATCGGAGGCCCATTCGATCGCCTCCGCGGTCTCGGCTCCCGCCTTCACCCGGACGGCGAACCCGGGGACCTCGTCGCGCCCCCAGACCGTCACGTCCCCGACCGTGTACTTGAGGCAGGTCTTCGCCACGCCCTTGACCGGGACCTCCTCTTCGCTCAATTCGGTGACGAGGGATGTCTGGTCGCCGATCTGCACCTTGAGGGCCACGCGGTCAGCCCCGGGACCTTCCTTCGGAATCCAGCGGAGCGTCGAGCCCGACTGAACGACGCGGCAGGGAATTTCAACGTCGCCCACCTTCAGCGACTCCTCGCGCAGGAGGCGCGCCTTGTCGGGGCCGAAGACGAACACGCGTTCCGCGGTCGCCTGATTGCCGGGGACCGCTTCGATCCGGACCACGGCTGCCTCCTCGGTGAGCGCCGCCAGCACGTGATCCTCGTGCGATACCGTCTCGCCGAGGGTCTTCTTCCATCGGACCCAGGTCCCGACCGGCTGCGCCGGCCACGCATGAAGCTTCTTGAGGTCGTAGAAGAGAACGGCCGGCGGCGGAGGCGCCGGGGCAGGAGGGGGTGGAGGCGGCGGGACGGCGGCGAGCGCCGCCGTCACGTCCACCTCGCTTTTCCGCCTTACCAGGGCCGCGGCGAACTTCTTCTGGGCGGCCGCCTGGGCAGCCAGTTCTTCCACCGCCTGGGCGGGCCCTACCCGGGTCTTTCGCGGCGCGGACTTCGAGGCAGCGATTCCGACCTCGCGGACCACGTCGATCCGCCGTACCGACGCGTCGAGTTCCTTCTCCAGGAAGGCGACGGCGTCGACCGCGGGCTCCGGCGCCTTCGCGCCCTCGGCCCTCTCGCGCTGGGCCACGGCTTCGTCGAATTTCGTGTCAAGCTCCGAGGGCGCGGGGGCTTTCTTCGGGATCTCGGCCTCCTCCTCCTCCGGCGGGGATACCTTATCCTTCACCCAGTGGTACGCCCATTTGGACGCGGGGATCGTGTAGAGATCAGCGTAGGTGTTGCCGTCGGGGGCTTTGACCAAGAAGGTGGCGCCGACGGCGCCGAGGATGCTCACGAAGACGACCCAGCGCAGGATGCGCCCGACGATGCTTTTCTTCTTCGGTTGGAATCGTGGGGCTGCATTGCGGAGCCCGGTGGGTCGATCGGGCCGGGCCGCCGGAGTGAGGACTCGCGTCGAGACGTTCCTGTTCATGGCGCCTCCTTCCCTTCCGGGAGTGGACGAACAGGCTCGCCTCTTCGATCAACTTCGGGTGACCTCCCGTCAGTATACTTCCGACCGCCTGTCATACCACCAACAAATGCTCTCAGCACTGAGACTGCTTGTCCCGAAAGGATCACGCCAGAATGCCTTCCCATGCTCCGTCGCATCCGAGTGATCCTGGAGATGATTCAGGTCATCGTTGTCGACTTCCAAAGAGCATTGGCGGTTTTGGATGCCTCTGAGCGCATTGAAAACACTGGATTTAGAACACTTTAGGACAGTTGCCGGAAGGGCGGATCGTCGGCTCGTTCGGGACTCGACTGAAGAACCCACCCCCTATTGTTCCAACGTTACCCTAACGGAACATTCTCTCCTTGGCGGACCTCTGACTGAGCAAGGCAATGGATTTGTGCGCTGAATCCTGGTCCAAGACGCATCGATCTCCGGCCGCTTCCGGCCGCCGATCCGCTTGGGCCAAAGTCCGGAAGAACGGCTCCGGCGGTCGGAGACCGGTGCGACATTCCTCGCCCGGCCAGCCCCGGACTCTCGCCCGGGATTTGTTAGACTCTCCCAAGGAGGGTAAGGCTCAGGTGGATGAGTATTACGGCTTGGTTGGCACGCTCCTCTTTGTCGCCTTCCTGGCCTATCTCTTCCTTCGACTGATCCTGGGGTACGCGGCCCCTCCGATCCCGACCAGGGCCTACGACGCCTGGACCACGAGCGCCCGGGCCCTGAAGGGACGTTTCAGCCCAGCCGTCGGAATACACCACCCCAGGATCGATTTTCTCCTTTCCGGTCGAACCGCTTTTCTCCAATTCATCGTGATGAATGCGCGCTCCCTGAATGGTCGAACCGCTATCCGAGTGAATGTGGTGGGTATTTCGCCGGGCTATCTGACCCTGAAGTCGAAGGGGCGGAAGACAATTCGGGCGGGCAGCGCTCCCGCAGATCCGGACTTTGACGACTGGTTCGTCCGGGCACGGGCGCTGCCGGAATCGCTCATGTCCGAGTTGATCACTCCTCGCACCAAAACGAAGCTCACGCTTCCTCTCCTTTTACTGCGACGATTCGGAGCGATGACGATCGACCTCGGGAAGGAGTCGCTGTCTCTCGAGCTCGGATCCCTGCTGGTCGAGGAGTCTCCTCAGATTGAGCTCGCCTCGGCCATGGGAACGATGATGGAATGCTTCTTCGGGTCCGCCTCCGCCTTTCCGATCGAGCTGGTCGAAGTGCCCAACCCCGAATGCGCTCGATGCTCCGTCTGCGGCTGCGAACTACGGGAACAGATCGTGCGCTGCGTCGCCTGTCAAACTCCCCATCACGACGACTGCTGGCGCTTCAACATGCGATGCTCGACCTATGGCTGCGGGGAAACGCGCTGCTTCGGTAGCGCTGGTACCGTAGGACCGTGAAGGGACAGGGGTGGCTTTGGGCTTGGCTCGGGCTCGTTCAACAGCCACCTCCTTCACCCAACCAACGCCGCAGACGGGGGCGAGGTGACGGTCATTAAGGCCTTGAGGAGAGCGTATGGGGCCTCGCGAAGGGTGGATCGGCTTCTCTCCAAGCGAGCGATGAATGCGGCTTCGCTGTCCGGGTCCCATTGATCATTGCGAAATCAGTCATCATCCTTTCCCATGGCAGCGAGGTCGGTGCACCCCGTGATATGAACACCGATTGGGACTTCCGCTGGGCGAATTCAACCCATAGAATTGCCCCATGCTCGGGCGGATCCGCACCACCCTTGAAATGATCAATTCCCCGAAGATCGCGATATCGACGTTATCGGGCCGTTTTCAGCGCATTGACGCCATTGACGTAACAGAATTAGGCAGATTTTAGGCAACACCACAATGAAGAGTTGGTCCTTAAGGGACGCTGAGCGGGCAGCACGTGAGGCTACCGACTGTTTCTTCATCCCCAAGCTAGAGGAGCGGGAATCCCAGAAACCCGGAGACTTGGTTAAACTCCATTTCCTTCTCGAGAATCCAGCAGCGGACCAGCCGGGGGCAGAAAGGATGTGGGTTGAAGTCCGTCAGCCTCTCGACGGCAAGGGGTACTATGTCGGCATTCTGACCAATCACCCCGCGCACATTCGTGGTCTAGTCCAGATGGACGAGATCGTCTTTGAGCCTCGCCATATTGCAGGAATCATGATCCGGAAAGGTGACCCTCGCCATGTAGATTGCGCCAACCAGAAAGCTCTGGTCTCCAAGATGGCGTTTGACGAAGGTGCGCTCCTTCTCTTTGCCTATCGTGAGAAGGCGGACCGACCCGAAGACAGTGGCTGGCGTTTCTTCACAGGCAATGAGGACGACGAGTACACCGCAAACTCCGAGAATATTCGGCTATGCAACGTTGGCTGGCTCCTCGACTTCGAGCCAACGCTGGATCAATTCATTCGAGAGCCTGAGGGTGCGGCCTTCGAGAGGGACACGAAAGACGAACCTTGGAATCGAGTCATAGACTGGTCTCCCAGGCAGGACTGACCACAAATGCTAGCTCGACTAGGCAGCGTCTTCGAAATGATCAAGGTCGTCGTTCACGTATTTCAGAGCGCATTGCGCACTTTGGGCGACTCCTGCCGTATTGAGAACACGGGGTTTAGGACACTTGAGGACTGACCCTTTGACCTAGGGAAGGGCCTGTGGAAGTTGACGGGACCCGTGCACGACGGTGGCAATTTCGATCAGTTCCCCACGCACCCGATAGACGATTCGATAGTTTTCGAAGATGAACTCCCGGAGCTCCTCCCTCCCATACTCCGGGACAACACGGCCCGATCGTGGACATTCACTCAGCTTCTCTACATGAGCGACAATGCTCTGAACGAATAGGCTCGCATAATGAGCTGAATCACGCGCGATGAACTCAGCAATTGAGTCGAGATCGAGGAGTGAAGAAGGCGACCAGCTTACTTGAGCCATTTCTGGAGTCGAGCGCGGGCTTGATCGTGAGGAACGCCCTTGCCCTCATCCAGTTCGCGGAGACCCTGATCGACCTTCTGACGGAAGTAAAGCTCGGCCATGATGTCTGCGACCGTCACGTTGTCCGGCAGCTTTCGGATCATTTCGAGAATGGCTTCCTTCGTCGTCATAATACGATCCTATCACCATCCAAGGTCACGGACAAGGTGTACCCCCTTCTCAACCGGACTGAGCATTGGACTCCACGAGGCCACGCATCACCTCACGGGCGTCTGACCCTCAAACTGCGAATTGCGACAATGGTATCGGACCGTTTCCGTGGGTCGCAGGACCTTTCTCCACCGGGTTTGCATCAAATGGATCCGGACGCCGTTCTGGCGACCATCAGCAGTGCATCCGGAAATGAAGAGGCAGGGTTTCCCGTCTTCAGCCACGGACTCGGCCGTGACATAGACGGCGGTCGGCACGGAGAACCCCTTCGTTGAAAGGGCTTTTCCGAATTCGTACAGGAGTTCGAAAGTCTCCGGCTTCCCATCCATCGAGACAAGTGCTTGGATACTAATTCGGTCCGGGTAGTGGAGTTGAGCAACAGTCGCGTAACTCTTCCAAGAGTTCTTGTGTAGGGCCGCCTCGACACCGGAGGCTACACCGTCGATCTGTCGGTCGAATTCTTCGTCGGTAATGGGAGGCATCGAATAGAATCGTACCCCATGCTCGGCCGCGTCGGCACCGTCCTTGATATGATCAAGGTCGCTGTTCGCGACATTCAGAGCGCATTGGGCTCTTTGAGTGACTTCGGGAGCATCGAAAGCCTGGGATTTAGGACACTTTAGGACACCTTCTGAGCGGGGGAATGGAGCGTCGGACGTCCTCGAACAGGGCCGGTGGGGCTTACCGCGTTCCCTTGCTTCGAGAAACGGGCTTGCGACGGAGCGGGTTCAGATTGACGACCCTTCCGTCCTTCCATATGTAGAGGGGGGTATTCGTTTCAATCGCGATCCTCCTGGCGCTCCGTGCCGCACGCTTCAGTGCGGCGAAAGATCCGATGATGTCGGGGTCCGATGTTGCCAGGGTCTTTCTCATGAACGCTCTCCTGACGCGAGCAGCACGGGGACTGCTCCCGAGTTATCATACACCGCCCAGGCGTCGACCAGGCTCTGATAAACCCGCTCGAAATTCTGAAGTCCTCTCCCGAAGCGTCGCCGCCATTACATGATCAAGCGAGTCAACTGGCTCCACCTGATCCGAGACTGGCGAGACCATCCCCTCAACGTCGACCGCTCCGCGCGTCCTCTACGAATCCGCCGGAAGGCGAGAAAACGCAAAACGGCACTCATCCGGCGAACGATGACTGTCCGACGCTCCGTCAGGAGGTCGGCATGAATGGAGGTAATGAGCGATCAGTGTCCATAGATCCGAGATAATATCGAGGGGATGGAACCGCTGTTGAGCCGACCAAAGCCTGGCATGGAGCTCGTCTTTCATCTTCGAAATACCCAAATCCTCCCCCAAGTCAGGTCCCAGCAGATTGGCAAACGGAGGAACACATCACTGCCGGATTCGGTCTAATGTTCAAATGGATATTCATCTAGATTCAGGGGATCCGACCGTCCAGGCCTCCGTCGACGATTGGAAACGGAGTCATCGTCGAGTCGTGATCCTCATGGGTATTCTTTACTTCTTGAGCCTGGCTGTCTCGGTCTACGGGGTTTGGTCTGGTAAAGTCCGCGACGTGCTGGCGTGCCTTCCAGTCATCTTCCTACCGGCAGGTATCCCCTTCTTCGGGTACCTCACGGTGTACCTACGGGGAATCCGGATTCTTGCCCTCGGTCGCTTGGTTCCCGCTAGGCGTGTTAACGGGTCAAGCTGGTTGTTAACTTCGGCCTACGCCTATGACGTCGACGGTAAGACCTTCTCATCGTTGCGCTACCTCATCGAGCGGAGTCATGCGAAGCGCCTTGCAGTCCCAGTGGCATTTGTGGATCCTTCCAATTCGAGACGCGCAATCATCATCCTCGTCGGCGGAGAACGCAGATGATGCGCCACCCCGCGCGCAGACTATCCTCGTTTGCCGAGCGGTGACAAGGAGCGATCAGTGTCCCGATTTAGGAACATATTAGGCAAGTCCACTCGGCAGGGATTTGGAGCCACGTTCAGGGAAGACCCTAATGTTGATCAGTATCCTGCGACCTGCAATGTGATTGTCAGAGTCGGGTGGACACTGACCGCCATGCATTCCAGGACACCGTAGAACCATGAGGCTCACCGTCACCGAGGTTCATCAGCGCTCCCAGGGTAATGTCTGGGCGACCTTCTCCTCACCGCAAGGGGATGGGATGGTTCAATGGAAGGCTGACCGTTATCCCGCGGGCAAAGGCCGCTCGTACCATGTCGAATTCGACATCCTCATCCCCATTGAGACTTCGATGATTTCACGGACCATCCCTCCGCCGAATGCCGGGTTCATCCACTTCGGTGAGGGCACGCAGGTCACCGGCCTTATTGAAAGCATGGACGAGGACGGCGTGGGCTACCTTCGCATCTCCACCGATTGCTTGATCATGGTCGAGACGCGGCTGGACGCCGCGGCGGTCGGGATGACGGTTTCAATCCGACTGAATCCCGACCAACTGCACGCCACCCTCTACGATGTCGTGGGCGGCAGGTTTGGACCGCCTCCTTCCCCACCCGCCGGCGGGTAGAATGGAAGTGATAAGCTCCTTACTTCTTATGATGCTGGGCACGTTCCCGTCAAATCAGGAACCGCAACACGAGAAGATGGTGGTTTTCGCCCGCGAAGACAGCAATTGGGACACCATGCCCTCCCTTGCAGAACGTCCCAATGAATCTGCGCTGGGTGTTGACGCGGCCCTAACCGATGATTTGTAAGGCGGCAATTCTCAATTTGACCGCTCCCCGCTAGAATATCCCCCATGCTCGGCCGCATCGGCACCATTTTCGAGATGATCAAGGTCGTCGTTCACGAGCTTTAGAGCGCATTGCGCGCTTTGGGTGACCTCCGGATCATCGAAACCATCGGATTTAGGACACTTTAGGACACTCGCTGGGATGGCTGAGCGTCCTGCTCATCAGGACACGACCGAGCATCCCAGGCCCTATTGTTCCGCCCGTGCAGACCTGATAGAATCGACTTCAGATGAGCAATCTAATTGTCAGCCAGCCAGGCGTCTTGGGCGGCAAACCTGTGATTCGTGGAACGCGGATCTCGGTCGCCTTGATTCTCCAGAGCATGGCTTCCGGTATGACCGTGGATGCGATCCTCACCGCGTATCCTCACCTTACGCGGGAGGGGGTTCTGGCGGCAGTGGACTTCGCTGCCCGGGTCATGGAGGGCGAGTCGATTCAGCCGGTGCGTGCGGGCTAAATGTCCAGGATCCTCTCGGACGAAAACATCCCTCTTGCGCTGACCCAGGCCCTGCGAACCGCAAGCCATGACGTCCTATCCATTCATGACCTCGGCCTTCAGGGGGCGTCCGATGAGGACGTGCTCAAAGCGGCCAACAAGGACGCTCGAATACTCCTGACCGCAGACAAGGATTTCGGGGCGATCCTTGAACTGGGCCCACTTGCTGGCCGAGGGAGAGTCATCCTCCTCCGTTATCAGATTCTCGACTGGAACAAGATTGCCACCGAGCTCACGACCACTCTGGAGGCCACCGCAGCGGATTTCGAAAGCACTTCCGCTCTCCTGATCGTCCTCTCCGAAGGACAGTATCGGATCCGGCGCTGGATGGGGAGCGTCTAGATGAATGTGGTCCACAAGGTCAGCGCGACATTCGAAATGATCAAGGTCCAGCACAGCCTTTTTGCACTTCCCTGGGCCTTCGTTGCCGCGTTCTACGCGGCAGGAGGGCTGCCGCCCTGGGGCAAGCTCGGGTGGGTCCTCCTCGCCATGGTCGCTGCCCGATGCGCCGCCATGGCCTTCAACCGAGCGGTCGACGCCCGGATTGACGCGGACAATCCTCGAACGAAGATGCGCGCGATCCCCGCGGGCAGGCTCGGCGTCCCTTTCACCCTCGCCTTCGCCGTCGTCATGGTCGGCTTGCTCCTCTTGGCCGCCGCGATGCTGAATCCCCTCTGCTTGAAGCTGTCGCCGATCGCCCTCGTCGTCACCCTGGGCTACTCCTTCACCAAGCGGTTCACCGCCCTGTGTCACTTCGTCCTCGGCCTTTCGCTCGCCGCCGCCCCCATCGGCGCCTGGCTCGCCATCGCGCCCGATCGCGCGGGAGCCCCGCTCCCCTACCTCCTGGGCGCCGCCGTCATGTTCTGGATCGCCGGAGCCGACATCCTCTATGCCTGCGAGGATTTCGACTTCGACCGCTCCCGGCGTCTCCACTCCGTCCCGGCGGCCGTCGGGATCAAGAACGCCCTGGTCCTGTCTATCCTCTGCCACGTCGTCGCCATGGGGGCCCTGGTCGCCGCCGGCCTCGCGGCCCACCTCGGCCTCTATTACTTCGGAGCCGTCGGCGCGATCGCCCTGCTTCTCGTCTACGAACACGCCATCCTCAAGCCGGAGGATCTCCGTCGCGTGAACCAGGCGTTTTTCCACGTCAATGCGGTGGTGAGCGCGGTGATTCTGGCCGGAGCCCTGCTCGATCTCTTCGTCAGGCGCTGAGGATCACTTCTTCGCCGGCGTGGCCAGGTACTCGCGCAGCGCCTCGATCCACGGACGCATCCGGATTCCGGCATTGGAGAGCTTCGTGCAGTCGAGCACGGAGTAGCGGGGACGCAGGGCCGACCGCGCTCCGGCGCCCCGGCGGAGCGGCTTGATCACGCCCGGATCGCGGCCCAGGATCTCGTAGGCGACCTTGCCGAATTCGAAATGGCTGGCTTCCCCGGCGGAGGCCACGTGCCAGACCCCGGTCTGATGCTGCTTGACCAGCTTCACGATCGCGTCGATGTAGTCCATTTGGTAAGTGGGCTGGTTGCGCTGGTCGTCGAACCCGAAGACGACTTCCTCGGTCGAGGGCTTTTCCATGATCTCCGTCAGGTAGCTCTTTCCGTAGGAGCCGAACAGCCATCCCGTCCGGACGATCAGGTGCCTCGGCGCCTGGCTCATCGCCGCCAGCTCCGCGCCCAGCTTCGTATCGCCGAAGATGGACAGCGGATTGGGGGAATCCTCCTCGACGTAGGGGGTCATCTTGGCGCCGTCGAAGACGAGGTCGCTGCTGGGGATCACCAGGAGGGCTCCCGTATCCGCCACCGCCTGGGACAGGTGCTTCGTGCCGTCCCGGTTCACGAGGTAGGCCTGCCAGCGGTCGCTCTCGCAGGTATCCACGTCGGCCAAGCCCGCGGCGTTGAAGACCACGTCGGGCTTATGATCGCCGATGCAGGTGATGACGTCGTTGCGACGGGAAATATCCAGATCCCGATGGGTGAGGCCCACCGTCTCGAACGACCGAGGGAGCCGGGCCATCAAGGCTTTCCCGAGCCCCCCGCCGGCCCCTACCACAACCGCCTTGTCCATTTGGAATCATGAGCTTATAATATGGGCCGCGCAAGCACGATGAAAATATACCTCATGGGGCGGGGACATCGCCTCGAGCAGATTCGGGACGCCTTAGGGCTGTCCCGGCTGACCGCTCAGCTCATCGACCAGGACCGGGACACCGTCCAGTTCGGGAAGGCCGAATACCCCATTTCCCCCGAAGATCTGATCATCGTCACGGATTTCGGGGAGGCGAGCCTCCGGGTGACCTTGGACAACCTGTCCAAGCAGGAACTGCCCGCCAAGGTGATGGTCTTCACCCCCGTCCCCAGCCGGATGCTCCTCCGGGACTACCCGGAATTCCTGTTCCGGGACGAGAGCCTGATCTACAAGAACGAGCTCCGGGAGCTCCAGCGGAAGGCGGCCGGACTCCACAAGGTCGAAACCGTCCGCAATCTCGTCCGGGGTTTCCCCTTCCTGACGGTCATCTGGGGCAATCCGGACCCCGACGCCATCGCTAGCGCCTACGCTCTCATGGAACTGGTGGCGGGCTTCGCCAGCGAGTCGACCATCGCCTACCTGGGGGAATTCACCCGCCCCGAGAACGCGGCGATGGTGAACGTGCTCAAGATCCCCATGCGCAAGTTCACCTGGGACCTCCTTCAGCCCCGGACCGTCACGGCCACCGTGGACGCCCAGCCGTCGTTCTTCAAGGCCGATGACCGCCTCAAATTCGACATCATCGTGGACCACCACCCGCTGAGCGACCTGGGGGAGCCGAAGTTCGCCGACGTGCGCCCCACGTACGGATCCACCTCGACGATCCTCACCGAGTACTACCAGGCAGCCGGCATCCGCATGTCCAAGAAGATCGCGACGGCGCTTTTCTACGGCCTCAAGGTCGATACGGGCAACCTGACGCGAAACGTCAGCGATGCGGACGTTTCCGCGTTCCGCTATCTGCGAATGCGGACGGACGAGAACATGGTCCGCACGATCGAGCTGTCGCAGCTGCCGGTGGAGACCCTGGATTACTTCGCGATCGCGATCGCCAACAAGAAGATCCGCCGGGAGGTCGCCTTTGCGTACCTCGGAAACATTCCGAACCCGGACATGTGCGTCCACGTGGCGGATTTCTTCATCAAGCTGACCGGGATCTCGTGGGCCCTGGTGGCCTGCCGGTCGAAGGACCGCGTGGTGGTGATCTTCCGCTCGGACGGCTTCCGGAAGCACGCCGGACACCTGGCGGAGGCGCTCTTCCAGGACTACGGCACCGCCGGCGGCCACCGCACGATGGCCCGGGCGGAGCTGGAGCTCTCGCGGGTCCAGAGCGAGCTGCGGGAGCCGTCGGACGTGGCCATCGAGGACTGGCTGCTGAAGCGTCTCGGCACCAAGCTGAAGGCGCTCCTGCCCGACGAGGTCGCCAAGTCGCAGCCGACGGGCAGCCCCGCGCCTTAGTACGCGATCTTCACGTACTGCTTCCAGCGGTAGTCCAGGTCGCTCACCGTCCAGCCCCAGGCTTCCTTGAGCGCCGTCTCGACGTCCTTCCCGTCCTTGAACTGCTGCAGGAACACGATGAACTTGTCGCGGTGCTGGGCGAGCAGGAACTCGACCAGGCTCCACGCCTTCACCGCGTCGGCGCCGTCGAACTCGCCGAAGTTGGTGCGCTTGAGGATCGTGGTCAGGTCGGGATCCCGGCCCTCGCGGACCCAGACGCGGCAGACGACCGGCCAGTCGGCGGGATCGGTGTAGTTCTTCCCCTTGTTCTTGGGGCTGGTGCCCGCAAGGTCGACGCAATGCATCATCGCGCTTTCCTTCATGAGCCGGGTGAAGTGCATGGCCATGCCTTCGAGGACCCAGCAATGCGTCTCGCCGCACCACAGTTCCATGAGGGTCTGGGCGGTATTGTGGATGATGTCGTCCTGGAGGAAGGCGTCGGGCAGGGTCTCCTGGTACACCTCGGAACGGGGATAGTGGCCCGTCGCCTGGGCGTCCTTGGCCAGCTTGATCCGGGCCAGATCGTCCGTCTTATACGTGCCGTCGACCCACCGGAAATGCTGGGTCTTGTCCTTCAGGATCACGACCACGTATTTCCGGCCGTTGTAGAGGTCCGTCTGGCCGAAAAGCTTATGAAACATGGCGTAGGCGTGCTCGGCGTTCTGGAGAATCAGGGTCATCTGGGCATCGTTCAGGTGCGGGGACTCGATCACGTAATGCTCGCTCTCCCGCCCTTTCAGCTTGACCCCCGCCAGCGCCTCGTCCTCGGGAGTGGCGGTCCCGGGCTGGCCGCCGGGGGCCTTGGCGATCCCGTCCTTCATCTGCTTGCGCAGCTCGCGCTCGACCTTGGACATCCAGACGCCCTTGGCGTCCTTCTCATACCCGAGCTCTTTCCGCACGGAGCCGTTGGTGGGATCGTACTCCAGGGCCTTGGTGAAGGCGTCGCTCATCTCCGCCGTCATCATGGCCTTCTTGCAGAAGAAGCCCAGGTCCGCCCACAGGCGCGAAAGGTCCTTGCCGGCGGAGTCCAGCCGGTCGCCGAACTGCTTGCGAACCTTGTCGGCGTCCTCGGCCTTCTTCTTGTTGCCGAACTCCTGTTTGGCGTTGGGGTCGCTTTCCCACTGGCCGTCGTCGTTCTTCTTGAAGCCGAGCTTCTTGCGGGCGCCCTCGTGGTCCGGGTCGAATTCGATCGTCTTGTAGTACTGCTCGCGGGCCCAGAGGAACATCGAGGCCCCCCCCAGGTATTCGGCGATGGAGTAGTGCTTGGAGGCGGTGGTCTTGTTCACCGCCAGGAGCTTCGCTTTATACTCGTCCTGGGGGGAGCCCTGGAGCGCGAGGGCCGCTACGAGCAGCAGTCCGGCCGATTTCATGGGCTTCTGTCCTCTCTACTCAGGATACGACACCGCCGGGGAGGCCGATTCCCCCGAATTATAGGAGGAATCCGGGCCCCGGGAAAGCCCGGCGCGATCATGAAAAATTTTGCCCCTCAGGCCCCGGCGCCGTGCTACGATTCTTCACTTGATCCCGGAAGTCTACAAACAGATCCGCGAGGGGCACTACGAGCCGGCGCTCAAGCTCGCCAAGAGGCTGTCGATCGATTTCCTGAAGGACGGCCGGCAGCAGCAGGCCGCCCAGGCCCTCGCGGCCGCCGCCCACATCCAGTGCCTCCTCAACAGCCCGTCCAAGGCCAAAAGCTTCGCCCAGGAAGCCTATGACCTATCCGCGCGGGTCAAGGACTCCCTGTCGGCCGGCTACGCCCTGGCGGTCGGGGCCCTCGCCCAGCTGCGCCTGGCGGAATTCGACCAGGCCGACACGCTCATCGACAAGTCCCTCGAGGCCCTGAACCGCCATGCCGGCCACGAGGTCACCGCTTTCGCCCACCTCGTCTCGGCCGAACTGTCGATCACGCAGGAAGACTATGCCGAGGCGAGGGTCTTCGCCGAGGACGCCTATTCGGCCGCCACCACGCTGGGCGTCCCCGCCCTCAAGGCCCGCGCGGGCCTGGTGAAAGCCATCTGCGCCGAGCGTCTGGGCGACATGAATGCGGCGATCGAGCTCCTCAACGCCGCCGAGCAGGAGCTCGGCCGGCAGCCCGACGCCGAGACGCACTGGCTGATCATGGCCGCCATGGCCAACGCCTGCCTGAAGAGCGGCCGCGAGCAGGCCGGGCAGACCTACCGCCAGGGCGCCATCACGGCGATCAACCGCATCGCGAACGAATTGCCGGACGAAAGCCGCGATCGCTTCCTCAAGAATCCCGCCGTCATCAACGCCCTGGGCGTCGACACGATGACCAACAGCGGGATGTGGAAGATGCCGGTCCAGATCACCACGTCCTCCGTCTCGGACCGGCGGTCCACGACGGACCTGGGTCTGAACTCGCTCAAGCCCGTGCTCGAGGTGATCAAGAAGATCAACACCGAGCTCAACCTCCGGAAGCTGATCACGATGATCCTGGATACCGCGATCGAGTTCTGCAACGCGAACCGCGGGACGATCGTGGTCTTCGAGGGCGACAAGTTCAAAATCGAGCTGTCGCGCGACCGGGAGAAGAACGAGCTCAAGCGCCTGGAGATGGGCGTGTCCCGCACGGTGCTGAAGCTCGTAAGGGACTCGGGCAAGCGCGTGATCGCCGAGGACGCGCGCCAGGACCCGACGCTCAAGATCATCGACAGCGTTCAGGACCAGAGCCTGCTCTCGATCCTCTGCGTCCCGCTCCGGGTCAAGATGCGCCTGATCGGGGCCGTCTACCTGGACAACTCGCTGGTGGTGGGCGCGTTCGGGGCGCGCGAGATCGAGATTGCCGAGATCCTGACCGACCATGCCGCGGTCGCGATCGACAACGCGCTCCTGCACATCAAGGCCATCCACGACACGCTGACGAACCTGTTCAACCACGGGCATTTCGAGAAGCGGCTCGACAGCGAGGTCGCGCGGGCGCGCCGCCACGGCCGTCCCTGCGGCGTGCTGATGATGGACATCGACGACTTCAAGAAGATCAACGATACCTACGGACACGACGCCGGGAACGAGATCCTGAAAAAGGTGTCGCGGGTGCTGGCGACGACGATGCGCACCGATGACCTCGTCGCCCGCCGAGGCGAGGAGCGGGACGCCGCCCCCGTCGTGGCCCGCTACGGCGGAGACGAGTTCGAGATCATCCTTCCGGAAACCAGCCGCGACGGCGTGCAGCGCGCCGCGGAGCGAATCCTGGAGGCGGTCCGGACGGAGGAGTTCCGGTACGGCGACCACGTGATCTCGTTGTCCTTCTCGATCGGCGGGGCGGTCTACCCCGAAGACGCGGCGGATCCCCGGGAACTGCTGCTCAAGGCCGATGAGGCCCTCTATGCGGCCAAGCGAGCCGGCAAGAACCGCGTGGTCATCGCCACGCCCAAGCAGTCGGAAAAGGATTAACTCCTTGGGCTCAAGGACTAAGACTCGCCGTCGGGGGCGGAGCTCTTGTTGGTCGTGCTCGTGAATGCCTGATGCGCGATCCTCGAGGCTTGATATAATTCCCTCGTGCAGGAAGAGAGCCTGTTCGGAAAAATCGCCGTCGAAGAGGGCTTCCTCCGCCCGGATCAGCTCGAGGCGGCCGCCCGGGATACGCAGGGGAAGGCGCTCACCGAGGTGCTCGTTTCCCAGGGCCTTCTGAACGATTCCCAAGTGCAGATCATCCGCGACATCCAGCGGATTCACATGGCCGAAGTCTCCGCCCCCGCCGAGTCCGGAGGGATGCTCCGGCAGGACCGCTTCCTGCTCCCCTGCTCCGGCTGCGACACCTACTACCTGATCCAGGGCTACCCCGAAGGGACCAAGTTCGTCTGCCGCAAGTGCCAGAAGATCCTCGTCGTCCGACGGGTGGCCGAATCCAAACCCGGAGGAGGACCCTCCGGACCGCGCGCGATCGGACCCTACGACCTCCTGGGCGAAGTCGGCCGAGGCTCGATGAGCGTGGTGTACAAGGCGCGTCATCGCGAGACGGGGAATATCGTCGCCCTCAAGGTCCTGAAGGAATCCGACACCCCCAACCCGCAGTACCTGCGCCGCTTCCAGCAGGAAGCCCGCGCCGCGTCGCGCCTCCACCACCCGGGCATCGTCCCGGTGATCGACTCGGGCGAGAAGGACGGAGCCTATTACATCGCCATGTCCGCCGTCGAGGGCGTCACGCTCGACCGGGCGCTGTCGACCAACCGCCTGACCCTCCGGCAGTTCGTCGAAGTCCTGGAGCAGGTGGCCCTCGCGGTCCACCACGCCCACGAGCAGGGCGTCGTGCACCGCGACCTCAAGCCGGCGAACATCATCCTCGACGCCGGGGGCCGCCCCCACGTCACCGACTTCGGCCTGGCCAAGATGGAGCACCTCGAAAAAGCCGCGACCCAGGGCGGCGGGACGATCGGCACCCCCTGGTACATGTCGCCGGAGCAGGTGATCGGCGACGTCCGGGGCACCGACGCGCGAAGCGACATCTACGCGCTCGGGGTCCTCCTCTACGAGGCCCTCACCGGCAAGGTGCCCTTCCCCGGGTCGTCGGTCGTGCAGGTCTACCTCGGCATCCTGAACGGGACGGTGACCCCTCCCTCGCAGCTGAATCCGCGGACGCCGCGGGACCTGGAGGCCATCTGCCTCAAGGCCCTCGACCGGGACAAGACGCACCGCCAGGCGAGCGCCCTCGAGTTCGCGCGGGAGCTCCGACACCATCTCGAACCTCCGATAAACTCCCATGGCGTCTAGACACGAAGAAAGTCTGATCGGCAAGACCTTCGAGAAGTGCCGCATCATCGCCAAGCTGGGCATGGGCGGCATGGGGTCGGTCTGGCTGGCCGAGCATTTCGGCCTCGGCCGCAAGGTCGCGGTCAAGATCCTCCCCCCGGAGATGGGCCGCGATCCCGAGTACGTCGCCCGGTTTATGCGGGAAGCCACGACCGCCGGGAGGATGGAGCACCCCAACATCGTCCAGATCCACGACGTCGGCTACGCCGAGGGCCGCCACTTCATCGTGATGCAGTATGTCGACGGCGAATCGCTCTCCACGGTCGTCGACAACCTGGGGGCGATGGACCCGAAAGACGCCGCCAAGATCGCCGCGGGCATGCTCCGGGGCCTCCAGCACGCCCACGAGGAGGGCGTCGTCCACCGCGACGTGAAGCCCGACAACGTCCTGATCGCCAAGGGCGACGAGCCCAAACTCCTGGACTTCGGCCTGGCGATCGAGACGGAAACCGCCCTGCAGATCACCAAAGACGGAATGGTGGTCGGCACTCCCTACTATCTCGCGCCCGAGCAGGCGCGGGGCATGAAGGCGACGCCGCTCTGCGACGTGTATGCGGCGGGAGTCACGCTCTACTACCTGCTCACCGGGAAGCGGCCCTTCGTGGGCGCCACGGCTCTGGCCGTGCTGAACAAACACATCCACGAGATGCCGGTGCCGCCCTCCAAGCACCGGCCGGCGATCCCCAAGACGCTGAACGACATCGTGCTGAAGATGATGGCGAAGAAGCCCGCCGAGCGCTACCAGAGCGCCGGCGCCGCGGCGGACGACCTCGAGGCCTTCCTCAAGGGCAAGCAGATCCAGGTGAAGGTCCCCGTCCAGGTCCGGCTGCCGTTCAACCTCCCGATGCCGGCCGCCCTGGCGGCGCTGTCGAAGAACCAGCTGATCCTTCTGGCGTCGTCGGCCGGCGGCCTCCTCCTGCTCCTCGTCGTGCTCCTGATCGTGGTTCTTTCCGGAGGAAAGCCCCCGCCCCAGGCGGCCGTCGCCCCGCCGCCCCGCCCGGCCGCGGCTCCGGGCCCCGATGAAGGCGCCCGCTTCACCGCCTGCCTCCATTACGAACAGCAGAACCGGGAGTCCATCGCCTCCTTCATGGACATTCTCAACACCTACGACGCGTTCCTCGCGGCGACGACGTCTCCGGAGTTCAAGGGGCGCGCCGAGAAGCAGCGGAAGTCGTTCCTCGAGTTCGCGGAAAAGCGCGCGGAGCAGGAGCTCGACGCCAGGGTCAAGGAGCCGGATCCCTACCGCCGGGTCAAGGCTCTCCTGGATTTCCCGAAGGTCCTGGTCGAGATCACCGCGATCGACAAGCGGCTTCGCGAGGAGCTCCTGATCGCGCACGGCCAGGCGGAGACCCGCTTCCTGGAGGACCAGCGCAAGCTGGACGCCGCGGTCGACGGCAACCGATTTGAGGACGCCGAAGCCCTGGTGGACGGCCTCCTGGCCGTCGCCGAGGGGCCCCGCAAGGACCAGCTCGCGGCTCTGAAGAAGGACCTCCCGCGGAGGAAGCGGGAGTACGACGACGAGACCCTCCGCCGGCTGAATGCGGCCTACGACCCGGTCCACGAGTCCTTCGTCCAGGCCCTCTCCAAGCGCGAAACGGGCACCGCGTTCTCCCACGTGGCCAAGTTCCTCCGGGACCAGTCCGCCGAATCCGAGCGCCAGCGGACCCGGGTTGCGGGCATCGGCTACGAGCCGCTGCTCAAGCCGTTCCCCGAAACGGTCCTGAGCGAATCCCAGCTGCTGTCGAGGGTTTCGATCGCCGGCGCCTTCGCCCGCGCGCAGAATTCGCTGCCCTTCCGGATCCTCTCGGACCTCCAGGACGCGATGGACGTCGAGTTCATCGTCCGCGAAGCGGTGCTGGGCCTCGACGGGCTCCGGCGATCCAACGGCGAGGTGCGCCTCGTCACGCTGGGCGCCGCGGGCCACGTGACGATCGACGTCGGCGGCTACCAGTTCGTGCCGAAGGCGGGAGTCCAAAAAACGATCCAGTACCGGCAGCTGCACGTGCAGGACCTCTTCCAGCTCGCCGCCCTGGCGGAAAGCCAGACGGTCGACCAGCTGCTGGCCACGAGCGACCAGCACTGCCGGGCGATGGGCGCCGTGTGGATCTATACGACGCTCCCGGAACGCTGGGCCCAGGCGGGCCGCTGCTTTGTGCGCGCGGAGCAGCTGGGCATCCCGGGCCTCGGATTCCGAATCGACTCCCTGCGGGAACGCGGGTCGAAGGACGTCGTCGACCGCATCCTCGCGTCGAAGAAGGAGCTCGAGAAGAGGAATTTCGAGGCGGCCAAGCAGATGCTCGGGGCCGTCGAAACCGCCTGGGGCCACGACCCGGTGTTGACCGAGGAGATCGGACGCGCCATGGCGTCGATCCTGGTCGCCGAGGTGATCCACCACGAACGGAACCGGGATTACGCGAAGCTGAAACAGGCCGCCCGGCTCTTGCGGACGAAGTACCCGAAGCTGTATCCGGAAGAAGTGATTTTCGCCCCCTACGCCCACGCCCTCCGGGAGACGGGCGAATGGCGGACGGCGGGCAACCTGCTGGGCGACGACTGGACCTGGGAAGGCAAGGCCCAGGGCGCCCCCTGCCCCGCCGAGGACGACACCCGCAGCGGCAAGGGGCTCCGCCTGAAGCCGGAGAAGGCGATACGGGTGTCTCCCACCCTGTCGAAGGGCGTCTCCGGGGCGGTGGTGGAGCTCGCCCTCGCCGCCGCCTCGCCCGCCTTCAGCGTCGGATTCCGCTTCGACGTCTCGGACACGGAAGGCACGTACAAGAAGCTCGTGCTCCGGGACACGGGAGAACTGACCCTCTACTCGTTCGACGGGAGGGAAGAGACGAGATTGGCGAGGGAGTCGCTCGGGAAGAAGCTCGCCCCGAAGCAATGGACCGAACTGCGCTTCGTGGCCGAGGCCGGCGACCTCATCGTGTACGTCGACCAGCGGCCGCTCCTGCTCACGACGGCCACGGTCTCGGCCGACCGCGGGATCGAGCTGTGGACCTCGGCCGAGGCCAATTTCCGCGGCCTCTACCTGCACCGCTAGCACGGCCTTCAACAGGGACGGGCCGGAAGCCGCTGCGACAGTCGCCCCGGCGGATCGTTACTTCTTGCGCTGAACCCCCTGGCCGATCAGGAAGAGCACTCCGCCGACGACGAGGTAGGCGAGTTCGGCGTTCAGGTTCTTGTAGGTCAAGCCGACCAGGAGACCGACGCCGACGATGCAGATGCCCACTCCCATCAGGAAGCGGCCGATGGCGTGAAACGCGATGGGAGCCCCCGCTTATTCCTTCTTGGGCGTCTCGGGAGTCGCGTCCTTCTTCGCGTCGTCCTTGGGGGCGTCCTTCGGGACGTCCTTGGGCATGTCGTCCTTCTTGTCGACCGCAGGACGGGGGTCGGACGGCGGCAGATCGGAGTCGTCACGGCCGCCGGCGAACCGCGCGGATTTGGCCTTCACGATGTCCTTGGCGACCCTGCCCGTGCCCTCGCAATAGTCGCACTTCATCGTGCCCTTGCACACCGGGCACTTCTTGGTGCCCTTGCAGTTGGGGCACTCGGGCGACTGGCCCTGGAAGATCAGGACGCCCTGCCCCTTGCAGTTGTAGCAGTCGCCCTTGGTCTGTTCCATCTGGGAGCAGGCGGGACAGCTGCCCGAGCCCTGGCAGGAGGGGCAGCGATACTCCTTCGCCCAAGTCATGTCCGTCTTGCACCGCTTGTTCGGGCAACGGGCGGTATCGACCGCGATGGGGTCGCCGCAGCCGGGACAGAAGGTGTGGATCTCGCGGACATCCTTCTCCTTCGCCGTGACCGGAGCGAAGCCCATGAAGCGCACTTCGCCTTCCTGCTTGCCCACGCCGCAGGCAGCGAGCATGAGGACCGAGGCCAGGACTGCCGCGTGCTTCAGCTTCATGGAAGTCTCCTTAGAGTCCCCCCACTATACTGCCGGGGGAAGGCCATTTCAACCCTACTACTCATGACGGCGGGGACATCCCGGTTACCGCAGATCGTCCGACAGAATCTTGCGAAGAAGGGCGGCGAGTTTCGCCCGGGCTCGAGCCGCGGTCCGGAGCACGTCTGCATGCGTCACCGGTCCTGGTCCGGTGCCCGCGGCGGCGTTGGTGATGAGGGAAATCGCAAGCACCTCCAGACCCGCCTGGTGCGCCGCCATCGCCTCGGGCACGGTCGACATCCCGACCGCGTCGGCGCCCAGCCTCCGAAGCATCCGGGTCTCGGCCGGCGTCTCGTAGGTCGGTCCGGCGACCGCCGCGTAAACGCCGCGTTTCAAGCCCGGAAAGGTCGGGACCCGGTAGACCGAGGACTGATCGAGAAAGTGCGCCCCTCCGCGCAAGGGATTGGCTCCCATCAGGTTAAGGTGGTCGCTGATCGCCATGAGATCCCCGGGCTGGAGATCGCGCCGGATGCCTCCGGCGGCGTTCGTCAGCACGAGCCGGCGGACGCCGAGGAGCGCGAGGGCGCGGACCGGCCGAACGACCTCGTCCATCGTGCGGCCTTCGTAGTAGTGGACGCGGCCGCGGAGGATCGCCGTCTTCCCGACGAGGGACAGCCGGCCCGGGTGGCCGGCGACGTGGACTCGAGGGAACCCCGGGATCCGGTCGTAGCGAAGCTCCACGGTCGCGGCGCCCAGCTCGAGATCCCCGAGCCCGGAGCCCAGGACGACGGCGGAGTGGGGACGATGGGGGAGGCGGCGCTCGAGAGACGCGGCGGCACGGCGGACGAGGCCGTCCTCGGCCATCAGGTGGCGACCGCGAACATGACGCCTTCGAAGACCAGCTTGCCGTTCACGACGCCCTGGCTGTCGCACTTGAGGCCTCGCCGGGACATCTCCTTCAGCTTCGACACGATGAAGACCCGGTCGCCAGGCCGGACCCCGCCGCGGAAGCGGACTTCGTCGATGCCGGCGAAGACCACCAGGCGGTCGCGGATCTCCGGAATCGCGGCCTTGTAGCCCACCAGGGACACCTGCGCGGCCGCCTCGACCAGGATGACCCCGGGGAGGATGGGATGGCCCGGAAAGTGGCCCGAGGCCCAGAACTCGTCCCCGTGGACGTCCTTCCAGCCCCCGACGATGTAGTTCTTCTCGTCCAGGTGGAAGATCCCGTCGACGAGCGCCATGGCGTCGCGATGCGGCAGGACGGCGGCGATGGCCTGGCGGTCATAAAGGGGTTTCTCGACGGAATACTTCGCCGGATCGAGGAGAAAGGCGCTGGGCATAGGGGGGAATTCTATCGGCGCCCGCCGCCTTTGCCAAGCGAAACGCACGCGGCCCGGGGACCGCGTGCGTGCAGAGGCTCCGCGTCGACGGTCAGAACGAATCGTCCGGCTTCGGCTTCTTCTTCGGCTTCTCGCGGCGATCGTCGTCGTCCTTGTCCTCGCCCGGCTTCGGCTTTTTCTTGGCCTTCTCCCGGCGGTCGTCGTCGTTGGGGTCGCCGTCCTTCTTCGGCTCGGCCCGGCGGAACTGGAACTTGAAGTCCTCCGCGCCGCGGAAGCGCGGCATCTGCTCCAGCCAGTGGCGCCATTCCTCAGGGAGGCCGTCGGGGAGCCGCTTGAAGTCGAAGTCGTGCGGCACGAGGCGGGGCAGCTCGCGGGGGAGATCGTGGAACTTGGGCAGCTGGCCGTCGAGTTTCTTCTCCAGGGAATCGACGCGCCGGAGGAGTTCGCGCACCAGGCTGTCCAGGTCGTGCGGCTTCTCGTCCTTGCGGTCCTGGGGCCCCTCCTCCTTCTTCTCGAGGAGCCGCTCGCGGGCCGCCTTGAATTCCTTCTCGAGGCGTTCGCGTTCCGAGGCGAACTTCCGCTGGAGCGCCTCCAGGGTGCGCTCCATGTCTCGGCGGAGCTCGTCCATCTTGCGTTCCCGGTCGTCCTGCGCCGACGCGATGCCCGCGCCGCAGACGACGAGCGCCATGGTGGTCACGAAGAGTCTCATCCCAGCACCTCCATCCTGCCTTCTTTAGTATCGGCGTGGGGCCGGAAAGTTCGGTGCTCGGAAAACAAAAGACAGGCGCTAATTGCCGCCGGACGGCGGCGCGCCGGAGGGCGGCTGCAGGCCCTTCTTGAGGAACTCGAGGAAGTCGGCCTCGGAGACCTTGCCCAGGATCCGGGAGCGTTCCACCCCGTCGGGTCCCAGGCAGAGGTAGGCGGGAAGCGCGGGGATGCCGTAGCGTTCCAGGAGCAGCTTCCGGTTCTCCTCGTCGCCGTCCTTGAAGCGCGGGCTGTCCAGGCGGTCGGTGTAGAGTTCCGCGAAGACAAAGTTCGACAGCAGCGCCTTCACCGGACCGCTGGAGAGGACGGTCCCCTTCATCACCTGGCAGTTGATGCAGCTGGCGCCGGTGAACTCCAGAAAGAGGGGCTTCCCGAGCTTCCGCGCCTCCTCCGCCGCGGGCCCGAAGCGGGCGTAGACCGGATCTTTCGCCGAGCTTCCGACCCCCGTCTCCGCCGTCTCGAAGGCCGGCGGGAGGACGAAATTCAGCCAGCCGAGCTGACCGCCGCCGAAGCCCGTGGCGAACGAGACCGCCAGCACCCCCAGCGCCAGGGCCGTAAGCAGGCGGCCGATGCCGATCTGCAGCCGCACCGGGGTCCCGCTCCCGTCCTTCGCCGGCGCCGGATCCGGCTCGTCCCCCTTCAGCTGGAAGACGCGCAGGAGGTACAGGATCATGAAGATCAGGACGGCGACCCAGATGGCGACCATGACGAAGCGCGTGACCACGCCCCAGCTTCCCGCGTTATCCGCCTTCGAGAGATAGAAGAAGGCCAGAGCCAGTTCGGCGAAGCCCATCGTGACCTTCACCGTGTGGAGCCAGTCGCCGCCGCTCCTGCGGAATCCCGACACGAGCGACGGGAAGAGCCCGAGGAGGAAGAACGGCAGCGCCATCGTCGCCGAATAGACCAGCATCGCCAGGATGCCGATGAAGCGGTACTGCGCGGCGCCGGAGGCGGAGACCGCGAGGATCGTCCCCGCGATCGGGATCGTGCACGTGAAGGTCACCACACTGAACAGGCATCCCAGGATGAAGGCGCCGCCCGCCCCCTGCCGGCGCTGGCTCGTCACTCCGCCCACGAGCCACGAGGGCAGCGTGATCTCGTAGAGGCCGAACAGCGAGAAGGCGAACCAGAAGAAGAGCCCGGCGACCACCATGTTCACGTACATGTTCGCCGCGAAACGGCGCGCCCCGTCCGCCTCGCCGATGATGGTCGAGAACAGGAAGCCGACGCCCGTGAACGCGACGATGATCCCGAGCGAGTAGGCGAGCGACAGGAGCACGCTCTTCGCGCGCGAGCCGTCCCCCTGTTTGACGAAGTAGGTGATCGTGATCGGGACGATCGGGAAGACGCAGGGCATCACCAGGGAGATCAACCCTCCCCCCACGGCCAGGAGCATGAACCCGACCAGGCCGAGCTTGTCGTACTCGCCCTGGGCGTACTTCTGAGCCAGGTCCTTGGCGGGTTCCGCCGGCGCGGGAGGCAGGGCGTCGACCTCGAGCTTCCCTTCCTTCACCGTCAGGTGGAGCGACACCGGCGTCGAGGTGGGCCGGCAGATCTTGTCGGTGCACAGCTGGTAGACCAGCTTTCCGGCCAGGTCGAGCGGCCCCGGAGCCGCTCCGTCCTTGAGGCGCAGGGGATACCGGAGCGCCAGGCTTCCCTCATAGTAGTCGTAGGCGGGCTCCTGCCCTTCGGCCGGATGCGTCCGGGGAGGCGGCCCCTCGGGCTTTCCCGCGGGCTCCGCGCCCGCGAGCTTAAGCGCCGTGATCTGCCCCGTCGAGGTCGGGGTCGTGGGATAGATATGATAGCCCTTCGGGATGTCCAGCTGGAGCGTGACGATGAACGGCTCGCCGACGTGGACGTCCGTCTTCGACGAGGCGACCGAGACCAGCGTCACGGTGTCGGCCGCGGCGGGCGGCGGCGCGGACCCGGGAGGGGCGGGAGGAGGCGCCGGCGCGCCGGCCAGCGCCTTCAGGTCGAACGAGATCGCCGTCGAGTTGTCGACGCAGACGTTCGGATCGCAGATCTGATAGGTCAACTTCCCCGTCACCGTCACGGGACCCGCCTTCACGTCCGCCTTGAGGCGCAGGGGGACGGTGACGGCGATCTTCCCCTCGTGATAGTCGATGTCCCCGATGCCCGGCTCGGTGACCACCTTGAGCGGCGGCTCGTCGATCGCTCCGGCTACCTCCGCATTGTCGAGTTTGAACCGGGTGGGCAGTCCGAAGAGGGGCTTCTTCCCCGCCGCATAGATGTGCCAGCCCTTGGGGATTTCCAGCTCAAAGACGACCTTCACCGTCTCGCCGGAGGCCACGTCGGTCTTCGCCGGACGGACCGCGAGGATCTGGACGGCGGGCTTGTCGGTGCCGCGCCTTTTCGCGCCCGGAAGATCCTGGGCCTCAAGCGGATGGAGGCCGGCGAGGGAGAAAAGCCCCAGAGCGAGCAGGAATCGCATCATTGGATTATTATAGTCAACAAGCCCGGAGCATCCTATATTTCTGGCCAGCGCATTTTAGGGAGAAACCCATGGCGAAGCAGGCGATTTTCGAGACCAGCAAAGGCACCATCACGATCGAGCTCTTCGACAAGGAAGCCCCGAAGACCGTGGCGAACTTCGAAAAGCTCGCCAACTCCGGATTCTACAACGGGGTTACGTTTCACCGGGTCATCTCGGATTTCATGATCCAGGGCGGCGATCCGACCGGGAGCGGCCGCGGCGGACCCGGCTACGAGATCGAGTGCGAGATTCATCCCGACCGGAAGCACGGGACGGGATCCCTCTCGATGGCCCACAAGGGCGCCTGCAAGCACGACCCGAAGACCGGCAAGAAGCTCTCCGGCACCTGCACGGGGGGCTCCCAGTTCTTCATCACCCATCGGGCCACGTCCCACCTCGACGGCGTGCACACCGTCTTCGGCGCGGTCACGGCCGGCCAGGACGTCGTCGACAAGATCGCCCAGGGGGACAAGATGACGAAGGTCTCGGTGAAGTAAGGGACCGGGACCTAGTCCTCCGGGGGAAGGTCGGGAACGCGGTCGAGGACGTCCTCCACGAACTCGTCCGGAGGCGAGAAGGTGATCGACTGCGCGGTGACTTTGGTGGGCAGGAGCCGCAGGCGGCCGGCTCTCCACCAGTAGATTCCCTCACTCAACGAGCCGGGACCCTCCTGGTACATGCCGAACGCGATGGGGATCATCGAGTTCACCGCGGACAGGAGGCCCATGTTCGTGATCGGATAGAACAGGGCCGCGTGCCGGTGCGGGACGGCCACGAGCGCCCCGAATTCCGCCGGCCCCTGGAGATGCTCCTCCAGGAAGAGCACATGGGAGGCGGTGAAGAAGCTGTCGCCCACCAGGGCCTGGATGACCGCGCCCTTCCCCACGTCGAAGGTCTGCAGCACCGGCGCCGGCCGCTCGGAGCGGATATTGGCCAACCCCAGCCGGAACAGCTCCTCCTCCGTCACGCCCCAGGATCGGACGTGGTCCGGAGGCACCGTGCGCACCGAGCCGGGCAGGTCGTAGACGAGGGTTTCGACGAGCCCCTCCGCCGGTTGGCGGTGGATCAGGCCCGCGCTGCCCATCTGGGACAGGTAGTCGGTGTGGTAGAGCCGGACTTTCAAGTACTGCCGGACGTTGTCGAGCGCGCCCGCCCGCTCGTCGATCTCCTGCGCGTCTTGGGACGAGCGGAAGGCGTTATCGAGGTGCTCCCGGATGGTGGCCGCCCAGTCGGAGCCGGGCGTGGCGTGGCAGGTCTGGGCCAGGTTGAGGAGGCCGAAGTCGGAGGCTTCCCCATCGGGCGGCGTGACGGTGACGGTGCCGTCCCCCAATTCGAAGGGCAGCGATCGGCGCCCGAGGTCCCTCGTGAGCTCCTCGACGAAGCGGCGGTAGTCCCCCGGCGAAAAGAACTTCGCCCAGTCGGGGACGTCGTCCCGGGAGCCGAAAAAGCGGCCGATCTGATTCACGCGGTGGAGCATACTGCCCTCGGCGGCTCCGCGCCAGCACGAAGCGCCGCTCAGCCCGAGCGCCGCCGGAGGCGCCGGCGCGCCCAAGCGGCCCCCAGGGCCAGGAGCAGTTCCAGCCCCGTGCAGCCGCACATGCCCGCCGGAATCGTTGGGGCGACCGGTTTGGCCGACGCGGGCGGAGTGTAGACGACCACGAGGGTCGCCTGACCCAGGTTGCCCGACGGATCCAGCGCCCGAACCGTCAGGACGTTCACGCCGGTCATGAGCGGGATGGTGCTGGCCGTCCAGGAGGTCGTGCCAGCGGCCGTCGCACCGACACCGGTTGCGGCATTCGAGAAGGTCACGGTCGATACCGAGACGTTGTCGGTGGCGGTTCCGGCCAGGTCGATCTGGGGGACTGCGACCGTTACGGTACCGCTCCCGGCGGGACTCGTGATGGCCACGACCGGCGGCACCGGATCTCCGACGGGCGGCTTGTACGTGATCGTGATGGTTGCGGTGGCTACATTCCCGGACGTGTCGGTCGCCGTCACCGTGATCGGATTCGAGCCCACGATCATGGGGATCCCGGCGAACCAGTCGGACCCCCAGGAGCAAAGTCCCGTGCCGTAAGTGGCCTGGTTGTTCCAGGCGACCGTCACTACCCCGACGGCGTCGATCGCCGTGCAATGCAGGTTCAGGGGGGACGTGGTCGCATTGAAGGTGGCCGCCGTCGTGGGTTGCGTGATATTGACGCTGGGAGGACTGGTCTGGGCGGTCGCGACGAAAGTCACGGTAACATCCTCAATGGCGGTGACCCCGCCGTCGTTCGAGGCGATGATCGCGATGTCGTTGGCTCCTCCGGTCAGCGGAACGGTCGTGGTCCAGGACGTCGTCCCGGTCGCCAGCCCCGTGGTCCCGGTTGTCTTGTTGATCCAGCTCACCTGGGTGACCGCGATCGGATCGGAGGCGGTCCCGAAGATGGTGGCCAGCTGGGTCGGAGACGTGAAGGCCGGGAGCAGGCTCGGATCGATCGCAATCGTGGGAGGCGAGGTCTCCAGGGAGAAGTTGACGGTAATGCTGGCCGATCCGATGTTGCCCACCGGGTCCACCGCCTTGACCGTAATCACGTTCGCACCCGGGACGAGGGGGATATTGGCATTCCAATTGGGGGCGGCGAACGTGGCCTGGCCGCTTGCCCCCGTCAGGCCGTTCGACCAAGCGACCTGGGTGACGCTCGTATCGTCGATGGCGGTGCCGGAAATGGCCAGCGGCCGCACCTGCGTCACGAAGGTGGGCGGCGTCGGCGTCACAATCGTGACGACCGGAGCCGTTACGTCCAGGGTGACCGCGATGGAGGCCGAGGTCGTGGTGCCGATGCCGTCGGTCGCGGTGAACGAGATGAGGTTCGGGCCCGGATTGAGGGGGATCGTGGCGGTCCACGACGTTGTCCCGGCAGCGGTCCCCGTTGCCCCCGTGGTGGCGTTTGTCCAGGTGACGGAGGAGACCACGAGGAGGTCGGAGGACGTGCCCGCGAAGTCGAGCGGCGACGAACCGGTCAGGAAGGTCGGCTGGATCGTGGGGGCCGTAATCCCGATCGAAGGCGCCCCGGGGTCGTACGTGACATTGACCGTCCGGCTCGAGGCGTTGCCGACCTCATCAAAGGCGGTGAGAGTGATCTGGTTCGTTCCCAGGACGAGCGGGACCGACGCATTCCAGGCCGTGGTCCCGACGGCGGTCCCGTTGGCGGCAGCCGCCGGATTCGACCAGGTCACCTTGGACACCTGGACGTTGTCCGAGGCGGTTCCGCCCAGGTTGATCGGCGTGGTGGAGCTGTTCAGATTCACCGCCGAGCTGGGCGACGTGACGCTGATCGTGGGAGACTGGTTATCATCGATGACGGTGATCGTGCTCGTCGAGACGTTCCCCGCCGCATCCGTGGCGGTGATGGTAATCAGGTTCGACCCCGACGTGAGCGCAATGGCCGCGGTCCAGGCGCCGGTCCCCACGGTGGTTCCGGCGGCGCCG
>Ga0070731_10001007_pt1 | contig 31490 bp, 32 predicted proteins | sample Coa_R1_2_FD_66448 | JGI IMG/M metagenome (GOLD analysis project Ga0070731, IMG submission 66448) | Surface soil microbial communities from Centralia Pennsylvania, which are recovering from an underground coalmine fire - Coalmine... | ecosystem: Environmental > Terrestrial > Soil > Unclassified ... | reverse complement strand
CGGCAGGGAATCGATAAATTGGCGGCTCTCTTCGAAATCGAGATCCGTCTCCCCGGGGAACCCGACCATCACGTCCGCCCCCACCGCGCAATCCGGCATCAGGCCGCGCGCCTTCAGGATGCGGTCCGCGTAGTGCCGCGGCCGGTACTTGCGATGCATACGCCGCAGGATGCGGTCGCATCCGGACTGTAGCGGCGCGTGCACGTGCCGGGCGATGCGCGGTGAAGCGGCCATCAGGCCCAGCAGGTCGTCGGAGAAGTCCATCGGCTCCACGGAGCTGAGGCGCAGCCGCTGGATGTCCGTCTCGGCGAGCAGCCGCCGGATCAAGTCGGCCAGGCGGACCCGGCTGCCCGGCTCGCGGCCCCAGCGGCCCAGGTTGATGCCGCTCAGCACCACCTCGCGGTACCGGCTAGTCAAGCCGCGCACCTGGTTGATCACCTGCTCCGCGGGCGCGCTGCGGCTACGGCCTCTCACGAACGGAATAATGCAGAACGAACAGCGGTTATTGCAGCCATCCTGGATTTTCAGGTTAGGGCGGGTGCGGTCGCCGGCGGCGTCCTCCACCGGCGCGGACAGAAAGTCGTTCTGAGCGAAAATGTCGCCGACCAGGATGTTGCCGTGGTATGGCGCGGAATTCACCAGGTCGGCGATCTGGGTCTTGTGGGAATTTCCCACCACCCATTCCACGCCCGGCATGGCGGCCAGCTCCGCCGGCGCGCGCTGCGCATAGCAGCCGGTTACCAGGATGCGGGCGCTGGGATTCTCCCGATGCACGCGGCGCACGGTCTGGCGGACATCTTCATCCGCCGCCTGTGTGACGGTGCAGGTGTTCAGAACTACCAGGTCGGCGTGGCTGCGCTCCGGCACAGCTTCCAGGCCGGTGGCCGAAAGCATGGTTTCCAAGGCGGCGCCATCGGCCTGGGTGGCCCGGCAGCCGAAATTCTGCACGAAGAACTTGCTCACTGTCACCATTATAGGGAACTATCGGCCTGTCTTATTCGTATCCGTTTTAAGAGATTCATATGGCAACCTCGCGTAAGAAGCGATCATTGAAGTGGATACTCCTCATCCTGGTGCCTCTGTTAGGGGGCGCCGCGGTCTTCACCTTGAAAGCGATCACCAAGGGTTCGCCGAAGATCGATCAGGAAAAGCTGGTGAAAGCCCAGCGCATCGACCTGGCCCGTTCGGTGGTTGCCACCGGAAAGATCGAGGCCGTGACCAAAGTGGAAATCAAGTCGAAAGCCAGCGGCATCATCCAGAACCTGCCGGTCAACGTGGGCGACGTGGTTCACAAGGGCCAGGTCATCTGTAAGCTGGACGAGGACAATGTTCTGCCCCAAGTGCGTCAGTTCCAGGCGGCCCTGGCATTGGCCGAGGCGAACCTGAAGAGCGCCCAGGCCGACGACGAGCGCTATAAGGTGGATGCCGCCGGACCCGACGTGCCGTTCCTGAAGCGCGACATGGACCGCTCCCGCAGCCTGTATCAGGAGCAACTGGTCGCGCGCAGCGTGGTGGATGATACCGAGAAGAATTATGACATGGCGGTGAACCGCCAGAAGTCCGCGGTGGTCAACCTGGGCGTAGCGCGCGCAGCCATCGCCAAGGCGCAGGCCGGCATCGAACAGGCTCAGGCGGCTCTGGCGCAATCCGAAGAGGATCTGCGCAATACCACGATTATTTCCCCAATAGATGGAGTGGTCCTCTCGCGCGACCGTGAAGTGGGAGATGCCGTCAGTTCGATTCTGACCATGGGTTCCGGCGCCACCCTGATCATGACCCTTGGCGACTTATCTGAAGTGTATGTCAAGGGCAAGGTGGATGAGAGCGACGTGGGTAAGATCTACCTTGGCCAGCCTGCGCGCATTACCGTAGAGTCGTTCAAAGACGAGAAGTTCAGCGGCAAGGTGACTAAGATTTCACCGATGGGAGTCGAGAAGGACAACGTGACGACATTCGAAGTGCGCGTGTCGATCTCCAACGAATCGCGCAAATTGCGCGCCGAGATGACGGCCAACGCCGAGGTCATCCTGGAAGAACGCAAGGGCGTGGTCGCGGTGCCGGAAGGCGCCATTCTCTATAACAAGGACAAGTCCACGTCGGTCGAGATACCCGACGCCACCAGCGAGAGCGGCAAGCGCAAGATATCCGTGGTGACAGGGATCAGCAACGGTTCGAAGACCCAGATCGCAAAGGGCATCAACGAAGGCCAGCAGGTAATCCTGCAATAGGAAGGGATTCTTATGGATTACCTTCGTGAGCTGTTGGCGCAGGTCGCATCCAGCCTGCTGCGGAACAAGCTGCGCAGCTTTCTGACCATGTCCGGGATCGCCTGGGGCGTAGCCTCCATCGTGCTGATCGTGGCCATGGGGGACGGCTTCAAGCAAGGCCAGCGAAACAACACCAGGCAGCTTGGGGAGAGCATCGTGCTGCTCTTCCCCGGCCGCACCGAGAAGCAGGTGGGCGGGCAGCGGGCGGGCCGCCGCATCCGCTTCACGTACGACGATATCAACGACATCCGTACAGAGTGTTACCAGGTGAGCCGCGTCATCGGCGAACTACAAAACGGCGCCAAGGTAGCCAGCCCGTTCAATAGTGGATCGTTCACCGTGAACGGCGTGGAGCCTCTGTACTCCAAGATCCGCACCATACCGATCGATCGCGGGCGCTTCCTGGTCGACGGCGATGAGACCGATGCCGAGCGGGTAGCCGTACTGGGAGACAACGTCCGCAAGCAGTTGTTCGGCCAGCGCAACATCGCGCCTGGCTCGCAGATCTTCCTGAACGGTCTGCCGTTTCGCATCGTCGGCCTGATGCCCGCCAAGAACCAGAACAGCAGCTACAACGGCCTGGACGGCGACAAGATTTACGTCCCCTACGCCACCATGGTCCGCGACCTGCCGCCGAAGGACGACAACTTCCACCCCGGCATCGTCAACGACATTATCTACGTGCCGGCCTCTCTGACGGATTGGAAAGCGGCGCGCCGGCAGGTGCTGCGCGTGCTGGGACGCAATCATCAGTTTGACCCGGACGACAAGGGCGCCGTGTACATTTGGGATACCGTCGAGAGCGCGGAACTGGTGGACCAGATCTTCGTCTCCATGACAGCGTTTCTGGGCGCCATCGCGGTGATCACGCTCACGCTGGGCGGCGTTGGAGTGCTCAACATCATGCTGGTCTCAGTCACCGAGCGCACCCGTGAGATCGGCTTGCGTAAAGCCATCGGCGCGACGCGGCGGCGCATCATGGCCGACTTTCTGGTGGAAGGCGTGGTGCTGGCGGGCCTCAGCGGCGTGATGGGATTTCTGGGCGCGTACGGCCTGGCGTCGCTGGTGAATATGCTGCCGCAATCGGACATGTTCGCCGGCTTGCCGGTCAAGGGAGCCACGACGGCGTGGTCGTTCACGGCACTGGCCATCGTGGCCGTATCGTCGGCATTGTTCCCCGCCTGGCGCGCGTCATCGCTCACGCCCGTGGAGGCGCTGCGCTATGAGCGTTAGCTCCGTATTCAGCGAAGCCGCGGCCGCGCTGAAGTTCAACCGGCAACGCAGCATCCTGACGACCATTAGCCTGGCATGGGGCGTGGCGTGCTTCGTCATTCTCTACTCCTACGGCGACGGCTTCCACTTCGCGCTGCGCAAAGCGTTCATGTCCATCGGCCAGGACCTGGTGCTGATGTTCAACGGCCAGACATCCACGCAGGCGGGAGGCGAGCGGGCCGGCCGCAAGATCCGCATGGAACGGACGGACGTGGACGCCATTCGTGACGGCGTACCGCTGGCAGCGGCCATCTCGCCCGAAGTGATGGTGCACGGCGCCACGGTGGTGCGCGGTTACCGGACGCAATCGATCGCGGTGCGCGGCGTCTATCCGGTATACGGCCGCATCCGCAACCAGACGGTGGCCACGGGCCGCTGGCTCGGTCCGGAAGACGAAGCCCAGAAGCAGCGCGTAGCCGTCATGGGCGGCGAGGCTGCCAGGAAGATGTTCGGCGAGATTCCGCCGGAAGGCGAAGACATCACCATCAACGGGCTGCACTTCACCGTCATCGGCGTGCTCAAAACCAAGACCCAGATATCCAATTACAACGAGCCGGATAACGAGTGCATCTTCATCCCTTATGACACCGGCTCGCTGCTGCGCGACGTCAAGTACCCCGATTACATCGTTTGGATGCCGGTGAATCCCATCTTTCGCGCGGAGGCGGTAAGGCAGACGCGGGAGACGCTGGCGCGCGTCCACAACTTCTCGTCGAACGACGAGCGCGCTGTCCAGATCATCGTCTTCAACGAGTTCCTGCGCATCGTGGATACCATGGGGATGGCGCTGCGCATCCTGCTGGGATTCGTAGGCACGCTGACGCTGGCCATCGGCGGCGTGGGCCTCGCGAACATCATGCTGGTATCGGTGACGCAGCGCACGCGCGAGATCGGCATGCTCAAGTCGATCGGCGCCACCAGCCGCTCGATCCTGTCGCAGTTCCTGCTGGAAGCCATGGCGATTGTGACGGTGGGCGGCGTGTTCGGCGTAGCCGTGGGTTACGGAGTGACCGCCACGCTGCAGACGCTGCCGCTGCTGGGACCGCTGTTCAAGGACACCAGCGGCACGGGCGACATCCACCTGCAGATTTCGCAATTCGCGGTAATGACCTCGACGCTGCTGCTCGAATTCGTCGGCCTGATCGCGGGGCTGCTGCCGGCCATCAAGGCGTCGCGCATGGACCCTATCGAAGCCTTGCGCTACGAATAGGGCGGGGTTTGATAGACTGAACGCAAGCCGCCCATGCCAATGACCGAAGGTTGTCTCACCGAAGAAGAGCGCGCGCACGTCGTACAACTTCTCCACGATTCTCAGGCTGAGTTTCTGGAGCTGACCTCCGGCCTGAGCGATGCGCAATGGACGGCGCGGCCGGCGCCGGACCACTGGAGCGTGCAGCAAACAGCCGAGCACCTGGTGCTGGGGGAGGCCGCGATGCTCGCCAAGATCGAAGAAGCTCTGGCGAGCGCTCCCGATCCGGACTGGGTGGCGGAGGATGCGCGCAAAACGAAATTCCTCGATCGCGTGCTGCCGGATCGCAGCCGCAAGGTCACGGCTCCCCAGATGCTGCATCCGCACAGCCGCTGGACGCGCGAGGAGGCCACGGCGCGCTACCGGGAGGTCCGCGCGCGGACGCTAAAGCTCGCCGCGGAAATGGACCAGCCGGCGAAGAGCCATCTGGCGAAGCATCCGTTTCCGATTTTCGACATGCTGAACGCCTACCATTGGCTGCTCTATATCCCGCTGCACAATGTGCGGCATAACCAACAGATCGCTGAAGCACTGAAGGACGTGCCGCGGTGAGGAGCATCGTAGTGACCGGAGGCGGCGCGGGCATCGGCCGGGCGGTAGCGCTGCGTTGCGCCGCGCGCGGCGACCGGGTGGCCGTGTTGGACATCGACGGCGGGGCGGCGCGAGAGACGGCCCGAGAGGCGCTGACGGCCGGCGCGGATGCGGCGCTTGGTGTCGAGTGCGATGTCTCGCGCGAGGACCGGGTGGCGGCGGCATTCGAGGAGGCCATGGCGGCCTTGGGTCCGCTGTACGGCGCTTTTGCGAATGCGGGAATGGATGCAGGCGGTTTCTTGCACGAGCTGCCATTCGAAACCTGGAAGCGGGTTTTGGAAACTAATTTGACCGGCATCTATCTCACCTGCAAATACGCGCTACAGAATCTGTTGAAGGCGGGGACGCCCGGCTCGATCGTGTGCACGTCGTCGCCGGCGGCGTCGGTGGCATTCGCGGCGGGGGCCGCGGGCGCCTACAGCGCGTCCAAGGGAGGCGTTTCGGCGCTGGTGCGGTGCATGGCGGTGGACTACGCGCGCTACGGCATTCGCGTCAACGCGGTTGTTCCGGGCGCTACCGAGACCAAGCTGATGTGGGCCAATGTAGCGCCGGCGGACATGCCTGAGATGCGGCGGCGCATTTGCGAAGAGGTTCCGCTGGGCCGCCTGGCCAGCCCGGATGAACCGGCGCGAGCAGTTGCCTGGCTGTTGTCGGACGAATCTTCGTATGTGACCGGGTCGCACCTGGTGTGTGATGGCGGCATATTGGCCAAGGCCTCCATTAGCGTTTGAACGGGCGTGGGACAGACCGTCGCCGCCCGGCCTCCCCCAAAGGCATGAGGGAAGACCGAGCGTTGGGTGATCCGGCTCAGACCGGAGGCCCGCCCGCCTCCGATGTGAATCCGTCCGGCCAACCGTCGCGATTGGCCGGCAAGCCTTTCTCAAGGGCGCCGGGGATCGGATTACCCAGCAACCGGTGTAAAAAAACCGGTTACAGACGGGAGAAGCGCTGCCCAGGCGCCTCTCACAGGGCATCACGCAGAGCGCAACGCCCTTTCTTGATTCCACTCTGACACGAGCATTTCGGCACATGCCCTGCCGTTGATTGCAAATGGTTGAAATTGAAGATTCAAAAAAACTCGCCGGAATGTGACCGATTCGAATCGGGTTTGTTTCGTATCTGGGCTATGGGATACTGGGGCGCGAGGAGGCGCTAGTTGCCGGTCCACGTTTTCGTCCGGTTTGAGCCGCTGGCAGGCAGGGCTGTGGCGTTTCGCGAGGAATTGCTGCGGGTGGTCGAGGCTTCGCGGGCCGAGCCTGGTTGCTTAGCCATGCATGCGTTTGAGTCACTGCGGGAGCCATCGGTGTATGCGATTCATTCCGAGTGGGTGGACGAGGCGGCGTTTGAGTTTCACGCACGCTTACCGCACACGGTCCGATTTCTGGCGGCGGCCGAGGAGTTACTGAGCCATCCCGTGGCGGGGCTGCGGACGCGGGCGATCGAATGAAGAATTACTTACTGCTGCGCATCAACTGCTCGATATTGACCAGCTCGGTGGGATAGTCTCCGGTATAGCACGCGTAGCAGTAATCGTGCTTGCGGCTGTCGCCGACAGCTTCGCGCAAGGACGCCAGCGACAGATAGCCGAGCGTGTCAGCTTCCACGAAACGGCGAATGGCCTCCACGTCGTTGTTGGAAGCAATCAGCTCGCCTTTCGTCGGCGTATCCACGCCGTAGAAGCAGGGCGAAATGGTCGGCGGGCAGGAGACGCGCAGGTGCACTTCGCGCGCGCCGGCCTGCCGCATCATGCGCACGATCTTGCGGCTGGTGGTGCCGCGCACGATGGAATCGTCCACCAGGACCACGCTCTTGCCCTCCAGCAGGTAGCGTACGGGGTTGAGCTTGAGCTTGACGCCGAAATCCCGGATGGCCTGGGACGGTTCAATAAACGTGCGGCCCACGTAGTGATTGCGGATCAGCGCATGGCGGAAAGGCAGGCCGGACTCGGCGGAGTATCCCAGGGCCGCGGCCACGCCGGAATCGGGCACGGGCACCACCAGGTCGGCATCGGCGGGGTGCTCGCGCGCCAACAGGCGGCCCAACATCTCGCGGGATTCCTGCACGGGACGGCCGAAGACGATGGAATCGGGACGCGAGAAGTAGACGTGCTCGAAGGCGCAATGGGCCAGGGGACGCTGCGGGGAATACCGCTCGCGTGCAACGCCTTGCGGACCCACCACGATCATTTCGCCGGGCAGCACATCGTTCAGGTAGACGGCGCCGATGAGGTCGAAGGCGCACGTCTCGGAAGCGAAGACGTAGCAGGCCTTTCCGTTCAATTCCATCTGGCCCATGGCCAGGGGACGGAAGCCGTGAGGATCGCGGGCCACGATGATGCGGTCCTCGGCCAGGAAAACCAGGGAAAAGGCGCCCTCGATCTGGAGCAGCGCATCGCGCAATGCGCCTTCCAGGGTGCGCTCGGAGGAGTGCGCCACCAGGTGGAGGATAACTTCGGTGTCGCTATTGGCCTGGAAGATGGAGCCGCGCTCCTCCAGGCCGGTTCTCAGTTCGATGGCGTTGGTGATGTTGCCGTTGTGGGCCACCGCGATGCGGCCCTTGTTGCACGACACCGAGAAGGGTTGGGCGTTGAGCAGCACGGTGTCGCCCGCGGTGGAGTAGCGCGTATGCCCGATGGCCAACTCGCCGGGCAGCTCGGACAGGACCTGGGTGGTGAAGATCTCCGCCACGTGACCCATGGACTTGTGGCAATGGATATCGCGGCCATCGCTGGTGCAGATGCCCGCGCTCTCCTGGCCGCGATGCTGCAGGGCGTAAAGCCCCAGGTAGGCCATCTTGGCGGCTTCGGGATGGCCGTAGACGGCGAAGACGCCGCATTCGTCGTGGAATTTATCGAACATCGTTTTATGCCCGCAGTTGGTTTTCGAGCGATTTTTCCCAGATCGATTTCAGGCTGCCGGTAGTAACAGAGATCAATGTTTGGTCGCGGTTGGCGAAGGCCAACACCCCATTTATAGTGATGCCCGCGCGGGCTGCCCGGACTCCCTGGCGCGCGGCAATGGCGGCCACGGCTTCCGGGTCGGATGTGGAGATGAGAATGCGCGACGGGCCTTCGTGGAAGAGCAGGAAATCGGGCGGCAGGTCCGATTGGAACAGGAACGCGGCGCCGATACCGGCCATGGAGCATTCGGCCGCGGCAACCGCAAGGCCGCCGTCGGAGAGATCGTGCGCCGATTCGGCCAGGCCGGCCGCCACGATTTCGCGCATGGCGTCGTGCACGCGCTTCTCGTAATCCATGTCGAGCACCGGCGGCAGGCCCCATAATTCGTTGCAGATGACCTTGGCGTATTGGGTACCGCCGAATTGGGCTTCGTCGCACTCGCCGATGCCGCCCAGCAGAATGATCGGCCGTCCGGGGACTTTAAAGTCGCGAGTCACGGGAGCGGCGGTTTTCAGGAGTCCGACAATGCCGATGACGGGCGTAGGCCAGATGCCTTCGCCGAGGGTTTCGTTGTAGAGGCTGACATTACCGCCGGTGATGGGGGTGTCGAAGAAGCGGCAGGCTTCGGACATGCCCTCGATGGCTTCGACGAGCTGGCCCATTATCTCGGGGCGCTCGGGGTTGCCGAAGTTGAGGCAGTTGGTGGCGGCGATGGGCTGGGCGCCCAGGGTCGCCAGATTACGGCAGCATTCGGCCACGGCCAGCATGGCGCCATCGCGCGGCGAGAGGTAGCAGTAGCGGCTGTTGCCGTCCAGGGACATGGCCACCGAGACGCCGTTCTCCTTGATGCGCACGATGGCGGCGTCGGCGCCGGGCCCGGCGATGGTGTTGGTGCGAACCTGGTAATCGTACTGCTCCCAGATATAGCGCTTGTCGCAGAGGTCGCCGGAAGCCAGCAGTTTTTCGAGGGCGCGGGCCGGGTCGATTGCGGGCCGGGCACACGAGGGGGCCAGGGGACGAGCCGGCGGAGCGGTAAACGGACGATCGTACAGCGGGGCTTCGTCAGCCAGTTCGCGGTTGGGGATTTCGGCAACCGTGCGTCCGTGCTGCTTCACGCGCAGGAGCCCGTCGCCGGTGACCCGTCCGATGGTGACGGCATCCAGGCCCCACTTGCGGAAGACCCGGAAGACTTCGTCTTCCCTGCCCTTCTCGGCTACCAGCAACATGCGCTCCTGGGATTCGGAGAGCATGATTTCGTAGGGCGTCATGCCGGTTTCGCGCTGGGGCACCAAGTCCAGTTCGATTTCGATGCCGGTGCCGCCGCGGCTGCCCATTTCGCAGGTCGAGCAGGTCAGTCCGGCGGCTCCCATATCCTGTATACCCACGATGGCGCCAGTCTGCATGGCTTCCAGGCAGGCTTCGAGCAGCAGCTTCTCTAGAAACGGATCGCCAACCTGGACGTTGGGGCGCTTCTGTTTGGACTCTTCGGTGAACTCAGCCGAAGCCATGGACGCGCCGTGGATGCCGTCGCGCCCGGTCTTGGCGCCCACGTAGATGACCGGATTGCCGAGGCCGGCGGCGCGCGCGTAGAAGATATCCTGCTTCCTGGCCACGCCCAGCGCGAAGACATTGACCAGCGGATTGCCGTTGTAGCAGGACTCGAAGACGCATTCGCCGCCCACGGTGGGCACGCCGAAACAGTTGCCGTAGTGGGCGATGCCGGCCACCACGCCTTGCAGGATGCGGCGGTTGCGCGGGCCATTGTGCGGATCGTCCAGCGGTCCGAAGCGCAGCGAATCGAGCACCGCAATCGGCCGTGCGCCCATGGTGAAAATGTCGCGCAGAATGCCGCCCACGCCAGTGGCGGCGCCCTGGAAAGGCTCGATGAAGCTGGGGTGATTGTGGGATTCGATCTTAAAGGCGATCACATATCCGCCGCCCACATCGATGATGCCGGCGTTCTCACCGGGGCCACAGACCACCAGTTTGCCGCGGGTGGGCAGCTTCTTGAGATGCAGGCGGGAACTCTTGTAGGAGCAGTGCTCGCTCCACATGACGCTGAAGACGCCCAGCTCGGTATAGCTCGGCTCACGGCCCAGGATGGCGACGATCTTCCGGTATTCGGGCTCGGTGAGCTGGTGCTGGGCGACGACGTCCGGGGTAATGGCCAGGGTGCTCATTGTTGGAGCGCCGCGGGCTGCGCGGCCATCACCATGGAGCGGAAAATCACCAGGCCATCGCTCGAGCCCATCAGCGGTTCGCTGGCGCGCTCGGGATGGGGCATGAGGCCCAGCACGTTGCGGCGTTCATTCAGGATGCCGGCGATGTCGCGCATGGAGCCGTTGGGGTTGTCGAGGTAGCGGAAGGCTACGCGGTCCTGGGCCTCGAGTTGGTCGAGGGTGCGCTCGTCGGCCACGTAACAGCCTTCGCCGTGGGCGATGGGCATGCGCAGAATCTGATGGGGTTGGGCCGCCGCGGTGAAGGGTGAATCGAGCGTCTCGGTGCGCAGGCGCAGCTCGCGGCAGATGAATTTCAGGTTGCGGTTGCGCATCAGCGCGCCGGGGAGCAGACCGGCTTCGACCAGCACCTGAAAGCCGTTGCAGATGCCCAGCACCGGTCCGCCCTCGGCGGCGAACCTGCGCACGGCCGCCATTACGGGCGAGAACTTGGCGATGGCGCCGCAGCGGAGATAGTCGCCATAGGCGAAACCTCCGGGAAGGATGACGGCATCCATGCCGCCCAGGGTGGGCGAATCGTGCCAGATGAATTCCGCTTGATGGCCCAGGTTGTGGTTGACCGCAAACCAGGCGTCGTGATCGCAATTACTGCCGGGGAAAACGATAACGCCAAATTTCATGAGCTTTGAGCGCTGGGGAGGTTACATACCAGTGTACCAAACCATCTGGCCGCAGATTAACGCAGATGAACACGGATAAAACGAGTCGATTAGAGCCGCAAACGGGAACTTTGTAGCTTAGTTTTTTATGCGCGTTTATGCGCGGCCAATATTGTCCGGCTTCTCGCACTGAGCGGGAATTCACGCCAGTTTTACGGCGGCGGCCAGGGCGTTTTCGAAGGCGGGGTCGCGGCCCGGAATGGAGAGCTCCTCGCGCATCAGGGAGTAGTCGGTGAGGGCCGGCAGCAGGGCTTTGCTGAGGAGTCCGCCTACACGGAGTTCGGCGGCGGGGCCTTCGGCCAACGCGATGGAGGCAGTGGCGGCCGGTTTGCCCTCGACGCGCAGCTCGACCAGGCTGAGGCGGCCGGACGGCTCGCCCGCCTCGGAGGCGAAATGCATGCGGGGGTGCGCGCCAATTTTATCGAGACCCTGGTTCAGCCACGCCGCCAGGTAATACGCCGTGGTGGGAGCCGCGGCGGCGCGGTAGGAGATCGAGATATCGGTGACCAGGGGCAGGTTGGCTAACTGCGCGCGGTTCTCGAAGATCTGAGCGATCAACTCGCGCCAGCGGGTCAAGCGCGTCCAGGCAAGGTCGGCCAGCGTGTGTCCAGCAGCGAGCGCGCGGCTCAATTCCTCGAGAGCCGCCGCGGGATCGGGGAACTGGGCGCTGTCGAGCACCACTTTGTGGGCGATGGCGGCAAGCCGCGGGAAATTCTCCAGATGGAAAAGGCGCGGGCTGCGGCACCACAGAATCACGGGCAGATCGGGCACGGTGAGCGGGAGCACCACGGCCGCGAGATCGGGCAGGCTGGCATCGGAGGCGGTGATTTCGATTTGTTCGCAGCAGATCTGCTGGCGGTGCCCAAAGGGCATCCAGCATTGGGCGAAGACGCGGGCGTCCAGATCGCGCTGGTCTTCGACGCGCAGCCGGATGACGATGGCGCGGCTGGGATGCTCGGGCATCAACGCGGCGATGGTTTCGCCGATCGATTGCGCGTCGTCGGATTCGTCGGCGGCCACCACCAGGGTCATGGAGCAGGCTCGCAGCACGCCCGCCTGGCCCTCGCCTTGCTTGCCCAGCGAGACCCACAACTCCGCCATGTCGTGCAGGATGCGGTCGGGAGATACGGTGCCGGCGGCAGCCACTACGGTTGCCTCCAGACGTGGCCGCGGCGCGCCAGCATGTCATCGGCGGCTTGGGGTCCCCAGGTACCCGCGGCGTAATTGGGAAAGTCGAACTTGGTTTCGTCCCAGACGTGTTGGATGGCGTCCACCACGGTCCAGCTGGCCTCCACCATGTCCTGGCGGGTGTAGAGGGTGGCGTCGCCGATGATGGCGTCGAGCAGCAGGGTTTCGTAGGCCGACGGCGAGCGCTCGCCGAAACTGGAGCCGTAGTTGAAATCCATGGAGACGGGGCGCAGCTGCATGCCCGCGCCGGGACGCTTGGAAAGAAACTTGAGCGAGATGCCCTCCTCCGGCTGGATGCGCAGGATCAGGAGATTGGGCGCGGTGGTGGTCTCGTCGCCATTGAAGATCTCGAGCGGCGCGGCATTGAACTGGATGGCGATTTCAGAGACGCGCTTGGGCAGCCGCTTGCCTGAGCGCAGATAGAACGGCACGCCGGCCCAGCGCCAGTTATCGACAAAAAAAGTGACGGCAGCGTAGGTATCGGTCTGGGCGTCCGGCTTCACACCGGGTTCCTGGCGGAATCCGGGCACGTCCTGGCCGCCGATGCGCGCCGGGCCGTACTGGCCGGACACGGTGTTCTGCAAAACTTCGTCGGGCTTCATCACGCGGATGGAGCGCAGCAGCTTGGAGCGCTCGTCGCGCACGGAGGTGGGACGGAAGGTGGCGCTGGGCTCCATGGCGATGGTGGCCATCACCTGCGACAGGTGATTCTGGATCATGTCGCGCAGCGCGCCGGCTTCCTGGTAATACGAGCCGCGGCCCTCGACGCCGATGGATTCGGCGGCGGTGATCTGGACGTGGTTCACGTAGCGCCGGTTCCACAGCGGCTCAAAAATGCCGTTGCCAAAACGGAACGCCAGGATGTTCTGGACGGTTTCTTTGCCGAGGTAGTGATCGATGCGGTAGACCTCGGATTCTTCAAACGCGCTGTGCAGTTCGGCGCTGAGCTTGCGGGCGCTGGCCAGGTCGTGGCCGAAGGGCTTCTCGATGACGATGCGGCGCCAGCCGTCGCCTTTGCCGACATTGGCGGCCGCCAGACCCTGGGCGATGGGGATGTACTGGCTGGGCTGCGCGGAAAGATAGAACAGAACGTTGCCGCCGGTATGGCGGTTGGATTGGATTTCTTTCAGCCGGGCATCCAGCGCCGGGTACATGGCGGCATCGTCGAAATTGCCGGCCATGTAGACCAGGCCTTGCGCGAACGCGTTCCAGACATCTTCGTCGAAGGGCGAATCCTCCAGGAATTCCTTCACCGCGTCGTGCATCTTTTCGCGGAACTGGTCGTCGGACATGGCGGTGCGCGAGATACCCAGCACGGCGAATCCGGCATCCAGGCGGCGTTCATAGGCGAGGCGGTAGAGCGCGGGCAGCAGTTTGCGCTTGGTGAGGTCGCCGTTGGCGCCGAAGATGACCATGGCGCATTCGGGCACGCGGCGTTCGAAGCGTAGAGGATCCTGGAAGGGATTTTCCAGAGACATGTAGTCCAAAATAGCACGGCGGGGCGTTAAGATTTAGTCTGCGCAGGCAGAGCGCTGCGCCGACAAGGAGCAATCGTGATTGTTGCCGGAGTCGACTTCGGGACGCTGAGTGTGCGCGTTTCCATATTTGACAGCGGGAAGGGCCGGTTGGGTTCCGCCACCGGAGAGTATGCGCTGAAGCGTAAGAAGGAAGAACCGGATTACGCGACGCAGTCGCACGCGGACCATATGACGGCGCTGGCCGCGGCGATGCGGAAGGCGCTGGAGGCTGCCGGGGTGGAAGGCGGCCAGGTGGCGGCGTTGGCGCTCGATACCACCGGTTCGAGCGTGATTCCAGTGGGTGAAGGCTTGACGCCGCTCGACGATTATTACCTCTGGTGCGACCATCGCGCCAAGGGCGAAGCCGCGGAGATTACGGCGGCGGGGCGGCGCGAAAAGCTGGAAGCGCTCGAATGGTGTGGCGGCGTGTACTCGTCCGAATGGGGGTTCTCAAAGCTGCTGCACTGGCTGCGGCATAATCCCGGCAAGCGGGCGGCCATGGTCACGGCGATGGAGCATTGCGACATGGTGGCGGCGGTGTTGTGCGGCATCACCGATCCGCGGCAGGCGCCGCGCAGCATCTGTGCGATGGGTCACAAATGGATGTGGAACGCGCAGCTCGGCGGGTTACCGTCCGAGGAATTTCTCAGGAAGGTGGACCCGCTGCTGGCGGGGGTGCGGGACAAGCTGGATGGCCGCTATGCCACGTCGGACCTGACGGCCGGCCACCTGTCGGAGGAATGGGCCGCGAAGCTGGGACTGCGGGCGGGCATTCCGATTCCGGTGGGGGCGTTCGATGCGCACTGGGACGCGCTCGGGGCGGGCGTGCGGGAAGGCGATGTGGTGAATGTGGTGGGCACGTCCACATGCATCATGGCCATCGCGAAGCAGGTGGACCTGATTCCCGGCGTGTGCGGCGTGGTGCAGGGATCCATTCACCCGCGGTATTCCGGCATCGAAGCAGGCCTGTCGGCCACGGGCGACATCTTCGAGGCTATCGCGCGGCGCGCAGGCGCTACGGTGGCCGCCCTCTCGCAAGGCCTGGAGGATTATCGCGGCGGGCAGACCGGGCTGTTGCGGCTCACTTGGGATAACGGCGACCGCACAGTACTGGTGAACGCGGAACTGGGCGGAGTGACGCTCGGCTGGAACCTGACGCACACCGCGCCGGACGAGCTATTCGCGGCTATCGAAGGCACCGCATTCCACACGCGCGTGATCTTCGAGCGCATGTCCGCGCATGGCGTGGCGATCCGGCGGGTAATCAACGGGGGCGGCATCCCGCAAAAGAACGAAACACTGAACCGGGTGTATGCCAACGTGCTGAATAAGCCGGTGCTGGTACCGGAGGGGGATGTCACCAGCCTGGGATCGGCCATCATGGCGTTCATGGCGGCCGGGGCGTTCCCCAGCATCGAGGAAGCTCAACAGGCGCTTTGCCCGCGCTATCGCCGCATCGAGCCGGACGCACGGGAGATGGCGACGTACGAGGAGCTGTTCGGACTTTACCGGCGGTTGTATTTTGCGCTGGGCGATCCGGGATCGGAAGCGGTGGCTATCGGGGATGTGCTGCCAGCGCTGCGCGGGCTGGCCGCGCGGGTGCGGCGTGGACGGGAGCTGAGCCATGCTGGATGAGCTGCGCAAGCAGGTGCTGGACGCCAACCTGGAATTGGTGCGGGCGGGGCTGGTGATCTATACATTCGGCAACGCCAGCGGAATTTCGCGAGCGGACGGGCTGGTGGCGATCAAGCCCAGCGGCGTGCCATACGATGCGATGCGGGCGGCGCACCTCGTGATCACGGATCTGGAGGGCCGCATCGTGGAAGGAACCCTGCGGCCGTCGTCCGACCTGGACACGCATCTGGCTCTGTACCGGGCGTTCCCGGCGATCGGCGGAGTGGTGCACACGCACTCGCGGTTTGCGACCGCGTGGGCGCAGGCGCGGCGGCCGATCCCGTGCCTGGGCACGACGCACGCGGATTATTTTCGCGGCCAGGTGCCGGTGACGGAGGCGATGGAACCCGTGGAGATCGAATCCGCATACGAGGCAAATACAGGGGCAGTCATCGTCCGGCGGTTTTCCGGGCGGGATGCGATGGAGGTGCCCGCGGTGCTGGTGGCGGGGCACGGCCCGTTCTGCTGGGGACCCTCGGCGGCGGACGCGGCGCACAACGCGGTGATCCTGGAGTATGTCGCGGAGATGGCCTACTACAGCGTTACGCTGGCGGATGCGGCGGAGGAACTGCATCCGGCGCATTTGGATAAGCACTTCACACGGAAGCACGGGGCGGGCGCTTATTACGGGCAGAAATAGCGGCTACGAGCCGGTAGAGAAACGGTAAACGGTGGTGGTGTGATACTGCTGGCCGGGCTTTAGCTCGGTGGTTGGAAAATCCGGGTGATTGGGCGAATCCGGGTAGTGCTGCGTTTCGAGACAGAGGGCCGAGCGCCGTCCGTAGACCTTTCCGCCTTTGCCATGAATGGTGCCGTCCAGGAAATTGCCGGTGTAGAACTGCACGGCGGGCTGGGTGGTGAGCACTTCCATGACGCGGCCGGATTTTGGATCGGCCACGCGCGCCGCCAGCGACAGGCCGTCTCCGGTACGATCCAGCACGAAGCTGTGGTCGTAGCCGCGGCCCAGCACGATCTGCTCGTCGGTTGAATCGATGCGCTCACCGATGGCGTGCGACTGCCGGAAGTCGAGGGGCGTGCCTTCTACGCTGCGGAGTTCGCCGGTAGGGATGAGTCCCTCGTCCACCGGCGTGAACCTGCCGGCTTTGATCGCCAAACGGTGACCCAGAATATCGCCTTCGCCCTGGCCCGCCAGGTTGAAGTAAGAATGATTCGTCAGGTTGAGGACGGTGTCTTTATCGGTGGTGGCGCTGTAGTCGATCAGGAGCTCGTTGTCGTCCGTAAGCGTGTAAACTACGGTAACCGACAGGTTACCCGGGTAGCCTTCCTCGCCGTCCTTACTCAGATAAGTCAGCTCGAGAGACTGCCCGCCGTTGGGTTTAGCTTTCCAAATGACTTTGTCGAAGCCACGTTTGCCCCCGTGCAGAGTGTTATCGCCATCATTCTTGGCCAGGTGATACGTCACGCCATCCAACACGAACTGCGCATGCGCGATCCGGTTGCCGTAGCGCCCGACAACGGCGCCGAAATAAGGCGGCGGCGTGAGGTAGCCATTGAAGTCATCGAAGCCGAGGACCACGTCGCCCAACGCGCCGGCGCGGTCGGGGACTTTGAGAGAGACTACCACGGCGCCGTAGGTCGAGATGCCGGCCGCAACGCCCTTGGGGTTCTTGAGCGTATACAGTTCGACCGTTTCGCCGGATGGCAACTTGCCGAACTCGCGCGCTCCCTGATTCGATGAACAGCTCATAGTCACCACTAAAGCGGGAATTAACAACGAAAACCGATAGCGTGGGCTCATGCCAGCCTCGCTTTCAACATAGTGTAGGAATGCGGGGGGAAGCTGTAGTTGAAGCGGTCGCCCTGGGCGGAGGCAGAGCGGCTGACGGCGCGCACCTTGGTGGAATCGAAGTCGTTTTCCGCCTTGATATCGGGGCCGTTGACTTCCCAGACTTCGACGGCGCCGGAGAATTTCTTGTCCTGGGCCTCGATCTCGGCTGGAATGGCCTGGTCGGGATGGCGGTTGACCACGTTGATTACCACCGCGCCATCGTCATATGCCGCCGAGGTATCCAGATACCGCACATCCCCGAAGCGCTTGCTGTCGTACTTCGGACTGTCGACGAACAGCTCCAGCGATTTGCCTTTGGAGTGATTCGCGAACAGCTGGAGCGGATGGTAAATCGTCTGCAGAAACAGACCTTTGTCGCCGGCGAAGATGGGCGCGATCACGTTCACCAGTTGCGCCATGTTGGCGATCTTGACGATGTGCGCGTGGTTGACGAAGGAGTTTAGAAAAGTCGCTACCACCAGGGCGTCTTCGAGGTTGTATCGCTCTTCCAGGATGCGGCGGCCCATTTCCTTCCCATCGCCGCGCGCGCGGTACCAGACATTCCATTCGTCCCACGCGATGTATATGCGGCGGCTGGCCGGCTCGCTGGAGAGCGCCGCGTCGATGATACCCTCCGCGGTCTTGATGCGGCTGTCGAGTTCCACCGAGCTGGCCACGAATTCGCCAAAGTTGTTACTGCGATTGCCCACGTAGAGATGGAGGGAAAGGTAATCGACGTGATGCTTCAGATGCTCGAGGACCGTGCGATTCCAGCCCGTCCAGTCGGCCGATGCGCCGTAATTGGAAGATCCGGCGGCCACCAGCTTGATGTTCGGGTCGGTCCACTTCATCAGCTTGGCGGCTTCCAGGGCGAACTTGCCATAATCCTCGGCCGAGCGATGGCCCATTTGCCAGGGGCCGTCCATTTCGTTTCCCAGGCTCCAATAGGTCACTTTCCAGGGTTGCTCCCGGCCGTTCTGCTTACGCAGGCGGGTCATGGCGGTGTCTTCGGCCGAGTTGCAGTATTCGACCCATTGCTGGGCCTGGTTCCAGGAGCCCGTCCCGAGGTTGGTGCAGAAATACGGCTGGGCGCCGAGCTTTTGGGCGTACTCCATGAATTCGTGGGTGCCGAAGCGGTTGTCTTCGACGGTGCCCCAGGCCATTTCGAGGCGGCGCGGACGCTGGTCGCGGGGGCCGATGCCGTCCGTCCAGTTGTAGTTCGACGAGAAGTTGCCGCCGGGCCAGCGCAGAATGGTGACGTTCAGCTTCTTGGCGGCGTCCAGCACGTCGCGGCGGAAGCCGTTTGAGTCGGAGAGGGGCGAGCCCTCCTGGAACACTCCACCTTCGATGCAGCGGCCCAGGTGTTCGATGAAGTTGCCGTAGATTTTGGGGTCAATATCGCCGATCACGCGCTCGGTGTCGATCTTGATGCGCGCGCGAAGGGGCGGCGCCTGGGCGCGCAGGATGAAGGGGGCAGCGGCCAGGATCTTGGAAAAGCTACGCCGGGACGGGGAGGCGGCGGGCATGGGAGTGGGCTCCAGACACCGCAGTATGTCACACGGCGCCGGGGGGTGCAAGGAGAGATGGCTGGGCTAGCGTGAGGGGCGGGTCTGCTAGAATAGGGAGACCACTTTTCTAGGAGATCCGATTGGCAGAAGACAAAACCTACAAAGCCGAATACCTGGGCAGCGGCACGTTCAATATCAGTAAGCCCAAGCGTACCAAGGCCAAACGGCGCCAGACCAACCTGAAAAACCCGCAGCGCGGCGCCCGCAAGTAGCCGGTTCGCTATAGTACATACGGTCCCCATTAAGGGCTGTTACGCGCGGGCTTTTGTGCGAGAATGGAGGGACGTGAAAGGGCATTCCGAGCAAGGTGTAACCCCCTGGGAGGAGTACGTGAGCTACGATCCGGAAACGCCGTTTGACAGCATCGAGGGTTCGCAAGAATACGTCTTGCTTCTCGCCGAAGCCATCGAAGAGGCCCGCAAAGAGGTAGATGCGGACATCGCAGTCGCTCTCGCGGAAAATGCCGAGCGGCGCAAGGAAGCGCTGCAACTGGTCAGCTACAACCTGGCGAAGCTAGGCCTCCACATCACCACCAGCCGCCGGATACTGAACGATCTGCGAACACTGCGCCGCCTTTTGCTGGCGGAGCGTCAAAGCGAGGCTGTCCCCGCCGTGAAGCGCGCGGCCGCCGCGAGCGCCGGCGACTGATTTGATGACCCGAAGATCCCTGCTGGAGAAGCTGCTGGCCGGCGGCGCTGTCCTGCGCGCGGCGGGAGCCCGCGGCCGGGGGCCGCAAATCGGCGTCACGGACTGGAACCTGGATCTAACAGGAAAAGTTGACGCGGTAGCCCTGGCTGCCAAGCTCGGCTTTGATGGAGTGCAAGTGAGCCTGGGACGGAGGCCCGCCTCGGACAAGCTTCCACTCGACGATGATTCCATTCAGGCGCAATACATGGCGGCCGCGAAGGAGCACGGAATCGCCTTATCGGGTACCTGCCTGGACATCCTGCACGTGGACCATCTGAAAGACAACAAGCGCGCCCAGAAGTGGGTCGCGGACAGCATACCGATCACGGCCAATCTGAAGGCCGACGTGGTGCTGCTGCCGTTCTTCGGCAAGGCGTCGCTGATGAACCACGCGGAAATGGACTACGTAGGCGACTGTCTGAAGGAACTGGCGCCCGCCGCCGAAAAGGCCGGCGTGAAGCTGGGACTGGAAGACACCATATCGGCCGAGGACAACGTGCGCATCATGGAGCGGGCGGGGTCGCCGGCAGTCAAGGTTTACTACGATGTCGGCAACTCCACCGGCGGCGGCTTCGAAGTAGTGAAGGAGATCCGCTGGCTGGGCGCGGCGCGCATTTGCCAGATGCATCTCAAGGATAACCCCCATTATCTGGGCGAGGGTTCAATCGATTTCCCTGCCGTCATGAAGGCGATTACGGATATTGGTTTTCAGGGTTTCGCCAACCTGGAGACAGATTGCCCGTCCAAGTCCGTGGAACGCGATATGACCCGCAACCTGAAGTTCATCCGCGCCCTTCTGGCGTAGCTCAAATTCCCGCATTTTACTGAGTTGACTTGTGTCCCCTCCGGGTTTACCATTCTAGTTTCGCGTTTTTCGACCTGCACCAAGAACGAGGGGAACGGCGGTTTTTGAGGGGACCCCGTAATGACCTTTCAGATCGGTGAGAAGGTAGTTTATCCCAACCAAGGCGTTGGGACGATTGAGAATATCCGGGCCTGGGCGCTGGGTAACCAGTTTGAGAAGTGTTACCTGCTGCGCATGGTTTACGGAAGCATCACGGTCACCGTGCCGTTCTCCAAGGTGGCCAACATCGGCTTACGGCCGATCACCAAGAACACCGAGATATGCCGGATTCTTGCCTACCTGTCTAACGGCCATTGCTATTCGAGCGGCGATTGGAAGGTACGGTTCAAGACCAATTCCGAGAAAATGCTGAGCGGAAGCCTGCTGCAGGCGGCGGAGGTTCTGAAGAGCCTGCTGGAGCTGCAGAAGGCCAAGCTACTGTCCTTCCGGGAAAAAAAGATGTTGGATCGCGCGCGGCACATGCTGGTGGCCGAGATCTCCATTGCGCGGCATATCGGAGAAATGGAAGCCACTGTCCTGCTTCAGAAGTACCTCGATAAAGCCGATCTCATCCTGCCCGAAGTGCTGTAGACCGAGTGGAACTTACCCGTCTTGCCGCGCATCTGTATTAGCGATAAGCTCCTAACAGGAGAGTGTTTATGAGACCTCCGTTGCTGTTGGTTCTTTGCTGCTGTCTGATGGCGCCAGGCGCTTTTTCACAAACGCGCGGAAGCGGTGGGAAAGGCGGAGGCGGCGGCCATGCAGGAGGAGGGGTTATCGCGGGCGGTCGCGCCGGCCGGCATCCGGCGGGGGTATGGGCTTACGGCCGCCGTAATCCGGGCCGGTACGGGTATGGTTTGTACGGGTACGGAGGATTGTACGACGGGTATGGGGATTACGAACCGTATTACGGGTCTTACGATACCAGTGACAACCCCGCCCCGGCGCCGAACTTCTCCAATGGCCCGATAGTCTACCCCGCGGCGCGGGCGTCGTACATGGCGCAACCGGTTACCCCGGTGATTCACGAATACGGCCCACTGGAACAACCCGCCGCAACCGAACCGGAGAGCGCTCCGGTGCTGTTCCAGCTTGCCTTCCGGGACAGCAGCGTCAAGACTGCCTCGGCCTATTGGGTGTCGGACGGCACGCTGTACTTCATGGATGACGAACACAACGAGCAGCATGCTTCGTTGACGTCCGTGGACCGGGCCCGCAGCACGCAGCTCAACCGCGAGCGTCACGTACCGTTCAACTTACAGTGATCTGGCGCCTTTTGCGGGCTAGCTGGCAGCCGCCGCATGTCCGGCGTGGATGGAATCCAGCATTCCCGCAGTCTCCACGGATCCGGCCGGAAAGCCCGAGGCTTCCAGGAGGCGGCGAATTTCCGGCAGCCAATTGGCATAAGCCGGGAACTCCACCACGGTGGTGGCCGGCAGACCGGTGGGGCCGCCATTGTGGTAAATCTGCGGGTTAAGGGGAAATTCCAGATGCGCCAGCGCGTCGAGGAGCGCTTCCAGACGGGGCGGCTCGACTAAGACCGACACAGAAACTAAGTCTCCCTCGGCTCCGACCAGGGGAACCTCAGGCGAAACTGCCGTTGACCAGACGCTCATGAACCCTCCAGCATCCAGCGGATCGGCCCACACGAAAAAACCCTGGGGCCAAAGGCTCCCAGGGTCAAGAATTTCGAACAGACCGACTCACCTTTAGCACTTTTTTTCGTGGTTGCAATTAGACAGGCCTAGCCGAACAGGCCCTAAATCAATCCACGTTCAACTTCAGGCTAGCGCAATCGTGTGCAAAAGTGCAAGTCCTTTAATAATTGTAAAGAGCCGGGTCAACACGTGGAGACGGCTCTTTTCGGTGCTACGCTTGGCAATGGGGGAGGAACGAGTGAGGATACTGTCTGTAGTGATGATGTGCGCGGCGGCAGCCGGCGGGGCGGCGGCTCAGCAATCGCCACCCAAGACCAGCTTGAAAGTCGGGGACATGGCGCCCGATTTCACCCTGCCTTCCACCAGTGGAAAGCCCGTAAAATTGTCGGATTTCCGGGGCAAATCCGCCGTGGTGCTGGCCTTTTTCCCGGCGGCGTTCACCGGTGGTTGAACGAAGGAAATGCTGGCGTACCAGGCTGGTATCGCCCACTTTGAAGGTGTAGAGACCCAGGTTTTTGGCATTAGCACAGACAACATTCCCTCCCAAAAGGAATTCGCGGACAAACTGAAGCTCACGTTTCCGCTGCTCAGCGACTTCTCCAAACGGCAGGTCTCGACGGATTACGGCGTGCTGTTCGCCGACCGGGGGTTCGCCAATCGGGCCACGTTCGTGATCGATAAAGACGGCCGCATCCAGCACATCGAGGAGGGCAACACGGCCATGGATCCCACGGGAGCGGAGACGGCTTGCGCCCGCATCCATCACCCGAAGGCCGAGTGATCAGCTGGGCGCGATCTCGGTGATTTCCAGCTCCAGCAATAACCCACATTTGCCGCATACCAGCTTGCCGCCGGGCAGCACGTAGACGGCGGTGGAGTCGCACTTGATGCAGGCGACGGTGGGGTCCGCGGCTTCCGGCAGCGGGTCGGGCGGTTCGATGGAAGACTGCCGGCCTCCGGCGAGCTTAGTAACCGGCTCGAAGGTGGCGCCACATTCGCTGCAGACGTGATTGAAGCAGCAGTTGGGCGTGCAGCTATAAAACACCTCCCGCGATTGGCAGACCGGGCAGGCCAGTGATAGCTTGGCGGTTTTCACTCCTATCAATGTAACGTGACGGGACGGCCTTGCAGTATGCTTGTGGCTTGGAGCCTGTCGCCCATGGCTTTTATCACTGAAGATTTCCTGCTGAACAACCAGGCGGCCAAGCGGCTGTTTCACACGTTCGCGGAAGACCAGCCGATTCTGGATTATCATTGCCATCTTTCGCCGCGGGACATCGCCGAGAACCGGCAATTCGGGAACCTGGCGGAGATCTGGCTGGAGGGCGATCACTACAAATGGCGCGCCATGCGGGCCAATGGCGTCGCGGAGCAGTATTGCACCGGCGGCGCCGGTCCGTTTGAGAAGTTCCGGGCGTGGGCCGGAACCGTGCCGCACACGCTCCGCAATCCGCTGTTCCACTGGACCCATCTGGAGTTGAAGCGCTACTTCGGGATCGACGAATTACTGGATGAACAGAGCGCGCCGCGAATCTGGGCGCGGGCGAACGCGCTGCTGGCGACTCCGGAGATGCGGGCGCACGGAATCCTGCAGCGCTTCCACGTGACGGCTCTGTGCACGACGGACGATCCGGCCGATGACCTGGCTTGTCACCGGGCGATTCGCCCGTCGGGTCTGGCCACGCGGGTTTATCCGGCATTTCGCCCGGACAAGGCATTGAAAGTCGACCAGCCGGAGGTTTTTAATCCCTGGGTCGAGCAACTGGCGGCCGCCAGCAACGTGGATATCGGCTGCCTGCGGGATTTCCGCGAAGCGCTGCAGCGGCGGCACGACGCCTTTCACGCATTGGGCGCGCGGCTTTCGGACCACGGGCTGAATCACTGCTATGCGGATTTCTGCCGCGAGCCGGAAGCCGCCGTCGTATTCGACCGGGCGCGCGCCGGGCAGGCGGCAGCCCCCGGAGACCACGCTCGCTTCGCTTCATACATGATGCTGTTTTTCGGGCAGCTTGATGCGGAGAAGGGCTGGACCAAGCAGCTTCATCTAGGCGCTTATCGGAGCGCCAATACGCGCCGCGTGCGCGAGAACGGACCGGATACGGGCTTCGATTCGGTTGGCGACTGGCCACAGGCCGCGGCGTTGGGCGCGTATCTGGACCGCCTGGAGCAAGAGAACGCCCTGCCCAAAATGATCATCTACAACGTCAATCCGGTTGACGACTACGCATTCGCTACCATGATCGGCAATTTCCAGGATGGACGGACACCCGGCAAGATCCAGTTCGGGAGCGGCTGGTGGTTTCTTGATCAGAAAGAGGGTATGGAATGGCAACTGAACGCGCTGTCCAATACCGGGTTGCTCTCCCGCTTCATCGGGATGCTGACCGATTCGCGCTCATTCATGTCCTATCCGCGGCATGAGTATTTCCGGCGGGTTTTGTGCAACCTGATCGGCAGGGATATGGAGGACGGCTTAATCCCCGATCAGGACGATTTAGTGGGTCCCATGATCCGCGACATCTGTTATCAGAATGCCGAGCGTTACCTGGGGCTCAACCAGTGAATCAACCCTAACGCCGCGAGATAGACCGATCCGGCGATCACGAACAGCGGCGCATAGGCGCCGTGAGACCAGTCCAGCCAGTAGCCCACCATCGGTGCGATCAGCATGCCGCCGGCGGCTCCGGCGAATCCTCCCAGGCCGACCACGGAGCCCACCGCCCCGCGCGGGAATAAATCGGTAGCCAGCGTAAATAAGTTGGCGGAGAAGCCCTGGTGGGCAGCGGTGGCCACGCCGACCAGGGCGACTGCCAGCCACATGTTGCCGCGCGCGGCGCCCACGAAAACGACGGACGTGACGGCCACGGCGCAAACCAACATGGCGGTTTCGCGCGCGCGGCGCGGCTCCCAGCCGCGCTTCAAGAGAGCGGCGGAGATCCAACCGCCGCCGATCGATCCAACAGTGGAGGCCTGATAGACCACCATGATGGGCAATCCCAGATGGGCCAGATCCAGCCCGTACACGCGATTCAGAAATCCGGGCAGCCAGAAGAGGTAAAACCACCATGCCGGGTCCGTGAGTAACTTGCCGAGAATGAATGCCCATGCGGAACGGCTCGCCAACAGATCGCCAAGCGGCACGGAAACGGCTATGGCCGTCTCGCGCGCGAGACGATTCCGCTCGTGGCTGCGGCGAACGGATCCCAACCAGAGCAGCACCCAGGCGAAGCCGGACGCGCCGGTGGCAATGAAAGCCGATCGCCAACCGTAGTGCAGCGCCAGAAAGGGCACCACCAGCGGCGCGACGATGGCTCCAATATTCGCGCCGCTGTTGAAGAAGCCGGTGGCCAGCGCGCGCTCGCGCTGCGGGAACCACTCAGCGACCGTGGTGATAGCGGCTGGAAAATTAGCCGATTCGCTGAGACCTAGCGCGAACCGGGCGACTCCGAAGCCGAAGGCACTGCGCGCCAGCGCATGCCCCATGGCCGACAAGCTCCAGGCGGCCACCGCGACGGCATAGCCAAGGCGCGCCCCGGCCCAATCGATCAAGCGGCCCGCGGCCGGCATAGTTATTGCATAGGCCAGTTGAAACGCAAAGACGATCCAGCCGTAATCGGCTTCGCGCCAGCCGAATTCTTTTTCGAGCGCGGGTTTGAGAAGCCCCAAGACCTGGCGGTCGACGTAATTGATGGTGGTGGCGAAAAACAGGAGACCGCAGACGTACCAGCGGAAGCGGCGTGCGCCGGCGTCAGTCGGACTTTCCATGCGGTCTGCCCAACCGGAAGCACGCCATCTCGTTGGAATTGCGCACCAGCAACAGGCCGTTATCGATGGCGGGAATGTTCCAGGTGCGGCCCTCGATCGCGGGGAAGCGCGCCAGCTCCTGATGGCTCTCCGGCGTGGCGCGCACCAGCACTACGTCGCCCTGTTCCGTCAGCACGACCAGGTAGCCGCCGGCCAGCAGCAGTTGTCCGTAGCCGTAGCGCCCGCCCTTCCATTTCAGATCGCCCGTCTGGGCGTCGATGCACGCCAGGATCGTATCGTCGAAGCCGTAGATGTATCCCTGGTAAAGAACCGACGAGTTGAATTTGTTCCGCATGCGGTTGTTCTGCCAGACGGGGCGCGCCGCACAGGTGTCTCCGGTGCGCGCGATCTCCAGCAGCGCGGCGCCCGGCCCGGGGCTCGATGACAGCAGCACGTGCGTGTCGTCCACCATCACGGGCTGCGAACAGTTCATGTCCATCTGCGCGGGGAATGGGTACTCCCAGAGCAGGTCGCCATTTTCCGGCACGACGCCCACGGCACGCTGTCCGCTGATCCAGACAATCTGCCGGCGGCCGGCCAGGGTGGCCAGGATAGGCGAGGTGTAGCCGACCTGATCGTTCAGCGCATGCCAGGCCGGTGCGCCGGTCAGGCGGTCGTAAGCCACCATGCTCTTATCGTGCGGGCCGCCGGGCGTTACGATCACCGTATTGTCCACAATCAACGGCGATCCCGCCATGGCCCAGCGCGCGTTCTCCGCTCCGTTGTCAGTCAGAATGTTCTTCGACCATTTCGGTTTGCCCGACTTGGCCGAGAGGCAGTAGAAATCGCCGTTGGCGCCCAGCGAATACAGCAGACCGTCGTGATACACCGGCGTGGCGCGCGGCCCCGCGCCTCCCATGATCTCGTCGAAGAGTGCAGGGTAAGTAAACGCCCACAATTCGCGCCCGGTTTCCACGTCGTAAGCCGTGATGGCCTCCCGGTCGCGGCGCTGCTCGATGGTGAAGGCGATCCCTTCAGCCACGGTGAAGGACGCATAGCCGCCGCCCACGGGCTGTTTCCACAGTTGCGGCAGCCCAGCGGCCGGCCAGCTGGTCTCGATTTCCGTCTCGGTGTAAACGCCCGCGCGGTTCGGACCACGAAAGTCAGTCCAATAGGACGGCTGGACCGGTTTTGGCGCGGGAGCTCGCTCGGGGGCTGGCGCGGCGGGCGCCGCGGCAACCGGTGGTGACACGACGGGGACTGGATCCGCGGCCCGCTGCCGTGCGCGGTTCTCTTCCAGCCGGGCTTCCCGGTGGGATCGCCGCTCAAAGGATATTCCGTACACCTTGAGCGCGCCATCCCATTCCAGGTGCATGCCGTAGACCAGGAACAGCTCAGCTATTGCCACCAGGCAGATTCCCAACACGGCTGCAATGCGCGCGAGCGGACGCATTCCGCGGCGCATGAAGAGGAGAACCAGCCCCAACGGCGGAAAAACCAGAATGCTCAACCACAACGCCCGACGGCTGCGCAGCATAGCACTTCGAGTGTACAGCAAACTCCTTGGGAGGCCCGCCTACGGGAACTCGATGGTGCGAATCACGCCGGGCTTTCCTGGCGAGGTCGGCTCGTATTCCACCCGAATACTGCGCGGTTTTTGCGGCCCGCAGGTGAAATCCATGACGCCGTGATTCTTGATGATGACAGCGCCGGGGTCGCTGATGGCGAACGTCAGGGTCCGGGCACCCACGGCGATCCGCATCCGGATGGTTTTCCCCACACAATCGATTTGCTGCAGCGTACCTTCCGCGGCCGGCCACTCCGCGCGCCGCTGCAATTGCTTGGGCTCCGGCGCAGGATCGGTGGCGCGCTGCGGTGGCGCAGCTTGCTGGCGGACGACGGTGACTTGTGGCTCGTAGTTCAATGCCACGACCAGTTGGTCCAGCCGGTCGACCTGCTCGGGAGTCTTGGCGTACTTCCGGCAGGCGGTGGCGGCGGCTTTACCGTCGGTTCTGCGATTCGAGGCGGTAATACGCGTATGCCATGGCGTGGAAGTATCCAAAAGCCTGTTCGGGCGGGAGGCGCTTCACACGTTGGAACTCGGTCAGGGCGTCGGCGTACTGCTGGTTCACCACGTAAGCCAGGCCCAATTCCACGCGCGCTTCCTGATAGTCGGGATCCAGCTCCGTCGCCCGTTTCAGCTCCGCTACGGCTTCCGCATCCTTCTGACGGAGGCGCAACAAGCGGCCGTAATCCAGATACATTCGGGCGTCCGTACTGCCCAGAGCCGACGCGCGCGCATAATGTTCCATGGCCTCGCCGGCCTTGTTTTCCCGCCAGCTCAGCCGGGCCAACCCTTGCTCGATGCGCCAGTCCTTCGGATTGTCGCGCGCCAGCCGGTTATACATTTCGCGCGCGTCACTGGCCTTGCCTGGCAGATGCACGAGGATCTCCGCCAGCACCAGGCCGGTTTCCAGAGGTGTCGAGTCCGCTGTGTCGGGCCGGCCGGCGGCCGCCGCCATCTTCGTGTCGAAGAGGGACGCATTGAACCGCTCACCGCCCATGTAAGCCCGCAGGTCGCTCTGCACTTCTTCCACGGACTTGCCGTACGCTTTCCGGAAGGTGTCCGGCATACTGGCGCCGGCCTTGATGCCGGCCAGCAACTCCGTCAGTTTGGGCCGGTAATCCTTGCCCAGATACAGCATGTGCACCAGCGCCCAGCTCTCGGCGTAGAACAGACCGGCGTGGCTCTTCGCGTTGTAGAGCGGCGAGCCATGCTCGGCCGCCAGGAGGTCGCGCAGATCGATCCACTTCGACTGGCGCAACAACATATAGTGCGGCATGATGATGTCGCCGACCTGGATTTTGCCGGCCAGCGGCTTCAGGTTGGAATAGAATTCCGCCAGCCCTTCGTTGAACCACACAGGCACAGCGACGCCGGAATGCTTCACCAGCAGGTGCGTATACTCGTGCACCAGCCTCGGGTAATGCTCGCCGGAGGCGCTCTTCATGATGATGTAGTCGCGGTCATCGGTCCCCAAATAGAACGCGGAGGCGACCTCATTGGGAGCGTAGGGCGCGTACTCTTTGTCCGAGCGGAACACGACGATGCAAACCGGCGGGCCGGATTTCAGGCCCAATCCCATGGCTTCCAGAAAGAAGCCGCGGACCCGCTCCAGATACTGCGCCACGTCGCGCCCGCCGCGTTCGCCGGCGGTAGTGTATAACTCGAAGTTGGGAGAGCTGATCTTCAGCCAGCGTGGCGCGTCGCTGGCGGCTGCGCTGGAGAGGAACCACAGGAGGGCCGCGGCAGGCCGGAGTGCGCACCGCCTCATTCCCGGAGTGTAGCACGCGAGACTTTTGGAGCGGACTTGAGCCGCAGTCTCATGTTAAAATTCCACCGTGGCTCCCACCGTACCGCAGCACCCCTATCAGCGTGCCGAGGTTCGCCGGATGCTGCACCTTTCCGAGAAGCAATTGCAGACCTGGGAACGCAAGGGCCTGGTGCCCGCCGCCGAGGATTACTCGTTCCGCGACCTCATTGCCCTGCGCGCCATCGGGGAGTTGCGCGCCCGACACATTCCGCTCAGCAAAATCGGCCGGGCCCTGGAGTCCCTGAAGCGGCGTCTGGCGGAAGTGCGCGACCCGCTGGCCGAACTGAAGATTTTTTCCGATGGCCGCCATATCGCCGTGCGCGTCGCCGGCCAGAAGATGGAGGCGCTCACCGGGCAAATCTTCTTCGACTTCGACACGGCCGAGCTGGCGAGCGTGCAGGCGCTTCCCCCACAACCGCCTCCGCCGCCGCGCGAACGCGAATCCGAGTCCTGGTTCCAGAAGGGCTTGTTGCTCGAAGAAACCGGGGCGCCCGTGGAGCAGGCCGTGGAAGCTTACGTCCGCGCGGTGGAGCTCAATCCCCAAGCCGCCGGCGCGCTGGTGAACCTGGGAACCATCCATTACCGCATGCGCGAGTTCAAAGAGGCCGAGATGTTCTATACGCACGCGCTGAAGGCGGATCCGGCCTACCCGCTGGCGCATTTCAATCTGGGGAACCTGTACGACGAGCGCGGCGACCTGGTAAAGGCGCAGCAGTGCTACGAAGCTGCCCTGCGCATCAACCCGCGTTATGGGGACGCCCATTTCAACCTGGCGCTGCTGTGCGAGCGGCGCGGTGACGCACTGAGGGCGGTCCACCATTGGAAGGCTTACTTGAAGCTGGATAGCTCCGGCAACTGGGCCGATATCGCGCGGCGGCAGCTCGAGAAGCTGCGGGTGGCGCTGCTGTCGTGAGCTGACGGCAATTGCCGGGAGTTGGCCTGGTCGACACAATAAGCTAAGTGGCGCAGCTAACCTCCGAAAGAGGGCCTCATGAAATCAAGCGGCATCCAGCGGGCGCGGCGGGGTCCCCCCCGCCCCCACCACCCATCGTGGCGATTCCACCCCCAAAACACCATGAATTTTCCGCAAGCGCTCCGTGACGCGATTCCCACGCTGGCACGCTGCTGGGGCCGTTGCCTGGTTCTCAGCTCGATCACCGGACTGGCGATCAACAGCCGGTTTTGGGGCAGGCGCGTTCGGATCAAATTTCAGGTAGAAGAAAGCGGCAAGCTGAGCGGCAAGTTCGACGTGTGGATGGACGTGGATCCGGCCGCAGCGCGCGGACTGGCAAGGACACTGAATCAACTGGCCGACGAAGCCGAGAAGGCGACGCTGTCAGCCTCAGACTAAAAAACCAATCCGCCGTCATGGCCGAGATTACCCGCGACGCCGTACTCCGGCGTTCGTAAGAGAAGACCCGGGCCCGTCCCTTAGGGCGCGCACCTCCGCGTCGGTCAAATGCCGCCACTTACCGATAGGCAGATCGCCGATGCGGATCGGACCCATGGCCACCCGAACCAGTTTCAGCACCTTGCTGCCGATGGCATCCACCATGCGGCGGACCTGCCGGTTACGGCCTTCCGAGATGGTGATCTCCAGGTGCGAATATTTTCCGGAATCGCGCAGCCGTTCCACCACGGCGGCGCGGGTGGGACCGTCACTCAGCTCCACGCCAGCACGCAGACGCGCGATCTGTTCGTCGCTCAATAAGTCCGCGCACTTGACCTGATAAGTCTTGGGCACTTTGTAATCCGGATTCGTCAGGCGCTCTGCGAATTGCGTGTCGTTGGTCATGATCAGCAGACCGGTGGTATCCAGATCGAGGCGGCCCACAGGCGCCAGCCAGCCGCCCGCACCTTTCAGGAGATCATAGACGGTTGGCCTGCCTTCCGGATCAGTATAAGTCGTGATATAGCCCTTGGGTTTGTAGAGCAGCAGGTAAACCTTCCTGGCGCTCCGCAGCGGCTGGCCATCCACGGTGACGCGGTCGCGGGCGAAGTCTACCCAATGTTCGGGCGTGCGCACGACCTTGCCATTCACCGCCACGCGCCCCGCGCCGATCCAGCTCCGCGCCTCGGTCCGGGAACCAAGACCCGCCTTGGACAGGACTCTCTCCAGCGTCTTCATCGGGCGGATCGCCGGCATCCTGCCATCGTAACAGTCACGGGCGAACAGAATATAGAACCCGGGTTGAGGCCGTCCGTGTTTTCTATCACCTGCATGCCATCAGCCCGCTGACCACCGCATCCGGCTGGCTGGCAGGCGGCAACTT
>Ga0070731_10001005_pt1 | contig 31549 bp, 17 predicted proteins | sample Coa_R1_2_FD_66448 | JGI IMG/M metagenome (GOLD analysis project Ga0070731, IMG submission 66448) | Surface soil microbial communities from Centralia Pennsylvania, which are recovering from an underground coalmine fire - Coalmine... | ecosystem: Environmental > Terrestrial > Soil > Unclassified ... | reverse complement strand
GGACGGGCCACGCCGGACTTGTTGTTGTACCAGTCGTTGGCATTCATGTTGTAGTTGCGGGCGTAGAAATAAGCTTCGCCGTGGAAGTCCTTGCCACCTGCTTTAGTGATGCTCGTCACCACGATGGGTCCCTTTTGGTTGTCGGCCCCGAAGTTGGAGGTGAGTACCTTTACTTCCTCTGTCATCTCCTGGTTGGTGGTGACCGCCTGTCCGCAATTGCATCCGGGGTCCACGATGTGGGCGCCGTCGGCCACGATATCCATCGCGCCCGTGCGCGTGCCGTTTGCGGAGAAGTTACCGATCGGGCCGACGCCAACGCCCATGGTTTCACCGGTGTAGGACGCCTGGTTCGCGACACCGTTCATGCCCATGGACATGCCCGGCATGATCTTGATGAAGTCGGCGGCGTTGCGTCCCACGATCGCGATATTATCGAGTTGTTTAACGCCCAGCACGGCGGATTTCTCGCCCGAGTCCACTGGCGTCACCGATTCAACCGTGCTGGTCACATTTATGGTCTCGCCCGGTGTGGATTCGATCTGCAGGTTAATGTCGGTGAGGCTGCGGCGGTCGCCGAGGTTCATCACGATTTCCTTGCGCTCCCACGACCGGAAGCCTTTCATTTCCACCCGGACCGTATAGGTGGCCGCCGGAACCGACACGAAGTTGAAAAAACCCTCCGCGTTGGTCAGCGTCTTGCGCTCGTCACGGCTGGCTTCGTTAATCAGCCTGACGGTGGCGCCAGGAATGACAGCTCCGGATGGATCGCCAACGATGCCGGTAACCGAGCCGTTCTGCTGAGCGATAGCAGTCGGCAAAAAGAGAAACAAAGTGGCCACAAACAGTGTGGACCACGCGACGAGCGACGAGAACCTCTTCATATCCCCCCCTAAGGAAACCCTGGCTGTACCCCTGACCTCTGCGCGGCAGACACCCGCGCGACCGTTAGAGTATACGAAACGAATTCTGTCGCGTCTAGTACATTTGCATTAACCGCCTCCCTCAGACAGACCCGCCAGGGCATCCCGGGGTGTAACGTGGGACTCTACGGCGCCGATTTGAACATATAAAGCCCTTATTTTTTAATAATGTACTTAATGTTACGAGAGTTGCGGCAACCAAATGATTGCGGCACGGGGCAGTCTATCCTGCCCGGCAGGGTATACTTTTGGGTGACCCGCCGCCGACAGATTTGCGGCTTTGCGGTCATCGTATTGATTTAAAAATGTTTAACGAGTCTTGACCAGCGTCCCCTTTTAGGAGGGGCAGTGTACGCTTATGAAGAGCCAGCGCTCAACGGTTTTCGGGATCTGGCCTGCAAGCTCTCTCAAAAACAGGAAGGCCATTCAAGCCTCGTGGCCCACGCCCCCCGGCTTGCAGCGTTCACATTCCTTTGAACACCTTGGTGGCGCGCATTTTTTAGCAGGGCGGCCGCCGAAGCCGCCGCAAGCAGGAGTAACGTAAGCCGGAAAAGCAGGAACTTTCCGGTGCCCGCTGAGAACTGTTAGAATCGGTGTCATGCAGGGGCTTCGGATGCTGGCGCTGGTTGCCTTATGCTTGCCCGCGGCGGTGGGGCATGCGTCCGCGGAGTCGCTGGAATCGGTTTTGCGCCAAGCTGTGGCGGCCCAACAGTCCGGCGACACGGCAACGGCCATTCGGCTCTACAAGGAGGTCTTGGAACAGAAGCCGGACCTCGGTCAGGTGCGGTCGAACCTTGGGGCAGCTCTGGTCGCCGAGGGTCGTTTCCCGGAAGCCATCGAGCAATATGAAGTGGCGCTTAAGGGTCTGCCAGGTAATCCGTCCATCACGTTGAATTTGGCGCTGGCGTACTATAAATTAGGCCGATACCAGGAGGCGTCTGACTGGCTGGCCCGCATTCAGCCGGCCCAACCCGGCAATCTGCAAGTCGCGGATTTATTGGCGAGCTGCTGGATTCAGTTGGGAAAAAGCGCAAAGGTAATCGAACTGTTGACACCTCTCGAGCGGACTCATCGGGACGACCATGCGATGGCGTTCTTGCTCGGAACCGCCCTGCTCGACGAGGACAAACCGGATTTGGCGGAGGTCGTCTTGAATCGCGTTTTGGGAGACGGCGGAACGGCGGAAGCGCAACTGTTGCTGGGTGCGAGCAAGATGCGGGTCCACGATTTTCGAGCGGCGGACGTTTTTCTGGAGCAGGCCGTCAAGCTGAATCCGAAGCTTCCGTTCGTGCATGCCTATTATGGCCGTGCGCTGATGGCCACTGGCGACACGCCCGCCGCCACCAGGGAGTTTCGCGCCGAACTGCAACAGAATCCCTACGATTTCTTCTCCAATCTGAACCTGGCGCTGCTATTAAAGCAGGAAGATAAGCTGGACGAGGCGCTGCCGCGGGTGGACGCAGCGCTGCGTGTCCGGCCGGACGATCCGGGGGCGCTATACCAACTGGCATCGATTCATATCCTGCTGGGACAGAACGAGCAAGCGCTGGCCGAACTGGAGCGCCTCACGAAACAGTCGCCGAATTTTACGGAGGCGCAGGTCTCCCTTGCCACGGTCTACTATCGACTGAAGCGCAAGGAGGATGGCGATCGCGTGCGGGCCATCGTTCGCAAATTGCAGGAGGAAGACCAGAAGCGGCAACCCGGCAATAATGAGCCGGGGACCGCCGCCGCCCCCGCGGAGAGGCCGTGATCCGGTTAGCTCTGGTCGCGCTGCTGGCAGCGGCGGCCGGTCAGGCAGCCACCTTCGAGCAGTTGTCCGCGGAGGCGCAAAACGCCCGGAAGATGGACCACAACGATGAGGCACTACCGCTCTACCAGCAGGCATTGGCGCTGCGGCCATCGTGGGCGGAAGGCTGGTGGGACCTGGGAGCTTTGCTCTATGAGAAGGGCCGCTATGCCGAGGCGCGCGACGCATTTCGCAAGCTGATCGCCATTGACGCAAAGGCGGTTGCCGGTTACGCAGTCCTGGGCATCTGCGAGTACAAAACAGCGGAGTTCGACGCAGCTCTCGAAGATCTCGACACCGCGCGCACTTTGGGATTGCCGACCGGTCACCCTATCGCCAAGGCGGCGCGATACTACCTGGCCGTGCTGCTCAACAGCAACGGGCAGCATGACGCCGCCTCGGAATTGCTACTCGGCCTGTTGCAGGCGGCCGGCAAATCCCCGGAGGTCGTGGAGGCGGTGGGCATGGCGGGACTGCGCATGGCGAAACGACCGGAGCAGCTCTCCGGGAGTGAGGCCGAATTGGCCCGAAAGGTGGGCGAGGCGCTGGCCGTGCTCGGGCAGAGGCGCGTCGACGAGAGCCTGGCGATTTTAGAAAACCTGCTGAAGCAGTATCCCACTCAACCGAACTTGCACTACGTGTACGGCGAGGTGATGCTCGAATCGGATGCGGATAAGGCGGTGGAAGCCTTTCGCAAGGAACTGGAATTGCAGCCGGGCAGCGTAGCCGCGATGCTGGCGATGGCGCGCGAGATGGAGCGCACCAAGCGCCTGGAGCAAGCTCACGCGTACGCGCAGAAAGCCGTTACGGCGGCCCCCGCCGACTTTGCCGGACACGCGCTGCTGGGACGCATTCTGGTTTCGATGGGACAGCCTAAAGAGGGAGCGGGCGAACTGGAGAGGGCCCGTGCCATCGAGCCTGGCAGCCCTCAGGTGTACTATGCGCTGGCTTCCGCTTATGCCAAGATGGGGCGGCACGCTGACGCGGAGCAGGCCCGTGCGGAGTTTCTCCGCTTGAAAAAACTGGCGGACCAGGAACAATGATCATGCGATTTTATTCGATTGTTTTCGGTATCGCCCTAGCGCTTCATGCGCAAGAGCCCGCGCCTCAGCCGCAAGCCGCGCCCCGCGCCCCGAAATTCTCGGCTGGCGCTAATCTGGTGGTGCTCGATCTCGTCGTGCGGGATAAAAAGGGGCGGCCAGTCAAAGACATCGCGCCCGGCGATATCGATGTCTACGACGACGGCAAGCGGGTAACTTTTCAGGATTTGCATTTGGTGGAGGCCGGCCGCGGCGGGGATGCGGCCCTGGTAGGGACCACTGCCACTACCTCTGCTGGCGGCCAGCCGCCGGCCATGGATCCGCTCCGGCAATTGCGCCTGGTCACACTGGTGTTCGAGCGGCTTGGCGTGGACGGGCGAGTGCTGGCACGACAGGCGGCCCTGGACCTTCTGAAGCAGCCGCAGCGGACCAACGTCTACTACGCTGTGTTCGTCATCGACCAGCGGCTCAAACTGCTGCAGCAGTACACCAACGACCGGCAGGCGCTGCGGCGGGCCATCGAGCATGCCACCACCGGCGCCTACACCGATTTCACTTCCGAATCCGACCAGTTGCAGGCCCAGTTGCAGAACCAGGTGGGCGGCCCGGACGGCACCAGCCTGGGCGAACAGGTGGCCGCCATCCAGGGCGGCGGTGTGATGGGAGCGTTGAACCAGTCGCAACCCGGCGGACTGGCCAATGCGGCCATGGCCCAGATGCAGCTGGATATGCTGCAGTTCTCGCAACAGTTGGCGCGCGAGCAGGTCGGGCGCGCTTCCATCTATTCTCTTTTGGCGTTGGTCAGGGGACAGACCGAGCTGCCGGGACGCAAGAGCGTCTTGTATTTCACCGAGGGCTTATATGTGCCGACCAGCATGGCGGAGCTATTCCAAACCGTAATCAGCGCGGCCAATCGTAATAACGTCACATTCTATGCCGCCGACATCCGCGGTCTCCGGACAACCGCGGAGGGCGGTTCGAGTGAGTTGCGCAGCGCGGCGGGCGCGGCCACCAAGTCCTCGCGCCACGATCCCCGGTCGCCCGCGCCGGTCACCCGCGATGAGGCCACGGCGCAGGACCGCGCGGCCGAATCCATCCGCATGAACGGCCAGAACGCCATGGCTGAGTTGGCCGAGGATACCGGCGGCTTCCTCATCTCCAACACTAATGACTTTCGCCTGCCCCTGCGCAGAGTAGAAGAAGAGTTGAATTCGTATTATGAGTTGCACTACCAGCCCGAGAACGTGGAATACGATGGAAAATTCCACCGGATTGAGGTGCGCGCGTTAAGGACCGGGCTGGTGATTCAGGCGCGCAGCGGGTATTTCGCCTTGCCGCCTTCCGCGGGCGCGGCCGGCGGCCCGGTTCTGCTGCCATTCGAGGTGCCTTTGCTGAAGGTGCTGGGAGGCGGCAGTCTGCCGCATGATTTGGAATTTCGCAGTCTGGCCGTTCCGATGCACACCTCGGCGGGTGAGGTGGAGAGCGCCCTGGTGGTGGAAATACCGCTGGCCAAAATCCAATTCCAGCATGATGATCGGAGCCAGACCTACCGCGGCGAGGTTGGTGTGCTGGCGCTCGTGCGGGATGCCAAAGGTATTGTCGTGAAAAAGATCGCTCGCGACCTGCCGTTTGAGGCCCCCCCGGACAAGCTGGAGAAACTTCGCAACGGCAATTTCGTTCTCACGGACGAATTCTCCGTGCCTCCCGGCCGATACACGCTGGAGACTGCGGTGCTTGACCGGAAGGCAGAGAAGGCCGCGGCTCGAAAAAGCGTCTTCTTGGCGCCATCGTCTTCCGGCAAGTTGTCGGTGAGTGCATTGCTGCGCGTGCAGGATTTTGCTCCCGGCGCTAGCGGCCTTGAGCCCGAGGATCCCTTTCAGTTCCATGGCGGCCGCATCACCCCCACGCTGGACGAGATGTTGTATAAAGGCGAAACCCAGACGCTGGGCCTGTTCTGTGTAATCAGCCCCGACCCTCAGGAGCCTGCCAAACCGGCGTTGACGTTGGAATATGTGCAGGAAGACAAGATCGTCGGGCGAGGCGATTTTGAGCTGCCGGTACCGGATAGCCGGGGTAGGATCCAGTGGGCGCTTTTCACGCCCATTGCAGAGCTGAAGCCCGGTCCTTACGAGGTGCGGGTGATTATTCGCCAGGGACGGTCCGCCGTAAGCGAACAAATGCTGCTCGAAGTGGAAATGTAACGTGTCCCACAAGATGTACGCATCATTATAAGACCGTCATAAGGCCGTCCGAAAACGATATGGTGGAGCGGTTCCCCCTGGATTGGCCGGGACGGCCTCGTCCCGCTGCTTGGCCGGCGCTGTTCGGCGTCCTGAGTACAAATTGTCCAGGGTCCGCCCATAACACCGTGTTAGCGTAGTAGAAACCATGAGATATGGGGTAGCGCGCCTCAGCCTGGCACTCGCCCAGTTTGCCATTGCCGGTCTTGGCCAAACGCAGGCGCCGCCGCTGCCCGATACCGGCCTCAAGATCGTTGCAACCACTGAGGAAGTTTCACTTGACTTGGTGGTCAGAGACAAGAAGGGCCGGCCCGTCACGGACCTTAAGCCGGAAGATATCGAGATCAGAGACGACGGCCAGCTCGCAAAACTGTCGACTTTGCGGATGGTCTCTGGCCCCGCCGCGACGGAGGCCGATGCCGCCGCCGCGAAACTCGACCCGCTGCGGTCCATCCGCTTGGTTACTTTCGTATTCGAGCGGGTCGGCGCAGACAGTGCCCGCCTGGCCCGCGAAGCCGCCGCCGAAATGATCAAGACCAGGGTCGGGGAAAAGGTCTACTTCGCAGTGCTGTCGATCGACCATCGATTACGTTTGGTGCAGGGCTTCACCACCGATACGGAGTTGCTAAACAAAGCCATCGGCTTGGTGACCGGCTCTGCGAAGCCCAACCGCGCGGTCACCACCGCGGCCGCTCAGAACGTTATGCAGGGTATCGTCGGGGATCCGGTTGCCTATGATCGTGCGCTCCAGGGCGATCTAACGGCGGTCACCGGTACGGCATCCTCCATGGCACAGATGTTGCGGGACACCATTCAAATGTCCGAACAGATGGAGCGTGAAGAACAGGCGCGTCCCACGCTCGACGCCCTGCTGGCCCTGGCGCGTCAGGAAGCCCGCATGCCCGGCCGTAAGACCGTGGTGTATTTCTGCGAGGGGATGCGCGTCACCATGGCAACCAAGCCGATGCTGCGCACGATTATCGGCACCGCCAACCGCGCCAATATCAGCTTTTATGCCGTGGATGCGAGCGGCATCAGCATCACCGCCAGGAACGATGCCGCGCGCACCATGCTGGGGGCAGCGGCACAGTCCAGCTTCAACGCCATGACCCAAACCGGTCCGGCTGCCGTGCAGAGCGGAGGCCCTCCCAGCGTGGTCGGCGGACCCAACCCGCGGGCCGTAACCCGCGACCAGGTGACGGCCTTGGACCGCGCCGAACAGGCGGTGAACGATAGTTCGCAGGCTCCCCTAATGGAATTGGCCGAGAGCACCGGCGGCTTCTACATGGGCGACAGCAACGACCTGCGCAAACCAGCGCGCCAACTAATGCAGGATCTGGCGAATTACTACGAGGCTAATTACCAGCCGGCCATTCAACAGTACGACGGCCGTTATCGCACTATTTCGGTCAAAGCCAAGCGATCAGGTTTGCGGATACAGGCGCGCGCCGGGTATTTCGCGCTGCCGCCGGTCGCGGGACTCGGCATCCAGCCGTTCGAACCGCCTATGCTGAAGGCGCTCAGCGCCCCGCAACTACCCAACGATTTCGAGTTCCGTACGCAAGTGCTGCACTTCGGCCGAGTTCAGAACGCCGTCAATAATGCCTTAGTCTTGGAGGTGCCGCTGCAGGAGTTGGAGTTTAACGAGGATGCCACCAGCAAGCTATTCAGCATCCATTTTTCCGTTTTGGCGCTGATCAAGAACCAAAGCGGCGAAGTGGTCCAGAAATTCAGCCAGGATATTCCCTACCAGGCGGCGCTGGAGGTGGCGCCTCAAGCGCGCAAGGGCACGTTCACTTTCGAGCGGCACTTCGTTTCCGAGCCTGGTCAGTACTCTCTGGAGGCGGTTCTGGAAGACCGTAACAGCGGGAAATTCAGCGCGCGCCGTTTCGCCTGCGCCATTCCCGAAGCGCCGGCCAAGGTGAGCTTGAGCGATATCTCTCTGGTGCGGCGCCTGGATGCGTCTGCTGTGGAGGCCGATGCCAACGAGCCGTTTCAGTACCAGAACCGCAAGATCGTCCCTAACTTGACCGGCACAGCTTCGCGCGACACTGGCGATCCGGTTTCGACGTTTTTTATCGTCTATCCCAATGCCGGAAACAACGAGAAGCCCCGCCTCGAACTGGAGGTGCTGCGGGAAGGCGAGCCCCTCGGCCGGGTCCCGATGGAGTTGCCAAAGTCGGGTGCCGGGGCCCCCGTTCCATATTTCGCTTCGATCCCTACCGACACTTTGCGGCCGGGGAAGTACGAGTTGCATGCCACGGTTACCCAGGGGCAGGAGATCGCAGAACAAGTCCTGTCTTTCGTATTGGAGGGCAAGGACCTTCCGGGAATGGAGACTGCCACCTCCAAATCCCCGGGGGACGCCGCGCCTGAAGAGAAGGGTCCGGATGTTCCCGCCTCGCAGACTGAAGCGCCGCATCGCGCGGCGGTCCTGATTACCAGCCTCAAGGATCCGGACTTGCGGCCGGACGGCGCCGCGCAGGGCAACATTATCGGCATTGTGCGGCAACACGCGCTGGACTACATGGGCGCATTGCCGAACTTCACCTGCATTGAGATCACGCGCCGGTCCGTGGATCCCACCGGCAAGGAACACTGGCGTCCAAAAGATACGATAACCGAGCTGCTCCGCTACCAGGATAAATCCGAATGGCGCGTGACATTGGAGTTGAACGGCCAGCGCAGCCATATCGCGCGGACTAATTTCAAGGGCACGCTTTCCTCCGGAGAATTCGGTGTGTTGCTCGCGGCGGTATTCGATCCGGCCGTGAAGGCGGATTTCGAATGGAAGGAATGGGCCGCCATAGACAACCAGGCCGTGCATGTTTTCACGTTCCGCGTGGCGGCCGCCAACTCGAAGTATCTTTTGAGCGCACCCAACACCGGTGAGCAGACCGTGGTGGGTTTTCACGGCTTGGTGTATGTGGACCGCGCCACGCTCGGGGTGCGTCGCATCGAGGTGATCGCCGACTCGATTCCCGCCAGATTCCCGCTGCGGGATTCGTCCCTCGCGGTGGACTACGACTACGTGGGTATTGGCGAACACGACCACATGATGCCCATTGCGGCCGAGTTGAAGGTTCGTCAGGGAAAACGATACTGGGTGCGCAATCAGGTGGAATTCCGGGAGTATAAGCGCTACCACGCCGAGTCCAGCATCAAATTTATGGACCCGAAGTGAGGAGCGCGGCCCGGGAGGCCGCCGCAGGCTACGAGGCTGCCCCGCTGAACTGCCTACTTCTCTGTAATCTCCATGTACCGGTCTGCCGCCAGGTCCGTGTAACGATCCACCTGTTTGCTGGGCGCCGGCCAGCGGATTTCCAGCCAATCCACTTTGCCCGCTGTCCCCAGTCCCAGGATCTCGCGCGGATCGCAGGATGAAAGATAGCTGCCGCCGGCGTTCTTTAAGCGCGAATGCTTGACACCTCCGGCCGACCACGTAATGCGCGCGCCGATGGCGTCCCGGTTTGCGCGCCTACCAACCAGTTTCAGACCCAGCCAGTGATGGCCTTCGCCCGCATTGTTGTGCAGCAGCAGAGGCGCTCCGCCGTTGCTGGCGACCAGCACATCCAGGCGGCCGTCGTTGTCGTAGTCTCCCACGGCCAGGCCGCGTGCCGCAAGCGGGCGCGTGAACGCAGGGCCGGCGTCCGCGCTGGCGTTCCGCAATTTGCCTGCCTCGTTGTGAAAAAGCAGCAGCGGTTCTTTGTATTTCACCTGTGTCGAGTACAACTCGATCATGTCGTCGGGATGCCCATTGGAGAGGATCAGGTCGATCCAGCCATCGTTGTCGTAATCGAAAAACTTGAGCCCCCAGCCGCTCAGAAGCCGGGTGGCTTGCGCCACCGTGTTGGCGTGCGCCACATCCACAAAGGTCTCGTTGTGCTGGTTCTTGTACAGCGAGAACATCTCCTGATCCACATTGGCCACGAAAAGGTCCTGCCAGCCGTCACCATCGAAATCCGCGGCGTCCACCCCCATGCCGGAGCGCGCCTGTCCGTTCTCACTGAAACCGACTTCTGCCGCCAGCGCGATCTCCTCCCACTTGCCGTTTCCGCGGTTCATGAACAGGAAGTTCTGCACCGTGTCGTTGGCCACGAAAAGATCCATGCGTCCGTCGTTGTTGACGTCGGTGGCCACCACGCCCAGGCCCTTGCCGAGTGCCCGCTCGATATCCGTTCCGCGGCTCACTTCCGTGAACGTGCCATCGCCGTTGTTGTGATAAAGAAAGCTGTGGGTGGGCTTGAATACCCGCGGAATGCAGTAGTATTTACGGCCCAGCTTGTTGTCTCCGCAGGAGAAGTGATGGGTGGTGGCGTAATCCACGAAACTGCACACGAACAGGTCGAGGCGGCCGTCGTTGTCGTAGTCGAACCACGCGGCGCTGGTGGTCCACCCGGGCGCGGCCAGGCCCGCTTTTTCGGTGACGTCGGTGAAGGTGCCGTTGCCGTTGTTGTGATATAGGGTGCAGCGGCCGTACGCCGTGACGAACAGGTCCGCAAAACCGTCGTTGTTGTAGTCGCCCACGGCCACACCCATTCCGAACGTGCCGCCGCCGACGCCCGCTGTTTCGGTGACGTCGGTGAAGGTGCCATCGCGATTGTTTTTGTACAGCGCGTTGCACAGCGGTTTAGCGGGTTTGAAGAAATCACTTGGTCCGCTGTTCACCAGGTAGATATCTATCCAGCCGTCGTTGTCATAATCCAGAAATGCGCAACCCGGCCCCAGGGTCTCCGGCAGATAGCGCTCGCTGGACATGGCGTTGTCGTGAACCCAGGTGATGCAGCTGGTTTTCGGCGGCACCTCTTCAAACAACGGAGTTGCCGCGCGCGCCTGCCCTGCCAAGCGTGATGCGCCATATCCGGCGGCGGCGAGCAGCAGACTTCTTCGTGAAAAAGGGGTCCCAGGCAAGTGCGTGGATTTATTTTACCTCAGCGGGCAGCCCCGTGCCCGGGTCGGAGCGTTAGGTCAATCAAGTCTCTATTCAAACTCGGTATGGCCGCTGGCACCCACGGGGTTGTAATGGTCGACAATTTCTAGCGGCACGGCGAAGGAACGGTACAGACGCCTGCACGTGTCGATACCGGCCGGAAGCTTGGCCCACTTACGTTTATCGTTAACGAGCCGGGCGCGTGAGTGTTCCGATTCCGCGATTTCCAGGTGCTCGACTCGTGCAATATGCCTATTGCGCTGACCCTGGCGGATCTCCGTCAAACTGTCACCGCGAGCGGACAATCGCGGTCCGGTTGGCTAGAAAGAGCATTCCCGGCGGCCCCCGTTCGACTACCTTCCTTCGTCCAGAACCTCGATGGCGAAGACGGAAGCGTAGTTGGCCACGGGGACGAAGTCCAGGTTCAGCTTGCCCTGCGCGTTCGGCCGCAGGCCGCGAAAGTGCTTGATGAGGGCGTGGTTGGGGCCGGCTTCCTTCAGGATATCGAGATTACGGGCCAGAGCCGATCCGTTGCAATAGATGTCGAACAGGCGCTGGCCGGGGCCGCCGCCGCCCTGGTTCTCCTTGCCCCAATAGGTCTCCGCAAAATACATGCTCACCGCGTAGACTCCCGGCGCCACCGGAATGGCATACGAGAAATGTCCGTAGCGTTCGTTGCTGAACAGGTCCGCATCCGGCGTGCCGGTCACTGATTTCCAGTGGTTGGATGTCTGCCCGCCAAAATAGTAATTGTCCGCCTCCCACACCTGCCCCCGCGAATCGGTCACGGAGTTGGGCTCCGTGACGATGCGGATCGGGTTGGTCCGGTGGGGCTCGGCCGGCTCGATCTCGATGGCGCTCACGATGGTCTGCTCGCGCTTGGCGTGAAATCCCACCTTGAGAATGCCGTCCGGACCGGGCTGGACATCCTTGAATACACGGATGTCCGCGATCAACGGACCGCCGGCATCGGACACAATGTCGAAGCCGTCGATCATCAATTTGTCATTGATCAGAATGTCGAACACGCGGCTGTTCTCGCCACCGCCGGTCTCCAGGCCGGGCCCATAGACCGGCTCTATAAAGTGCAGTTTCAATTCGTAGACACCCGATTTGAGCGGGATGTTGTAAGCCGTCAGGCCGATACGGCCATTCTGATACAGCAAGGGGTCGGAAGTGCGGGCGATGTACTGGCGGAAAGGGGCCGCCGGCCGGCCGCCGCCCTCGAAATAGCGATCCGGTAGCCACGTGTGGCCGTGATGATCGATGTATGTGCGGTCGTATCCCGCAATGAAGCGCACGGCATTGTCGGCCGGCGCCGCCGCGGCTGGCGGAAGGGTGCGCAGTACCACGGGTTCCGGATCATGGGTTGCTGTCGTGCGCAGACGGGCCACTATCGCGGTAGCGGCCGCCACAAGAATCACTGCCCCGGCGGCCCACAACCAGATTTTTCTGGTCTTCGGCTGGCGCTGAGACGGTGGAACCGCGGACTGCGGAGCTTCAGCCGGCGAGGTCTCGGACAGGGAAACCTCGACCGGCTCCTCCAGGGCTCTTGCCGAGACCGGCTCGGCCACCGGTTCGGCGACTGTTTTGCCATTCATCCGAGGGTGCGCCACGCTATTCCCGTTCTGCTGGAAGACCGGCGTATACATCCCTGGTGGAATCAGGATCTTCAGCGCCTGGTGGGACCCTTCGCCCGAGTAGTATTCGCGCAATTTCTTGCGGAGGCGATGGATCTCAACCCTGGCGATGGCATCTTCGGCGGGATCGAAATCCGGGGGGCGTCCCAGCACTTCAGTTGCAATGCTGTATTCGCAGACTTCGCTATCCCGCCCCGAAAAGTGTTTTTCCGAGATGAACTCGAGCAGCTTGACCAGACGCAGTGAACGGGAAAACGTCGGCGACGCCAGGACCGTCGCGAGCTCGGTTCGCTCAGCGTCAACGTGGCTGACCGCCCCGATCCGATTCGCGAGCTGACCCGGCTCCCCCATCTGTCGCGATTATACACATTTCCACAGTGGCGTGGCGCAACATGCGCGCCTGTAAATTCTCTCCGGGTGGCTGATATCAGCGTTGTAACAAGGCGTACGTTATTGAAAATAAATATGATAATAGAGGAATAGTCTTTTGGTTCCGCCTTCAATGCCAATGAGTGGTGCGGCGACTTTGGCGGTCCGGTACTATGGGCGACGCTCGACCTCCCAACACACGGACCTACAATTTCACCGTTTCACGACGAGTGCCGTGGCGTTCGGCGGCTGGGCGCCTTCTTCGGTCCTGATCGGCTGACCGGCGCAGTGAATGATCCCGCTTCGAGCAGTTTTCCCGACCGACGCGGCCCAATTCTCCCAATTGGTGACTTGGACCAACTGCTTTCACCAACCAGAGGGCGGCGCAAGCCGCCCCCTTTTTGTATACTCATGACAGTGGGCGGCCAAGGGCCTGCTCCGCATTTCGGAATGGTCGCCGGATGTATGGTCATACGCCACGGCGCGTGGCACTCACGCAGTCCTTCTTCAATTGGCAGGTTCTCCTCGCTTTAGTTCAGTTGGCCGCCCTGGCGGGTGTGGTCCTCGAGCCGATCACTTTCCAGGAGGTCGCCGCCAGCGCCGGCGTCCACTTCACGAACGACGGCTCGCCGTCCCCCGCAAAGCACAACCCGGAATTTCTGGTCGCCGGGGTGGCTGTGTTCGACTACGACGGAGATGGATACCCCGATATCTACTTCGTGAACGGCGCAGCGATACCTTCCTTAGTCAAGACCGGACCGCAATATAAGAACCGGCTGTACCGTAACAACCACGACCTGACGTTCACCGATGTTACGGATAAGGCCGGCGTGGGTGGGGCGGGCTTCGGCATGGGTGTGGCGGTGGGCGACTATGACAACGACGGTTGGCCCGATCTGTTTATTGCGAATGTCAACGGGAACCAGCTATTCCACAACAACGGGGATGGTACGTTTTCCGATGTAACCAAACGTGCCGGTCTTACTGGTGGGCTGTTTGACGGCAAAAAGATGTGGTCGGTAGCCGGCGCCTGGGTGGATTACAACAACGACGGGTTGCTCGATCTGTTCGTCTCGAATTACTGTCGTTGGGAGCTGGAAACGGAACACACGTGCTTCGCCAACGGCATGTCGGGCGAGCGAGTCTACTGTGATCCGCGTTATTGCCGGCCGCTCCCCAACCAGCTTTACCGCAACAACGGCGACGGTACGTTTACTGATGTTTCGGTCCAGACGGGTATCGCGGCGCATCTCGGACGCGGTATGGGAGTGGCGGTCGCCGACTACGACGGCGATGGCTACCCCGATATCTTCGTGGCCAATGATAACGCCGCCAACCAACTCTTTCACAACATCCGGGGGCAGCGATTCGAGGAGGTGGCCCTGGATGCTGGCGTTGCCCTGGGGGATGATGGGAATGTCCTGTCGGGAATGGGGGCGGATTTCCGCGACGTTCGGAACAACGGGCTTCCGGACATCTGGATGACGGCCATCGAAAAACAGACCTTTCCGCTTTTCATGAATGAGGGCGACGGCCATTTTACCGTCAAGACGGCAGCCGCGGGGCTGGGAATGGACACGTACGAAATGTCCGGCTGGTCAAACGGGATAGCCGATCTGGACAACGATGGATGGAAGGACTTGTTTGTCGTCCGCTCGAACGTCGACAACAACGTGCACCGGTTCTCACCGCGGCAATACGAAGAGCCCAATTCTGTATTCCGCAACCTGGGAAACGGCAAATTCCAAAATGTGAGCGCCACGGCTGGACCCGATCTGCAGATCCCAGCCGCCCACCACGGGCTGGCCTTCGGCGATCTGGACAACGACGGCCGGCTGGATGCGGTCGTTTCCGTGCTCAATGGCCAGGCGAAGATCTTCCACAACACCACGCGGAACGGGAATCATTGGATTCTGCTGAAACTTGCCGGGACGCGAAGCAACCGCATGGGTATTGGCGCGAAGATACGCCTGACCGCGGCGGACGGCTCCGTGCAGTACAATCACGCAACTACCAGCACGGGATATGCATCATCGAGCGATCCACGGGTGCATTTCGGGCTGGGCAAAAGCTCCGCGGCTAAAGAGATCGAGATTACCTGGCCCAGTGGCATCAAGCAGTCGCTGCGGGATGTACCGGGGGATCGGGTCGTCACGGTCACCGAACCTGGGCAACGGAACAGGTAAAGGAAGCTTCGCGAAGATTTGCTGGCCTCGTCACCACCCCCCCCGGGGTTGGCTAGAGCGGGCATACCGGTTCGCGCGCATCCCAACTTGAGCATGGCGAGGTAGCCGCGCCTCACGTGCCCGCCATTGAGCCGTGGGGCATGGCCCATAAACATATAAACAGGCCTTATAGACTTAATATCTCAAACTCCTTGACTAATGAAGTGTAGTGCGGTTATGCTAGTTGCAAATGGTTAGGTTCGCCTGTTTTGCGCAATGTTGTTGTGCCGATAAGGGGAACTTATTGAGAAGTTTGAGTTTCAGGCTAGCCAAACTTGAGGCTAGAAAATTTAGAAAGGGGTCAAATGAATAAACCAGATCGGCTGCCGATCACCGTTATAGCTCGGCACACACATCCGGGAAGATCTTTCTGGTTGTTGGGGCTATTGATGGTTGCCTTGGCGTTTACGCAACTGCCCGCATTTGCGCAATTTGCGAGCGGTTCGATTGCTGCAACAGTAACCGACGCCACCGGCGCGGTGGTCCCACAAGCAAAGGTCGTCCTTAAAAACGAGTCCACCGGTGTTATTCGCGAAACGATCACGAACAACTCCGGATTCTTCAACTTTCCGTCGGTTCTGCCGGGGACATATACCGTTACGGTGAGTTCTCCGGGCCTGCAAACATTTGAAGAGCAAGGAATTGTGCTCAACCAGGGCGCCACACTGGCCCTGCCGAAAGTGGCATTGCAGGTTCAATCCACCAGGCAGGAAGTCGAGGTGGTTGCTGGCGCTGATGTCGTCGTTCCTGTGGATTCCGGGACGTTCGAACAGACATTGAACAAAAACATGGTGGAGAATCTTTCGATCGTGGGCCGGGATGCTGCTGAATTGATTAAGATCATGCCCGGTATGGGCATGACCGGCGGTTTGAGCCAGAGCATGTGGAACAGCTATACCACGCAGAGCAACAATGGCCCGATCGAGCACTTTTCCGCGAACGGCACACAGCCCAATGGCGCCATGACGATGACGTCGGACGGGGCAAACCTGCTGGACCCGGGTAACCAGGGGACGCAAACCGCCAACATCAACCAGAACCAGGTTCAGGAAGTTTCTATCCTGACCTCGGCCTATGGCGCGGAATACGCGAAAGGGCCGGTGACGTTCCAGGCTATTGGTAAGAGCGGTGGCGCCCAGTTCCACGGCAGCGCGTACTTTTATGCGCGGAATTCCGTTTTCAATGCCAACGACTGGTATAGCAACAGAAACGGAAAAAAAGCACCGACCGACAGCTTCTACTATCCTGGTGGCGACTTTGGCGGCCCAGTGCTTATTCCGGGAACGCATTTCAACAAGAATCACGACAAGCTTTTCTTTTATGCCGCGTATGAGTACATGGATCAGAAACCCGCGGGATACCTGGCGAGCTATTTCGTCCCGACGCCCGAGATGTTGCAGGGCAATTTCAGCCAGTCGTATCTGGATTCATTGGGGACGTATTTTCACAATGCCCGCAGCGCGGCTGCGAAGCCGCCGGCGGGGAATGCGGGCGCCAGCCTGTTTCCGGGGGGCATGATTCCGAAGTCCATGCTCGATCCTAATTCGGCGCTTTACATGAACTTGTTCCCCAAGGCGAATACTGATCCGACCACCAACCCCACCGGCTCCAACTATGAGACCTTTGTTGGACCGCCCACGAACCGCTGGGAACTGCGGCTTCGCGGCGATTACAACATCAACGATAGAACCAAGCTGTTCTTCTCTTGGAACAGACAGAACGAGGTGGACCAGAACCCGATCAGCATCTGGTGGACTGTGCCCGGGTCGCTGCCCTATCCGTCCTCCCAGAACGCCACGCAGGTTTCGCAAATCTACAGTGCAAATCTGATGCACGTATTCAGCCCGACCCTGACCAATGAATTCATCTTTGCCGACGCCAAATTTGTGAACCCGATTATCCTTGGATCCCCGTCGACGGTGGATCCGAGCAAGGTCGGACTCCAGTTTTCGGGCCTGTTCACCAACCAGATGACGCCGCAGATTCCCAATACCTATGGCTATACCAATGCGGCACTCGGCTTTGCGACCTATCCTTTCGGTGCGCCATGGACGCCGGGAGGCAAGAATTCCTTCGGCAAGCTGTCGGATACGCCGAATATCAGCGACAACGTCACCAAAATTGTCGGCAGCCACACGCTGAAGGCCGGATTCTATTGGGACTTCGCGCGCAACTGGCAAACCGGTGGTGGCTTGACCGACTCCACCCAAGGCGCCATCGCCTTCGACGGTTGGGGTGCCACGGCTACGGGTAACCCGTTGGCTGACTGGATCAGCGGCCGTCCCACGCAACTCTCCCAACAACAGGCCGCTCCGGTACAGGACTTCAAATACTATCAATACTCGTTCTTTGTGAACGACCAGTGGAAGGCATCGCGCCGGCTCACTCTGACTGGTGGCCTCCGCTTCGAACACATGGGCAATTGGTTTCCCACCGGCAACACCGGACTGGCCGTATGGGACGGGGCCACATACAACAACACTGCGGCAGCGCCCGCCTGGACCGGACTGGAATGGCATGGAATAGATCCCAGCATTCCGGTATCGGGTTTCCCGTCGAAGCCGTTCTTCATCGAGCCGCGCTTCGGCTTTGCTTACGACCTGTTCGGGGACGGCAAGACCGTGTTGCGCGGCGGCGCGGGCTTGTTCCGGTACCAGCTCGCATACAACAGCGCCAGCGCGGGCTTCGCCCAGCCGCTCAACGTGGCGGACGAGACCACGACCTGGGGCTGTTGTGTCGGTTGGAATCAATTCAACCAGTACTCGCCTTCGCTCGGCAAAGCCGGGTTAGGCTCGGCGCTCGGAGTTCTGCAAATGGGCGACGAGCGGACTCCCAACACCTGGACCTACAATTTCACGATCTCGCAACGGGTGCCTTGGCGTTCTGTTGCGGAATTTCAGTATTCAGGCAACCACTCCTATGACCTAATGCAGCGCGGTCCGCTCTCGAACATGAACTTGAATCCGCTGGGCGTGTTTTTCGGACCCGACCCCAAGAACGGCACGGTGTATATCACTTCCGTTGGAGCGGCGCCTCTGTCAGGCTTCAACGCGAACGACTACCGTCCCCTCTCCAACTACACCGACATCACCCTGGTCAGCCACGGCAGCTATTCCAACTACAACGCGTTCATCGCGACGTGGCAGAAACAGTCCGGACGCATGACCTTCACCACAAACTACACGTTCAGTAAGGTCCTCGGTATCCGCGACAACGAGACGGACAACGGTCCGGGCGCCGGCAATACTTTGGATCCGTACAGTGTACGGGCGAACTACGGTGTGCTGGCTTTCGACCACTCCCACATCTTCAATGCCGCCTACGTGATTAACCTACCCAGCCCAGTGAAAGACAACAAATTCGCGGGCGGAGTAGTCAACGGCTGGGTGCTCTCGGGCATTACGCAGTTCCAGAGCGGAGCGCCCATCCAGCCAAATACCGGCGGCACGTTGAACGTATCGTGGCCAACCACCTTCACTAACCAACGCTATCTGGGCACGGACGCGATGGGTATTTTCCCGGCCGTGATCTGCGATCCGCGGAAGAATCTGGGTAACAACCAGTACTTCAACCCGGCATGCTTCGCGCCCCCCACGGGCGGCAGCAACGGCGATACCATTTGGCCGTACATCAAGGGGCCCGCGTTCTTCAACAGCGACCTCGCGATTTACAAGGACTTCCTCTTCAAGGAGCATCACAAGGTCGAGTTGCGGTTCTCGGCGTTCAACTTCCTCAACCATCCGCTTTGGACGTTCGGCGCGGGTGGCAACGGGGATGTCAACCTGAACTTCGTGAATCCCACTAACAACACCATGTTGATGCAGACTAACCAGAACGCGATCACTAACGGCAGCCCGACGTTCAAGACTGGCCGGCGAGTAGTCGAGTTCGCAGTCAAATACAACTTCTGACCTGGCGGCACGCAGTTTCGAGCCGTCCGGTTAGAAAGTAGTTCAAGAGAGAGGGTGGCGTAAGCCGCCCTCTTTTTTTGTATCCGGCGGGATTCCAATTCGCGCGCTATGCTGGTCGAGATGGGGTCGCGCTGGCTGGTCCTGGCAGGCTTGGTGTGCGCCGGATTTCTGATCCGCGCAGCAGGCACCTCGCCGGCTGCTATCCGGTTCGAACTGAAAACCGTCCCCTTCCAGCTCGAGCACGGCGAAGTAGCCGCGCGCCACGTGCCCGCCACCATGGCCGGCGGCGTGGCCGTTTTCGATTACAATCGCGACGGCCGTCCCGATATCTTCTTCACAAATGGCGCCAACCTGGCGACGCTGAAGAAAGACGATCCCAAATACCGGAACCGGCTGTTTCGCAACGACGGCAACGGCGCCTTCACGGATGTGACGGATGCCGCCGGCCTGGCCGGCAGCGGGTTTGACAGCGGCGTGGCGGTGGGGGATTACGATAACGACGGTTATCCCGACCTGTTCGTCGCGGGAGTCCATCACAATACCCTCTATCACAACAACGGTGACGGAACCTTCACCGACGTCACCGAAAAGGCCGGCATCCCCAATCAGCCCGATCCCCAATTCGGGCCGATGTGGGCGATCACCGCAGCATGGGTGGACGTGAATAACGACGGCCTGCTGGACCTGTTCGTGGTCAATTACCTGCAATGGGACTACGCCACCGAGCCGCTCTGCGAATACAAGGGAGCCGCCGACTACTGCGCGCCTCGATCCTATAAGGGCTTGCCCAACCGGTTGTTTCTGAACAAAGGTAACGGCAGGTTCGAGGATGTGTCGGAGAAATGGGGCATCCGCGCGCACGTCGGTAAGGGCATGGGTGTAGGCATGGCCGACTACGATCTGGATGGCCGCCCCGACCTTTTCGTAACCAACGACGGCTCTTATAATTTCCTTTTTCACAACCTGGGAGACAAGTTCGAGGAAGTCGCTTTCCAGAAGGGCGTGGCGTTGCCGGAAGACGGCAACTTCATCTCGGGAATGGGCACCGATTTTCGCGACTATAACAACGATGAGTACCCGGACCTGTTCACCGCGGCGCTGGAGAAGCAGACTTTCCCCGTCTGGAAGAACATGGCCGGAAGAAGTTTTGAAGAGGTGACCACGTCCAGCGGGATGCGCGCCCTCAGCATGTCGATGGCAGGCTTTGGGGTCGGACTCTACGACTTTAACAACGACGGATGGAAAGACCTGTTCGTGAGCCGGGGCGACGTGCTGTCGCGGCCGCTTCCGGGCACGGTGGTCGAGCAACGGAACACCGTATTTAAAAATCCGGGCGCGAGCGGCCTCTGGGAGGCGTTGACAGCGGAGGCGGGTCTGGATGCGGCGCCGGCGGCCCGGCATCGCGGCCTGGCATTCGGTGACTTCGATGGCGATGGCCGCGTGGACGTGGTGACCACGGCTCTCGCGCATCCTGCGGAGATCTGGATGAATCGGAGTCCCGGCGCGGGTCACTGGCTGGATATCGCCCTCGAAGGGACCAGGAGCAATCGCGACGGTATCGGCGCCAGAATTCAGGTCGCCACCAGAGGCGGCTTGCAGTATAATCACCTGACCACCAGCGTGGGCTACGCATCGTCAAGCTATGGACCGGTCCATTTTGGATTGGGCGCCGACGAGGCGGCCGCCTCGGTGGTCATCCACTGGCCATCAGGGATCGTGCAAACGTTGAAGGATGTGCGCGGCGACCGGATGTTGCGTGTGAAGGAGGCGCCCTAAGACCAGGTGAGTTGCCGGGCGGCGTTTTTTTTGGCTATTCGCCGCGGCGATCAAGCGCGTGTCAAGCAGGCAATGGAAGCGCCGGCGTATCCCACATTTCGCGGCCGAGCGCGCGCAGCTCCGGCTGGAGCAATGGATTCATCGACTACAACCAACGGCGGCGGCGGTATCTCCGTTCGAGGAGTACCGATCCTGTTTGGGCGACGCCTTTGCGCGACGTCTGGGCACGTCCAGCGGGTGGGGCTCTGTGCCGCGTAGTTTTCTAAGGCGTTCTTCAATTCTGCCATAAATGTATGGCTACGGAGTCCACCTCCATGACGTCGCGTCATCATCGGCGGGAGCCGGTTACCACTGCTTCGCCGCACCAGGTGCGCAGCGCCGGCGCCACCGCAAGCAGGGCCGCATCGATGGATTCCAGACCATGGAGCAGCCGCCGGGCCCACGCACTCCCAAACCGCCCGCGCAGGACCCGCTTGGCCATCGCCAGCAGGTTCATATGCTCCACCCGAAGATCCGCAAAAAACGGATCGAGCGCCCGCAATTCGTTACCTGAAAAGATGATGCCCTCGCCCTGCTCCTCGGCTTCCCCGGCCCTCCGGGCGCGCAGCCTGCGCGCGGCATTCAACAGCGGATTGCCGCCCCAGGTTTCGGCTAGTACCAGGCGCGCTCCCGGCTTCATGATGCGGGCCAGTTCATCCAGCGCACCGGGATATTTCAGCGTATGGTGCAAGGCGGCGCACGCGAATACCAGGTCGAATTCGCCGTCGGGCAGCATCTCCAGGCGGCTGGCATCGGCGGCGATACCGCGGACGGTAACCGAGGACGCCCGCGCGCGCCGCAGGGCCAGGTCGACGGCGGCCGGCGAAAGGTCCAGCAGGGTGACATCGGCGCCTTCGGTGGCCAGCCAGAGTCCGAAATCGGCCGGACCGCAGCCGTAGTCGAGCACGCGGCAGCCGCGCACCAGCCCGGCTTCGAGCGCCCGCATGGCCGCGCGGTACAGCAGGCGGCGCTCGTAGAACGGGCTACCCGGGTCGGCTAGGTTGGCCTCCAGAACCCCGCGATCGACGCGCAGCGCATGGTCCGGCAGTGCCAGGAACTGCTGGTAGTGGCCATCGTAGAATCGGCGTTCCGCGCCCGAGTCGATCACGGCTTGGCCGCGGCGTTGAGCCGGTCGAAGGCCGCGCGCTCCCGCTCGCCATCGCTTTGGCGATTCAGTTTGAAGTAGAGCGCGGCAAGCTCCACGTGCGGCTGCGGCCAGCCGGGATCATCGTGGACCACTCTCTCGAAGTCCTTGACGGCGGCCTCCACTTTTCCCTCGGTGCGTTCCAGGCGGGCCCATTCGTAGCGGGCCACATTAGAATCGGGCTTGAGCTGGAGGGCGCGCTCCAGGTGCTGCCGGGCGCCATCCAGATCTCGCTCAGTGTGCATGGCGGCGCCCAAGCCCAGGTGCGCTTCAAAATCGTTCGGATCGGCGTCCACCGCCTGACGCAACACGGCGATGGCGCCTCCCGTATCGCCCAGGTAGGTCAAAACGGTACCCCGCAAGGTCAGCACGCCGGCCAGCCGCGGATTCAGCCGCAGGGCGGCATCCGCATCGTCGCGGGCGCGTTCGAACTCATTCAACTTGAGCGCGGTCTGGCCGGCCAGCAGATACGCCTCGGCGCTGTTTCCCTCCTTCGCTACGCGGTCCACGCGCTCCAGTCCATCGCGTCTGTGGCCGGCCCGGATGAGGGACGATCCGAGCAGCCAGGCCACCCCCAGATCGTCCGGATGGGCTTTCTCTACAGGTGCGAGCACCGCGATGGCCCGGTCGTCCTGCCCCAGCCGCGCGTAGCAATCGCCCAGCAGGGCGCCGATCCGTGCATCACCCGGATCCGCCTGCAGTGCGGTGAACTGTTCGATGGCTTCGCGCAGCGCGCTCTTCTTGTAATACGCCAGCGCCAGGTTCAGCCGGAGAGCGGCATTGTCCCCATTCTTTGCGAGTGCCGCCTGGTATTGATCGATGGCCTCGTCGAAACGCCCCAGCTTGACCAGGGCTGCTCCCAGGTTCGCGCGCGCCGCCAGGGTATCGGGATAACGCTTCAGGATCTCCCTGTATTTGGTTACGGCGAGAGCGTCGTTGCCGTGCTGCTGCGCCGCCACGGCGTCCCGGAACAGTTGCTCGGGGCTGGCGGACTGCGCGCCGGCGGCGCCGGCGCAGATGAGCAGCAGTGCCAGAATGCGCATCGATTCCAGGATAGCGGAGTTGGGTTATCGTAGGGTTAGCTATGTGCAGGACGGTCTTTTGTCTTCTCCTGGTGACGGCGGCGATGCGTGCCCAGCCGGCCCCCAAAGAGACGTTTGAAGACCTTGCCAGCCGTGCCGCAGCGGCCCTGGATAGCCGCCCGGCAGAAGCCGTCGGGCTGTACAGGCAGGCGCTGGCCATGCGGCCGGAGTGGGCGGAAGGATGGATGTCGCTGGGGGGCGCCCTTTTTCACTTGGATCGCTACGCCGAAGCCACGGACGCGCTGCGGAAAGGAGTCGAGCTGGCGCCCGTTATCGCGACGGGGTGGGGTCTGCTGGGACTCGCCGAATCCGAACTCGAAGATCAGGACCAGGCGCTCGCCGACATCCGCAAAGGCGAAGATCTGGGTTTCGGCAACCATCCCGAATTCGAGGCCGCGGTGCGCGTCAAGGCTGCCCAGATTCTGATTCGATCCTCCAGCTTCGACGAAGCTCTCGGGCAATTGCAGCCGCTTGCCAAGCACTCCAACAATCCTCCGCTGGTGGAAGAAACCATGGGGTTGTGCGCCTTGTCCCTTCCGGAGGATCTGGCGCAGCTTTCCGCACACCGGCGCTCGGTGGTGGATCTGACTGGCAAGGCGGCTTGGGCCTTTGCCAGCCAGCATCCGGACGAGGCAGCCGCCGGTTACCGGCAATTGCTGGAACAGTATCCGAACGAGCCCGGCGTGCATTATGCCTATGGCCTCTACCTGATGGAAACGAATGTATCGGGCGCGCTCGCGGAGTTTCAAAAGGAAGGGCAAATCAACCCCAAGCATTGGCCTGCTCTGCTGGTGATCGCATCGCTCGAGATACGGGAGGGAACGCCGGACCTGGCGATCGAGTCCTTGCGGGAGGCGCTGAAGCTGGTTCCCGCCAAGTACCGCTGGCTGTGCCACGCCGATCTGGGACGCGCGAATCTGACGGCGAGCAATCTGGACGCGGCCATCACCGAACTGCAGGCTGCCGTCCGGGAGATGCCTTCCAACCCTAATGTGCACTACTTTCTTTCTGAAGCGTTCCGCCGATCCGGGCGCAAGGCGGAGGCCGAGAAGGAACGCGCCGAATTCGAGAAGGCCAAGCTGCAGCAGGATCCGCTGGGTGTGCCGGCCTTCCACCCCTTTGGGCTTTCGGGAAAGAATTGACCTGCCGGTAACGCCGGCGCGTGCAATCGCGTCCGCAATAACATAACATCAGATGTGATAGTATGAAATACTCATTTGCGCGCCTGATCCGCGGCGCATGCTGCCTTTGTGCAGCGGCGCCCGCCATGATGGCCCAGCCGGTCCTGCGGTCCGTCAATCCCGTCCAGAACGCCGCCAGTTACATGCCCTCCGGAATGCCTTCGTCGGGCATCGCTCAAGGATCCATCTTTTCCGTGTTTGGAACGGGCATAGGTCCGCTCACATGGACGGAACCCTCGTCTTTTCCGCTGCCCACCACGTTGGGCAACGCCACGGTCAACGTGACGGTGGGGAACACGACCACATCCGCCATCATACTTGGCCTGTATCAATACCAGATCAACGCCATCATGCCGTCCACGGTTCCCAAGGGTCCAGCGAGCCTGGCCGTCACGTATCAGGGCGTCACCAGCGCCGCAGTGACCGTGCAGGTAACCGACGCGGCATTCGGCATCTTCACGTACAATGCCAGCGGCGTAGGGCAGGCCATCGCGACCGATCCAGCCTACGCCATCAATACGATTATCCACACATTCCATCCGGGTGATGTGGGAATCATCTGGGGCACCGGACTCGGGGCCATTAATGCGAGCGATGCCGAGGTGCCGCCCGTGGGAGATCTGCCCGGCGACGTGCGGGTCTTTGTGGGCAACACCGCCGCGCAGGTTGGTTACCACGGACGGTCGGGATGCTGCGCGGGCCTGGATCAGATCGTGTTCACGGTTCCTCCGGGCGTGGACGGGTGTTATGTGCCGCTCTCCGTGGACACCGCGGACGGCAGCAGCAACTTCACCACGATCGCGGTTTCCCAGAGCGGCCGGACCTGCACGGATTCCATCCTGGGCCAGGATTTGATCGCCAAGCTGGCGGCCGGACAAGACGTAAACTTCGGATACATCCTGCTCGAAGACAGCTTTCTGAAGTTCGTCGCAGGGAGCCCGCAGGCCTCCAACATGGACCTGGCCACCGCGACGTTCAGCCATTTGTCCGCGGGCGCCGCCGGGCTGGCCGCGTATGGCATCTCATCCGGCTACTGCGCGGCGGTGGCGTGCCCAGGGTTCAATTGCGCCGTAAACAGTATCTTCGGCCTGGAGGACATGAGCCCCGGGCAACTGGATGCGGGATCGGCGCTGAATGCCGCCTGGGGCGCGGACTCCATTCAGATGAGCGTTGCCGGGGGCGGGGGCGATTACTTTGCCCTGCTCAATCTCAACACCCGGGTTCTCTGGTCGCAGGAACCATACAGCGTTTCCGGTACGGGCGGAGCGGCTGTGGGGGCCTTCAACGTCACGGACCGCACGGGATTTGCCAACACCTTTATCGCCAACCTCTCGCCCGCCCAAGCCGTGCCTCGCGGCAGCGATCTGGTCGTCACGATAACCGGGGCAGATCCGGCCAGGCCGGTGGTCATTTCGGGTTATTCCGGTAACGACGCCAACTACGACCTGCTCACCTATTTCCAATGCACGGCCGACGGATCAGCGAGCCAGGTCACCATTCCCGCGCGCGTGCTCTCCATGTTGCCGGCCTCCGGTACCGGAGTGAACGGCACTCTCTCGTATCCGCTCGGGTGGATTTGGGCCGGCCAGTGGAATACCCCGACCACGTTCCAGGCTGCGGGCCTCGATCGCGGGATCATTACCGACGCCTTCTGGAACGGTTTTGGCGTGTACTTTCAGTAGCTACGACTTCGGTTCTACAACAGGCACGACACGATCGCCAGGCACATCCCGCAGCACCTGCCGGACGCGGCTCGGCCACACGATTTCGATCTCCTTCGCTACACGCGATGCCCCCAGGCCGAAGTGCACGCGCGGATCGCTGGAACATGCATAACCGGTGCTGGTGGTAACGTGATTGTACTCGGTCAACCCGTCCGCTGTAGTCAGCCGGATCTTCGCGCCGATGCCCATGCGGTTGCTCCGCGTGCCGTTGAGCTCTAACGCGATCCAGTGGTTCCCGTTCTGCGTGGTGTTATGGAAAATCTTCGCCGGACCGTTCAACACAGTGACCACCAGGTCCATGCGCCCGTCGTTGTCCAGGTCGCCCACTGCCAGGCCCTTGTGCGCGGCAGGCTTTTGAAAGTCCTGCCCGGCGGTGGGGCCCACATTCTGAAACCGGCCGGTGCCCAGGTTGCGAAAGAGTCCCAGGGGCTCTGCATAGGTCCGCGGCGCCAGCTTGGCGATGTTGTCCTGGACATTCGAACGCGCCACCGCCAGATCTTTCCAGCCGTCGTTGTCCAGGTCCACGATGGCATTGGACCAGCCTGACATCTCGTAACTGTCGGCGGCCAGCCCGGCGATCGCGGTTTTGTCGGCGAACTGTCCTTTCCCCAGGTTCACCAGCAGCGGGAAGGTCTCTTTCTCGATAGCTGTCACCCAAAGAGACGGCAGTCCCTTGTTGAACACGTCCCGGAAGTCGACCCCCATACCCGAGATCACGTTGCCGTTATCGGGGAACGCTACCCCGGCATCCAGGGCCACTTCCTCGAAGCGCTTGCCGCCGATGTTGTGGAACAGTTGGAAAGGAGCGTCGTCGTTGGCGACGAAAATATCCGCGTAGCCATCGCCATCGTAGTCCGCAACCGCCACGCCCATGCCGCGGCCCATGTGTTCGGCGATGCCGGTCTGAACGGATACATCGGTGAAAGTTCCGTCACCGTTATTGCGATAGAGGGTGTTGGGGAGCGGCTGGTAATGACGCGGGCTGCAGTACAGCAGCTCGCCGTTGGATTTACATGCCGGCTCGTGGTCCGGATCCCATTGGCAGTAGTTGGATACGAACAGATCCAGCAGGCCGTCGTTATTGTAATCGACCCATGCGGCCGCCACGGACCACATCTTCCGGCCTCCGTAAAAACCCCCGCCCACGCCGGCCTTCGCGGTAACGTCGGTAAAGGTGCCGTCACCGTTGTTGTGGAATAGCTGGTTCCCGTTGACGTTGGCTATGTACAGATCGGGCCGGCCGTCGTTGTCGTAGTCTCCCACGGCGATCCCCATGCCGTAACCGGCGCCGCCCAATCCGGCTTTGTCCGTCACGTCGGTAAAGGTCAGATTGCCGTTGTTGTGATAGAGACGGTTCTTGTACTGCGGTCCTTCTTTGGCGAGTCCCGGCAGGCTGGCTCCGTTGACGAAGTAAAGATCCGGATAGCCGTCGCCGTCGTAGTCGAAGATGGCGACTCCCGCGATCAGTCCCTCGGGCTGCTGCTTGCGCGAGGTAGCCCCGTTGTTGCTGGTGAAGTGGACTCCGGCGCGATCCCCGATTTCCTCGAAAGTGATGGGGCCCAGCGCGGCGCTGCCCGCCAGGGACACCAAGGCCACGCACAGCGGCAGCGATCGCCATCGCATCAGTACGCCTTGGCCACCACCACGCGGCGATCCACCGCGGCGCCGGTCACGATGCATTTCCCCGGCCCGTCGTACTCGTCCACCGAGGGGATGTTACGTACCGTAGCCTTGAATTCCTTCATGCGCGCATCACATGCCGGATCGTCCGCCAGGTGCGCCATCACGAACTTGCCGCCACCTTTCTCGGCCGTCACGTCGTTCAGGATTGCATAGACCTCGTCGATGGAGCTGGCCAGGACGGTATTCTCCTTGAGGCGCTGTTTGGCCCGCGCATACAAATCCTTCTGCATGCCATCCAGGGTAGCTGCCAGCTTGCCGGCGGCCGCCGTTTGCGGGATGACTTCCTTCACGCCCGTATCGCGGCGCTTAATGACGATATTTCCGGCGGCCACGTCGCGCGGCCCCAGTTCGAAGACCACGGGCACACCGCGCCGCTCCCAGTGAAAGAACTTGGAACCCGGCGTCAGGCCCTCGCGCGCGTCGATATGGACGCCGTGGGCGCTCAACTCGGCGGCCAGCCGGGCGGCAACTTCCATCACCTGCGCGCGCTCCTCATCCTTGCGGTAAATGGGAACCAGCACGGCCTTGCGCGGCGCAACCTTGGGTGGAAGTACCAGCCCCTTATCGTCGGAATGCGTCATGATCAGGCCGCCGATCAGCCGCGTGCTCACTCCCCAACTGGTTTGCCAGACGTAATCCAACCGGCCTTCGTTGCTCTGAAACTGCACGTTGAACGCCTTGCCGAAGTTCTGCCCCAGGTCGTGGCTGGTGCCGGCTTGCAGCGCCAGGCCGTTCTGCATCATGGCCTCGATGGAATATGATCGCAGCGCTCCGGCGAATTTCTCCGCCTGGCTCTTGGCGCCCTTGATGACCGGCATGGCCATCACGTCCTCGGCGACCTCGGCGTACACATCCAGGATGCGGAACACCTCCTCCAGCGCTTCCTGGTGACTCGCATGCGCCGTATGACCTTCCTGCCAAAGGAATTCCGTGGTGCGCAGAAACATGCGCGTGCGCAGCTCCCAGCGAATGATATTGGCCCACTGATTGAACAGCAGCGGCAGATCGCGGTAGCTCTGAATCCATTTCGCGAAGAAGTGGCCGACGATGGTTTCCGATGTCGGGCGAATGACGTAAGGTTCTTCCAGCTTCTTACCGCCGGCGATGGTCACCACGGCCAGTTCGGGCGCGAAACCTTCCACGTGCTCAGCTTCCTTTTCGAGAAAGCTCTGCGGGATCAGCAGCGGAAGATAGATGTTCTGGTGGCCGGTGGCTTTGAAGCGGTTGTCCAGCTCGCGTTGCAGCACTTCCCAGACGGCGTAGCCGTTGGGCTTGATGACCATGCAACCCTTGACGATCTCGGCCGGTTCGGCCATGTCGCCGGTCAGGACGACGTCTTGATACCAGGAGGCGAAGTCTTTCTCTCGGGAGGTAATCGGGGAATCTGCCATGACTGTAATCTTACAGTTTGGCAGATTCGAGACGGCTCCCGCGGCTATGACTCGAATTCCAGCAGTTCACCCCACGGCGTGCACACAGGCACTAGCAGCTTCGAGGCCGCGTCGGCAAAATGCTGCTCATATAAGTTTTGGACCGCTTCATGGCGAGGAACCGGTTGGAAGACAGTCGGCTCACCTGCGGGTAGCGGCGCCGCCGTGGCCGGATAGCGGCAAAAGTCTTGCATCATTAGCCTCCGTCCGGCGATGGCGGAATTCGCCTGGGAAAGCAGTGCCCATTCCTGTGGTTGGTTCTCGAGGAAAGCCTTGGTCTGCCGGATCAGGCGGGCCTCGGTCTCCCGCTGCCGCACCTTTATGAGCATGCGCTTACCCAGCATGTAAACCGCGGGCGCAATCACGGTGTAAAGCGCCAGCAGGACGCCCACGAGAGCGGTGTTGTTGCGGCCAAAAGAGAGAATCAGGGCGGCGGATGCCGCCAGCACCGCCAGCGAGCCCTTCTGCAGGAGGTGCGTTGTTCTCAATGATTGTCCGTCGAATGTTGTGTTGATCGCCATATTTCACTCCCGATTCTAAGCTTCTTCGGAGCGCCCGTCACGACCCAACGGTACGGGTGCAAGTACCTGGAGTTCAAAGACATAGCTGGTAGTTAACGACGCGTGTTAACCCTTGCTCGGCCACCGGTCGACAGGGCGCGGACACCAGCGGCCAATCGCCGTGTTATGATGCCTTCGCAAGCCCCCCTTCGCCGTCTATGTTCCGCAGCTTCGACGAACTACTGGACGCCGCCCGCGCCCGCGGTCCGGTGACCATCGCGGTGGCCGCGGCTCACGATCCCGATGTGATCGAATCGCTGCAGCGAGCCCGTGAGCTGGGCCTGGCGGAAGGTATCCTGGTGGGAAAGGCTGAAGAGATCCGGGCCCTGGCCCGCGAACGCGGTTTCGACATCCCGGATAGCCAGATCGTCAACGAGCCGGATGCAACGGTGGCCGTCCGGCAGGCCATTGCCCTGGTCAGGGAAGGGCGCGCCGGGATGTTGATGAAGGGCAAAATCGCCACCGCCAGCCTGATTCGGGCGGTGCTCGACAGAGATTCCGGCCTGCGCGCCGGCCGTCTGTTGAGCCAGGTGGTTGTGTTCCAGGCGCCCGGCCTGCAACGCTTGATGCTGCTGACCGACGCGGCCATCAACATTGCGCCCACGCTCGCGCAAAAAGCCGAGCTGTGCCGCAACGCCGTCGAAGTCGCCCGGGCGATCGGCATTGAAACGCCGAATATCGCCGCGCTGTGCGCGCTGGAATTGGTGAACCCCGAGATGCCCGCCACCGTGGATGCCGCCGCGCTATGCGCCATGAATCGCCGCGGCCAGCTTCCGGATTGCTACATCGAAGGGCCTATCGCGCTGGATGCGCCCTTGAGCAAGTTCGCGGCGGAACGGAAGCGGATCCAGAGCCCCATCGTCGAGAATACGGATATCTTGCTGGCGCCGGATATCGAAGCGGCCAATATCCTTTATCGCGCGGTGGTGTATTTTGCCAAGGCGGAATCGGGTGGGATTGTCCTGGGCGCGCGCGTGCCCCTGGTGCTACTCTCGCGCGCGGAGACGCCCGAAACCAAGGTGAACTCCATCGCGCTCGGCGTGCTGGCTGCCCGGCGCCCTTAAACGCCGCTATTGGCGCCGCTGGCCGCCTCCGGGCCGTCCCCTGCCGCCGCCCTCCCGCAAGGGGCGCGCTTCATTCACCACCAGATCCCGGCCCAGGAAGTCTTTCCCGTTCAAGGACTGAACCGCCCGGTCCGCATCGGCGTCCGGCAGTTCGACGAAGCCGAACCCGCGGGCTTCACCCGAAAACCGGTCGCGCATCAGCGTCACGGTCTACGGAAATGCCGGCCTGCGCGAACCAGCTCCGCAACTCCGCCTCAGTCGCCTGATAGGGCAGGTTCCCCACCTATCCGACCCATCTTCAACTAAATGACCATCCGCGTCAAGGGTAGTCCCACCCGTGTTAGGATACGCCAGGCAGTGGATACCTATAGCGTTCGCGCCCGCAATACGGCGGTGGATTCCGAGAATCGCATTCATGACGACCGGGTCGCGGCGGCGTATGGTTTTCGCGGCGGGTTGGTTCCCGGAGTGACCGTCTACGGCTATCTCACCGTCCCCGTCGTGCGCCGCTTCGGCGCGGACTGGCTGGCGCGCGGCGGCATGCGCGTCAGCTTTCGCGAGCCGGTTTACGCGGGAGACGAGGTGACGGTGGAACTCGCGGGCGACCGGGTGGAGGCGCGGCGCCCCGATGCAACGGTATGCGCGGCGGGCGAGGTCTTCTGGCCGGATACCGCCCCGCCTTCCCCGGAGCTCTACCCGGAGGCGCCGCTGCCACTGGAGCGCCCGGCTGCGTCCACGGAGACCCTGGCAGCCGGCCGGATTCTGGGCACTCTGTACAGCCGGTTGCGCCTGCCGGACGACG
>Ga0070731_10001004_pt1 | contig 31565 bp, 27 predicted proteins | sample Coa_R1_2_FD_66448 | JGI IMG/M metagenome (GOLD analysis project Ga0070731, IMG submission 66448) | Surface soil microbial communities from Centralia Pennsylvania, which are recovering from an underground coalmine fire - Coalmine... | ecosystem: Environmental > Terrestrial > Soil > Unclassified ... | reverse complement strand
GCCCTGGCCGCCGATGTCCATGCCACCGCCGATTCCGCTCCCGGCCGTCCCACCGGTGGACGCCGCCCCTCCATCAGCGCCGTTGGCAAAGAAGGTGGAATTGGCGATTTGATCCCCGATTCCAGAGCTGAAAAGACCACCTCCGTCGGCCGCGCCGCCGGTGCTTGAAGACGGAGTCGGCCCGGCCCCTTGCGCTCCTCCCGTGGCGAGGTTCGAGGCGATCGTCGACGCCGTCACCGTGAGGTCGGCGTCATTGAAGATGCCGCCACCCTGGGCACTCCCGCCGGTTCCTCCCGCGCTAGCGCCGCCTCCACCAGCTCCGCCGGTGGCCGCATTCCCTGAGATCGTGCTGCTCTGAACCGCGAAGGAGCCAGGGCTTTCCGAGGCGATCCCGCCACCCCGGGCCCGGCCTCCGGTCGATCCCCCGGGACCGCCGCGGCCGCCGGTCGCGGCGTTGTCGCTCACGGTGCTGTCGACGATCTGGCTTCCGGACGCGGCCGTGGCGCCGTATTCGATCCCGCCTCCGGTGGCGGCATCTCCCGCTTCTCCGAGGGCCGCGCCGGCCGCGCCGATGGCTTGGTTGCCGGTCACGAGTGAGTTCTGCAGATTCAGCTGACCCAGGACGAGGATGCCGCCGCCATGGGCGACGCCACCCGAGCTCCATGGAGGCGACAGGTGGCCACCGGTGATCTCCAGCCCGGACAGGGTCGACACGCCATCGACTTCGAGCACACGGTTGAGGCCATCGGTCTGCTGAATCGTCGTGCCGCTGGCGCCGCCCGGGCCCGCGCCGGTGATGTTCATGGAGCTCGCCAGGTCGAGCTGGCCTCCGTTGCCAGGCGTTAGCTGATAGGTCCCCGACTGGAGATAGATCGTCGGGGAGTTCGCCTGCTTGCTGGCGGCCACCACCGCAGCTCTGAGGGAGGGGCAGAGCGAGTTGCCGTTCGCGTCAGGCGGACTGCAGCCAACGTTCCCGATCCCGTCGGCGAAGCCGGCGACAGTGAACGTGCTCGCGGCGCCGCTGGCCCCCGCGACGGCGGCTGTCCACAGCGCGGCGCAGGCCACGAGCAGCGCGACTCCCCCAAGCCGATACCGCCCCTTCAACTCGTCGCGCCCCCCAAGGTGACGCTCTTATATCGCCCAGGCGAGGCCCGCACAAGGCATATCAACCGCTGGTCAGGGAGAAAGTTCCTGCTCGAAGGCCTGCCGAGCGGCGTCTCCGCGGACGGCGAAGACGATTCGCTCCAGGCGACTTCCCGCCTCGAGGTGCCGCTGCACCTCCGCAACCTCGATCGCCGCGGCCTCGCGGAGCGGAAAGCCTCCGACCCCGGTGCCGAAGGCGACCAGCGCGAGCGACCTCGCGCCGAGCTCGTCCGCCCTGCGCAGCGTGCTCGCGGTGGCCTGGCGAATGACCTCGGCCGAGGTGGGGCCGCCGAGCTCCATCGTCGCGGCATGGATGACCCAGCGACACGACATATCGCCGCCCGTCGTCTCCACCGCCTCTCCCAGGCCGATCGGCGCCCGCTTCCGGCTCTCGGCCTCCAGCTCAGGTCCGCCCGCCCGGGCGATGGCCCCCGCCACCCCACCGCCATGAATCAGCCGCGTGTTGGCGGCGTTGGCGATCGCGTCGACCTCGAGCTCGGTGATGTCGGCGTCGAGCACCTCGATCGTCGCCACCTGTCGAAGTGTCGCACGATCCGGGCTCATAGGGTCCGAATCGTGCGACGCTTCGCACCGGCGTATCACTCAATGGGTGCTGAGGCAGGCGTGGAACGCGGGCCGCGCGCCCGCTGCCGCCCTACCCGACCTCGGCCGGTTCCTCTTTGCCCGCCAGCCGCTCGCGCCCGCGCCGCACGGCCGCGATGAACTTCGAGAGGTTCACCTCGAGGGTGTTGAGGATCTCGTCGGCGTAATCCTCGGCGCCGAGGCGGATCTCACGCTCGCGGGCCCGGGCCTCCTCGATGATGTCCTCGGCAGCCCGCTCGGCCTGGCGCGTGACCTCCTCCTGAGAAATCAGGCGGTCCTGGCGCTCGCGCGCCTCCTGGACGATGCGCTCGGCCTCACGTTTGGCCTCGGCCAGCATCTCCTGCCGCTCCTTGACGATCCAGCGGGCCTGCTTGATCTCCTCCGGGATCGTCGCCCGCATCTGATCGAGGATGTCGTAGATCTCCTCCTTGTCCACGCGCACCTGATCGGTCAGGGGCACCGGCTTGGCGTTGTGGACCAGATCGTCGAGCTTGTCAATCAGTACCAGGACGTCCATATCGCGCACCTCTGTTTCGTCAGCGGGCGAGCCGTTCCTTCAACGCCGTCGCGACCTCACGGGGCACGAGGTCGTCGATGTCGCCGCCGAAGGTGGCGAGCTCCTTGACTCCGCTGGAGCTCAGGAAACTGTACTTATCCGAGGCCATCAGGTAAACGGATTCGATCTCAGGCGCCTGGCGATGGTTGAGCTGGTTCATCTCCATCTCGTACTCGAAGTCCGAGATCGCGCGCAGGCCTTTGACGATCGCCTTCGCATTGTGGCGCCGAGCGAAATCCACGAGGAGGGTGGTAAACGCCTCAACCGTGATGTTCTCGATCTCGCGGACGACGTTCTCGATGAAGCCGATCCGTTCTTCCACGCTGAACACGGTGCTGCCCTTGCGCCACGGGAGGTTGACGACCCCGACCACGACCTGGTCGAACATCCCGGCGGCGCGAGTGATGACATCGAGATGACCGTAGGTCACGGGGTCGAACGTGCCCGGGCAGACGACGACGCGTTTAGCTGGATCTGACATTGGCGTAGATGCGAATCAGGGTGTCGCCGTAGCGGCGCTCGTCGACACACCTCAGGCGGTCGAGCTCAGCCGGGTTGCGGCGGTCACTCTCAAATACCACGCGTGCGCCGGCGGCAAGCACCGGTGCCAGCGCGGTTGAGAGTTGCGGCGCGAGCCGGACAGCCTCGCCGTATGGGGGGTCGAGGAACACGAGATCGTATTGGCGGCGCTCGCTTCCTGCCTGCTGAAGGAACGCGGCGGCGGTCTGGCGGCGAACCTCGGCATCGATCCGCAACGAGCTCAGGTTGCGGGCGATTGCCTCGACGGCACCGCGCCCGGCGTCGACGAGCGTGACCTCGGCGGCTCCGCGCGAGAGCGCCTCTATCCCAAGAGCTCCGGAGCCCGCGAACAGGTCGAGAACCCGCAGCCCGTCGAGATTGCCGAGGATCGAGAACAGCGCCTCGCGGACCCGCTCGGGGGTGGGGCGGGTGCCGCGTCCGCGCGGGGCGACCAGCGAGCGGCCGCCGAGACTTCCTCCCACGACCCTCATCGCGAGCGGCCGCCGAGGCTTCCGCCCACGACCCTCATCGCGCGGTCGAGGCGCTGCCCCGAGACCGTCATGCCGGAATCGGAGCCTCGTGCGCGACGCCGTAGGCCGCGATCAGGGCTTCGAGGAGCAGGGCATGCTCGGGGAGCTCGAGCCGGGGATCGGTGTCCAGGATCTGCCGGGCGTGAAACGCGGCGCGCTCGAGCAGGTCGGCGTCTGCGGGAAGCGCCGCGACCTTGAACACGGCCTGGCCGTGCTGGCGCGTGCCGATCAGCTCTCCCTCGCCGCGAAGCTCGAGGTCGATCTCGGCCAGCCTGAAGCCGTCCCGGTGCCGGGCCAGAGCCCGCAGCCGCGGAGAGTCCTTGGAGCCGAGGAGCAGACACACCGACGCGTGCTCACCGCGCCCGATCCGGCCGCGGAGCTGGTGCAGCTGGGAGATTCCGTACCGGTCGGCGTCCTCCACCAGCATCACGGTGGCGTTGGGGACGTCGATGCCCACCTCGATGACCGAGGTGGCGACGAGCACCTGTGCCTGACCGGCGGCGAACGCGGCCATGGCCTGCTGTTTCGCCGAGGAGGGCATCTGGCCGTGCAGGAGGGCCAGGTCATACTCACGGAATTCGCCCGCGCGCAGCCGCTCGAACTCCGCCGTCGCGGCACGGGCCTGCAGCGCCTCTGATTCCTCCACCAGCGGGCAGACGACGTAGGCCTGGCGTCCGGCCCTGACCTCCTCGCGAATCCTCTCGTAGGCGCGGGCGCGCTCGGCTGCCGTCGAGCAGATGAACGTCTCGATGGCACGCCGCCCGCGGGGCAGCTCCCGCAGGAGCGTGAAGTCGAGGTCCCCGTATGAGGCCAGGGCCAGGGTGCGCGGGATCGGAGTCGCGGTCATGTGAAGGACGTGGGGGCTCTGACCGTCAGGCCCCTTGGCGTCCAGTGCCGCCCGCTGGCGAACGCCGAAGCGATGCTGCTCGTCGACCACCGCGACGGCAAGCCGGGCCAGCCGCACGCTCTCCTCGATGAGCGCGTGGGTTCCTACCACCAGCGCCAGCTCGCCGCTGGCCAGCTTCCCCCGCAGGTCGGCCGCGCGGGCTGCCGGGGTGGAGCCCGTGAGGAGCCCGATGGGCAGCGCTTCGCCACCGAGCAGCGACTGGAGAGTGGCGAAATGCTGCTCGGCCAAGGTCTCGGTGGGAGCCATCAGGGCTCCCTGATAGCCGCTCTCCACCGCCCGCAGCAGGGCGTAGAGCGCGATCACGGTCTTCCCTGACCCCACCTCCCCCATCAACAGCCGCTGCATGGGCCGCCTGGACGAGAGGTCGCTGTCCAGCTGCTCGAGCGCCCGCCGCTGATCGCCGGTGAGCTCGAAGGGCAGCAGCTCCGACAGCCACCGCCTGGTCAGCTCCGCGGGCGCGTCGAGCGACGGGGCGGTGACCGTCTCCTCGAGCGCGCGCCGACGCCGCTGGAGCGCGAGCTGGGCGAGCAGCAGCTCATCGAAGGCCAGCCGGCGTCGGCTCTCGCCCTGATCGCTCTCACGGAGCGGAAAGTGCGCTGCCCTGAGCGCCGCGGTGCGGTCGGGCAGATGCTCGCTTGCCCTGAGTCGCGCGGGAAGGCTCTCGACCGCGTTCACGATTTCCGCGCGGTGCTCGTTGACCAGCGCCAGGATCTGCGTGGATGACAGGCCCTCGGTCGCCGGGTAGTGCGCCACGGCATCCTCGCCGGCCAACGCCTCGTGCGTGGGGGCGTGAGCTTGAACGGCGAACCGGTTCCGGCTCTGGTATCGCCCATGGAGCGCCACCCGCGTCCCCGGTCGATAGCGGCTGACAAGCCAGGGCTGGTTGAAGAACGTGGCCTTGATCACGCCGGTGTCATCACCCACCGTGGCTTCCACCAGCGGGCGCATGCCGCGCCGCCGCACCGGTCGTGAGGAGATGCTCCGGACCTCGACGACCACCGTGGCGCTCTCTCCGGGCGTGAGCTCGGCGACCGTTCGCGCCTCACGTCGGTCTCGGGGCAGGTGCTCGAGCAGGTCGCCCACGGTTTCGAGCCCGAGCGTGACCGCCCCCTGAGACGCCTTCTTGCCGCTGATCTCGAGCCGCGCGCGCAGCCTCGACGGCCGCGGGTAGCGCACCTGCGCCGTGCGGAGCTCATCGGGCTCCAGCGCGCGGGCGCTCGCGAATTCTCTCAGCGACACGGCGCAGTGATGATGACCAGGCCGGCGGTCGAGCTATTCAGCCGAAAGCAGCCACCAGTAGCTCTGCTGGCCGCCGTCTGAGAGCTCGAACTCCACCTCGCCGTGTGCCAGCGCCTTGACGGCCTCCTCGTCCAGCGGCGCCTCGGCACCTTGCAGACACGTGATCAGCTCGGCGCCCTCGGCGAGCCGCTCCAGGACGCCGCGCAGCGCCTCGCGGGGCGTGCCCCAGACCACGATCTTCTCCTCGACGAACCCCACGGCATCTCCCTCGCGGAACCGCCCCCCGGCATCGTCGCGGGCGGCCGGCGCCACGGCGCCACTGCGCACGCGCTCGAGCGTCCGTGTCATCGCCGCCGCGTTCTCCTCCGCCGTCCGCCGTGGGTCCAGGCTGACCGCGGCGGCGAGACCGACCTGCGGTGAGCGGGTGGGAACGACCGCGACCTTCTTGTCGGACAGCGCCGCCGCCCGCTCGGCCGCCATCCTCACGTTCGGGCTGTTGGGAAGCACGACGACCTGTTCGGCCGGCACGGCGTGGATCGCCGCCAACAGCTCGTAGGTCGAGGGATTCAACTTCGCGCCGGCGTCGAGGGCGCGTACGCCAAAGCTCTCGAACAGCGCGCGCATTCCCTGACCGGTGGTGACGGCTAGTGCGCCGCTCCTCGCGAGCCGCCTCTCGGCCGTCAGACGCTCGTCACGCTGCTCGACCTGCTCACGCATGTCGGCCACATCGAGGTGCGATACCGCACCGACACCCGCGAACAGGGCCGTGGCCGCGTCGGGGTCATTGGTGTGGACGTGCACCTTGAGCGTGGTTTGGTCGCCGACCACGAGAACGGAGTCACCGAGCTCCTCGAGCGCGCGCACAAACCGACGCTGCTCGAGGCCTGAACCGGTGACCGCGAAGTTCGTGCAGTAACGAAACGTGGTCGAGGAGTGCTGCGGGTGCGTGACCCGTGCTGCGGCATGGTGGGCCACGGGCGGGGGCGCGCTTCCGCGCAGGGCGCCGACGATCCCGGCCAGGAGGACCGTGAGCGCGTATCCACCGGCGTCGACGACGCCGGCCTCACGCAGGACGGGCAGCAGGTCGGGGCCACGGCTCACCGACTCCTGACCGGCCTCGAGCGCCCGCTCGATCACATCCGCGATCACGTTGTCCTGCTCCTCGTCACTCGCGTCCGGCCCCAGCCGAGCCTCCTCCATATGCGCCAGCTCCGAGGCCACACGCACCGCCATCTCCCGGACCACGGTCAGGATCGTCCCCTCCGCGGGCTCACGCACGGACCCGTAGGCCTGATCGGACGCCCGCGCCAGGGCCGCGCCGATCAGGACCGGATCGACCAGCTCGCCGGGACGGCTCGCGAGCTCCTCCGCGGCTCCGCGAATCAGCTGTGAGAGGATCACCCCGGAGTTGCCCCGGGCCCCCAGCAGCGCCGCGCGCGCCACCGAGGCGACGATCTCCTCTCGCCCGATGTCATCGGTCGTGCGGCTCTCTGACGCGCTCGTCAACCGGTCGAGTTCCTGCAGCACGGCGCGCAGCGTGAGAACCATGTTGTCGCCGGTGTCGCCGTCGGCGACTGGAAACACGTTGAGGTCGTTGACCTCCTCGCGACGGGATTCGAGCGCGGCCAGGCCGGCTTCCACAACGGTCCGGAAGCGAACGATGCTCGCATCAGACGTCGGGCCCTCGGCCACGGCTCCGTCCGGCCCGAATTTGGAGGGGCGCACAGCCACGCCCTAGGGCGCCTTGGTTACCTTGCCAGCCTTCAGGCAGCGAGTGCAGACATATACGCGGCGCGGTGTGCCGGAATCATCGATCCGAACTCGCTGAAGGTTGGGATCGAAGCGCCGCTTTGTCGCCACCATCGAGTGGCTTCGGCTATGGCCGAAGGCGGGTGCTCTTCCGCACACATGACAGACCTTGCGCACGGCCGGCGAGTATAGAACCCGGCCGCAACGAGGCCTTTCCGGCGGCGCCGTACGTCCGTCCATTCCCCTGCCGCGCCGGCTGCCGGTTTGATTGAAATCACCCCGTGCGGGTACAGGCGAGGGCAATGGATCCGACAGCCGACCGGGGCGTCAGCGTGCTTTCGGGGATCGTCTTGCCGCCGCGATATGAGCCGATCCGGCGAATTGCGCAGGGCGGGATGGCGACCGTCTGGTGCGCTCAGGACAGGACCCTCGATCGCCGCGTGGCCATCAAGCTCCTGGCTGAGCCGTTCGCCCACGACGACCTCGCCGGCCGTCGCTTCAAACGCGAGGCGCGCGCGGCGGCCCGCCTGTCGGGGCATCCCAACGTGGTCACCATCTACGACGTCGGCCAGACGCCGCCCGACGACGAATCAGCGGGCCGCCCGTTCCTGGTCATGGAGTTCCTGTCTGGCGGTACCGTCGCCGACGCCCTGCGAGTCGGAGCGGTCGAGGCGCCGACGGCGCTCCTGTGGCTCCAGCAGGCGGCCGCCGCGCTTGACCACGCCCACCGCCGCGGGGTGATCCACCGCGACGTCAAGCCGGCCAACTTCCTGCTCGACCGCGACCGGGTGCTGCACGTGGCCGACTTCGGGATTGCACAACTCGGCACCGAGGAGACGCTGACCACGAGCGGCCAGGTGCTGGGCACGGCCGCCTACCTGGCGCCCGAGCGAGCGCTCGGCCTGCCGGCCACCGAGGCCTCGGACCGCTACGCCCTCGCCGTGGCCGCGTTCGAGCTCCTGGTCGGGGAGCGGCCGTTCACCGCCGAGCACTTCGCCGCCCAGGCTCGCCAGCACCTCGAGGAGCCCCCACCTCTGGCCAGCCGGCGCAATGCGGCGCTCCCGCCGAGCCTCGATGCCGTGCTGGTGCGCGGATTGGCGAAACGCCCTGAGGAGCGCTTTGCCACCACGCTCGAGCTCACCGACGCGATCGAGGACGCCCTGGCTCACAAGCCCCGGGGTCGGTGGGGTGACACAACCGCGCCGACGCGCCCGCTCATCACCGCCAGACCCGCGCATCGCTCGCCCGGGCCCGCGCCGGCACCGCGCGACGGCTCGGCGAGACGCCCACGAACCGGTGGCGGCCTCGCCCCGCCGTCCCGCGCCGGGCTCGCCCGACCCACCCGCGCCCGGATCGCCACCCTCGCCGCGCTGTCGCTCGTTCTGCTCGGAGTGGCCGTCGCGGCCGCGACCAGTGGGGGCGACGGTGCTAGGGGCCGGACGCTGGCCGCGAAATCTCACGTGTCGGCGAAACGGACCTCCCGCTCGCGGGCGACGCACCGTGCGGCTGCCGCGGCCGACACCGCGGGCACCACGGCGGCGCCGGCGCCTGGCGAGAGCGCCTCCCAACTCGAAGCCCAGGGGCACGCCCTGATGCTCGCCGGCAGCTACCAGGGTGCGATTCCCGTCCTACGTCAGGCGGTGGCCGCGGCGGCCTCGGGCAGCCTCACCTACGCCTATGCCCTCTTCGACCTCGGACGCTCACTTCGCCTGGCCGGCGATCCGCGAGCGGCGGTGCCAATTCTCCGGCGGCGCCTGCAGATCCCCAACCAGACCCCGGTCGTGCGCGCCGAGCTGGCTCTGGCGCTGAGCGCGCTGGGAGAACGGGCGGCCGCGCCGGGGCCCGGCGACCATCACGGCGGCGGTCGCGGGGATTAGGCTCGGAACCCGGCCGCGGCCCGGCGGGTGAGGAGCTGATGCTTGACCTCGAGTCCGGCCAGTGCGGCCTCGACAGCCTGCCGGCCGGTGTCGCGCTTTGACCCGCCGCTGACGCGCTCAAGCGCCTGCTCCATCGAGTCCACCGTGAGCACGCCGAAGCCGCAGGGAATGCCTGTCTGGAGCTGGACCATCTGGATCCCTCGCGCTGCCTCGGTGCAGACGAACTGGTAGTGGTCGGTCTCACCGCGAATCACCGCGCCCAGACACGCCACCGCTCCGTACCGGCCTGACTCGGCGGCGTACTTGGCCGCCAACGGCAGCTCGAACGCCCCGGGCACCGCAAAGCGGTCGATGTCGTCGATCCCGGCCTCGGCCAGCGCCTCGCGGGCGCCCGCTTCGAGCTTGTCGGCCAGCTCGGAGTAGAAGCGCGCGACGCAGAGAGCGAAGCGCACGCCCTCGGTCGCGGCGCTCACTCCCGCTCCCGCCTGGCCTCGCTCAGTGGCTGCTCGTCGCGGAGCATCTCCTCATCGAAGGCGAGCCCCTGGTGGTGGAGGGTGTGGCCGAGGCGGTCGCGCTTGGCCCGTAGGTAGGCCTCGTTGTGGGGATTCGGAACGTGCTGAATCGGGATCTGATCGGTCACCGACAGCCCGTAGCCGGCCAGGCCGGAGATCTTCTTGGGGTTGTTCGTGAGGATTCGGATCGAGGTGAGACCCAGATCCGAGAGGATCTGGGCGCCGATCCCGTAATCACGCAGGTCGGCCGGGAGGCCGAGCTTCAGGTTCGCGTCGACGGTGTCGAACCCCTCCTCCTGGAGCTTGTACGCACGCAGCTTGTTCAGCAGGCCAATACCCCGCCCCTCCTGGCTCAGATAGAGCAGTACGCCCTGGGCCTCACGTTCGATCATCGACAGCGCCGACTCCAGCTGCTCGCCGCAATCGCAGCGCAACGAGTGGAACACATCGCCGGTGAGGCATTCAGAGTGCACCCGCACCAGCACGTCCTGCGCACCGGCGACGTCGCCCTTGACCAGGGCGACGTGGTGCTTGTTGTCGACCAGCGACCGGTATCCGACGGCGACGAACTCGCCGAACGCAGTGGGAAGCTTGGTCGCGACGACGCGCTCCACGAGCTTCTCGGTTCGCCGCCGGTAGGCCACGAGGTCGGCCACCGTGATCATCTTCAGACCGTGGCGCTGGCAGTAGCACTCCAGATCCGGGACGCGCGCCATCGTGCCGTCGTCGTTCATCACCTCGCAGATGACCCCGGCCGGGATGAGCCCGGCGAGCCGCGCCAGGTCCACCGCTGCCTCGGTCTGCCCCACGCGCTCCAGCACCCCGCCGGACCTCGCCTTGAGCGGGAACACGTGACCCGGCTGAACCAGCTCCCGGGGGCTCGTCTGGGGATCGATGGCGACCTGAATCGTGTGGGCGCGATCGGCGGCCGAGATGCCCGTGCTGACGCCGGTGCGAGCCTCGATCGAAACCGTGAACGCGGTCTCGAACGCCGACTCGTTCTTGGCCGCCATCAGATTCAGACCGAGCTCGTCGCATCGATCCGGGGTGAGGGCGAGGCAGATGAGGCCGCGGCCTTCCTTGGCCATGAAGTTGATCGCCTCCGGGGTTACGAACTGAGCTGCCATGGTCAGATCGCCCTCGTTCTCGCGCCCCTCGTCATCGACGACCACGACCATCTTGCCCTGGCGAATGTCTTCCAGCGCCGCCTCGACGGTGGCGAACTCCACCCCAGCCCGGCTGCTCATCTGCGGACCGCCTTCTCGACGTATTTGGCCAGCACGTCGACCTCCAGGTTGACCACCGTTCCGATCTCCGCGACGCCCAGAGTGGTCCGCTCGAGCGTCTCAGGGATCAACGAGACGGTAAACGATCCTGAGTCGACTTCGACCACGGTGAGCGAAACGCCGTCCACCGTGATCGACCCCTTCTCGACGACGTAGCGCAGCAGGACTTCGTCGGCGGCGATCCGCAGACGCCGGGAGAAGCCGTCCAGATCGATGGCGGTAATCCGGCCCAGGCCGTCGACGTGGCCCTGGACCAGGTGCCCGCCCAACCGATCACCCACGCGCAGCGGAAGCTCGAGGTTGACCGTGGCCCCTGGCGCCAGCTGAGCGAGCGAGCTGCGGCCCAGCGTCTCGTTGACCGCCTCAGCCTCGAACCAGGCGCCATCCACAGCGGCCGCGGTGAGGCAAACGCCGTTGACGGCCACCGAATCCCCAGGCCGGATCTCCTCGGCGAGCGCGGTCGTGATCCGCAGGCGGGCACCGTCGTCGGAGCGGTCGATGGCCGCCAGGCCTCCCAGATCCGCTACAAGCCCCGTGAACACCGCGTCACCAGGCGCGAATCCGGGCCGAGATCAGCAGGTCATCCTCGATCCGCTCGCACTCGAGGGAGAGCGCCGGAACGGCCTCGGCGATGGCGTCGGCACCCTCGCCTTCGATCGGGACTCGCGAGGTCCGACCGCCTACCAGGAGCGGAGCCAGGAACAGGCGGACCTCGTCGAGCTCGCCGGCGTCCAGGAACGCGCCGGCCAGGTGCGGGCCGCCCTCGAGGAGAATCGAGGTGACGCCGGCGGCGCCGAGCTGGTCGAGGCCCGAACGCACGCGGGCCGGCTCGTTTTCGCCGGTGGCCACGATCACGTCCGCCCCATGCGTGATCAGCGTGTCGGTGGCGGCCCGCGGCGCGGCCCGGGAGACGACCACTGTGAGGGGGATGCGGCGCGCGTCGCGCACCAGCTGCGAGGCGACCGGCAGCTGGGCCAGCGAATCGAACACGACCCGCCGCGGCTGCCGCTTGACTCCCTCGATGCGGGAGGTCAGGCGCGGGTCGTCGGTCAGGGCGGTCCCGATGCCCACCGCGACGGCATCGCATTCCGCGCGCCACCGGTGCGCCAGCTCCCGACTTGCCTCGCCGGAGATCCACTGGGAGTCGCCGGTGTGCGTGGCCACCTTTCCATCGAGGGTCATCGCCGATTTGAACAACACCCACGGGCGCCCAGTGCGCGCGCGCTTGCGAAATGGCTGGTTCTGCATGCGCGCCCGTGTGGCCAGCTCGCCGTCGGCCACGACCACCTCGACCCCCTCGTCGCGGAGGATGCCCAATCCGCGGCCCGATGCGTGCGCACTCGGGTCGTCAGCCGCCACCACGACGCGCGAGATGCCCGCCCTGAGAATCGCTTCCGTGCACGGAGGCGTCCGCCCGTGGTGGCAGCAGGGCTCGAGCGACACGTAAAGCGTCGCCCCCGCCAGACCTGCTTCGCCCGCGTCGCTTATTGCCTCGACCTCGGCGTGGGGCCCGCCGAGCGCCCGGTGAAACCCCTCTCCGATGGCTTCGCCATCGCGGCCGATGACGGCTCCGACGAGCGGATTCGGGCTGACCAAACCCCGCCCGCCCTCGGCCAGGTCGATCGCCCGCTCCAGATGCCGGCGATCGGTGTCGGTGACCGTGGACATATTGATATATCAGAGCATAGGGACCGCGCAAAGGCGTTCCCGTCCGGGCGCTAGCCGCACTTCCCACCGCTCAGGTGATAGACGCTCAATTCGGGTCCCGGCAGGCGGTACTGGCGCGGGTAGTAGTCGATCGACCAGTCGAAGCTGAAGGGAATCGGGTGGGCTCCGCGGGCGAACGGACTGACGTGGTAGACGAGGCGGGCACGATCGGCGAGCAGGGCGTAGTAGGCGATCGCCTGCGGCACCTCGCGGGGCTGCGCGAAGGCTCGTCCGGCCTGCAGCGAGCCCAGCATCACCCAGCAGTAGCCATCGCTGATGTAACGGTCCAGAAGCGCCGGATAGAGATTGCGCTCGTACTGATCGACGAGGACGAAGCGATGCTGTCCCTGCGGCAGCTGATGGCCAAACTGATCGAGCGTCGTCAGCCAGGTCGGCCAGCGCCACCAGCGCTCGCCCGTCGGGGTGGCGTCAAGCCAGCGACCGACGTCCTGCGCCCAGTTGTCTGGAACCAGCGGCTCGATCACCACCTTCGAGCCTGCCGGCACGTGCGCCGCCATCCAGACCCGGGCGAGGTTCCGCGTATCCGGTCGCGACAGGACGGTGTCAACGTGAATGTCCGCCACCGCGCTCTGCCCGAGCAGCAACGCGGTGGCGAGTCCAGCCACGAGCAGCCCCGGGAACCGCCGTGCACGACGCAGCCAGCGGATGAGCTCGATCGTGGCGTATCCCGCGAGCAGCGCGACGAGCGGGAAGATCGGCATCAGCCAGCGCCCGAAGAAGCGCGGCTGACCGCCCATGTAGATGAGGAAGAAGACCAGCGCCGGCACGGTGACCAGGACCAGGCCGATGCGTCGCCTGAGCACGAGCAGCAGCCCGCCACCCACCGCGGCGAGGCTGGGTCCCCAGCCGAGTCCCCAGGTGAAGGTCCACAGGTAGTAGCCGAGTCCGCTTCCCGCCCGGGTCCCCAGCTTGACCGGGTCGGGGCCCGCCGAAAGCGAAGCTTGCTGCCTGACGCCGGAGAAGAACGTCGGGGGGTCGAGCAGGGCATACGGGTTGCCGAGCACGAACGCGGCCACGCCAACCGCTGCCGCCACGGCCAGCCGGCGCGCGGCCCGCGCCAGCGAGTCCTCGACGCCGTCGCACAGAGCGGCGAAGACGAGGCAGAGCAGCATCACCCCGCCCGTGTACTTGGTGGCGGCGGCCAGGCCGATCCCGAGCCCGCTGAGCGCGTAGTCCCGCGTTCGCCCCCGGCGCAGGACTCCGGCGATCCCATATAGAGACAGCGCCACGGGAGCCAGGGCGGGGACGTCGTTAAGGGCCAGGTGGCTGTAGAAGACGGGCAGGAAGGCGAAGGCGAGAATCGCCGCGGCGAGCAGGCCCACCTGGCGGTCGAACAGCCGGCGGCCCGCGAGGTACAGCAGCAGGACCCCCGCCGTCCCGAGGATTGCCGCCACCACTCGCGCCACGACGAAGACCGCCGTGGGATCGGTCGTATACAGGTGCCGGACCGTGTCCACGCTTCCGAACCACAGCTCGAACACGATGTAGAGCAGGTAGGAATACCCCGGCGGATTCAGGAAGTAGTGCGGGTTCAGGTCATGTCCGAAGAACCCGATGGCCCGGGGAACGAAGTGGGTCGCCTCGTCGGAGTTGTAGCTGTAGGGGAGTCCCTGTTTGATCCCCCAGAGCCGCAGCAGGAGGCAGGCCACGAGCAGCAGCACCACGGCCAGGCCGTGCATCGGCAGCCTCCGCGCCGGCGCCATCGCCGAGCGCGCAAACCGGCTCCGCCAATCCGAGGGTGGCGCCGCCGCCGGGACGGCATCGGGGGACGCGGGCTCGGTTACGATCGCGGCGGCCACTGCGCCCGAGTATCCCGCTCCGCCCTGCGGCAAGCCTCCTGCGAGGCCGCGCCCAGCTTGAAAGCCGAGGCCCACGTGATCGCTCACACCGGCTATCTCGCTACCGTTCGGCCGGTGAAGCTGATCATCCAGATCCCCTGCTTCAACGAGGAAAATCAGCTGCCGCTGACCCTGAGCCGGCTTCCCCGCCAGGTGCCGGGCTTCGACGTCGTGCAGTGGCTGGTGATCGACGATGGGTCGAGCGACCAGACGATCGAGGTGGCGCGCCGCCACGGCGTCGATCACATCGTGCGCCTGACCAACCACAAGGGTCTCGCAGCGGCCTTCCAAGCCGGCCTGGATGCGGGGCTCAAGCTGGGGGCCGACGTGATCGTCAATACCGACGCCGACAACCAATACGAGGGCGCCGACGTGCCCAAGCTGGTCGAACCGATCCTCCGGGGCGCCGCCGACATGGTGGTGGGCGACCGCCAGGTCGAGACGGTCGAGCATTTCTCGGGACCGAAGAAGCTCCTCCAGCGCCTGGGCTCATGGGTCGTCCGGCAGGCTTCCTCGACCCACATTCCTGACACCACATCCGGGTTTCGCGCCTATAACCGCGAGGCCGCGCTCCAGGTTCAGGCCGTCTCGAAGTTCACCTACACGCTGGAAACGATCATCCAGGCGGGCAAGCTGCTGGTCGCGGTCGAGCACGTCCCGATCCGCACCAACCCCAAGACCCGGGAGTCGCGGCTCTTCCCCTCGACCGCGGCCTACGTGCGCCGCAACGCCCTGTCGATCTTCCGGGTCTACTCGCAATACCAGCCGCTGAAGGTGTTCTGGGGCGGGGCGCTGCTCATGGGCATTCCCGCCCTTGCCCTGTTCATCCGCTTCTTGATCATCTTCATCGAGAGCCCGCACGCCGCGGCACGCGGCCACATTCAGTCCCTGATCGCGGGGGCGGTCCTGTTCGTCGCCGCCATGCTCCTCGGGGCGCTCGGCGTGATCGGCGACCTGCTCGATGCCCAGCGGATGATCTCCCAACGCACCTTTGAGCGGGTCAGGCGCATCGAGCTTCAGCTCGGGGTCGAGCCCTCGCACTATGAGCGCGGGGCTCCTCCGGCACGGGAGCCCGCCCGGGACGCGCCGGACCGCGAGGCGCTCGAGGTATGAATGCCCAGCCGGCGCCGAGCCTGGCTCCAGTCCCCACCGGCAACACGTTCGACAAGTACGGGTCGAGCAACCCGGTGGTTCGCCGGCTCGTGGCCGGCTTCGGCCGCAGCCTCGACAGGCTGCTGAGCGACGCCCAGCCCGCCTCGGTGCTCGACGTGGGGTGTGGCGAGGGCGTGGTCACGCTCCGCTGGGCCGAGGTCCTGGGTGACGGCCGTGTCGTCGGGCTCGACCTCGCTGACCCCAAGCTTGAGGCTGAATGGCGGCGTCGCGCGCGCCCCAATCTCAGCTTCGTCGCCGGGCGGGGCGACCAGCTCCCCTTCGCGGCGGGCGAGTTCGACCTGGTGGCCGCGATCGAGACGCTCGAGCACATTCACCAACCCGAGCTGACCCTGGCCGAGATGCGCCGGGTGGCGCGCTCGCACCTGCTCGTATCGGTGCCTCGGGAACCGCTCTGGCGCGTCCTCAACCTCGCCCGCGGCGCCTACCTGGGCGCCTTGGGCAACACGCCGGGCCACCTCAACCACTGGTCCAAGCGGGGCTTTGCCCGCCTGCTCTCAAACTACGGCGAGGTGATCGAGCTGCGCACCCCGTTCCCCTGGACCATGGCCTTGGTCCGCATCGGTTGATGGGGGCCGGCGACGGGGCCGCCGCGTCGGCACCGGTCAGCGGGGCGGCTCCCGCGCCTCCCCCTCGGTCCTACGCCTCGGGCGCGCGGATCCTGAGCATCGGGATCGCCTCGACCGGCGTCTTCACCTTCCTCTATCTGGCCTTCGCCAGTCATGTCCTGGACAAGGCCTCGTACAGCCGGATCTCCCTGTGCTGGGCGATCATGTTCGTGATCCTGTCGGTGATCTACCGCCCGATCGAGCAGCTGCTCTCACGCACGATCGCCGATCGCCGGGCCCGGGGGCTGCACGGTCATCCGCTGCGGACTCCGGCGCTGATCCAGGCCGGGTTCGCGGTGATCTTCGCCGCCGTCGCGCTGGCGCTGCGCCCTCAGATCGAGCACGGCATGTTCAACGGCTCGACCGCCCTCTACTGGATCCTCGTCGTCGGGGTGCTGGCCTATGCGGCCAGTTACTTTGCCCGGGGCTGGCTCGCCGGGCACGAGCGCTTCGACCTCTACGGGGGACTCGTGTTCCTGGAGTCCACCAGCCGATTTCTCTTCGCCCTCGCCGTTGCCGTGGGCATCGGCTCCGGACAGGGGATCGTCGGGCTGGGCATGGCGGTGGCCCCGTTCGTCTCGCTCTCGGTGATCCCGTTCGCGTTCTCCCACGTGGCCCACCGGAGGCTGCCGCCGGAGCTCGAGATTGCCGACGCGGCACGCGAGGGACCGGCCCACGCCCAGCTCGAGGAGGCGGCCACCGACCTGTCGCTCCGCCACGGAGCCGGGTTCGCTGTCGCGGTGGTGGGGATCATGTTCGCCGAGCAGACGCTGATGAACGGCGGAGTGCTGATCGTCGCCGCCAGCTCCGGCCGCGCCGCCCTGACCTCCGGGCTGACCGGCTTCGTGTTCAACGTGATGCTGATCGTGCGCGCCCCGCTGCAGCTCTTTCAGGCCATCCAGACCTCGATCCTGCCTCACCTGGCGGGCCTCGAGGCGCGTGAGGATCCGCAGGAGTTCCACCGCGCGATCCGGCTCACAGTGCTCGCGATCGCCGGCTTCTCAGGGGCGGTCGCGATCGGCCTGCTGGCCATCGGGCCGCCGGTGATGACCGCGCTCCTGGGAAACAAGGGCTACCCCTACGGCCGGATCGGCCTCGCGGTGGTCGGTCTGGGGATGGGGCTGCACCTGATATCCGGCACGCTGAATCAGGCCGCGCTGGCGCGGGGACGCTCCACCCTCGCCTCCGTCGCTTGGCTGGCCGCCGCCGGCCTGTTCATCGTGCTCGTGGCCACTCACTCGATCGCGGCGGAGGTGACGCGCGTCGAGGTCAGCTACTTCGTCGCCGCGCTCGTTCTCTGCGTCCTGCTCTGGGGCGTGTACCGGCGCCGCTAGGAGCTAGCCCTGGAGCACCTGGCAGGCCGGCTCCTTGGCCGCCGCGCGACGCAGCTGCGCGCTGCGGCTGGGGGCGACGGCGGCAATCGCCTCGAGCGCTGACCTGATCTCGCCTGTGACCGCGCTCGCCCCAAGCTGGAAGGTCGAGGCGCTGTCGGTCCGGATCGCCTTGGCCTGAGTCTGGGCCTGCGTGAGCCGCCGGGTGGCCCGGTCAAAGGCCCCGGTCAGGTGCCGGGCGAGCTGGGGACCGCCCCGCACCGCGGGGGTGCCGGCCGAGTGCAGCGCGCCCGCGGCGCGCCTGGTCGCGATCACCAGCGAGCTCACGAAGCGCTGGTAATCGGCCTTGGCCACGGGTCGCGATGCCGTCGCCGCCCCCGAGGACTGGAGGGCCACACCTGCGCTTTGAATGGTGTTCTTCCAGTTTCCGAGCGCGGTGCACATCGAGTGGACGTAGGCCGACGGGCTGACTTGGGACGAGCCGCCGCAGGCGCTGAGCAGAAGCGTGCCGGCGAGGAGCGAGACGAGCAGGCGCGCTGAAACCCACCGGGCCGCCGGGCGGCCCCGGCTCAAGCTGGCCACGCTGCGGCGCTCAGCCGCCGGTAGGCCTCGGCGGGATCCTTGGCGCCGAACACGGCTGACCCGGCGACCAGCAGGTTGGCTCCCGCTCGGGCGACCGGGCCCGCGGTGTCGTCGTGAACGCCGCCGTCAACCTCCAGCGCGACGTGTTCAGGCAGCGCGCTGCGCATTCGGGCGAGCTTATCGAGCGAGGCCGGGATGAACGCCTGAGCGCTCCAGCCCGGGTTGACGCTCATGCACAGGGCGAGGTCGAGCGAGTCCTCGGCCACCTCGTCGAGGCAGGCGGCGGGAGTCCCCGGGTTGAGCGCCGCGCCGGCCGTGCATCCCAAGCTTCGGATCATGGCCAGCGCGTAGTGCAGGTGCGGCGTCGCCTCGACATGGATCGTGATGTTGTCGGCTCCGGCCGCGGCGAAGTCCTCGATGTGACGCTCGGGGCGTTCGATCATCAGGTGGACGTCGATGATCGCCCCAGCGCGGTGGATCGGCTCGGCGATCGACTTCAGAACCGGCGCGCCGAAGGTGATCGGCGGGACGAAATGCCCGTCCATGACATCGAAGTGCACCACCCGGGCACCCGAGGCCAGGACCGCGTCGAGCTGCTCGGCGAGGCGTGAGAAGTCGGCAGACAGGATCGACGGCGCCAGGTGGCGCTCGCGCAGGTGCTCTGCGTCCAATTACACCGCCCGGAGCATGCTGCCGTGGCAGTGATTGCAATCCAGGATCGCGGTGCTGGACATCCGCACGATCGTGGAGTGCTCGCCACAGTTCGGACACACCGAGACAAGCTCGAATCGCTGCAGGCAGTTCACGCAGCGGTAGCGGCCCGGGACGGCGGTCGGGCGCAGCCACGGCTCGCCGCAGCTGGGACACGTAGCTCCGAGCTTGACCTGAGGTTCGCTCACGGCCTGGAGGGTAACGACCCGATCCGCCGTCATTCGCCCTGCGCCGCCCGGTCGAGCCGCGCGATGAAGAACCCGTCCGTCCCGTCGCGGTGCGGCAGCAACTGGAGATATCGCCCATGGCCCGCTGCCCGCCACTGGGGATATCTGTCCCCCAGCTCGTGCGCTCGCCAGGCGGACGCGGTCTCGAGGAAGGCATCGACCACGTCCGAGGCCTCCCGGCGGGAGATCGTGCACACCGAGTAGACGAGCGAACCGCCCGGCCGCGTCGCCCCGGCGGCGACGCGCAGCAGGGCCGCCTGAAGCTCGGCGAGCTCGGAGATCGCCTGCTCGCTGGCCCGCCATCTCCTGTCCGGGCGCGATTGCAGGGTCCCGAGGCCGCTGCACGGGGGGTCGAGGAGGACCCGGTCAAATCGCGGCTCGGTCGTCAACGCTCGCGCGTCCTCGACCCTCACCTCGGCGCACCCGGCGCCCATCCGCCGACACGTCTGCCCGAGGGCCCGCGCCCGACCGGGGTGCCGTTCGACAGCGACGAGCGATCCGCGATCCTCCATCAGCGCTGCCAGGTGCGTGGTCTTGGCACCCGGGGCCGCGCACAGGTCAAGCACGGCGTGTCCCGGCTCGGGCGCCAGCGCGCGCGCGACGAGCATCGAGGCGCGGGACTGCGGCATGACGGCCCCCCGGGCGAACAGCGACGATCCCGCCACATCGAAGGGGCCGCCGAGGACCAGCGCCTCGGGCAACTCGGGGGCCCCGTGCGCGGCGACCGGGAGCTCATCTCGCACCTCTGTCACCGAGGCGCGGAGCGCATTGACGCGAAGCGCGGTCTCCGAAGGCTCGTTCACCTGTGCCAGCAGCGCACGAGCCTCGGTGGCCCCGAGCTCCTGCCACCACAGGCTCGTCAACCAGGGCGGCACCGAGTGAGCCACGGCCGCGTCGGCGACCGTGGCATCGGACAGCGATCCAAGCAGCTCTGGCGCCGCCGGCACGGCCCGCCGCAGCACGGCGTTGACCAGACCCGCGCCGCCCGGACTCTCAGCCTTGACCAGCTCGACCGTCTCGTGGACCGCGGCGTGCGCCGCTGCGCTCAGGAACAGGATCTGGAACAGGCCGAGCCGCAGGCCGGCCAGCACCGGTGGCTCGAGCCCGGCCAGCGGGCGGTGTACGAGGCTCCGGGCGAAATGATCCAGAGTGAGGCGGCGCTGCACGGTCCCGTAGGTGAGCCGCATGGCGAGCGCCCGGTCGCGCTCATCGAGCCCCGCCGCCGCGGCCGCGAAGGCACGGTCGGCGTAGGCGCCGTGCTCGAAGACCCGGCGCACAACCGCGAACGCGCAGGCCCGCGCGGGGCTTACCCGTGCCAGCCGCGAAGCCACGCCTCACCGCTCATCGCACGACCGCCGGAGGGCTTTACGAGCCTCAGCTCGAGCTCGCCTTGGCCACACCCGAGCGCCGGCCACCGTCCGTCGATGACGACAACTTCGCCCGGCCGGCCTTGACCCTCTCGGGCTCGCGCCTCGAGGACGCCCACATGGCTACCGTCGGGCAGCTCCGCCCATGCCCCGACGTGCGGGTGAAGTGCCCGGACCACCCGCTCGAGCTCGCCCGCCGGGCGGCCGAGGTCGAGCCGGCGATCCTCCGGGGTCAGCTTCTCGGCATACGTGGCCAGCGAGTCGTCCTGCTCTGCGCATTGCGGCAGCGTGTCCAGGGTTCCCACCAGCAGTTCGCCGCCCAGGTCCGCGAGCCGGGCGGCGAGGCTCCCGTAGGTGTCCTCCGAGGTGATCGGGGTCGAGGTCTGCGCGCACACCGGACCGCTGTCGAGGCCTTCGGTCAGGCGCATGATCGAGACCCCGGTGCGGTCGTCGCCGGCCATGATCGCCCGCTCGATCGGCGCCGCACCGCGCCAGCGCGGGAGCAGCGATGGATGCACGTTCAGCATCGGATACTCGGAAAGCAGGGGCTCCTTGATCAGGGCACCGTAGGCACAAACGCAGACCGCCTTGGGGCGCAGGTCCGCCAGCCGCTGGCGGACCTGCGGCTCGTTCACCGACGCCGGCTGGTCGAGCTCGATCCCCAGCTCCCGGGCCGCGTCGGCCACGGGCGGCGAGGCGAGCCGCCGCCCGCGGCCCTGCGGGCGGTCGGGACGCGTGATGACGAGCTCCGGCCGATGCTCGGAGGCGGCCAGGCGCCGGAGCACCACGACCGCGAACTGGCTCGTCCCGAGGTAGGCGGTGCGCAAGCTCGAACTAGGCGCTCGCGACGCGTACGGGCGCTCTACGCCGCCTGCTCGGCTTCACGCAGGACGCGGATCGCCTCTTTGCGCTGTTCACGCGACGTCCGATCCAGGATCAGCACGCCATCGAGATGATCGATCTCGTGCTGGATCACGCGGGCCTCGAGGCCGGAGGCCTCGACCAGGATGCGCTCGCCCCGCTGATCCAGCGCACGCACCCGGACATGGATCGGCCGCTCGACGTCGACGAGCACCCCGGGGAGGCTCAAGCAGCCCTCCTCCATGGTTTCGAGATCGCGCCCCGCCCACTCGATCTCCGGATTGACGAGCGCCGAGACCGGGGCGTCCTGCTGCACGCGGTAGACGAGCAGGCGGTGCAGGACACCGAGCTGGGTTGCCGCCAAGCCGACCCCGAGGGCGTCGCCCATCAGCTCGCCCATCCGCGCGACCTCGGTACTCAGCGCCCGATCGAACTGCTGCACCGCCCGGGCGCGCGTGCGCAGCACCGGATCGCCGAATTTGCGCACGTGGGCGAGGGCGGCGGCCCGCCGTGCCGCGGTCTCGGGATCGAGCTCGGACTCCTCGACCAGCTCTTCATCAGGCTCGACCTCGAATGTCGCGTCGGCGTCGGCGGCCGTGAGCGGTGACGGTTTCCCGGACGTGCTCGGCACGGGTATCGGATCGTCAGGCACCGAGTCCTGAGTCTACGCAGCCACCGCTACTGAGGATCGACATCGACGCTGATGTTGACCTTGCGCTTCGACCCCACGGCCGCCATCTCCTCGACGGCGGCCCTGACGGCGGCGATCGACGCGGCCCGGTTGGCCGCCTTGACGAGCAGCTGGGTCCGGGAACGTCCCCGCAGCCGGAACAGCGGCGCGGGTCCAAGCAGGGTGGCCTGACGCGTGCCGGTCAGACCATCGCCGATGCGCGCGTGCAGCGCCCGCGCGAGCTCGGCCGCCGGCCTCGCCTCAGCCGCCGAACAGACGACGCGGATCAGCGAGGCGAAGGGCGGATAGCCCAGCGCCCGGCGCCGAGCCAGCTCCTCCTCCAGGAAGGCATCGCTGTCATGGCGGGCGGCGTGGACGATCGCGCGGGCTTCAGGAGCCAGCGTCTGCACCAACACGATCCCCCCGGCGTCGCCTCGCCCTGCTCGCCCAGCCAGCTGCGTGATGAGCGAGAACGTCCGTTCTTCGGCGCGAAAGTCAGGGAAGCGAAGCGTCTGATCGGCGTCCAGCACCACGCCCAGACTGACGTCGGGGAAGTCGTGCCCCTTGGCCACCATCTGGGTGCCGACCAACACCCCGGCGCGGGCCTCGGCGAACCGGCTCAGGGTCAGCGCGGCCCGGTCCTTGCCCTGGGCGCTGTCGGCATCGAGCCGGAAGACTGGAAAGCGCTCGTCCCCGAGCGCCGCGCGCAGCTCATGCTCCAGGCGCTCGGTCCCCGCGCCATGCCGGGCCAGCGCCGGCGAGCCACATTTCGCGCAGCGCGAAGGCACCGGCTCACGATGGCCGCAGTGATGACACGCGACGCTGCCCTCGAGACGATGCAGGACGAGGCTCACCTCACAGTTGGGGCAGTTCCACACCTCACCGCAGCCGCGGCAGGAGAGGAAGTTCGCCCAGCCTCGCCGGTTCAGGAGGACGATCGCCTTGCCTTCCGCCGAACGCAGTTCGGCCAGCGCGACTCTGGTCCGGGGGTGCAGCGGGTGGTGCGCAGATCGCATATCGAGGACCTCGACCGCCGGCAGCGATCGGTGGTCGATGCGGGCGGGCAGACGCAGGCGGTTCAGCGCCACGACGCTCTCCGGCCGGGGCGTGGCGCTTCCGCAGACCAGGACCGCTCCCCGGTCCTCGGCCCTGCGCTGAGCCACCGTGCGGGCGTCGTAGCGGGGATCGCCCTCGTGCTTGTAGGACTGGTCGTGCTCCTCGTCGACGACGATCAACCCGACATCGGGCAGCGGCGCGAACACCGCGGAGCGCGGCCCCACGCAGACGCGCGCGGCGCCGGAGCGAAGCCGCTGCCATTCATCGAAGCGCTCCCCCTGCCCGAGACCCGAGTGCAGGACAGCCACCAGCGAACCCAGCCGCGCCTCAAACCGCGCCACCGTCTGCGGCGTGAGCCCGATCTCCGGAACCAGCACGATCGCGTCACGTCCGGCATCGAGCGCCGCCTCGACCGCGCCGAGATAGACCTCCGTCTTCCCGGAACCCGTGATGCCGTGAAGCAGGTATCGCGCTCCGCCACCTGAGTCGCGGCGGGCGGCCCCGAAGACGGCGCTTCGGATCTCGCGCAGGGCCGCCCGCTGAGCCGGGGTCAGCGCCGGCGCGTGCGCCGAGGCGTGTCCGACCGCGGGCGCCGTCGGACGACGTACCTGCGAGCGGAGGCTCAGCGTCACCAACCCGCGCCGCTCGAGCCGCCGCAGCGCCGGCGTCCCGAGCGCGGCCGCGAGCCGCGGCCCACCGATGAGCGAGGCGAGCACCGCGCGCTGGGCGGCCGTGAGGCGATCGGCCCCGCTCAGCGCCGCGCGCCCCGCCGGGGTGATCTCGGCCACCAGGGCCTGCTTGGCGCGGGTCCCCCGCCCGACGCCCGGAGCGAGCATCAGCGCGAGCGCCCGGGCCGGCGTCGAGCAGTACTCGTCGGCGATCCAGCCGGCGAGCTCGACCAGGTCCCGGGGAGCTCCCCCGTCGAGCACAGCTTCGGGCTCGGCGAGGCGCTCGGGCTCGATCTCGGACCCCTGAGCCAGTCCCACCACGACCCCGAGGACGCTGCGGCGTCCGAACGGGACGCGCAGCAGAGTCCCCACCTCCAGTCCCGCCTCAGCGCTCGGGACGCGATAGTCGAACGGTCCCCTAACGGCCCGCGTGAGCATCAGCGGCTGGACGCGGGCGATCGTCTCGGGGCAGGTGTCGGCCATCCATGGCGAGACTAGAGCCGCCACCCGATGTCCCGCTCGGCTGGGCCCGAGGAGGCCGCCGGCGAGGCGCGAAGACGGTTTGGCCTAGACCGTGACCGCGCTGCTGTCGAGGCCCGCGGCGTCACGCAGCGCTGCGGCCTTGTCGGTCCGCTCCCACGTGAAGTCATGGTCCTCGCGCCCGAAATGGCCGTAGGCGGCGGTCTTCTGGTAGATCGGGCGGTGGAGGTTCAGATCACGGCGAATCGCGCCCGGTCGCAGATCGAAATGCTCCGAGACGAGGTCGAGAATCCGGCCCCGGCTGATCTTCTCGGTTCCGAAGCACTCGACCATCAGCGACACCGGATGGGCAACCCCAATCGCGTAGGCGACCTGAACCTCGGCGCGCTCGGCCAGACCGGCAGCGACGACGTTCTTGGCCACGTAGCGGGCCGCGTACGCGGCCGAGCGGTCGACCTTGGAGGGATCCTTGCCAGAGAATGCACCGCCGCCGTGGCGACTCATCCCGCCGTAGGTGTCGACGATGATCTTGCGCCCCGTGAGACCGCAATCTCCCATCGGGCCGCCGATGACGAACCGGCCCGTGGGGTTGACGAGGAAGTTCTTGTGCAGGTGGCGCGGGTCATATAGCTCGGGGTTCTCGCGCAGCACGGGCTCGACCACGTGCTCCCAGAGGTCGTCCTTGAGCAGCGACTCGGCCCCGTCCCGGTGCTGGGTCGAGATCAGGAGCTTGACGACCTCGACCGGCCGGCCATCGCGGTAGCGAACCGTCACCTGAGTCTTGCCGTCCGGGCGCAGGTAGGGGATGAGCTCGGCCTTGCGCGCGTCAGCCAGGCGCTTGGCCAGCTTGTGCGCGAGTGAGATCGGGAGCGGCATCAACTCATCCGTCTCCCGCGTGGCGTAGCCGAACATCATGCCCTGGTCACCCGCGCCCGCGACATCGAACTCGTCGTCGTCGCCCGGGTCGGTTCGGGCCTCCCAGGCCACATCCACACCCTGCGCGATGTCGGGCGACTGCTTATCGATGGCGTTGATGACCGCACACGTGTGGTAGTCGAACCCGAACTCGGCATCCGTATAGCCAATTCGCTTGATCGTTTGCCGGGCCACATCCTGGATGTCGACGTAGGTCTCGGTCGTGATCTCGCCACTGACCACCACGAGGCCGGTGTTGACCAGCGTCTCGCAGGCCACCCGGGCGGTCGGATCATCCCGGAGCACGGCGTCCAGGACGCCGTCGGAGATCTGGTCGGCGATCTTGTCGGGATGGCCCTCGGTAACTGACTCCGAGGTGAACAGGAACTCGTTATCGGGAAGCGCGCTCATGGAATCTGGAGCTGAAGCTCGGTCGTGGTGTCCTCAGCTCCACGCCACGACGCGAGAGCGACGGCACGGATCCTCTCCGCAGAGGGCCACAGTGCCGCCTCCCGCGGGCCTCCGATCAATCCCAATCGTAGACCCAGGCGCAGGAGCTGGCTGGGATCGAGGAAGACTAGCGAGCCGACTCGGCCAGGGGAGTCCGAGACCACGCTCTGAAGGCTGGCCGCCCCGTCCAGCGAGCGGGCGCGCCTGAACACTTCCGAGATTCCCGTCCTGCCCGTCGAGACCACGAGCAGTCCATGCCCAACCGCATAATCGAGGTTGAGCCCGGGAGCGACCGAGAGCTGGCGCACCGCGACTCCCGAGACCGTCGTCTGGCTCACCTGGGGAACCTCTCCAGCTCCGCTGCCGCTGGGAGCGAACAGCTGCGAGAGCGGGAGCTCGAGCTCGGCCAGCAGAGCTCGCACGGTCGTCTGTGCGTTCGTCCGCGTGACGATCACCGGGGCCGGACCGCTGGCGCCCTGACCGGGGGTCAGCGCGATCGCCGTCTCGCCCCCGAACATGCCCAGCAGCTGACCGAGGTTCACGCCCTGGGCCGCCAGTCCGCTTCCGAGGCGTGAGAGAAGCGGAGCGATCCGGCCCGCGACACCCGCTTTGGCGGCGAAGGCCAGCAGCTTCGGCGCGCTGGCGGCCAGGTTACGGACATCGACCAGCAGCGCCGAGCCTGCCGGGATGACCCGCGCGAGCGTAGGGGTGAACGCCGCCGAATGGGCGGAACGACTCGCGAGACGGGGGTCGAGGGTGCGGTGAACCAGGATCTGGAGGCCGTGGCTGTCTGGCGAGACCGCGATCGTGGCCGCGCTGAGGCCCGGCTGGTCGAGCAGCGTCCCGAGTTCGCCGAGCAGGCCGCTCTGCGGCGCCAGGGCGCGGCGAATACCGTCCACTGAGGCATACGCGTCGAGGATCCGAGCGTCTGGCTCGGTTGCGGCGGCGCGCCGATATCGAGCGCTGGCCGCCAGCGACGGCATGCGCCCGGCACCCACGTCGATGGCCTGCCTGACGCTTGCCACCTGCCCGAGCACGAGATAGTGGCGGACGAACGCGAGGGTCGTGCCCGAGGGCTGGGCAAGCAGGGCGACGCCGTGGTAGGCCCCCTCGGGACGCGCGCCTGCTCCGAACAGGAACCTCCTGGCCCGCGCGCGATTGCGGACGTCGAGCACGACGAGGGAGCCCGCGGTCGGTCCAGGGGTATCGAGGACCGCCAGCGCGGCTTCACGGCCCAGCCAGGGCCGGATATCGCGGGAGAAGCTGACGCTCACTGCCGAGCCGCCGAGCATCGCGCCCACGCGATCGGTGACCGCGCCGACCAGGGCCGGCATGGCGGGAAGCTTGCGCCCCACCGCGAGCGCCTGTCCGACCGCGGGCCGCGACGGGTCGGTCGAGACGTGGAGGTAGAGCAGCGCATTGGCCGGCACCAGCTCGGCGGCTCCGGTCGCCGGCGGCGCCTCGCCCCCGCGCAGCCCCAGGGCCAGGACTAGGGCACCGGCGACAATCGCCGCCAACCCAATGAAAACAAGGAGAGCAGCGCGGAGCGAGAACGTCGCCAGGCGCCGCTCGGCGAGCCCCGGCGGGGTTCGGGGACGCGGGTGCCCGTCGCGGCGGACGCGCCGTCGCGGGGGCCTGGGCGGGGCGTGCCGTGGCCTGGGCGCTGAGTCAGGGCGATCCGTGGTTGTCGCCATGGCGGCGACTTAACCACCCCGCCCCAGCGCCTGCGCTAGTTCTCGCCGCTCCTGGCGCTCGACGAAGTCGATGATCAGCGGGACGCCGTCCAGACCCCACCGCGCGCGCAGCCGGTTCTCCAGGTAGTAGGCGTAGTCACGCGTGACCCGGGCCCTGGAGTTCACCTGGACCGAGAATCGCGGCGGCCGAGTCGCCGTCTGCGTCATGAAGATGAGCTTCAGTCGATGTCCGGTCCGGCGCGAACCCGTGCCGACCGGCGGCTGGCGCGCCGCCACGGTCTCGGCCAGGAACCGGTTCAGCTGGGGCGTGGGAATTCGCGCCGCGCGCCGGTCCGCCAGGGCGATCGCCTCGATCAGCAGCCGCTCGATGTGGCGCCCGGTCTTGGCGCTGGCCGTGAGCACGCGCGGCCGCAGCCGGAGCTTCTGATGGGCCCGGGCGCGCTCGTGGTCCAGGTCGAGATCCTCGGACAGGTCCCACTTGTTGAGGACGAGCAAGGTCGCGCACCCGCTCTTCATGGCCAGCTCCGCCACCCGCAGGTCCTGGGCGGTGAGGCCGTCGCAGGCGTCACACACGACCAGCGCCACGTCAGCGCGCTCCGCGGCACGGCGCGAGCGCAGCGCGGTGTAATACTCGAGCGACTCCCCGACCTTCGACTGCCGTCGAAGGCCCGCGGTGTCGATCAGGACGAGCTCGCGGTCCTGAAAGCTCAATGGGAGGTCGATCGCGTCTCGGGTCGTGCCGGCGAGGCTCGAGACGATCACCCGCTCGGCGCCCAGAAACCGGTTGACGAGCGAGGACTTGCCCACGTTCGGACGCCCGATCACGGCGAGCCGGACGGCGTCGGGCGCGATCGAGGCCCCCGACTGAGCTTCCGGTGCGAGCGCGACGATCCGGTCGAGCAGATCGCCGGTGCCGAGGCCCTGCGCGGCCGACACGGCAATCGGGTCGCCGAGTCCGAGCCCGTAGAAGTCCGCCGCCAGCGGCAGGTCGGCCGCGGTATCCACCTTGTTCGCAGCCACAATCGCCGGCCGCCGCGCCTGGCGCAGGAGCTCGGCCACCTCCGCGTCGCCCGGACGCAGGCCGGAGTGGGCATCGACCACGAGCACGGCCACGTCCGCGTCCTCGAGCGCGGCGCGGACCTGGTGGTTGACGAGGCCGGCCAGCTCATCGGTGTCCTCGAGGTCAACCCCGCCGGTGTCGATCAGCGTCAGCGTCCGTCCGTTCCAGTCGGTCGTGAGCTCCTTGCGGTCGCGCGTGACCCCGGGCATCTCGTGGACGACGGCGTCGCGGGACTGCGCGAGGCGGTTGACGAGCGAGCTCTTGCCGACGTTCGGATATCCCACCACGGCGACCTTCATGTCCCCGAGGCTAGTGCTCGAGCGCGTGCACCAACTCCACGATGCGGCGTGTCACGTCATCGACGCTCAGCTCCGTGGTGTCGAGCTCGACGGCGCCAGGCGCCGGTCGTAGCGGCGAATGCTCACGCTGACGATCGCGCTCGTCGCGGATCGCCTGTTCGCTCAGCACCCTGTTCGGGTCGGCCCCGAGCTCCTCGGCCCGGCGGCGGGCCCGCTCACGGGGCTCGGCGGTGAGGAACACCTTGACCTCCGCCTCGGGCACCACGACGGTCCCGATGTCTCGCCCCTCGGCCACCCAATCGCCGCTGGCCATCAGCCGGCGCTGGAGCGCTACCATCGCCGCGCGCACGGCTGGATCAGCGGCGGCTTGTGACGCCGCCTCGGAGATCTCGGGGCTCCGGATCGCCTCGCTGACGTCCTCGCCGTCCAGCAGCACTCGGTCCCCGACATCGATCTCGAGCCGCGGCGCCACGGTGGCCGGATCGGCGTCTTGCCGGCTGGCCGCCAGAGCGACCGAGCGGTACATCGCTCCTGAGTCGAGGTAGGTGAAGCCGAGCGCTCGCGCGACGGCTCTTGCCACCGTCGACTTGCCCGCCCCGGCCGGGCCGTCGATGGCCACGACGGTCATGCCGCCAGCCCGGCCAGGTCCTCGCCGAAGCGCGGGTAGGAGACATCTGCCGCCTCCATCCCCACGACCTCGACCCCCTCCTCGGACGCCAGCCCGGCCACCGCGCCGAGGAGCGCCAGTCGGTGGTCGCCGTGGGTCTTGAGGCGGCCGCCGCGCAACCCGCCCGTCCCCTGGACGGCGAAGCCATCGGGCGTCGCCTCGATCGAGGCGCCGAGCCCACGCAGGCCCTCGACGACGGTGGCGATCCGGTCCGATTCCTTCAGGCGGAGCTCGGCGGCGCCCCGGACCACCGTCTCCCCCTCGGCGAACACGCCAAGCAGTGCGACCAGGGGGAGTTCATCGATCGCCAGCGGCACCTCGTCCGCCTCCACCGTGACCCCGACGATCGGCCCGTAGGAGACGTCGACCTCGGACGTCGGCTCGATCTCCGCGAAGGCGCCGACCGGCTCCAGGTCGGCCAGGACGATCGCCCCCATGCGCTGGAGGATGCGAGAGAAGCCGGTCCGCGTCCAGTTGACCCCGACGTTCTCAAGCACAAGCCGTGAGCCCCTGACCAGTACCCCGGCGGCGATGAGAAACGCGGCCGAGGATGGATCACCGGGGACCTCCAGCGTGTCGATCACGAGTTCATCGACGTTCCCCACCGTCGTCCGATATCCACGCGCGGGATCTCCCTCACGCCGGAGCGGGGCACCGGCCCGGAGCAGCATCCGCTCGGTGTGGTCGCGGCTGGGGAGCGGCTCGATCACCTCGGTTGTGTCGGTGGCCAGCCCGGCCAGCAGGACACACGACTTGACCTGAGCGCTCGCGATCGGCAGCTCGTATGAGATCCCGCTCAACAGCTCGCCTTCAACCGTGAAGGGCGGAAACCGCCCGTCGCGGGCGTGGATCCGTGCTCCCATGCGCTCGAGCGGCGCCGCGATGCGATCGACCGGGCGCCGCCGAATCGAGTCGTCACCGTCCAGCTTGAAGGTCTGCCCCTGCTGTAGGGCGAGCCAGCCGGGGAGCAGCCGCAGCAACGTGCCGGAGTTACCCACGTCGATCCGCTCCACCGGTTGCTGGGCATGGCGCAGCCCGACGCCGCGGATCACCAGCTCATCCGGCTGCGCGTGCACGATCGCCCCGAGGTCGCGAATCGCCGCCAGCGTCGAGCTCGTATCCGCAGCCTGGAGGTAGTTGCGGATGCACACCGGCTCGGGCGCCATCGCCGCCACGATCGCGGCTCGATGCGAGATCGACTTGTCGGCCGGGATGCTCAGCCGCCCGCGCAGGGGCCCGCAAGGATCGAAGCGCACGTTCACGCCGTGCTCACGGGAAACCCGAGTCCGGAGATCAGCTCGCGGGCCTGTCCGGCCGGCTGCTCACCGGCGATCCACAGGGCGACCACGCCTTCGCTCATGTCGGGCGCGGGATAGAGCGCCATGTCGGCGATGTTGACCCCGGCCCGCCCCAGCTCGAGGGCCAGCTCGGCGACCACGCCCGGGCGATTGGGAACCGAGGCGTGCAACTGGAACAGCGTGCCCCCGGCCAGCTGGGCCTCCAGCAGCCGCCGGCGCTCGGCGGCCGCCCTGTCGTTCCAGGCCTCGAGCCAGCTCGAGTCACGCTCATCGAGTGCCCGTGCCACGGCGGCCAGTGCGGCTGTTGTTTGGGCGATCGCGTCACGCAGGGCATCGGCGTTGGAAAGGTAGATATCGGTCCACACCGCGCTCGGGCTTCCGGCCACGCGGGTGGCGTCACGAAAGCTCGGGCCGGTGGCCGGGAGGCGCTCGCCGCCGGCCGCAAGCACTCGCGCGGCCTGTTCTACGAGGACGTTGGCCAGGACATGCGGGAGGTGTGACACGGTGCCGAGAATCGCGTCGTGGCTGTCGGGGTCGATCGCCGCCGGGCGAGCGCCCAGACCGGTGAGCAACCTGTGCAGCCGCTCGTACAGCACCCCGGAGGTGGCGGCTCCCGGAGTCAGGTACCACGTCGCCCCCTCGAACAGATCCTCGCGCGCGTGCTCGATCCCGGACGTCTCGGCTCCCGCCAGCGGATGGCCGCCCACGAACCGCGGATCCGGATTCGCCGCCGCGACCTCACGCTTGGTCGAGCCCACGTCGGTGACCACGCAGTCGCCGGGCGCGACGCTGAGGACCTCGGCGACGGTCTCGGCCAGGGCGCCGACGGGCACGGCGACGAACACCGCGTCTGCCTCTCTCACCGCCTCGGCGAGGGAGTCTGCGACGGCGGTCACCGCACCCCGGCTGAGCGCAGCCTCAGCCGCGGCCTGGCGAAGGTCATAGCCGATGACCGAGGCCCCGA